>Ga0134125_10010343_pt1 | contig 10485 bp, 9 predicted proteins | sample KB31751_FD_96464 | JGI IMG/M metagenome (GOLD analysis project Ga0134125, IMG submission 96464) | Terrestrial soil microbial communities with excess Nitrogen fertilizer from Kellogg Biological Station, Michigan, USA - KB3-175-1 | ecosystem: Environmental > Terrestrial > Soil > Unclassified ... | reverse complement strand
CCCTCCCCCGCAAGCGGGGGAGGGAGAATGAGAGACATCGCCCATGACCATCATCGACGACAGCGCGGCGCGGCGCGCGACGCAAGAAATCGCCAGCATCCCTCGCGACGCCGACGGCCCGGTGTTCCGCGAGCCGTGGCAGGCGCAGGCCTTTGCGATGGCGCTGGCGCTGCACGAGCGCGGCGTGTTCACGTGGAGCGAATGGGCGGCTGTGTTGTCGGACGAGATCAGGCGCGCGCAGGCCGCCGGCGATCCCGACACCGGCGAGACGTATTATTGGCACTGGCTTGCGGCGCTGGAGCGCCTCGTCGCCGAGAAGGGCGTCACGACGCGCGACACGCTCGAGCGCTATCGCGACGCCTGGGACCGCGCCTGCGACCGCACCCCGCACGGCAAGCCGATTGAGCTGCGGGAGAGTGATTTCGCGTAGCTCTTAATCCCTCCCCTGAAAGGGGAAGGTCCGGCGCGTAGCGCCGGGAGTGGGGCATCGTCTCAATTTGCAAAAGGCCCCCACCCGGCTCGCTGACGCTCGCCACCCTCCCCCGTAAACGGGGGAGGGATAAGAAATCAAAACAACCCCATGCGCTCGCTCGCCATATAGCCCGCGAGCAGCGCGACGCCGAAGACGACGATGGCCGCGGCGGCGCCGGTCTCGATCAGCCGCACGAGCACCATGCCGCGGCCGGGCTTCGCGCTGGCGATGCGGCCGGCGAAGCCGCGTGCGGCGACGGCGACCGTGGCGATCGCCGCGACGGTGATCGCGGTGCCGAGCCCCATCGCGACCGTCGAGGCGACGCCGATCGCGAAAATGCCCTGCGCCAGCGCGAATACCAGCACGATGATCGCGCCCGAGCAGGGGCGCAGGCCCACGGCGATCACGGCCGACAGTCCGCGGCGGAACCAGTGACTGCCGGCGAGGTCCTCCGGCTCCGGCGCGTGCGCATGACTCCAGGCGGAGGCGTCGTCGCCGTGATCGTGGTGGTGGTCGTGGGCGTGATGATGCGCATGGTCATGATCGTGATGGTGATGCGCATGATCGTGCGCATGCGCATGTTCCGGCCGCAGCAGGCGCAACAGCGCCCGGCCCTTCACCCAGGTCAGCCGGAGGCCGATCAGCACGATCAGCGCATAACCGGCGATCTCGACGATGCGCACGGTGTCGCCCATCGCTTTCGCCGTGGCATTGAGCGCGACGGCGGCGACGGCGACGATGACGATGGCGGTCAGCGCCTGCAGGAGCGCCGAGGCGAAGGACAGGATGACGCCGCGCCGCCAGGTCTCGTCATTGGCGACGAGGTAGGAGGAGATCACCGCCTTGCCGTGGCCGGGGCCGGCGGCGTGGAAGATGCCGTAGAGAAAGGAGATGCCGAGCAGCGTCCATGCGGCGCTGCCGTCAGCCTTGGCCGCGCGGATCGCCGCCGACAGCAGCCGATAGAACTCGGCCTGCTTGGCGAGGATGAAGCCGGTGAGACCGCCGGCCGGCGCCGCCGCGCCATGCGGCGCGCCGAACGGCTGCGCCAGGGCGGCGTCGACGAAGGCGAGGGCAAGGATCGCGCAGACAATCAGCGCCGCGAGTTGAACGATGCGATGCGATTTCATCTCCCCTCCCCCCACGAGCCTTTGCGAGTGGTGGGGAGGGGTCGGGGGTGGGGGCCGGATTTGCGCACAGCCAAGAAGAAATCCCCCCACCCCGATTTGCAATGGCTTGCCATTGCAAATCGACCCTCCCCACCGCTGCGCGGGGGGAGGGCAAAGGAAGCATCGCGCCGAATTGTCACGGGCAATGCACCAGCAGCTTGTTGGCGAACTTGGCGCCCCAGGCCATCGTCACGTTGGGCTGATCGGCCGGAATTTCGCTCAGCGCCTTGCCTTCCGCGAAGGTCATCTCGCGCGGATAGACGACGTCCATCTTGCAATGGCTGCCGCCGACGATTTTCCCCGGATCGTTCTTGTCGAAGGCGAAGTCGATGAAGATGGACGGGTCGTAGATGTCGACCTTCAATTCCTTCGCCTTCACCGGCGCTTTCACCGGCAGCGTGAAGTTCAGCGTCAGCACCGAGTCGCTGTAGTCGAGCCAGTAGTCCGCGGCCGGCTCCTGAAGCGCGGCCTTCTTGCCGTCGGCCTCGACGAAAGTGAAGTAGTCATATTCCTTCAGCGATTCGACGTTGACCTTGGCGAGCGGCATCAACTCCTCGCGCGTGTATTTGCCCTTCTCCTTCGACTCCGTGCCCTGAAGCGCGAAGGCCGAGAACATGTCGTCGAACGCCCAGTGATGGCGGATCGCGGTGACCGCGCCGTCCGGCCCGACGACGACCTCGCTCTTCATGGTGATCCAGACATGCGGATGCGCCAGCGCCGGCCCGGCGATCGCGACGAGAGCGGCGGCAATAAGAATGCGAAAGACCATGGAATGCCCGTTCAATGCGCGATCCTCGCGCGCGGCGGCACTATAGCACCGGGCTCTGCGGCGGAATCGAGGCGCGGTCCGCAGCGTTAACACCAAATGTGGGGCGAGAATTACCAGCGTCTGTTGTAACGATATCTGCCCGAAAAATCTAAATCCCCGCCGCGCCGCCGTCGGCGCGCGGATCGTGGCCGCCCTCGAGCGTGCCGTCGGCATGCAGCACGACCGCGCCGGCGTGGCCCATCGTGTCGGAATAAGGTTCGCCGAGCACGGCGACGTCGTGGCCGGCCGACATCAGGCGGTCGATGAGGTTGCCGTCGAAGCGGCTCTCCATGCGCAGATTCGTATGCGTCGAGCCCCAGGTGCGGCCCAAGAGCCAGCGCGGGGCGTCGAGCGCGCGGTCGAGCGGCTGCTTGAACAGGACGTGGCGCGTGAACAGCGCCGCCTGCGACTGCGGCTGGCCGTCGCCGCCCATCGTGCCGTAGGCCATGACGCGGCCGTCTTTCAGCGCCGCGAGCGCCGGATTGAGCGTGTGGAACGGACGGCGGCCGGGCGCCAGCGCGTTCACCGCGCCGGGATCGAGCGAGAAGCTGGCGCCGCGATTCTGCATCAAAATGCCGGTCGACGGCAGCACGCAGCCGGAGCCGAACTCCCAGTAGATCGACTGGATGTAGGAAGCGACAAGGCCCGACGCGTCCGCCGCGCCCATCCAGATCGTGTCGCCCTCGCCACGCGGCGCGGGCCATTTCGCCGCCTTGCGCATGTCGATCTTCGCAGCGTCCGCGTCGAGGAAGGCGGGACTGAGGAAGCCATCGAGCGGCGTCGTGATCCGGTCGGGATCGCAGACGACACGATCGCGCACGCGGAAGGCGCGCTTGGTCGCCTCGACGATGCCGTGCACGTGCTCGAAGGTCTCCGCCTTGCCGACGCGCAGCCGCTCGAACAATGCGAGGATGATGAGCGAGGCGAGCCCCTGCGTCGGCGGCGGCGCGTTGTAGAGCGTGCCGGCCTGCGTCTCGACCGAAAGCGGCGCCTCGACCGTGGCGCGGAAGCTCGCGAGGTCCTCGCGCGTCACCGGCGAGCCGATGCGCGCCAGATCGGCGGCGATCTCGCGGCCGACATCGCCGCGGTAGAAGTCGTCGAGCCCGGCATGCGCCAGGTGATCGAGCGTCGCGGCGAGCGCGCTTTGCTTCAGCGTCGAACCTGTTTCCGGCTGCTTGCCGGCATCGAGGAAGGCCTGCACGAAGCCCGGCGCGGTCTCGAGCTCCGCGTATTTGTCCCTGGTCAGCGCCGCCTGGCTGCGCGTGACGACGTAGCCGTCGCGCGCGTGCTTGATCGCGCCGGCGAGCAGCAGGTCGAGCGGCATCCTGCCGCCTTGCGCCTTCGCGGCGTCCTGCGCCAGCCCCCAGGCGGCGACCGCGCCCGGCACGGTCAGCGCCGCGAACGGCCCGCGCGAGGGCACCGCGTCCAGTCCCGCGTCGCGATAGAAGCGCACCGTCGCCTTCGACCCGGCGCGGCCGCAGCCCATCAGCGCGCGCACGCGGCCACTGGGCTCGCGGATCAGCCAGAAGCCGTCGCCGCCGATGTGGTTCATGTGCGGATAGACGGCGGCGATCGAGGCCGCCATTGCCAGCATCGCCTCGATGGCGTTGCCGCCCTCGGCGAGGATGGCGCGCCCGTCTTCGGCGGCGAGCGCATGCGGCGCGCAGACGACGCCGCGGCGATGCCCGGCGGTGTGGAGGTCCATGGTCGTTACCCCTGTCCGCCGCGTGATAGCATGACCGGAGAAATCGTCGAGGCCCATCATGCGCATGATCAACGCGGCGGAGATCCGCCGCTTGCTCACCTTCCCCCTGCTCGTGGAGGCGCTGGAGGCCGCCCACCGCCGCCCGCGCATGGAGGCGCAGGACACGATGATGGGCCGCGACAGCGCGCTCTATTTCGTGCGCAGCGCCGTCGACGCCGGCCGCTTCATGGCCAGCAAGCTGATCACGTCCTTCCCAGACAATCCGGCGCGCGGATCGCTGCCGGCGGTGCAGGCGGTCGTCGTGCTGTTCGACGGCAACGACGGGCGGCCGCTCTGCGTGATCGACGGCACCGAGCTCACCTACTGGCGCACGGCGGCCGATTCTGCGCTCGGCGCGAAGCTGCTGTCGCGGCCCGACCCGAGGACGATGCTGGTCGTGGGCGCCGGCGAGATGGCGCCGCGGCTCGTCGCCGCGCACCGCGCCGTGCGGCCGTCGATCGAGCGCGTGCTGGTCTGGAATCGCACGGCGGCGCGTGCCGAAGCGCTCGCCGCCTCACTGCGCGGCGAGGGCGTCGCGGCGGAAGCGGTGAGCGACCTCGACGCCGCGACGCGCGAGGCCGACCTGATCTCGTGCTGCACGCGCTCGCGTGCGCCGCTGGTCAAGGGCGACAATTTGAAACCCGGCGCGCATCTCGATCTGGTCGGCGGGTATACGCCAGACACGCGCGAAGCGGACGACGAATGCGCGCGCCGCGCGCGCGTCTTCGTCGATCGCCGCGATTCGGCGTTTCACGGCGTCGGCGACATCCTGCAGCCGATTGCCAGCGGCGCGATCAAAGAGAGCGACGTGCGCGGCGACCTCTACGATCTCGCACCGGGCAATATCGCCGGACGCGCCTCGCGCGACGACATCACCTTCTTCAAGAACGCCGGCGGCGGGCACCTCGATTTGATGACGGCGGAAGTCGTCTACACCCGCGCGACGGCCTAGGCCGCCGCCACCCGATCGATGCCGCGCTTCTTCAACAGCGCGTCGACCGTCGGCAGGCGGCCGCGGAAGGCTTTGTACGCCTCCGCCGGGTCCCGCAGATTGCCGGCGGAATAGATGAACTCGCGCAGGCGCTGTGCCGTCGCCGGATCGAAGGCGTCGCCGGTCTCCTCGAACGCCCCGAAGGCGTCGGCGTCCAGCACCTCCGACCACATGTAGGAGTAATAGGCCGCCGCGTAGCCGCCGCCGGAGAACAGGTGCTGGAAGTGCGGCAGCCGGTGCCGCATCACCAGTTCCGCCGGCATGTGAATGCGGTCGAGCGCCCGCTTCTCAAAGGCATCGACATCGAGCGCGTCCGGCTGCGGCAGTGCGTGCACGTCGAGATCGAGGATGGCGCAGGAGGTGTATTCGACCAGCGCGAAACCCTGGTTGAACGTGCGCGTCGCCAGCAGGCGGTCGAGCAAGGCCTGCGGCATGGCCTCGCCGGTGCGCGCATGCCGCGCATACTTTTGCAGGATCTCCGGCACCTCGAGCCAGTGCTCATAGAGCTGCGACGGCAATTCGACGAAATCGCTCGACACCGACGTGCCCGACAGCAGCGGATAGGTCACGCTCGACAACAGCCCGTGCAGCGCATGGCCGAACTCGTGGAACAACGTGCGCGCGTCGTCGAACGACAGCAGCGCCGGCTCGCCGGCGGCGGGCTTGGAGAAATTGCAGACGTTGAGGATCACCGGCGTCACGTTGCCGGCAAGCTTCTCCTGGTCGCGCAGCGAGGTCATCCATGCGCCGGAATGCTTCGAGCCGCGCGCGAAATAGTCGCCGATGAACAGGCCGACATGCGCGCCTGATTTGTCCTTCACCTGCCACGCGCGCGCGTCCGGATGATAAAGCGGCACGTCGACCGGCGTGAAGGTGAGTCCGAACAGGCGCCCCGCCGTGTCGAAGGCGGCAGCGATCATGCGGTCGAGCGCGAAATAGGGCTTGATCTCCGACTCGTCGAGGTCGTAGCGCGCCTTACGCAGCTTCTCGGCGTAATAGCGCCAGTCCCACGGCGCCAGAGCGAAGTTGCCGCCCTCCCCGGCGATGATCTTCTGCAAATCGTCGCGGTCGGCGAGCGCGCGGGCGCGCGCCCGCGCCCATACCTCTTCCAGCAGCTTGCGCGCCGCGGCCGGCGTCTTGGCCATCTGGTCGTCGAGGCGATAGTCGGCGAACGTCGCAAAGCCGAGCAGCGCGGCGCGCTCGGCGCGCAATTTCACCATCTCGGCGATGGTGCCGCGGTTGTCGGTTGCGCCGCCGTTCTCGCCGCGCCTGATGAAGGCGTTGAACAGCCGCTCGCGCAAATCGCGGCGCGAGGAGAACTGCAGGAACGTCTCGGCCGATGAGCGCGCCAGCGTGATGGCGTACTTGCCGGAATGACCGCGTTCCTCGGCGGCGGCGCACGCGGCGGCGCGGGCGAAGTCCGGCAGGCCGGCGAGGTCGCCCTCCTCCAGCATCAGCGCGAAGGATTTCTCGTCGGCCAACACGTTCTGCCCGAACTGCGTGCCCAGGCTCGCCAGCCGCTCGTTGATCGCCGCGAGGCGGTCCTGCTCGGCCTTGCCGAGCGCGGCGCCGGCGCGGACGAAACGCGTGTGGTAGCGGTCGAGCACGCGCGCCTGCTCCGCCGAAAGCCCAAGCGTATCGCGGCGGGCATGGAGATCGGCGATGCGGGCAAAGAGCGCGCGGTTCAAATAGAGCGCGTTGGAATGGCGGGCGAGCAACGGCGAGACCTCGCGCTCGACCGCCTCGAGCGCGTCGCCTGTGTCGGCGCCGGCGAGCACGAAGAAGACGTTCGACACGCGCTCCAGCGCCCGGCCGCTCCGCTCCAGCGCCTCGATGGTGTTGGCGAAGTCCGGCGCGGCCATGTCGGCGGCGATTGTCTCGATCTCGGCCCGGTGCGCGGCCAGCGCCGCGTCGAAGGCCGGGCGGAAATGCTCCGGCTTGACGGCGCCGAACGGCGGCAGGCCGAAACGGCCGGTGAAGTCGGAGAGCAGCGGATTCGTGGCAGTCATGGCGCCTATCTAATGAAGCCAGCCGCCGTTGGCGAGGCCGCCCAATATACCTAGGCATAGTGCAACGCCATTCCTCCGTCGCCGTTGTTCCACGACAGCCGATGGAGGTGTCCATGTTTTCACGTGCATTGCTCGCCGGCACGGTCGCGTTGGGCGCTGTGTTCGCCACGCCCGGCCATGCGCAGACGACCCAGCCGGGCCTGGTTCCCGGCACCGGGCAGATCAATCCCAGCGGCGCGCCGCATCCGCCATCGGCCACGTCGACGCCGCCGGTCGCCGATCACGAGGCGGTCCGCGCCGCGCTGATGATGCCCAACCCCGGAACGATCTCGACCGGCGAGCCGCCGAACGCGAGCGGCAAGGCGCAGCCGGAGACCACCGGCAAGGGCATCGCCGCCGGCGAAGGGCCCGGCCCCATCGCCTCGACGATCGAGACCAAGCCCGCGAAGTTCTCCCACCGCAACGACGCCATCGACCACACGCCGACCATGGCCATGCCGTTCCGGCTCGACGACGCGCAGCGGCGGCAGATCGTCCAGGCGGTGATGGCCGAGAGCACGCCGGCGCTGTCCGGCGCGCGGGATTTCAAGCCGGCCGATGCGGTGCCCTTCTCGCTCGCCGCGAACATCCATCCCCTGCCGGCGGGCCTCGACAGCATCGTCGACATGCGCGGGCTCGACTACATGCGGAGCAAGGACAAGGTCTATCTGATCTCGACCACGACCGCGGACCCGATCGTCGTCGACGTCCTCGCGGCGAAGTAGCGCCGCGAAGGTCTAGCCCCGCAAGGCCCGCAGCGCGTTGAAGATGACGGCGATGTCGATCGCCTCCTGGAACAGCGCGCCCTCGACCGGCGGCAGGAACCCCAGCGCGGCGGCGATCATGGCCGCGAGCGAGAGGCCCATGCCGGCGGCGACGCTCTCGAGCGCGATGGTGCGCGCGCGCCGGGCGATGCGGATCGCCGGCAGCACGCGGTAGAGCTGGTCGACCAGCAGCACGACATCGGCCGCCTCGGCCGACGCGGCCGCACCCTTCGCCCCCATCGCAATGCCGATATCGGCGGCGGCGAGCGCGGGAGCGTCGTTGACGCCGTCGCCGATCATCATCACAGGCCCGCTCTTGTGCTCCGACAGCACCGCCAGCACCTTCTGGTCCGGCGTCAACTCGGCGCGCACCAGGTCGATCGGCAGGCCGGAGGCGATGAAGCGCGCCACCTCGGCGTTGTCGCCGGTCGCCAGCACGATGCGCTCGATGCCGAGCGCACGCAGTTCGCCGAGCAGCCGCGCCGTGCCGGCGCGCAGCGCGTCGTTGAGGATGAGGACGCCGGCCGGCTCGCCATCGACCGCGACCGCGACGGCCACCGCGCCGGCCGGGCGATCCCCGGCGGGCAGGGCGCGGCCCGTCTTCGCGGCGATGTAGCGCGGGCTGCCGACCATGACGTCGCGGCCCTCGATGCGGCCGGCGATGCCCTCGCCCGGCGTCTCGGCGGCCTCGGCCGCAACCGCCAGCGCCAGGCCGCGCGCCTGCGCCGCGGCGACAATGGTCCGGGCGACGATGTGCTTGGAGGCCTGGTCGAGCGAGGCGGCGAGCCGCAGCAACTCGTCCGGCCCTAGCGAGGCGGCGGCGCGGATATCGGCGATGCGCGCCTCGCCATGGGTGAGCGTTCCGGTCTTGTCGATGACGAGAGCGCGCACCCGCGCCAGCGTCTCGATGGCGCGGCCGCCCTTGATCAGGATGCCGAGCCGGGCGGCGCGCGAGAGCCCGGACACGAGCGCCACCGGCACCGCCAGGATCAACGGACAGGGCGTGGCCACGACCAGCACCGCGACGGCGCGGATCGGATCGCCGGTCGCCTGCCAGGCGGCGGCGGCGAGCGCGACCGTGACGGCGAGGAACGAAAGCGCGTAGCGGTCGGCGAGCCGCGTCATCGGCGCCCGCTGCTTCTGCGCCGCCTCCACGAGGCGCACGACGCCGGCATAGGTGCTCTCGGCGGCCAGCCGCGCCGCCTCGAGGTCGAAGGCGTCGCCGACATTGGCCGAGCCGGACAGCACCGCCTCGCCGGGCTTCATGGTCACCGGCATCGCTTCGCCGGTCAGCGCCGACTGGTCGAGCACGGCGACGCCGGCCGCCACGGCGCCGTCGACCGGCACCACGTCGCCCTGCCGCACCAGCAGCCGGTCGCCGGGCAGGATCAGGTCGAGCGCCACCTCCTCCAGCTTGCCGTCGCGATGGCGAATCGCCGTGCGCGGCACGCGCGACAGGAGGGCCGTCATCTCGCGCCGCGCCCGCCGCTCGGCGAAGGCCTCGAGCAGCTGGCCGCCGGCGTACATCAGCGCCACGATCGCGGCGGCAAGCGGCTCGCCGAAGGCGAGCGCCGCCGTCATCGACAGGCCGGCGACGATGTCGAGACCGACCTCGCCGCGGCGCAGGCTGGTCACGATCTCGGCGGCGAGCGCGGCGAGCACCGGCAGCGTCACCGCGGTCCAGATCGATTCGGGCCAGGCGGCGAGCCCGGCAAGTCGGGCGGCCAAACCCGCCGCGAGCCCGCCGGCGGCGAGCACGGCGAGCGGCGGGCGCAGCCTGACGAGGAGCTCCTTCATGCCGGAAAACCTCGCCGCAACGCCGCTTTTCCGCCATGAGCGAGATCAAAGAAAGGCGCGGCCAAGGGCTTGATCCGCCTCCCCGTTTCGGGGACATTGCGGCCCGCGAAGGAGAACCGCCGATGGCTCAGGGCCGCCGCATCGTCTGGCAGAACGTGCTGACCGTGATCAGCGCCGCGATCCTGATCGGCGCCGAAGTGTTCGGCGCGGCCTTCGCCGCCTCCTGGGCGCTCGCCACTCTGTTCGACCTCGGCGGCTTCGGCGCGCGCATCCTCGACGTCATCTTCGTGCTCTGCGGCGTCGCCATCATGGTGCAGTTCGTCCGCAACGCTCACCGCATCGAGCCGTTCACCGCGCGCTCCTGACGGCCGGCGCGGGCCCCACGAGCGGCCTCTCGACGAAAAAGTTAAGGATGTTTCCTGTGCGGGCGAACTAATTCGCTTGCACACGGCAAAAAAAATGTTATTTCGGGCTTGCCCAATTTCGCACGTGCCTGTGGCCGTGTGTCGATCGGTAGGTAGCCGGACAAGAGGCCGGCCAGCCGCCTGAGGTGAGCGAGCTCCTTCCCACGGGAAGAGTAAGTAGCCTCAAGTCTTCTGATCGGCAGCCGGAGGCGAAACCGGCGCACTCTGCTCTCAGCAGGGGACGCGGCTTAAAGCAACGACGGAGCGGGCTTCTTTGGTCTCTGCTGGCCT
>Ga0134125_10010342_pt1 | contig 10485 bp, 5 predicted proteins | sample KB31751_FD_96464 | JGI IMG/M metagenome (GOLD analysis project Ga0134125, IMG submission 96464) | Terrestrial soil microbial communities with excess Nitrogen fertilizer from Kellogg Biological Station, Michigan, USA - KB3-175-1 | ecosystem: Environmental > Terrestrial > Soil > Unclassified ... | reverse complement strand
GTCACATATCCGGGACGCGGAAGTGCAGTTTAAAAAAGTGCTTGCGATGGACCCGACCTATACGGACGCTCGCTACAACCTCGCCAGTACCCAAGCCGAAAATGGCGAGTGGGAAGCCGCGGCCGCGAACTACAACCAAGTAATTCAAGAACGTCCAGACAATGACAAAGCCCGTGTTCATCTGGGACAAGTGTTGGAGCTTTGGGGCGACGATCTTGCCAAAGCTGGAAATTTCGATCAGGCACAATTGCGGTATCGCCAGTCACTGGCCTTCCGCCCGAATGATGCAGAACTCCACACCAGCTTGGGTATGGTCTATATGCGGCTAGGCCGTCCAGCCGATGCGCAAACTCAGTTTGAAGCTGCCGTGAGGCTAGATCCAACCTACGAACCTGCCCAGAGAGCTCTCGCTAACGTTCGACCCCGATAGCCGTCTAACCGGAGCGCAGGGGACCTGTGAGAAGAACATTCTCCGAAAGAAAATTATTTCCGTTGTTGGAAGCTACCGGACGAGATCTGCTTTATGCCGTGCGCAGCCTCCGCAAGAGCTCGGGTTTTACCGTCACCGCAATAGTGATATTGGCTCTCGCAATAGGAGCCAATACGGCTATGTTCAGTGTGTTAAACGCCGTTTTGTTCCGGCCGCTACCTTATCCATCGCCCGGCCGGTTAGCGATGTTATGGACCGAGCGCCCTAGTCAAAATTTGCGTGAAGGGCGGTCGGCCTATTGGAACGTAGAGCAATGGAGGCGGCAAAGCAAGAGCTTCGCGGAGATCGCGGTCTTCGATCCCGCCTCTGTGACGCTCACCAATCGCGATAAAGCGGAGCACATCGGCGCTGTCATGGCTTCGGCCAGTCTCTTTCGATTGTTAGGTGTTCAGCCGGTCGCCGGACGGTTATTCTCCAACGAAGAGGCCGAACAACGACAACACGTAGCCGTAATCAGTTATTCGTTTTGGCAATCTCATTTCGCGGGTTCGCCGAAGGCGATAGGCGCCAAACTGGAACTGGACGGCGCGCCTTCGGACGTAATTGGTATTCTTCCGGCACATTTCCAATTTGCCGATTGGCAGCCGGATATTTGGGAGCCAATGGCCGCGTCTGCCGATTGGACGGCGCGCCGTGCCTCGCGTGGCTCAGGTTCCTGGTTTGTTCTCGCCCGTTTGCGCCCGCATGTTACGTTCGGTCAGGCGCAGGCGGAAATGAACACCATCGCTCGCCGTCTTGACGGGCAATTGCCGCTTGCGGAACGGAACTTAGGCATTGCCGTTGTGCCGTTGAACCGCCAACTGACAGGGTCTAAAGCCAGGCTTGCTTTGTGGCTGCTTTCAGGGGCCGTTTTCTTTGTCCTACTCATCGCAGCTAGCAATGTTGCAAGCCTTTCGCTAGCTCGCAGTATCGGCCGCGATAAGGAGATCGCCATTCGAACAGCTCTCGGCGCGAGTTACTGGCGGATCATGCGGCAACTGCTGGCCGAAAGTATAACTCTGGCAATTGCGTCAGGCCTCGCCGGGCTAGTGGTGGCGTTCGCCGGCCTCCGCTTCGTTCGCGCATTCCGGCCCGGCGATTTGATCGGCTTGGATAGCGTGGCTCTCGACCCGCGAGTTCTCGGATGGAGTCTCGTGCTCTGCCTGTTAACGGGAATTCTGGTCGGGCTTGCTCCGGCTCTCCGAGTCATGCGCCATGGGGGTGGGTTTTCCGATCAGGGGAGCGCAAGAGGTATTTCCGCGGGACCAGCGGCGCGCCGGGTCCGTCGCGCGCTCGTAATCTCGGAATTTGCGCTCGCCATTGTTCTCCTGATCGGCGCCGGCCTCCTGGTGCGAAGCCTTTGGTCTATCGAGCGTGTGAATCCAGGATTTCAACCGGGCCAAGTGCTTTCGATGCAGATTGCTACTCCATCGTCGATGCCGGCCGTCCAGCGGGCAAATTTCTATAGCGATGTTCTCGAGCAGACGAAATCGCTTCCTGGCGTGGAGAATACGGCTCTCATAGAAAACTTCTTTGTCAGTAGCGGAGTGGAACAAAGCGTCACAACGGAAGGGGCTGCAGGAGTTAATTCTGAAAGACTCCGATTCCGAAACGACACGATTAGCGACGGCTTCTTCACAACTCTCCAGACGCCATTATTGAAAGGCCGCTTCTTCACAGCACAGGACGGACCAGATTCGCCGCGCGTCGCGATTATCAACGATGCGATGGCCCGCCATCTGTGGCCGAACCTCGATCCGATTGGCCGGAAATTCAATATCGGTCCGGGCAATTCCACAGACACCCGGTTTACCGTAGTCGGCGTGGTGGGTAATATGCGGCGTCAAGGATTGGAAAACGAAGCGATTCCGCAGATGTTCGAGCCACTCGCGCAAGATCCTTCCCGCCTCGCAACACTTCTCGTGCGTACGTCCGCCGGCGATCCATCTACGATCGCCTCGGCCGTCCAAGTCGCTGTGCGCCGCGCCGGAAAATACACTCCGGTCTATGGCATTACGACATTGGAGAACCTTCTTGGAGCACGCCTCTCAAGCCGACGTTTCCAAACCCTGCTGCTCCTCAGCTTTTCTGTTATTGCCTTGTTACTGGCGGCGATCGGCATCTTCGGGCTCATTCAATACTCGGTTGCGGCTCGCACCCATGAAATTGGCGTCCGCATGGCGACGGGAGCACAGGCCAGCGATATTTTCCGGATGATTCTTCGGGAAGGCTTGATGCTGAGCATAACAGGGTTGGTGATCGGACTTGCCGGAGGTCTTTGGCTCTGCCGCCTCGGCTCCAGTCTGCTGTTCGGTATTACCGCAACGGACCCGTTAACACTTCTCATCGTCTCCGCCCTGCTGGTGGCAGTTTCCCTGGCAGCCTGCTATTTCCCGGCGCGGCGCGCCATGAAAATTGAGCCGGTCGTAGCACTGCGGCAAGATTAAGTCCGCACCAAATACACGCTGGCGCGCGTTGCCGCCTTTTTCTACGTGACATTCTACTAGACAACCGGCTCGTTCTCTACTAGAATGTCTTCTACAAGAATGTCTGTGGACACTCCTAAAGAAAACCGAATTGAACTGCTTCAGGGCACGCTTGACATGCTCATACTGCAAACCTTACAGTGGGGGCCGCAGCACGGGCACGGTATCGGCCAAGCCATCCGACAGAATTCAGAGGACTTGCTACAGATTGAGCGCGGCTCTCTTTATCCTGCGCTGCATCGGCTGGAAGCGAAGGGCATGATCTCCTCGGAATGGAAGAGTTCGGACCTCAACCGGCGTGCTAAATATTACCGGCTGACGACCGCAGGCAGGAAGCAACTGACGGCGGAACAGTCCAAATGGAAGCTAATGGTCCGCGCGATTGCTCGGGTGATGCGTCCTGTGCGAGGGAACTAGCGATGCAATGGTGTTTCTGGCGACGGAAGCAGCGCGAAGCCGATCTTGACGACGAGATCGCATTTGATCTCGCCGCCGAAACGGAAGAACGAATTCGCTCAGGCATGTCGCACGAGAACGCCGCTTCGGCAAGCCGGCGCGATTTTGGAAACGTGCTGCGGTTGAAAGAAGATGTTCGCGAAGTTTGGAACTGGCTATGGTTGCAGCGCCTTGGCCAGGACATTCGCTACGGCTGGCGCACATTGCGCAATAGCCCGCTGTTCGCCGCCATGGCCGTGCTGTCCCTGGCGCTCGGAATTGGCGCGAATACCGCGATCTACAGCCTCATTGATGCGATGATGCTTCGCGCCCTGCCTGTGAAGAATCCGGGTGAATTGGTGATTCTAAATTGGAGCGCAAAGCAATTTCCGGAAGTAGCTCATAGCACCAATGGCAGTACTCATCGTGACCCTGGCGGCGGCTTCACAAGCCCCGATTTTCCGTGGCAAGCCTACGAACTTGTTCGCGACCACAACAGTGTTTTCTCGACCGTCTTTGCCTATAAGAATGCGGGGCCGGCGCTTAATTTGATCGTTCGCGGACAAGCTGAAATGGGTTCAGTCGAATATGTATCCGGTAAATTTTTTAACAGTCTCGGAATCGTTCCGGCAATAGGACGCCTTATCGCCGATGGCGACGATCGCGCTGGCGTTTCTCAAGTAGCTGTCCTCAGCTATAAATATTGGCGCGAGCGGTTTGCTGGAGATCCGGCAGCCGTCGGCCAGACAATACGCATCAAGGATATTCCCTTCACGATCGCTGGTGTCGCTCCTCCGGAATTTTTTGGAGTGACTCCGGGCTTTGCTCCTGCCCTTTATATCCCCATGGCAAATCGCCCGTCGCTCAACCGTAACTACGGAAACGAGCGCGACACCATGTTCATCGATTCTCATTCTTACTGGATCGATATCATGGGCCGCCTGCGTCCTGGTATCACGATGGCCGAGGCCCAGGCCGAAGTGGCCGGACGATTCCATCAATTTGTACTCGCTTCAGCCGAAAATGACAAAGAACGCGCTACTCTTCCGTGGTTGTGGCTGGAAGAGGGCGGCTCTGGCGTCGATTCCCTGCGCCGCCAGTTTTCGAAGCCGCTTTTTGTCCTGATGACGATGGTGGCGTTCATACTCATCATCGCTTGCGCCAATATTGCAAATTTGCTTCTCGCTCGAGCGTCAGCGAGGCGGCGCGAAATCGCCGTGCGGCTCAGTTTGGGTGCGAGTCGGATTCGAGTTATGCGGCAATTGCTGACTGAAAGCGTGATGCTGGCGGTACCAGGAGGCCTTCTCGGCCTGGGTGTCGCAGCGTTCGGGATTCATTTCCTCATTTGGCTATTGGAGGCCGGGCATGAAGATCTCATCCTCCGCGCGAATCTCGATTGGCATATTCTTGGCATCACTCTTGCCGTTGCATTTGCCACCGGCATAATTTTCGGGCTTGCGCCGGCCATTACCGCTACTCGGGTGGATATCACTCCCGCACTCAAAGAGAGTCGTGCTAGTGCCCCACGTCGCCACGGGCGCATTGTTGGCCTGGGCCAGCTTCTTGTTGTCGCTCAAATTGCCTTGTCTTTATTGCTTGTTTTAGGCGCGGCCATCTTCGTCCGGACGCTTGCGAATCTGCATTCTGTCCAAATCGGATTTAATGCGGAAAAGCTTTTAACATTTAGTTTGGATGCCAGTCAGGTAGGTTACAAGGACGCAGCTTTAAGAACTTTCTATGCTCGCATGGACGAGAAGTTTCGTAAACTTCCCAGCATCCATTCCGCAACGATAACGGACATGCCGCTTGTCTCGGGATGGAACGGTGGCACTCGTGTTATCGTGCCGGGCGCTATCAAGCCGGAAACTAACGGTGACTGGAGAACCTCTCTTGTTTCTGTAGGTCCTACGTTCTTCGAAACAATGCAACTCCCCATACTGTTTGGCCGATCCATCGGTCCGCGGGACGTGCGTGGTGCTCAACTTGCCGTTGTCATCAACGAAGTTTTTGCCAAAAAATATTTTCCTAACCAGAATCCTATCGGTCGTTACTTCAGGCTCGGTAATTCAGGGAACAATGAGTTGACCATTGTTGGCGTTGCAAAGAACACGCGATATAGCTCTCTAAAAGGTGAGATCCCGCCAGTCGTTTATCTTTCCCTGCTACAGGATGTTGTGAATCGCCCTCCTCAACCCATGTTTTTCGAACTGCGCACTGCTGGCAATCCTCTCGCACTTGCCGAAACCGTGCGCAAAGTCGTCCACGATGCTGCTCCGCTCGTTCCGGTCACCAACATGATGACGCAAACGCAGCGTATTGACAGCACGATCACGCAGGAGCGCACGTTCGCCGATCTCTGTAGTGCCTTTGCCATCCTTGCGTTAATCATCGCGTGCGTTGGACTCTATGGCGTGATGGCCTATGCCGTGTCGCGGCGCACGAATGAAATCGGCATTCGCATGGCGCTCGGCGCGGAACGGCGGCGCATTGTCTGGATGGTGATGCGCGAGGTACTTGCTTTCGCTGTCGTTGGGCTTATCATCGGCCTTGCCTGTGCCTGGACCGCCATGTCCACTATCAAATCGTTCGTGTTCGGAATGAAACCGGCCGATCCCCTAACCATTGTTATTGCATTGGTAATCCTATTAGCTGCGCTGATTGTAGCCGGCCTTGCTCCCGCAACCCGCGCTTGTCGAATCGATCCTCTTAGCGCGCTGCGGCACGAATAGTTTAATGCCCCGCGCTCGCGTGCACCGGTTCTCCTGCCCCCACCCGCTTCGCTTGCCACGCTTCGCCGGTCTTCACTAATGCGTAGCGGTACAGCACAGGCGCCAGCATCTCGTTGATCGCAACGCCGCCGAAGACGAGAGCAGCCGCTCCGGCCCCCAACTTGGGGAATGTCTTAACGAAAAGCAGCGCAAGAGCCAGAGCCAGTCCGGCCTGGGGCATGAGTCCAAAGCCGATATACTTCCGCACGTTATCCGTAGCGCGCGCAATGCGCGTGGACAACCAGCCCAACGCAAGAAAGCCGCTCATGCGCGTCACGACGAGGATAACCGCGGGCAATCCCAATATCAGCAGATCGTGAATATGAATGGTTGCGCCGGTGACGGCGAAGAATACAACATAGACCGGCAGCGAAGACTTCTCGATTTCGTCCTGGAGACGGCTGCCCTGGTATGTAAAGTTCCGAATGACTACGCCGGCCGCCAATGCCACCAGCAGCGGATCCAGATCAATTCGCTGCCCCACCTCCGCGATTAAGAACGCGGCTGTTATGACGAAGAGCGCTGAACCGCCCTTGACGTATTTAAGATAGATCGCGACGACGATTCCCACCAGTGTTCCAATCACCAGCGAGCCAAGCACTTCCCATGTCAACGCAACTGCCGTGTGCAACGCATCCGATCCCGATCCTAAAAACGATTTAGTAATCGACGAGACAATCGCGAACAAAACAATTACCAACAGGTCCGACAGAACAACGACGCCCAGAACCGTTCTCGTTAGCGGCCCGTCCGATTCCATCTCCGAATGAAGCGCTACCACCACCGCGGGCGATTGCGCCACCATGGTCACGCCCAGCACCGCCGACATGGCAGCAACCTGAATTGTCGTCAGGTCATGAAGGAATGGGAGTTCCCGGCGCAATCCGAATACGGCCAGACTAATGAGCACAATGGTGCCGCATACCGCGATCAAACTGAGCCATCCAATGCTTTTTAGCAGTGGCTTCATCGAGCGAAGATCGAGTTCCACTCCCGCTGTAAGCGCGATGAGAGCCACTGCAGTGCCCGTGAATATCTGCAGGTTGGAAACCATGGCGCCGCTAACCAAATTCAATACCTGCGGTCCGACGACAATTCCCGTCACCAGATAGCCCGTCAATCGCGGCAGGCGGAGCGACTTAAAAATCGCGCCCACCAAAAACGCGGAAAGTAGAAGGTAGCCACACGCAAGCGCGGTGCCCGCCGCGCCGCCGCCGACGACGGTATCGGGAGCAAATGATCGGGCGGCATGCATCAACCCGCCAAGAATTAGAACAAGCAGAAGGCGCATGTGTGATCAGGAAACGGCGGGAATACCCGCCGGCTCAACTGCATTGCGGCGGCTGGCAATCTGCACGATAATCTCCGTGACAATAGCTCCGCCGATCACCGCCGTCACCATCCACGAGATGGTAGCGCCGTAGTACAGGTCCTGCGCGTTCACCACAATGGCGATGGATAGCGCGCCGATCGGAGAAAAGATCAAGCTGCGTTTCTCATCCGATGACAAGCCTCCGGGCACCCGCTTGCAGCATAGTTGAACCGCGATCCACTTGCCCGCCAATCGCGCTGCGACAAACACAACCATCAATGCCCAGCCCTGCCATTCCCGGATTTCCCAGAGGGAGCCGGCGACAAGCAGGAACAAAAGGTAAATTGGGCGCTCCATATGGTCCAATGCCTCCCGGATCTGAGCTTTTGAAGTTCCCGGAAGGTTAACCAGAATTAAACCGACGATAAAGCAAACGACCAGCGGAGAAATGCGAAGGAAGTTCGCCAGCCCGGCTGTGAAGCACACTGAACCGAGGATCAATACGCTGAATTCGGGCCCGGCCTTCACTTTCGCGAGTGTTGCCCAAATCACCGCGCCTACCATTGTTCCCAAGCCAATGGTGATGAACATCCACGCCGTTCCGGGCAGCCGCCACGCAATCCAGCTATCCTGCGGGCGAAAGTAGGCGGCTACCACCATCAGTCCGAGGAACCCCGCTAATTGTTCTAGCGTCACAATCGCGAACACGCGGTCCACCGAATGGCCGGAACCTCCCCGCGCTTGCAAAAGCTTCGGAGCGGAGTATGCGGTCATTGCCCCGGCCGTCGCAAGCATCATCGCATCGCGCACGAAAACCGCGTTGGCCGGAAAGTGTTCCGCATAAACCAGCAGCAGCGTACAAACCGCCAGGATGGTGGCAAACGGTACCGAAGCCGTAATCAAACTGAGGGTGCTGGCTCCGGGGATCAGCGATTCTCCCAAGCGCGAATCGAAGCGGAACCCGATAGTGAAACCGATCCAGCCCAATCCGAGAGCAAGCAGCGGCCGTATTTCCCACAACACCGATTCCGATAAAATGCCGATCTTCGGCAGATGGGCAATGACACCGAGAAAGACAAACGGAAGTCCAGCGGTCACTACCTGACTGATGCGGAGCTTCTCTTCAAACGATTGAAATTTAGGATTTGCCGCAACGTAGGCTAGCCCAAAAACAAATACCAGGCCGAGTATGACTTTAATAACCTCGGAAGCCGACTGCAGGCTTCGCTCCCGAGGGTTAGTCGCAATCGCGGTGACGGGTGGGGGAGGCGGGGCAAACAGCAGCGGCAGATTCGAATAAATGTCCGGCCCTTGCCCCATCGGCAGATTGGGCGGTGGCTGCAACAACTCCGGCGTTTGTGCCGGCGTAGCCGCATTCGTTGGTGCGCTCTTTGAAGGAGCCGCGGAAGATGGTTGCTTCTCTGCCGGAGGCGGCGCTCCGGATTTCGATTGTTCCGCAAATAACGAAGCGCAAATAGCGAGAGCTAATAAGAGGTATCGCAAGGCAGCCTTTAGCCGGATGTTTGAAATGCGATCCATATTGTGCCTCGCATTTAGGCAGTATCCCATGTTCATGTAAACTTCGTCTCGCGCTCAAAACGCGCCATCGCCGGCCACAATGGGTTCGCGGTCAATGGGAACGCTATATCGTAAAAGATATGGAAGTCTCATCGCACCAAGCCAGTTCCAATGTTGACTTAAAGATGGTGTACGACGCGATCGTCGTCGGCTCCGGAGCAGCCGGCGGCATGGCGACCTACATACTGGCCAATCACGGATTGAAAGTATTGTTGCTTGAAGCGGGAAAACAGCAGGATTTAACAAAAGAACTCCATTCGATGGAATGGCCCTACGATCACCCCCGACGGGGAATGCTGCCGCCGAATGACCACGCGCTCACTCGCAACGAGTACACGATTCGAAAACCACCCTATGCGAAAGGCATGACGTACAACCATGTCTACTCTTATGTAGAAAACTGGAACGGCGCCGATTATTCCAAAAATATTGTGGTCGATGAGAAAGAGAATCCATACACAGGCACCCCTTATGCCTGGGTTCGCGCCCGCTTGCTCGGCGGTAAAACCGCAATTTGGGGACGCTTAGCGCTCCGGCTTTCCGATTACGATTTCAAAGCAGCTTCTCGCGACGGGTTCGGAATGGACTGGCCAATTTCTTATTCAGACATTGCACCTTACTACGACCGTGTGGATCGGCTGCTCGGCATTTCGGGCCATAAAGAAAATCTGCCGCAGATGCCCGACGGCATCTTCCAGCGCGCTATTCGCTTGAATCCTGGCGAAGTAAAGCTTCGGGAGAGCATGATTGAGCACGGCAAAATGCTAACGCCTTACCGTGCCGGCGTGATGACCGATCAACTGAAACATGCGAAATACCGCAGCCATTGTTTTGGCCGCGGCGCTTGCAGCCGGCACGTCGGTGGATGTGATATTAACGCGGCATTCAGCTCGCCCGCCGCTCTGATTTATCCGGCGATGGATACGGGCAACGTAACGGTACGCACGAACGCTACTGTTCATGAGATCACGGTCGATCCGAATACCGGCAAAGCAAGCGGCGTGTCGTTCATCGACAGCCAAACCCGCCAAACATATCAGGCCAAGGGGAAAGCCGTCTTACTCGGCGCATCCACGCTCGAAACGGCGCGTATTATGCTGCTTTCCAAGTCGCGGCAGCACCCGAACGGAATTGCAAATTCGAGCAATCAAGTGGGGCATAACTTCTGCGAGCACATCATGGGGCCGGGCATTACTGGTCTGGTAAAAGACCTCGTGGGCAAGCCGCGCACCCTCGATGACGGGCGCCCCGGTGGGTTTTACGTTCCAAGGTTCCGCAACATAAAGGAAAAGAGTTCTAAGTTCCTCCGCGGATACGGTTACGAGGGCGGCTCCGGTTGCACGATGATTCCCGGCAATGCATTCTCTACCTCGGGTTTCGGCTCCGCCTATAAGAAACAGGTGAGAGATCAGGCTGGCGCCTTTATCGATATGGGCG
>Ga0134125_10010340_pt1 | contig 10487 bp, 8 predicted proteins | sample KB31751_FD_96464 | JGI IMG/M metagenome (GOLD analysis project Ga0134125, IMG submission 96464) | Terrestrial soil microbial communities with excess Nitrogen fertilizer from Kellogg Biological Station, Michigan, USA - KB3-175-1 | ecosystem: Environmental > Terrestrial > Soil > Unclassified ... | reverse complement strand
CGCGACGACGGATCTGTTCGATGATCCAAGGTTCGAGCACGGCGACAGAGAACCTCTAGCTAAATGCCTGCAATATCTCTTCCTGTTAGTCAAGTTCGGCAATTCCCCGCCGAAACGTGAGCCACCAAAAACCCTCGCGTTCCTAGCTGGTTACGGAATTACTCCGCATCAGGATCCACGATCTTCCAGACTCCGTCCTCGCGCCACAGAACGACCTCTCGGTCGGGCGGGAGTGGGAGCCGCGCCTCGTCACCGCTTTCGGTCAGCGGCCCGGTGACGGCGGCACGGATCCGCTCGAGCAGAGCCCGGTGTTCGTCCTTCTTGGCCCCCTCCAAGAGCTCGCGCAGCCGATCGACCGTGACCGCCCCGCGATACCGATCGGGAACCAGACGCAGGACGACGTCGTAACGGCGGGCGTCGAGCGCGCGGATGAAGGTGCGCAACGCGGCGCGCGGCGTCCCCTGCCCCCACGCTTCGTAGACCGGACCGTCGACCCGCCAGCGTCCTCCTTCCAGGACCAGCGGCACGCGCTCGCCGAGCGCGAGCGTAAGGTCGACCCGCGGCGCCAACCCGGGTGCCTCGGCGACCATTCGCTGGCCGAGCGCGGCCGCCTCGCCGCCCGCCCCGGCGAACCCGGCGGCGAAGGCCTCGTAGGGCATGCGGTGCTGAAAGTCGGCCGAGGTGAGCTGGTAGGCGCCCCGCAGATCGCCCCGGGCCAGCGCGGCGCCGAACGCCGAGACGGTGAGCCCGGGCGCCTGGACGTCGTGCCCGCACCCGACCCCCACCACGGGCGGCAGACCGAGCGCGACGCCCAGCGCGACCTGCAGCGCCCGCCCGCCTCGGTTCATGGCGCCTTGGGCGGGACGTCGCCGGGCGGTGGGGCCGGCCGGGACGACACCGTGAGGTGGTAGGGATCGTCCGGATCGATGGCGCCGTGTCGTGGGACGACGCGGATCAGGACCGGGCCGCCGGGGATCGGCTGCCCAGCTATCCGCGCCGGGCTGTGGTGGCCGCTCTGCGCGCGGGCCAAGAGCGTGTCGTCCTCGCGGGTGATCTCCACCTCGACGTTGCCCCGCTCGGGGGGGGCGACCTCCAGATCGAGCAGCGCCATCCCCTCGGAGCTGTAGCGGAAGAAGTCGACGTCGCCGCGGGCCAGGTATCCGGTCACCGTCCCGTCGCCGATCGGCTGCGCGTGCGCCTGGTCGTCGTTCGGCTCCGCCTCGCTGCCCGCCCTGGGGAGCTCGGCGCGCGGGCGCAGGTTGTAGCGGGCGTCGGCGCTCCAACCGACGTCGGCGCGTACGACCAGGAACACCAGCGGCGCCCCGGCCGGGAGGCGCACGTTGCGCAGGACGACGCGCTCCCCTTTTCGCCCGCGCGCCTCGGTCAGCTTGTGGCCGTCCGGTCCGTAGAGCCCCAGCGCGGCCCCGACCTCGGGGACCGGATCGAGGTCGGCGGAGAGCACGCCGCCCTCGGGGATCGACGCCGTCGACAGACGGTACCAGTCCTGGTCGTGATGCCAGCCGAGATAGCCGACCGCCTCGCCTCCGAGCGCCAGGTCGGTCGCGTGGGGGGCGTCGCCGTTCGGCTCGATCTCGGCGCCCGTGTCGTACGGGACCAGGTGCACGACCAGACGGTAGCTGGTCGGACCGGGCGCTTCCCCCAGCGCGCGCACGCGGAGCAGACCGGGCGAGGCGGGCGAGACCGCCAAGTTGGGGATCGAGAGCGCCTCGCCGGCCTGTCCGGAAGCGACGATGAGCGGACGCCCCGCGCCGTCGAGCACCTCCAGCGTCAGGGCCAGGCCGGCGGCGGGACGGATGTCGGCGCGCAGCACCAAGGACGGGAGCGTCGCCCCCCCGTCGCGCAACGCCACCGCGCCGCCGTCGGTCGCCGGGAGCGCCACCTGGTAGAGGTCGGCGTCGCGCTTGCCGCCGTGGGGCGCAAGCGTGCCGGCCAGCGCGACCGGCGCGGCCGGCGTGACCAGCAGGTGCTGCGCCGTGGCCGGCGTGTCGTTGGGCTCGGTCTCGGGCGCCGTCGGCACGCCGTCGTCGGTGGCCTCGGGTGTGATCACCACGGCGGCGCCGTCCGGCCGCGGCGGCATCGCCGACCGGTGGCAGCCGACGGCCAGGCCGCCGAGCGCGATCCCGACGAGGAATGCGCCGCGCACGGCGGCTCAGTCCGCGGAGGTGGCGGCGCTCGCGTCGCGCGGCTGAATCGACGCCAGCAACTCGGCCTCGGCGACCACGGCGCCGTCGACCTTGGCCTCGCCGCGCAGCTTCCAGATGGCGCCCCCCTTGCGCAGCGGGACCACCTCCAGCGTCAAGAGATCCCCCGGAACCACGGGTTTGCGGAACCGGGCCTTGTCGATGGCCATGAAGTAGATGACGTGCGTCGTGGGGTCGAACTTGACCTGCTGCGCGGCGTAGAGCGCACCGGCCTGCGCCAGCGCCTCGATGATGAGCACGCCCGGCATCACCGGGTGGCCCGGGAAGTGGCCGTCGAAGTGGGGCTCGTTGCGCGACACCATCTTCCGCGCGACCAGCTTCTCCGCGCCGATCTCGTCGACGCGGTCGACGAGCAAGAACGGGTAACGGTGCGGGAGGATCCGCTCGATCGCCCGGATGTCGAGCACGGCGCCTACTTCTTCCCCCCCGCGGCCGGCTTGCTCGCCCCGTCCGCGCCCTCGCCGGCGTTGTAGCGGCGGATGACCTCGTTGGTCAGATCGAGGTGCGGCTTGGCGAACACCAGCGACGACTTCTCGACGATCATCGAGAAGTTCTCGGCGGAGGCGATCTTGGCGATGATCTTGTTCATCCGGTCGTAGATCTTGGCCGTCGCCTCCTGCTCCTTGCTCGACAGCTCCTGCTGGTGCCGCAGGTAGGTCTGCTGGACCTTCTGCATGCGCGTCTGCAGCTCGGCTTCCTTCTCGCGCACCTGCTCGGGCGGCAGCAGCGTCCGCTTCTTGTCCAGGTCCTCGACGTCCTTCTTGAGCGCCGCCTGCTGCTCGTCGATCTCCTTCTGCTTCTGGTCGAAGATCTTCTTGAGCGCGGCCTTGGCCTTCTTGCCGTCGTCCGTCTCGGACATCGCACGCTGCATGTCGACGAACCCGAGCTTCGACTCATCGGCGAACGCCGCGGTCGTCCCGAGCAGGAAGACCGCCATGATCAGAATTCGTGATGCGCGTGACATTGTCATCTCCTTTACCGGACGGATGCTTAACACGGGCGGCCTAGAAAAAGTTGCCGATTGTGAATTCGAATACGATTGGTTGCTCGCCTGGAAGCGTCCAGAAGGGGATGCCCCACTCGAACCGGAGCGGGCCGATGGGTGAGAACCAGCGGAACCCGAACCCCCAGCTGGCGCGGTAGGCGCCGAGGTCGAGCGGGCTGTTACAGGGGTTCGTGCTCGCGGCGGCCTGGAACGGGGCCAGCTTGCAGTACTGGTCTTCCAGGTTGAAGGCGTTGCCGGCGTCGGTGAAGACGACGCCGCGGATGCCGACCTTGTCGAAGATGGGGAACTCGATCTCGGCGTTGGCGATCACCTGCACGTTGCCGCCGACCAGGAAGGAGTTGAGCTGGGCGTCCGGCGCCTGCGTCGAGAGCGAGCGGATGGTCGGACCGAGCGACAGCGGCGCGAACCCGCGGATGTTGTAGATGCCTCCCGTGAAGTAACGCTCGAAGATCGGCACGCCGCGGGGATCGCGGCTCACAATCAAGTCCCCCTCCAGCTTGGCGCGGAAGACGAACGGGCCCCAGAGCGGGTAGAAGAAGCGGCTCACCCCCTCGTAGCGGCTGAAGGTGTTCTCCGAGAAGGTGACGTTGGGATCGGCGAACTCGGCGGAGATGGTGTTGTACCAGCCGCGGGTGGGGAACATGCGGTCGTTGCGCGAGTCATAGGAGATCGTGGCCCGGATCGAGGAGGTGATCCCGGAGCGGAACAGGTTGGCGATGCTGGTGTTGGTGATGGGGAGGCCGATGGTGGGCGTTCCGAACAGGCCGCCTCCGAAACCCAGCGAGCTGCTGTTCCCGATCCCCACCTCCTCCAGCTTGTAGGTGAGAAGGAGGCGCAGGTCCTCGGCCAGGAGGTAGCCCCAGGTGAGGCTGCCGCCCGTCGCGTTGCGGATGAACGAGTAGAGGAACTGCTGCTGGTTGTAGAGGTTGAAGCCGAAGGTCCAATTGGTGTCCAGGAAGTAGAGGTCCTGGAACTGGAGGAGAAAAAGCCGGCGCAGGCTGGAGAGTTGCGCCTGCAGCGTGAGGAGCTGGCCGCGCCCGAACAGGTTGTTCTGTGAGATCTGAGCCTGGGCGATGAAGTTCTCGACCGAGGAGAAGCCGGCGCCGATCTGGAACGTCCCCGTGGAGCGCTCGGCGACCTCGAAGTTGACGTCCATCTTGTCGTCGGCGTCGGCGCGCTTGGTCGACATCTCGACCTTCTCGAAGTAGCCGAGCGCGTTGGCGCGCTTCTTCGAGTAGTCGAGCAGCGACTGGTTGTAGGTGTCCCCCTCGTAGATGCGCAGCTCGCGCCGGATCACCTTGTCGCGCGTCTTGGTGTTCCCGCGGATGTTGATCCGGTTGATGCTGACCAGCTCGCCCTTCTGGATCTCGAAGTAGACGTCGACGGTGCGGGTCTTCTCGTTGACCGGGGTCGCGGGGGAGGCGTTGACGTAGGCATACCCGCGGTCCTTGTAGTAGTCGGTCAGCTTCTCCAGATCGTTGGAGAGCTTGGAGCGGTTGAAGATGTCGCCGCTCTTGACCGAGACGCGCTCCAGGAAAAACTCCTTCGGCATCAGCAGATCGCCCGTCACGTCGACCTTGCCGAGCCGGTACTGCGGCCCCTCGTCGATGGTGATGGTGATGTACATCGACTGCTTGTCGGGCGACAGCTCGACGAGCGGGTTGCCGACCTTCACCTGCACGTAGCCGTGGTCCCAGTAGTGGGCCTGGATGAGGAGGAGGTCGCGCTGGAAGACGTCCTCGCGATACGTCCCCGCCGAGGTGAGCAGCGAGAGGATGTTCCCCTCCTGCGTGGAGATGACGCCCCGCAGGTCGTCGTCGGAGATGGCATGGTTGCCGACGAAGTTGACCCGCCGCACCTCCACCTTGCTGTTCTCGCGGATATGGAACCAGACGTCGACCGTCGAGGCGGTGTCGCGCTTGATCTCGTAAGAGACCTCCGCCATGTAGAACCCTTTTTCGGTGTAGGCGTCCTTGATCTTGTCGACGTTCTTCTTGATCTTGGCGAGGTCGAGGATCTGGTCCTTCTTGATGTCCAGGACCTCGTTGATCTTCGACAGCGAGACCTCGTCGTTGCCGGCCACGTAGATCTTGTTGATGGCCGGCTTCTCCTTGAGCACGAAGGTGACGGTGCTGCCGGCCTTCGTCTCCGCCACCTCCACCTCGATGTCCTCGAAGTAGCCCATCTTCCAGATGGTGCGGACGTCGTCGCGCACCATCTCCTGGGTGAGCGTCACGCCGGGGGCGGTCTTGAGGTTCACCTTGATGGCGTCGTCCTCGACCTTGCGGTTGCCGCGGAACGAGACCTTCACCACCTTGAGGCTGGGGGACGGCGCGGCAGGCTTGGCCGGCGCCTCGTCGGTCTTGTCGTCCGCGCCGGCGGTCTCCGCCGCGGTCTGGGCGCGCGCCGCCGTCGCGAGGAGGCCGGTCAGAATGGCGGCGGCGAGGGTGAAGCGGCGGAGGCTCATTGGCGGCCGGCCCGCTATTCCCGCTCGACGATCAGGCCGTCGGCCATGCGCAGACGGCGCGGCGTCTTGGCCGCCAGCTCGTCGTTGTGCGTGACGATGAGGATCGTCGTCCCCAGCTCCCGATTGAGCTCGAAGAACAGCTCGTGAATCTCGCGGCCCGTCTTGGTGTCGAGGTTCCCGGTCGGCTCGTCGGCCAGCAAGAGGCGCGGCCGCAAGATGAGCGCGCGCGCCAGCGCCACCCGCTGCTGCTCGCCGCCCGACAGCTCCCCGGGTCGGTGCGAGAGCCGTTCGCCGAGGCCGATCCGCGCCAGCACCGCCGCCGCCCGCTCGGCGCAGAGCTTGCGCGGCAGGCGCATGATGAGCCCCGGCATCATGGCGTTCTCCAGCGCCGTGAACTCGGGCAAGAGGTGGTGAAATTGAAAAACGAACCCGATCTCGCGGTTGCGGAACTCCGCCAGCCGCGCCGGCCCCATCGCCGTCACGTTGACGCCGTCGAAGGTGATGGTCCCCTCCGTGGGCGCGTCGAGCGTTCCGAGGACCTGCAAGAGCGTCGACTTCCCGACGCCGGAGGCGCCCACCACCGAGGCCATCTCGCCCGGAAGCAGATCGAAGTCGAGGCCGCGCAGCACGTGAATCAGGCGGCCGCCATGCTCGAAGGTCTTCGAGAGGCCTCGCACGGCGACCCGCGCCCCGCCGCGCGCGTCCCCTTCGAACGCAGCGGGCGTCATGGGCGTCGTCATGGGGTGCGCCAAATTAGTCGGCGCCCCCTCGAGTGTCAACGACGCCATTGGCCTTATTTCCTGAGACTCCGCGCACTTGGCGCGGGTTGCCTATCGGGCGTCGCCAGGGTTACTCATACCTGAGCCCGTCGACCGGGCGCATCCGGGAAGCCAGCATCGCCGGGTAGAGCGTCGCCAGGCAGCAGAGGCCGAGCGCCGCCAGGTTGACCGCCGCGATCTCGCGGGCCCGCATGACGACCGGCAGCTTCTGAATGTAATAGACATCCGGGTCGAGCGGCAGCCCGTAGTGCGAGAGGAGCAGGCACCCGCCGATCCCCAGGCCGAGCCCCAGCACCAGGCCCAAAAGCCCGATGTAGAGCCCCTCGGCGACGAAGACGCGCAGGATGGCCCCGTCGCTGGCGCCCATCGACTTGAGGATCGCCACCTCGCGCGCCTTCTCGGTCACCAGCATGATGAGGTTGGAGACGATCGAGAAGGAGGCCACCAGCGCGATGAAGGTGAGGACCACGAACATCGCCACCTTCTCCAGCTTGAGCGCCGCGAACAGCCCCCGATTGAGCTCCTCCCAGGTCCGCACCTCGAATCCCGGGCCCAGGCGGCGCGCGATCTCGTCGGCCACGTCGCGGGCTGCCTCGGGCGTGGTGGTCCGGATCTCGATGCCGGTCACCTCGCCCGGCGTCCCCAGGAACTTCTGCGCGGCGGCCAGCGAGACGTAGGCCAGCTTCGAGTCGAACTCGTACATGCCGGTGTAGAAGTGACCGGCCACACGAAACTGCTTCAGCTTGGGCATCGGCCCCATCGGCCCCACGCCGCACATCGGACAGGCGATGTCGACGTCGCTGCCGACGAACACCCGCAGCGTGTGCTGATAGAGCTCGTCGCCCAAGAGGATGCCGGGCAGCACGGGCCGGGGCGGCGGCGGGGCCGGTTTCTTCGGCGGCTCGCCTCCCTTTTGCTTCGGGCCGGCCCCTTCCGGCGGCGGCGGCGGGAAGAGCGGGCTCGACGTGTCGCCGGGCTCGCCGCTGTCGCGCAGCTCGAAGTCGTCGGCCGGGATCTGCTCGGGGTGCTGGAGGTAGGAGATCTTCCCCTCCTGCAGCGTTCGGGAGAGGCCGAGGACCTTGGGCGCCCGCTCCGGATCGATCCCGCGCAGGATGATCCCCATCCCGGCCGGGTTGGTGGCGTGCTTGATGATCACCTCGCTCTCGATGTACGGCATCGAGCCGACGATCTGCCGGATGCCGGCGATCTTCCGGTCCACCTCTTCCCAGTTGGTGAAAGGCTGCTCGTCGGCGCGCTCGATGACCACGTCGGCCTTGGTGGCCCGAATCTTCCCTTTGAGGTCGGCCTCGAACCCGGACATCACCGAGAGCGCGATGATCGGCGCGCCCGTCCCCAGAAAAACGCCGAAGATCGAGAACGCCGTGAACAGCGTGAAGGTGGCGAACAGCGCCCCCAAGAGGGTCACCGCCAGCCCGACGGCCACCGCGATGATCCCCGCCGTCCGGAGCCGCTCGGCCGCCACCAGCGGGTGGATCTCCATCCATTCGCTGGGCGCGCGCGCGTGGGCGTGCAGGAGGTGCGGCAGGATGGCCGACGCGGCGAAGCAGAGCCCCCCGGCGACCAGCGCCGCCAGCCCGACGATGAGCGTCCGGCGCGACTTGCGCTCCGTCTCGCGCAGGTGGCGCCAGGCGATGAACCACTCGAACCCCGGCTTGAGCATGCGCCTGGTTCTACTCCCGCTCGGGCCGCATGAGGGGAAACAGGATGACGTCGCGGATCGACGGCTGATCGCAGAGCAGCATCGCCAGGCGATCGATCCCGATCCCCTCCCCCGCCGTCGGCGGCAGCCCGTACTCGAGCGCCCGGCAGTAGTCCTCGTCGTAGTCCATCGTTTCTTCGCGCCCGTGCGCCTTGGCCTCGACCTGCGCCTGGAAGCGGGCCCGCTGGTCGCGCGGGTCGTTCAGCTCGGAGAAGGCGTTGGCGTGCTCGCGCCCCACGATGAAGAGCTCGAAGCGGTCGACGCGCGTCGGATCGGCGTCGTTGCGGCGCGAGAGCGGCGACGTCTCGGCCGGGTACTCGGTCACGAAGGCCGGGCGATCGGCGGGGAGCGCCTTTTCGCCCGCGTAGTCGAACAGCGCCCCCACCCGCTCGCCGTGCGACTCCGACTTGCGCAGGACGGCCGAGAGCTCGTCTTTCCCTTCGCTGAGCCCCTTTTCGGCGAGCCACTTGGAGAGCGCGGCGCCGTCGTCGAGCGCGGCCCGCTCGAGCCCGCCCGGGAGCAGGCCGGCCTTCGAGGCGGCGACGATGGCGTCCTTCATGGGGATACGCGGCCAGTCGCCGGCGAAGCTGACCTTCTGCCCCTGGTAGGTGATCTCCTCGCCGCCGGCGATCTCGCGCGAAAGCTCGCGGAACAGCGTCTCGGTGAGCGCCATCAGGTCGGCGTACGTCGCGTAGGCCTGGTAGAACTCCAGCATCGTGAACTCGGGGTTGTGCTGGCGCGAGAGCCCCTCGTTGCGGAAGTTGCGGCCGATCTCGTAGACCCGCTCGAAGCTGCCGACCACCAGGCGCTTGAGGTAGAGCTCGGGGGCGATCCGCATGTAGAGGTCGAGATCGAGCGCGTTGTGGTGGGTGGCGAACGGCCGCGCCGCCGCCCCCCCGATGATCGAATGCATCATCGGCGTCTCCACCTCGCAGAACCCGCGCGCGTCGAGGAAACGGCGGATGCCCCTCACGATCGCCGACCGCTTCTGGAACACCGCGCGCACCTCGGGGTTCACCACCAGGTCGACGTAGCGCTGCCGGTAGCGGATCTCGACGTCGGAGAGGCCGTGCCACTTCTCGGGGAGCGAGCGCGTGGCCTTGGTCAGGAGCTGGACGTTCTCGGCGACGATGGTCAGCTCGCCCTGGCCGTTCTTCGGCTGAGTGACGGTCGGGCTGCCGACCACGCCGATGAAATCGCCGCGCTCCGCCAGCTTCCACCGCTCGAACGCGGCGTCGCCGATCAGGTCCTTGCGGACCCAGACCTGAATCTCGCCGGTGCGGTCGAGTAGCTTGACGAACGCCGCCTTGCCGAACCCACGGAAGGCGACGATGCGCCCCGCGATTGCGAAGTCGTCGTCCGTGAGCGTCTGGGGCGGAGCCGCCTTGTCCACCGGCTCGCTCGCCGGCGGCAGCGCCGCCCCCTTGAATCGTTCGTGGATCTGGGCCGCGGTGTGCGTCGGCGTGAAGCCGTTCGCGTACGGATTACCCCCGAGAGCCCGAATTTCCTCGGCCTTTTTCTGGCGTTCTTCGATCAGCTCCCGTTCGTCAGCCATCTCTCTCCACGGGGTATCAACAATATCCCCAGCTATAAGCTCGCGAATTTCCTCTGATTCGCCGAATTAATCCACAGATGTGCGATTTGTGTCGGTTCGGTGACTGGGCTAGACCTCGTCCTCGTCCGACTTCGTAACGGCCTTCGGAGCGGCCGTCGGGTCGCCGGCCAGCTCCAGCAGCGTGGCCACCATGAACTGATCGAGGTCGCCGTCGAGAACGGCGTCGACGTTGCCGACCTTGAGGCCCGTCCGGTGGTCGTTGACCTGACGGTACGGCGCCAGGACGTAGGACCGGATCTGGCTCCCCCACTCGATCGCCTTCTTCTGGGCGTGGATGTTCCCCATCTTCTCTTCCTGCTTCTTCTGCTCGACCTCGAACAGCTTGGACCGCAGGATGCGCATGGCGGTCGACTTGTTCTTGTGCTGCGAGCGCTCGCCGTCGGAGTGGACGGCGATGCCGGTCGGGATGTGGGTGATGCGCACGGCCGACTCGGTCTTGTTGACGTGCTGGCCCCCGGCGCCGCCCGAGCGCATGACGTCGATGCGCAGGTCCTTGTCGTCGATCTCGACCTTGATGGTCTCGTCGATGTCCGGATAGATGAAGACGCTGGCGAACGAGGTGTGGCGCCGCGCCTGCGCGTCGTAGGGCGAGATCCGGACCAGGCGATGGACGCCCGCCTCCGCGCGCAGCCAGCCGTAGGCCCACTCGCCGTCGACGCCGATGGTGGCGCTCTTGAT
>Ga0134125_10010338_pt1 | contig 10487 bp, 12 predicted proteins | sample KB31751_FD_96464 | JGI IMG/M metagenome (GOLD analysis project Ga0134125, IMG submission 96464) | Terrestrial soil microbial communities with excess Nitrogen fertilizer from Kellogg Biological Station, Michigan, USA - KB3-175-1 | ecosystem: Environmental > Terrestrial > Soil > Unclassified ... | reverse complement strand
CATTCGGCTGGTCGCGCGCGACAAGCCGGGAACCGCGGCAACCATTGCCAAAAGGCTTGCCGAGCAGGAAATTTCACTGGAATCGATTGTGCAACGTCACGATTCGGCACATCTGGGGAGAGACACGAAGGCGGGTTCCGTCCCCGTTATTCTCATTACTTATGCGACAAGCGAGGATGCGGTGCGCAAGGCTCTTGCAGCGGTGGGGCGCGATAGGGTGATCTCTGGCCGGCCACAAGTCATCCGGATCGAAAAGAACTGATTGGCCGGCATAGCAAGGCCTGCGTTTGCGAGGGGAGCGTCAAATGCCGAGTATTACCGTCCAGCCGGAGTTGCTGCTGGAGCGCATACTTACGCTGGAGATCGTGCGCGTCACCGAGCGCGCAGCGGTATCATCGGCACGCTTGCGCGGGCACGGCAAGGACAAGGCCTCCGATCAGGCGGCTGTCGACGCCATGCGACGGGAGCTCAACAAGCTGCCGATCGACGGCACGGTCGTTATCGGGGAGGGCGAGATCGACGAAGCGCCGATGCTCTTCATCGGCGAAAAAGTCGGGACTAAAAACGGGCCAAAGGTCGACATTGCGGTTGATCCACTGGAAGGCACAACGCTCTGCGCCAAGAACATGCCTGGCGCCATCGCCACGATTGCCATGGCTGACGCCGGCACCCTTTTGCATGCGCCCGACTGCTACATGCAGAAGATCGCCATTGGCCCCGGCTATCCGAAGGGCACCATCGACCTCGATGCTCCGGCGGACGAAAACATCATGCGTCTGGCCAAGGCAAAGGGCGTCAAGGCCTCGGAAATAACCGCCATACTCCTCGACCGCCCGCGTCATGCCGACATAGTCGCGGCGATACGAAAGACCGGTGCTGCGGTGAGCCTGATCAGCGATGGCGACGTCGCCGGCGTGATCCATTGCGCAGAACTGAAGACCGGCATCGACATCTATCTGGGCATCGGTGGAGCACCCGAGGGCGTACTGGCGGCGGCGGCTCTGCGCTGCATCGGCGGGCAGATGCAGACGCGGCTCATCATCGATACCGAACAGTTGCGCGAGCGCACGCTGAAGATGGGGATCAAGGATCCGAAGCGGAAATACGAGATCGAGGACATGGTGAAAGGCGATTGCCTCTTCGCCGCCACCGGCGTCACAAGCGGCGCCATGTTGAGCGGGGTGAAATTCGGCAAAGACGTAATAGAGACCGAAACGGTCGTCATGCGCTCGGTGACCGGAACAGTGCGCAGGGTGGTGGCCGAGCACCGGCAGTTCGATAAATTTCACCTCGACTGATTTCGCATGCGTCATGTTCACCTTGTCGGTAGCGTGCCGCTTCGCAACGCGCGCGAGGTCTTTACGACGGTGAGCGGCGTGTTGGGGCAACGTCTCAGGCGCATACCCGATGGCGAGACCGGAGAACGCTCCGACTGGATCACCTGGCTCGAGCCGGCTTTCGCCGATAATCCGGCGTTGGAAAAATCTGACGAACTATTTCGCGTTCATGCCACAGGAACAGCGCGCATTCGCTACAAGTTGCGGGCAGGCAAGACGGTGGATGACGTGCAGTTCGATAACCTTTTTTACGCCGATATTGCCAAAGCGTCCTATGCCGAATTCGCTGCACTAAAGACGCAAGGTGTGATCCCGAAGCACGTGCGGTTCCAGATCGACCTTGTACCCGCGCACTCCGTCATTTGGCTGTTCCTGCAGGACGATCTGCATCAGCCGCTTGATCCAATCTACAATGATGCGCTCAAGCGAGAGATTGACAAGATCGCGGCGATATTGCCGCACGATCAAATCGCCATTCAATTCGATGTCGCCTCGGCCGTTTTTGCGCGCCTTCAGCGCGGCGAGCCTAGTACCTACGGCAAGACACGCGCGGACATGCTGGCTTCGTTCTCACGCATCCTGACGGCGCTTGCCAATCACGTGCCCGGCGACATCGAGCTTCTGTTTCACTTTTGTTATGGCGACTCCAACCACAAACATGTGATCGAACCGGCCGACATGAGCGATATGGTCGACCTGGCCAACCGGCTTTGTACGGATGTCGGACGTTCGGTCGAACTTATCCACATGCCGGTGCCGCGTGATCGGAGCGACGATGCCTATTTTGCGCCGCTGGCCCAGCTGCGGCTCAGGCCAGAAACCGAGTTAAGTCTTGGCCTGGTGCACTACACCGACGGTGTTACAGGCACGCGCCGCCGCCTGGCGACGGCTGAACGGCATGCCAATCGTTTTTCGATCGCGACAGAATGCGGCTTTGGCCGGCGCGACCCCGCGACGATCCTGGAGTTGTTGCGTATCCACGCCGAAGTTGCAGCCTGACGCGGCTGGTATGCGAGGCCAGCCTTCGCCACTATATGGGGCTTCCGACCACCGATTCTGGACGGGGCGATCCAACCCCGCTTGATGGCACAGCGATGGCACTGCCAGCACTTCAGCTCAATGCGCGTGACCGCTACTTCCTCGGCGTCGAACAGTCCTTGACGGGCCGGGCGTGGCGCGACCGACTGGACGAACGTGGATCCGCCCAGGCACTGGCCATCGCCCAACGTTATGGCCTCGATGAATTGCTCGCGCGCGTTCTGGCTGGCCGAAACGTGGATGTAGATCAAGTCGAAAGCTTTCTCGACCCCACGATCAAGCGGCTGATGCCGGACCCGCACACTGTGACCGCTATGGAGGCAGCGTCGTCACGGATCGCCGACGCTGTTATCCGCGGCGAAAGCACCGCGATCTTTGGTGACTATGACGTCGACGGTGCCACCGCCTCGGCGTTGCTCGGCCGGTATCTGCGCCACTGCGGGCTCGACCCGATCATTCACATCCCGGACCGTATTTTCGAAGGTTACGGACCGAATGTGGACGCCATCCGTTCTTTCGCCGAACGCGGCGCAAAGCTGCTGATCACGGTCGATTGTGGTGTTACCAGCATCGAACCGCTCGCCGAAGCGAGAAGGCTTGGGCTTGATGCCATCGTAATTGACCATCACCAGGCCGATGAAAAACTTCCGGAAGCCGTAGCTATCGTCGATCCGAATCGTGCCGATGATCTCTCCGGCCTCGGGCATCTTGCTGCCGTCGGGTTGGTGTTTCTGACAGTGGTCGCGGTCACGCGCGAATTGCGGCGCCGCGGTTTCTGGAGCGATGTCCGCGCTGAGCCCGATCTGCGCTCGCTTTTGCATCTTGTTGCGCTCGGTACCGTCGCCGATGTGGTCCCTTTGCACGGTCTCAACCGGGCCTTCGTCGCCAAAGGGCTCGTCGCGCTCAGGTGGCGCGAGCATGTCGGTGCCACCGCGCTTATGGACGTCGCCCGCCTCAGTGGCCCGCCAGAACCCTGGCATCTCGGATTTCTCCTCGGTCCGCGCATCAACGCGGGCGGCCGCATTGGCCGCGCCGATCTCGGCGCGCGCCTCCTTCTGGAGGAGGACCCGAGCGAAGCGGCCCGCATTGCCGCCGAACTCGACCGGCTCAATCACGAACGCCAGCAGATCGAGCAGGCGACGCTGGCGCAAGCCGAAGCCGAGGCGCTCGCAGCGCTTGGATTGGAAGAGAAGGGCGCTGTGGTCGTCACCGCGGCGGAAGGCTGGCATCCGGGCGTGGTCGGCTTGGTCGCGGCGCGCCTGAAGGAGCGGTATGGCCGCCCCGCCTTTGCGATCGCGTTGGAGCCCGGCGGAACAGGGACGGGTTCCGGGCGCTCGATCACCGGCGTCGATCTTGGCCGCACGGTGCGACGCGCGGTGCAGGAAGGACTTTTGCTCAAGGGCGGCGGTCATGCCATGGCCGCGGGCGTCACGCTAAAGAAGGACGCGCTCGGCCCCTTCCGTGCATTCCTCGAAGATACGCTGGCGGCACCGGTCGAGGCGGCACGGCGCGAAAGGGCCTTGCTGATCGACGGGGCGGTGAGTGCCGGTGGATTCAATCCGGCGCTCGTGAGTCTGTTGTCTCGCGCCGGACCCTATGGAGCAGGCAATCCCGAACCGCTGCTGGCGTTGCCGGCGCATACGCTGGTCTACGCCGATCCCGTCGGTGAAAACCATATCCGCGCACGCCTTCGATCCGGCGACGGGAAATTTGTGAACGCGATTGCCTTCCGTGCCGCCGGGCAGACGCTGGGCAAGGCGCTCCTGGAAAACCGCGGCCGTGTCCTGCACGCGGCTGGCCAAATTGCGCTCGATCGATGGCAGGGCGAGGAGCGTGTCCAGCTGCGGCTCACGGATTTGGCTGCGACTTGAGCGGCATCCCTGCGGAATCTGCCACGCGGCGAAATAATGATAATCTTGTCGATCAGGGCGATTCGTGCGCCCGAGTTCGCGTAGGCGTGCTCGCGCACCATCGAAACGATGCCTTTTTCAAGGGGGGCGCCCATGTCACTCGATTTTCACCCAGCTGCGCCGGAGACGGCCGACGGTCAGGAGATTGGCGCGCATCGCGATCGGCGCGAACAACTCGTGACTGTGGTCGCTGCATCTTTGGCTGTCCTGATCGTAGCGGCTATCGCCGTCTTGATGGGGGTGGCTTGAGGGTGCGTCGTTTTTGCGTCGTCCCGATTGCGTCGTCGGCGTTCGTTTCGAACGCCTTGCGCGCACCTGACGCGAATTGCCTCTGCCACATCACGACCACGACGCCAGCGGTCGACAGCGCGAAAGGCACCGGGCCCGGAAACCAGCCCAGATAACCAAGCGCGAAGAAAAGCGCGCGCTGGCCGCGATTGAAATGGCGGCCGGCGTCGGCACAAAGCAGTGCTGCTCTGTGAGCAAAAAGTTTGGGCCTCAGGCGCATCTTCTCGGGAGGTAGCGGCGCAGCGCGGAGTAGCCGATGGTGCCTGCTTGCATCGCGACCTTCAACCCGCCAGCATGCGCGTTGCAGGAGACAAGCCAATGCCGCAAACCATTACGACCGGATACAAGACCTTGTGCGAAGCCGCAGAGCGCGAGATCGAGACGATGCCGATAGAGCAGGCCGTCAAGCTCGCAGGCCGCGATGATATCGTCCTGGTCGACATCCGCGACATTCGCGAATTGCAGCGCGATGGCAGGGTGCCGGGCGCCTTCCATTGTCCGAGAGGCATGCTCGAATTCTGGATTGATCCGCAAAGCCCGTATCACAAGCCGGTATTCGCTCAGGACAAGAAGTTCGTGTTCTTTTGTGCCGGAGGTTTGCGGTCCGCGCTGGCCGCGCAAACTGCCCAGAACATGGGGCTTAAGCCTGTCGCGCATATCCAGGGTGGGTTTGGTGCGTGGAAGAAAGCCGGCGGCTCTGTCGAGGCGTATCAGCAGGACAAGGCGTAATGGCGCTGAAACTGATTGTCGGTAACAAGAACTATTCCTCGTGGTCGATGCGGCCCTGGATCGCCATGAAAGCGGCGGACATTCCGTTCGAAGAGACGGTAATTTCGCTCGACGCGCCCAATTTCAAGCAAGTCGTTGGACCGGTGTCCGGTACCGGCAAGGTGCCTGTGCTGATCGACGGCGATGTACGTGTATGGGAATCGTTGGCAATCCTCGAATATCTGGCCGAGAAATTCCCGAATGCCGGCCTATGGCCGGCGGAGGCTGCTGCGCGCGCGTTTGCGCGCGCCGTATCCAATGAGATGCATGCGGGTTTTGTACCCCTGCGCAGGCATATGCCGATGAACATGTGGCGGCCCGTGATCAAGCGCGAATTGACACCCGAGGTGTCCGCGAATGTGCAACGCATCGAATTGATGTGGTCCGAATGCCGCAAGCGGTACGGCAGTAAAAGTGGCGGGCCGTTTTTGTTTGGCGGCTTCGGCGCGGCCGATGCCATGTACGCGCCCGTGGTGGCTCGCCTGCACACTTACAGCGTCGATGTGGCCGCCACGACAAAAGCCTACATGGATGCTGTCATGGCGCTGCCGGCGTGGCGCGAATGGCACGCCGCAGCCCTCAAGGAAACATGGGTGCTTGCCGAAGACGAAGTCGATTGGCCGACGGTACTGCGGGTTTAGACTTTAAGCCGCGCGACCAGTTCCTCGATAAAGGGACGCTGGCCCGCCAGGATTTTTTTGCGGGCGGTGGAAAGGCTGAAATAGGCGATACGGTCAATCTCAGGAAAGCTTTGCTGCTGGCCTGAACGCGGCGGCCATTCCATTTCAAATTCATTGCTGGAAAAAGCGATAAGGTCGAAATCGGCCTCGAGCGCAAAAGCATGCACGGTCTTGCCACTCTTTTGCCGGAGCGGCGACAGCGCGGCGAACTGTCCGGCTGCAACGAGGCCGGTCTCCTCATTGAATTCGCGTTTTGCGCAGGCAAGCAAATCACCGGACTCGACGTTACCCTTCGGAATCGACCAGGCGCCGTCATCTTTGTTGCGCCAGTAGGGGCCACCAGGGTGAGCGAGCAACAGTTCAAGCCGCGGCTTGCGGCGGAAGACGAGTATGCCGGCGCTCACCTCTGATCGGCGGGACATTGACCTGTTTCTCGTGACCGCAATGGGGAAGCAAAATATGCGCCGGTTCTCCGGCTAAACGATGATTACCAGGGCCGCTCGACCGAATTGGTCACGTGGTCGCGGTCCGGCGCCGTGAAACACACGCCGATACAGGTATAGGGCAGTTCAGGATGTGGATTGTGCCCCCGGTGGAATTTTGCAATCGGCTCGGAATAGCACTCGCCAGCCTTCGCCTTTACCAAAACGCCTTCCTGAAAATGCGCCTCGAACAGCCCCTGCAGCGCCACGAAAAACGCCGCGCCATTGTGACAATGCCAATTGGTATAGCCACCGGGCACAATCTCAGCGTTATAGATCTGCACTTTCACCTGCGGGTCGCGTGGCAGCGAGCTGTAAAGCGCATCGAACAATAGATTGCGGTGAAAGCCATTGCCGGGTGGCACGATGCCCTCCAGCTTGAGCTTCAGGTCCTTGTAGTTGCCGGGTCGGACGTCCATTGCCACCTCCGCGGTCTGGGAGCGCCAAGCCTAGTAGCGCGCGCCAATGAGGTGAAGCACCGGAAAACGAAAAACCCGGCGCGAGCGCCGGGTTTCCGCAGCAATATGCGGCTCGTCAGTCGTCAATCTTCAACCGCGTCCTTCACGGCATCCTTCATTCCGCCGATCGTATTCTGCACTTTGCCGGCGATTTTCTGTGCCTTGCCTTCGGTTTCAAGCTTGGTGTCACCGGTCACTTTGCCGGCGATCTCTTTCGCTTTACCCTTCACCTGGTCTGCGCTGCCTTCAATGCGATCTTTGTTCATTGCGTCCTCGCTTTTGTTCTGGATGTGTGTGGTCAACGCCTGACCCTCAGGTCGCGTTCCACCGCGCCCTTGAGTTGCCGATTAACGGTGCTGAAGCCTCGCGCCGGCTGAGCGGCACGAGGCGTCAACAGTGCAGTTACAAACTTGCTACCTGGATCCCGTCGTGCCCTTGTTCGGGTTTGGCGAACAATTCAGGTTCTGAGGCTTCGCGTCCTTCTCGCAGGCTGCCATGCTCGCATACTTGCAATTGAGTCCGCCGCTCGCTGACGTGTTGATGCAGAACGGGGAATTCCCAATCGTCTGGGACCTTTGCATACCGCTTCCCGACGGAGGTGAGCCCATCGTGCCCTGCGCCTGAGCGAAAGAAATGCCCGCGACCAGTGCGGCGACGGCGGTGAGTGTGGTCAACGTCTTCATCATCTGACTCCCTTGGTGGGTGATTTGCCGGCGTGCGGCAATCGGAACAACGGAGGCAGGGGGAATGGTGTTCCGGGAACCCGCGCTGATTTTGGGAAAAAATTTTCAAAAGTGGCGCCGAAATGGCAAGCGGCCGGGGATGGTACCCGGCCGCCGCCTGAAATCGTCTCGAGAAATTACGCCTCGATAATTGCGACGATCTCGTGTGTCCGTGGGCTAATAATTACAATCTGTTCGCCCACCAGGATGTAGTCGTAACCACGCCACTCTGGATAGATCACGATCACTTCCTGCGGCAGAGCATGGACGTGCACGCTCGTCGGGATGCGGGTACCGACGCTGACTGACACGTTCAGATTTACGCGCTCCACCTTCTGCGACTTGATGACCGTGCTGATCTTGGTGCGTTGCTCGGTCGTAAGCTTTGCCGAGCCAGCCGCACCCTGGCCGGTGGTCGCGCGGTTCTCCTCGCTGCTCGACTTGGTCGACGGCGAAGCCGCGTTATTCTCGGTATTCGACTTGTTTTTTACGCCGCCGCTTGCAGGGCTCGATTCCTGCGTCGCGCCGCCAGGGCCACGTTGACCCATGTCGGACTTCTCAGATTTCGGCGCCTGACCGGTCGTCTCCTTGGACTTGTCGGAGGCTTTGTCCAACTTGTCTGATGTAGCCTGACCGGTCGTCTGCGGTGCCTTGTGCTCACCATTCTTCATCGATGGTGCTACTTTTTCCGCCGGCGCGCTTTGCTGCGCCGCGGGCGCGCGCTCCGGGGTATCCTTACTCATGCCTTGTGCCGACGCTGCGCCGGCGCCAAACAGCAACGCGAACGCTACGGTCGACAGCAATTTAGCTTTCCTCACGGGATCCTCCTCTGGATGCCCCCCGAATTTCCCGACAATGTCGAGACCTCGTGAGCAAACGTTTGGCTGGACCCATCGGTTCCGAAGGTTACGCAATGGCAACCTGCAGCCGTCGCCATTGCGTTCCCGGTTCCATCAAGGCAACTTTGCCTCTGCGGGGAGGCACCCTTGGCGATTCTTTCGTCGTCGATTGATAAAAACGCTGTCGAGTTTCGCGCTAATGCCGAACGCATGCGTGCGCTTGTGTCTGAACTGCAGGCACGTCGCGCCGAAGCGGCTTTGGGTGGTTCGGAGCGCGCGCGCGAGCGCCATGTGAGTCGCGGCAAGCTGTTGCCCCGTGACCGCGTGATGACTCTGATCGATCCGGGCTCGCCATTTCTGGAGCTCTCGCCGCTTGCCGCCAATGGCATGTACGACGATGCCATTCACGGCGCGGGCCTGATCACCGGAATCGGCCGGATCGAGGGCCGCGAATGCGTGGTTGTCTGCAACGATTCCACCATCAAGGGCGGCACATATTTTCCGATGACGGTCAAAAAGCATCTGCGCGCCCAGGAGATCGCGCGCGAAAACCGTCTACCGTGCATCTATCTGGTGGACAGCGGCGGCGCCAATTTGCCACACCAGACCGAAGTCTTTCCCGATCGAGAGCATTTCGGCCGCATCTTTTACAACCAGGCAACCCTGTCGTCGCTGAGTATACCCCAGGTCGCCGTCGTCATGGGATCGTGTACCGCCGGCGGCGCCTATGTACCGGCAATGTCGGACGAGACAATTATCGTCAAAAATCAGGGGACGATCTTTCTCGGCGGGCCGCCGCTGGTGAAAGCAGCGACCGGGGAGGTGGTGAGTGCCGAAGAGCTGGGTGGCGCGGATGTGCATGCGCGCAAATCCGGCGTTGCCGATCACTACGCCCAGGACGACCATCATGCCTTGCACATCGCACGCCGCATCGTCGCCAATTTGAATACGAAAAAGAACGTCGACATTCCGTTGATGAAGTCCCGTGACCCGGAATTTGCAGCTGACGATCTGGATGGAATTGTTCCGGTCGATCTGAAAAAGCAATATGACGTGCGGGAGGTGATTGCCCGCATCGTGGATTCATCTGAATTCGATGAGTTCAAGGCGCTTTACGGTTCGACCCTGGTTACGGGCTTCGCCCATATTCACGGAATGCCGGTCGGCATACTCGGCAACAACGGGATTCTTTTTTCCGAAAGTGCACTCAAAGCCGCGCATTTTGTCGAGCTTTGCTGCCAGCGCCGCATCCCGCTGCTGTTTTTGCAAAATATCGTCGGCTTCATGGTCGGGCGCGACTACGAGGCCGGTGGTATTGCAAAAGACGGCGCAAAGATGGTGACGGCCGTGGCCTGCGCGCAGGTTCCAAAAATCACGCTGATTATCGGCGGCTCATATGGCGCCGGAAACTACGGTATGTGCGGGCGTGCTTACGGCCCTCGTTTTCTGTTTACCTGGCCCAACGCCCGCATCTCGGTCATGGGAGGCGAACAGGCCGCGAGTGTGCTGGCGACCGTCAAACGCGATAACGTCGAGGCGGGTGGGGGCAAATGGTCGGAGGTCGAAGAAGAGGAATTCAAGCAGCCGCTGCGTGAGCAATTTGAAATCGAAGGCAATCCATATTTTGCCACTGCGCGGCTGTGGGACGACGGCATCATTGCGCCTTCGGAAACGCGCCGAGTGCTGGCGCTGGCATTTTCGGCGGCTCTGAATTCGCCGATACCGGAGACACGATTCGGCGTTTTCAGAATGTGATGCGAAGGACTGATGAATTACAGCAGTGTCCTCATCGTCGGCGCCGGGTCGGGTCTATCGGCTTCGCTTGCGCGCGCTTTCGCCAAGATCGGCATGAAAGTTGCGCTTGCCGCCCGCACGGTCGAGAAGCTTGAGCCACTGGCTCGTGAGACCAAAGCGACAATCTTTGTCTGCGATGCCACGAGACACGCCGACGTCGAAAGACTATTT
>Ga0134125_10010336_pt1 | contig 10488 bp, 7 predicted proteins | sample KB31751_FD_96464 | JGI IMG/M metagenome (GOLD analysis project Ga0134125, IMG submission 96464) | Terrestrial soil microbial communities with excess Nitrogen fertilizer from Kellogg Biological Station, Michigan, USA - KB3-175-1 | ecosystem: Environmental > Terrestrial > Soil > Unclassified ... | reverse complement strand
CTTGATTCAGGTCCGGCAGAACCAATGCCGCTCCACCACCGGCGGCGTGCTGCGCGTGCGGCGTGGCGTCCTGAAAGACACCGAGAAACGCGAGCAGCGGCGTCAAACTCATCATGCGCAACAATCTCCTGGGGTATGGCTGGTCGGGAGGGCTACCACGATCATGGCCGGGACAAGCTAATAGAAGGACGGGCCGTCGCAAAGGCATGCGCGACGGCCCGTTGCATCACCTAGGACACGGGCTATTTCTCGGCGTACTCGTAGTACTCGACCCCGAGGTGCGTGATCTGCTCCTCGCCCATCAGCCAGCGCAGCGTGTTCTTGAACTTGGTCTGTTGAATGAAGAGGTCATTCTCGGCGTACAGCCCCGGCGCGGTGTGCGGACTCTTGAAGTAGAACGACAGCCATTCCTGGATCCCCGACAGCCCGGCCCGACCCGCCAGGTCGAAGAACAGCGCGAGATCGAGCACCAGGGGAGCCGCCAGAATCGAATCGCGGCACAGGAAATCGACCTTGATCTGCATCGGATAGCCGAGCCATCCGAAGATGTCGATGTTGTCCCAGCCTTCCTTATTATCACCGCGCGGCGGGTAGTAGTTGATCCGGACCTTGTGATACACCTTGCCGTACAGCTCCGGATACAATTCGGGCTGGAGGATCTGCTCGAGCAGGCCGAGCTTCGACTCCTCCTTGGTCTTGAACGACTCGGGATCGTCCAGGACTTCGCCGTCGCGATTGCCGAGGATGTTGGTGGAATACCAACCCGACAGGCCGAGCATGCGCGCCTTGAACGCCGGCGCGAGCACGCTCTTCATCATCGTCTGCCCGGTCTTGAAGTCTTTCCCGCCGATCGGCACGTGGCGCTCTTCGGCCAGCTTCTCCATCACCGGCAGATCGACCGTGAGATTCGGGGCGCCGTTGGCGAACGGTACGTTTTCCATGATGGCGGCATAGGCGTAGAGCATGGACGGCGCGATCGACTGGTCGTTCTGCTCCATCGCCTTCTCGAAGGCGGCCAGCGACTGATGGGCGGGACCGGGAGTGAGGAACACCTCGGTCGACGCGCACCACACGATCACCAGCCGGTCGAGCCCTTCGTTCTTCTTGAAGTCGCGCATGTCCTGCCGCAGCTGCTCGGCGAGATCGCGCTTGTTCTTCCCTTTCTTGACGTTCGTGCCCTGCAGCCGCTTCACGTAGTACTGGTCGAACACGGCCGGCAGCGGCTTGATGGCCTGCAGGAACGGCTTGATCGGATCGAGGTGCTCGTGCGGATCGAGGACGCCGGCTTTGCGCGCGGCGGTATACGCGTCGTCGGGAATCGGATCCCAGGCGGCGAACACGAGATCGTTGAGATCGGCGAGCGGGATGAAGTCCTTGATCTTCGGCGAGCGCTTCTCGGTACGCTTGCCGAGGCGGATCGTCGCCATCTGGCTGAGCGAGCCGATCGGCTGGGCGCGGCCGCGCCGCACGTTTTCGACGCCGGCGATGAACGTGGTCGACACCGCGCCGAGGCCGACGAGCATCACCCCCAGCTTTCCCTTTGCGGGGGCGATTTCCCGCCCACCGCCCGTCGCAACCGCTGTCTGCTGTGCCATCATGGTCCTTTGCGGCGCACCGCCGCCATTCCAGGCAACGTCTCACGTTTCGGAATCGGTGACGGGGGTGGAGCGCCGCGCGCCACGCGCGCGACGTGCACCACTCGCTGGACGACCGTGATCGCGGAGACGATCGCGAGCACGGAGACGATCCAGAACAGCAAGACGGCGGGGCGGCCGGGGCCGGCGCCGAAGATCAGCGACGGCAACCCGAGCAGCAGAATCCGCTCGGCGCGCGCGGCGATCCCCACCTTGCAGTCGACGCCGAGCGACTCGGCCCGCGCGCGGGCGTAGGAGACGATCAGCGACGACACGAGCGCGACCAGTCCAGCGCCGATGGCTGGAATCTTCAGCTCGCCGGATAACGGCCCGGACAGAAAGTAGAAGATCAGCCCGCTGAACACCGCGCCTTCTCCCACGCGATCGAGCGTCGAGTCGTAAAACGCGCCGAACGTGGTGGTCAGCCCGCCCTGGCGCGCGACCTGCCCGTCCAGCACATCGAAAATGCCGCTGATCAACAGCAGCGCTCCACCCAGACGAATCGCGCCGTACCCGAACGCGACGCCTGAACCGATCACGAGCAGCGTGCCGATCGTCGTAATCGTGTTGGGAAGCACGCCACTACGGATCAAGGCGCGCGCGACCGGACCCACCAAGCCGACGGCACCGTCCTTGAAGCCCTGCGGAATCACATTCATGCCGGGGGGAAGCTAACGCACCGGTCCTATAGGGGTAGGGCCGAAAGGACTACGGTCATCGCCTCACAAAAAGTCCGAATCCATTCGAGCTGCCATCGGGATCGTGATTGGACGCAGGCTTGTAGTTGTATCCGGCCATGGTGAGCCCATTCATCCCGAAGTAGGCCTGGAGCGTCGTCAGCGGAAGTCCTGCCAGGGTGAGCACGCAGGTTCCCGGCACTTCGGCGTCGCTGGTGACGCATTGGACCTCCGGGCCCGAATTCCAGCTGCCCCGCACCGTCACGCCATTCACCGGATTGTGCCGAGAGTCATGCGCCGTGATCCGAACGTTCGCCGCCCAGGTGCCGGCGCCGCTCGTCGCAAAGCCGTCCAGATTGCCGACGTGCACGCTGGGCGCGCCCACCGTGACGACCACGGCGCGCGCGTTGTTGCTCGCGCTCGCATCCGCCAGCTTCTGCGTGGCGGTGAGGATGTGCCCACCGATGCTCGCTCCGGCCGTATTCCAGTTGAAGCTGCGCACCACGCTCGCGCCGAGACCGAGTCCGGGAATCGTTTGCGTACCCAGTACCGCGTTGCCGGCGGTGCCGTCCGTGAGCACCACGTCGAAGTTGGCGGTGACGTCCTGCCCACCCACGTTCTGCACCGTGACCGCAACAGCGGCCGTGTCACCCACCGTCACCGACCCGGGCGCGGTAATCGCGGCGACCGCGAGGTCGGCCGGCGCCGGGTTCACCGTCACCGTCGCCGCACGCGAGTTGTTGGCGGCGTTGTCGTCGCTCAACGACTGCGTCGCCACCAGCGTATGACCGCCCAGCGCGGCCGTCGCGGTGTTCCAGCTGAATGAGCGCGTCGTGGCAGCGTTGACCGCCAGCGACGGCACTGATTGCGCGCCGATCGTCACGCCGGCCGTGGCGTCGGTCAGCACCACATTGAAGCTGCCCACGTTCAGCCCGCCCACGTTCTGGACGGTGACGCCGATCGCGGCCGTACTCCCCTTGAGGACCGAGACCGGTGCGGTCACGCCGGTCACGGCAACATCAGTCGACGGGGCGACCACCGTCACCGCGGCTGAGCCCTGATTGTTGGCGGCGTTCGCATCCGTCAGGCTCTGCGTCGCCACGAGGGTGTGACTGCCGAGCGTGGCGGACGTGGTACTCCAGTTGAACGTGCGCGATGTGTTGGCGCCGATCGCAAGGCCGGCAATGGTCTGCGTGCCGATCGTCACACCCGCGGTCGCATCGGTCAGGACGAGATCGAAGCTGCTGCCGACGGCGAGTCCGCCTACGTTCTGGACGGTGACGGCGATGGCGGCCGTGTTGCCCTGCGTCACGACGGCGGGCGCGCTCACCGCGGCGATGGCGAGATCCGTGGTCGGCGGCGCTTGCACGATGACGCCGATCGCGAGCGTATTGTTCGCCGAATTGTTGTCGACCAGCTTCTGCGTCGCGAACAGAGTGTGCCCGGCGATCGCGACGCCGCTGGTGTTCCAGCTGAACGTGCGGGTCGTGCTGGCACCCGCGCCAAGCCCGGCAATCGTTTGCGTGCCGATGACCGGGCCGCCGTATCCGTCCGTCACAACGACGTCGAAGCTGGCGGTGACGTCCGAGCTGCCCAGGTTCTGGACCGTCACCGTCACCGGCACCAGGTCGCCCTGAGCCACGCGCGCGGGCGCGGTGATGCCCGAGACGGCGATGTCAGCGGGCGAGGGAGGCGGTGGCGGCGGCGGTGGCGGCGGTCCCGGCGGCACCGGGGCGGTCACCTCGACCGAGATGCCGATGCTGTTGTTCTCCGGCTTGTCGTCGGCAAGCTGATGCGTCGCGAACACCGTATGCCCGGCGATGGCGGCCCCCGCCGTGTTCCAGGCAATGTCGACGGTCGCCGTCGCTCCGACGGCAAGACCGGCGACCGTGCCGGTTCCGATCGTGGCTCCTTCCCAGCCGTCGGTCAGCACGACCGCGAAGCTCGACGGGACGTCCACTTCACCGACGTTCTTCACGGTCATCAGGAGATGCGCGGTATCCCCCTGCGTCACCGAGCGGGGTCCGGTGATGTCCGTAGCGGCGACGTCCACCGGCTTGGGCACCACAGGGACGAGCGTCGCCAGGCGATTGTTGGCTGGGTCGTCATCGCTCAGACTGTGCGTCGCGACGAGCCGGTGCGTGCCGAGCGCGGCGCCCGTCGCATTCCAGCTGAAGATGAGCATGGTGCTCACGCCGGGGGCGAGCCCGTTCATCGTCTGTGTGCCCAGCGTCACGCCGGCCGTCGAGTCCCGCAGGGTGACAGTGAAACTCGCGGTCACATTGAGGTTTCCAATGTTCTCGACCGTGACGCCGACGTTGACGGTGTGCCCCACGATCACCGACGGCGGCGTGTTGAATCCCGTGATGGCGACGTCGCTCACCGGGACCACGACGGGGATCGACGTGGACCGCTGGTCGTTAGCGGCGTTGTCGTCCACCAGGTTGTGCCGCGCGACGAGATCGTGCGTGCCGGTGGTGGCCGGTGTCCACGAGAAGCTCAGCGTCGCGCTGGCGCCCGGGGCCAGTGCGGCCACGCTGCTCGTGCCGAGCGTCCGATGCTCGGTCGTGTCCTGAAGGGTGACGACGGATCCGGCCACATCCTGATTGCCGACGTTCTTGACGACGACCGTGACCGTATTGGTGCTGCCACGCAGCGCGGTCGCGGGTCCATTGACGCTCATGACCGCCAGATCGGTGCGCGGTCCTGGGGGCGGCGGGGCGGATCCGTCGATCGTCACGCCGAATCGATTCAGCACCAGATCGATCCGGTTGGCGATCGTGACGGTCGAGCTTCCCGCGAACAGCAGCGCCACGGGATTGAGGTTCGCGTCGTCCGTCACGATGAGCGAGCCGGAGTCGCCGCCGTTGCTGAATCCAGCCGGGGTGATGATCAGCTGATCGACGTACCGGGCGATCTTCGTGCAAATGAAGTCTGTCGCTTCGTAGCACACCGAGACCGTCGCGTTCACGCCGGTGATCTGACCGTGCGTGAGCTTGGTGGTCCGGCCGTACTTCTGCACGTTGAGCCCGAGCAACCCGTCCCGGTTGTCGAACAGCCCGTCGCCATTCGCATCGCCATAGATCGTCGAGTTCGGCATGCCGTAGCCATCGTCACTCGGCACGGCATTGTCGAGCACCGCCACGCTGGACAGCGCGATCGCCGCGTCGATCGTGTTATTGGCGCCCGTAAAGAGAATCGTCTGGAAATCGCTGAGCGTGGCGATCTGATCGGCGGCGGTCCCTCCATCGAACGGCCCCGGCTGATAGGTCGGGTCGCCGATGGTCGCACCGTTGGAATTCGCCAGAACGTGGTTGTTCGACAGGATGTACACGCGACCGAGGGCGTCACGGACGCGCGCGCCGATCGTTCCCGCGGTGATGGCAGGGTGTCCCACCGAATAGCCGAGTGGCGCGGGCCGTTTGCGCTGCGTCGGATCGCTCAGCGCCATGATCCGGCCGGTGACCTGCTCGGTCACCGGAACGCCCTCGAGCTCGAACGGGATGCCGCTGATGCCCGATCGCTCCGTCAAAATGAGAAGGCTGGCGCGACCGTTGGGCAATCCGGTGACGGCGGTGCCGATGACGCCGGGGATTTCGAGCAACGCCTGCGTGTGCCGGCGCTGCACGGCAATCGCATTACGGAGCTCTGCTAAACGACCAGCGGCAGGACCGGCAGGAGTGTCGGGGGCGTTTTCCGAGCAGGCATACCACACCGTCGGGCCTGCCACCATCAAGAGAACGATGGCGGCCCGCGTCAACGTGCGGCCTGCGACCATACCGACCCCCAGGGACCTGGCGGGGGTCGATTATGAAGCCGGTTGCCGCACTCGGCAAGCTAGGTCTGTTGCCTGGGCTCTAATGGCAGAGATGCTTCAATCAGCGACTTCGCGCCGCCCGTGGTGATTTTGAGCGTGCCGCCAAGTTGGCGTAGGCGTTCCCGCACCCCCGCGAACACGACTCCGAAGTCGCCGTTGCTGAGGGTCATGGCATCTCGAACGCCCGGCGGGACTGGGCCGTGGATCGTGATTTCCAGGTTCACGTGGTCATCGGCCCACAGCCGGATCGTGGCTTCGCGCGGGCCGCCGCGACCCAGCAAGTGGCTCAAGCACTCCTGCACGAGCCGGAACAGGACGATCTGTCCTTCGGTCGATGTTCTGATCGGCGTCGAGGGAAGGTCCGCATCGACGGCAAAGCCCACCTGCCCCGACATCGCGTCGACGTACCAGCGCAGCGTCTCCGCCAAACCGCCCTGCTCCAGGCGGGACGGATGGAGCATGTGGGACACGCGACTGATCACATCGGAGCTCGCCTGGACCTTCGCGATGCTGTCGTTGACATCTTCCAGGACTTCCGCAGCGCCGTCTTCTACGTGCTCTCGAATCTTGAAGAGGCTGGCGAGAACGGCGCTCAGATAGGGACTCGTGCGGTCGTGCAGCTGGCGCGCGAGCCGCTTGCGTTCTTCGTCCTGCAGGAGGAACAGCCGACCCGCCAGCTCGCCGATCGCTTCTTCGGCGTTGCGTCGCTCGGTCAGATCGCGCGTGATTTTGGCGAATCCCGTCAACTGTCCGTGGTCGTCATGCAGCGCGGTAATCACGACGTCGGCCCAGAACCGCGTACCGTCCTTACGCACGCGCCAGCCTTCGTCCTCGACACGTCCGTCCTTCGCAGCCTGTTTCAGGAGCTGGCGCGCCTTCCCTCGCTTGACGTCCTCGGGCGTGTAGAACTTCTCGATGTGCTGGCCGATGATCTCTTCGGCGCTATATCCCTTGATCAGCCGCGCGCCTTCGTTCCACGTGATGACCTTGCCCTCCGCGTTCAGTGCGAAAATGGCGTAGTCGCGTACGCGCGCGATGAGAATCGTGCACAGCTCTTCGTTGTTCAGCCCTGCGGATGGCGCGATATCGAGATGAGTCATGGTGCGATCATACCCCAGGCGTATGCCAACGGATTCATTCCGTCTCTGGACGAATTAGTTCTCGTACCGGCCGAATTGCCAGTGCAAACGAGACGGGAATCGCGCGCCGTGCCAGCCGAGTGCTCTCAGCTCCGCCGCAATCAGCGTGTTCATCAGTCCGTGCCCGACCACTAGCACGTCGCCGCGATCCGTGGCGAGCGCCTGCAGCCTTCGAGCGGCAGCGCCGGCGCGGCGGCGGACATCCGAAAAGCGCTCCACGCCTGGGGACCACCCGCAGAACCACGCCGATCGCGCGATCGCGGCCCAGACCACGGGCGGGAGTGGGAGCGAGGACCGAAACGCGCTCGGCAGGGGGGCCTCGCGCACCGCTTCCTCTATTGTGGGCTCGATCGCGGGTCGCAGCCGCTGCGCCGAATCGCGCGAGCGGCGCAGCGGGCTGACGATCACGAGCCGCGCTGCTCGCGCCAATTGCTCGAGCTCGGCGCTCGGCCGCGATGCCGGGTCGAGCGGGGCCTCGCGCTCCGCCTCGAGCCACGCCCCGAGCTCGTTACCGCCGATCCATGTGCGGGAATCCAGAACCGGCCGGCCGTGCCGCGCCAGGATGATGCGTCTCATCGCGCGCGTTTGACGCGAAGCCCCACCCCGACGGCCACCAGCGCCGGCAGCAGGACGACCAGGGCTTCCTGGAGGAGCTGGTGGGAGAGACGACCCTCGGGATCACCCAGCGGCGTCCATAGAAATCGATAGCGCTGCGCGGAAAACGGCGCGAAGAATTCGATGCCGTAGGAGTAGTGCGATAGCGCGTCGAGCGTACTGTGCGACAGGATCGCGATCCCGAGCACGAGCGCGACCCGCCAGCGACCCTCACGCCACTTGATGCCGGGGAACAACATCCCGGTAGCAAGCAACGCAATGACGACTGCAAACGTGAGGGAGTGCGTGATCGCGCGATGCGCGACGAAGGGTGAGAACAGCACATCGATATCCGGGAGCGCCGCGCAGGCCGCCGCGGCTATACACACGCGCCGCACCGGGGCGCCGCGCTGGGTCCAGATCCCGAGCGCGTAGCCCACCGTGGCGTGGGAAACCGGTGTGGGCACTCAGTAGATCAGATACTTCGCCCGCGCGGCCCGGAAGCGGGCGAGATCTGCCTCCCACGATTTCCAGATGACGTCGGGGGACTGACCAGCTTCGATGGCTGTGCGCAGCTCGGGACCGGTCGCGAGCCGATCGAATCCGCGCGGGTTGAAGCGCAACGAATCGGGATGAGTCGCCCGCACCGCTGCGAGGATCGCGACCGCGAGTTTCGTGGGATCAAAGCGGCCCCGGTCACTCACCCGCATGCGCAAGCCATGGAGCGGGATTCCCGGGTACTTGCCGTCCGTGGGTTCCACCGGTGTGAACGTCGTGGCTTCAATCGCAATCCCGTCGGCCGCGCCGCCGTCAGCGCGCAACCGCTCGATGACCTTCGCGGCATCGAGCCAGGGAGCGCCGAGCACCTGGAAGGCGACATCGGTCCCCCGCCCGACGGACAGATTCGTTCCTTCAAACAGGCACATCCCCGGGTACAACAGCGCGCTCTCGAGACTCGGCATGTTCGGCGACGGCTTGACCCACGGCAGGCCGGTCTGGTCGAACAACATCGACCGCGTCCATCCCGCGGCGGGCACGACGACGAGATCGGCGTGCAACCCCATGAGATCGTCGGCCATGCGCGCCAGCTCGCCGATCGTCATCCCGTGGCGCATCGGGACGGGAAGAAACCCGACGAGGTTGGAATCGGGATTCACCAGCCTCGCCGCCACATTCCCCTGGATCGCGACGCCACCCACCGGGTTGGGACGGTCGAGCACGATGATGCGCTTGTGGGCGCGTGCCGCCTCGCGCATCAGACCGGCAGCCGTCGCGATGTAGGTGTAGAAGCGCGCGCCGATGTCCTGCAGATCGATCAGCAGCACGTCGATCGAATCGAGCGCGGTCAGTGCCGCGCTGCGCGAGCCACCATACAGACTATAGATTGGGAGTCCGGTCGCCGAATCCCGGCCGTCGGGGAGCCCCTCGCGGTCTTCCGTGCCGCGGAAGCCGTGTTCCGGACTGAACAGGACCGTGAGTCGTGAGCCGGGAGCCGTACGCAGGACATCGACGTCGCGACGTCCGAGGTGATCGATTCCAGTATGATTGGAGAGTAGTCCGACGCGCTTCCCGGCCAGGAGATGCGCGGAGTCGGAGAGCACGACCTCGATGCCCGGACGCACCGGCGGCGCTGCCGGTGCCGGAGCCCGGGCGGCACCACCACAGGCGAGACAGAGAACCACAACGAGATGATGCGCGCGCATAGACTCCTGCTTCTGACGGTTCTGGCGGCATGTGGCGGTGGTCGAGCGACCACGGGCACGCGTGGGCCGGAGCCCGCCGCCGATGCCGTTTTGGCCAAGCTGACACCCCGTCAGAAAATAGCGCAGCTCGTCGTGCCGTGGCTGAACGGCACCTATTCCGCGCTCGACGACAGCACGTTCCAGATCGCCAAGCGCTGGATCGATACCCTCGAAGTCGGCGGCCTCATCATTTCGGTCGGCGGTCCGTACGATATCGCCGCGAAACTCAATGCCTTGCAGCAGCGCTCCAAGCTGCCGCTGCTCGTGTCGGCCGATCTCGAGTGGGGCGCGGCGATGCGGGTCGTGGGGGCGACGGCCTTCCCGCACATCATGGCGGCCGGAGCGACGGGCGATGAGCGCGATGCGTATATGATCGGACGGGTCGCGGCGCTCGAAGGACGCGCGGTGGGCATCCACGTGAACTTCGCCCCCGATGCCGACATCAACAACAATCCGCTGAACCCCGTCATCAACATCCGCTCGTTCGGTGAAGACCCCAGGGCGGTCGCGAAGCTCGTGAGCGCGTATGTCCGCGGCCTGCAGGACAACGGGATGTTGGCGACGCTGAAGCACTTTCCCGGACACGGCGATACCGACGTCGACTCCCACATCGGCCTCCCCGCCATTCGCGTCGATTATCCCAGACTCGACTCCGTCGAGCTCGTGCCGTTCCGGGCCGGTATCGCGGCCGGCGCGAAGGTCGTGATGAGCGCCCACATCGCGTTCCCCGAGTTCACGGGGGACGTCCCGGCGACACTGTCGGCGTCCATGCTCACCGGCGTGTTGCGCGACTCGCTCAAGTTTGGCGGGCTCGTCGTGACCGACGCGCTGCAGATGGGCGCCATCGTCACGAAGTATGGCGCGGGCGAAGCCGCGGTCCGCGCG
>Ga0134125_10010335_pt1 | contig 10488 bp, 8 predicted proteins | sample KB31751_FD_96464 | JGI IMG/M metagenome (GOLD analysis project Ga0134125, IMG submission 96464) | Terrestrial soil microbial communities with excess Nitrogen fertilizer from Kellogg Biological Station, Michigan, USA - KB3-175-1 | ecosystem: Environmental > Terrestrial > Soil > Unclassified ... | reverse complement strand
GGGCGGCATCATCTCGCGTCATTTTCGCGAACACCTCGTTCCGGCAAAAGCGGAGCTCAACTGGCAAGGCATGGCGCGCGTCGTCTCTGCGCATCTGCGCTGGAAGCGCACCATTGCGGACGAGACAGGGTCGTACAATGTCGTGCAGCGTCTGACCTATCTGCTCGTCGTGTTCGTGTTGTTTCCGGGCATGCTCTGGACGGGGCTTGCAATGTCGTTCGGAGTGAGTTCGGTGCTTCCGTGGCTGGCGACTGCGGTAGGCGGATTCCAGTCCGTGCGCACGCTGCATTTCGTCTTTGCGAGTCTGCTGGCGATCTTCGTTATCGTTCATCTCGCCATGGTCTTCCTGGTTGGATTCGGGAGCCACGTGCGCGCGATGATAACGGGATATGCCCCTGAGCGAAGGAGGCCCCAATGAGCACGCTTCTTACCCGACGCACGCTCGTTTCCGCCGGGCTGATAACGGCCGCGGGCGCGACAGGAATGGGCGCAGCAATGCGTTACGGCCTGATCCCGCCCGATTACGGCACGAGCTTCGGAGCGGGGGAAACATTGACCTATGCCTCGCAGCGGCTTTTGACCTCGGGCTATTCGATGGCGCGCGAGTTCAAGCGCAGCCAGATTTCCAGTGTCTCGCCGGTGAACGGTCCGGCTCCCGTGGACAAGACCTACCGGCAACTGGCTGCCAATGATTTCCGGGATTGGCGCCTGCCGGTCGAAGGGCTGGTCGCCCGGCCCACCGCGTTTTCACTCGACACGCTGAAGCGCATGCCGATGGAAAGCCACACCCTGCTGCATGCCTGCGAGCAAGGCTGGTCCTACATCGCCGAATGGACCGGCGTGCGGCTTTCCCATGTGCTCGATATCGTGCAGCCCCGTCCCGAGGCGCGGTGGATCGCCTTTCTTCCCTTCCCCAATCCGCAGCAAACCACCGGGATCGTGCGTGTCGAATGGGAAACCATCGACATGGCCGACGCCCTTCACCCGCAAACGATGATCGCGTACGGGATGAACGGCGAATCCATCCCCCTCGATCATGGTGCGCCTGTCCGCCTACGCATGGGCCGTCAGCTCGGCTGGAAAAATACCAAATTCCTTTCCCGTATCGTCGTTACCGATAACATCGATTATTACCGCAAAGGACGCGGCACCTGGTACGGCGGCATCTGAGGCCACGCTGAAATCTGCGGCGAGAAATCGTGAAGCGGCCGGGCTGCCGAATGCTGTCCGTTGCCGTGGGCAAAAGGATAGAATGGCCCGGAGTTTCAGGCCGCTTGCGCCCAGAGAGCCGTCATGCCCAAGAACAATCTGCCGAGCCAGCCCTCGAGCTCACGCGACGTCGACGCGTTTCTCGCGAAGGCCGCGCGCGTGCCCGCGCTCAGTCAGGTCAAAGGCCGCCTGATCTTCGCCATCGACGCGACGATGAGCCGCCAACCGACCTGGGACCGCGCGGCGGAGATCCAGACGGACATGTTCGCAGTCGCCGAGGGCGTGGGCGGGCTCGCGGTGCAGCTGGTGTATTTTCGCGGCGTCGGCGAGTTCGAAGTCAGCGAATGGGCGACGTCCCCATCTGCGCTCGCCAAGCGCATGCAGGGCGTCACCTGCCGCAGCGGCGCGACGCAATTGCGCCGCGTGCTCGCCCATGCCGCCGCCGAAGCGCGGCGCAGCAAAATCGGCGCCCTGGTCTATGTCGGCGATTGCTTTGAGGAGAACGCCGATGCGGCGGCGGCCGAAGCCGGCAAACTGGCGCTTCTCGGCCTTCCCGCCTTCATGTTTCACGAAGGCTACGATCCGAGCGCCGCGGCAGTATTCGGCGACATTGCGCGCCTCACGCACGGCGTTTACGCGCGCTTCGATGCCGGCGCGGCACGGCAATTGCGCGAGCTCCTGACAGCGGCGGCGGTCTATGCCACGGGCGGGGATGTCGCGCTGAAGAATTACGGCAATCGCGTCGGAGGCGAGGTGCTGCGCCTGTCGCGCGGAATGGGCAAGAAATAGGTGGCGCCACTTCTCGTCGGTGCGTTCGTCCTCGTGTTTGTGCTCATGCTGCTGCGCGCCCTTGCGTTCGCCGATCCCAAAGCGCTGGTCAAGGGTCTGCGATATGCGGGCGCCGCGGCGCTCGGAGGTTTTGCGGCTCTGTTCGCCGCGACCGGCCGCCTGGTGCCTGCGATGTTTCTCGGCAGCATGGCCTGGGGCTTGTTCACGCGCGGCCATGCGTGGCCGGGCGGCTGGCCGCACTATTCCGCCGGCCGTGCATCCCGGTCCCGGCCGAAGGCGGGCGGCTCGACCGCCGTGCGCACGCCATGGGTGGAAATGGAGCTCGACCACGACACCGGCGAAATGCGCGGCACGGTGCTGCAGGGCGCACATGCCGGCAGAATGTTGGACCAATTGGATCGCGGCGCGCTGCTGGCTTTCTACCGCGAGGCGGGCGGCGCCGATGCGGAAACCGCACGTCTGCTCGAAGCCTATATGGATCGCACACTGGGGACGGATTGGCGCGCCGATGCCGGACGCCAACGCTCGGCGGCCCCTTCCGGCTCCGCGATGTCGCGCGAGGAGGCATTGAAGGTACTCGGGCTGCAGGAGGGCGCCGGCGAGGACGAGATTCGAGCGGCCCACCGCCGCCTGATAATGCAGAACCATCCGGATCGGGGCGGCTCGGACTATCTGGCCGCAAAGATCAATGAAGCCAAGGAATTGCTGCTTAGCCGGTGAACCCGGAAGTGCCGCCCCGCCATGGCCCAGGCTCAGCTAACCCCGCATTAATCCTAAATGGCGTTAACTATCCGATGCTCCACCGGCGAGCCAACGGAGTGCCATGTTCAAGTCTTCGCCATCCTTCGACGCGATGAGCGCCCGATGCTGGAAAGCTCGTATCGGCTATCAAAGCTCGATCGCCTTCCGGCTGGCATGGCGCAACATCACCCGGGATTATGTCCGTCTCGCTATCGCCATCGTCGGTGTGAGCTTTGCCGTGCTGTTGATGATGGTGCAGTCGGGGCTGCTGATCGGTTTCGCCATTACCACGTCGAGTCTTATCGATCACGCCCAAGCGGATTTGTGGATCGTACCGCGCGGAGCGAAGGACGTGGATCAGGCGGGACAGATGCTCGAACGGCAAAAATACCTGCTGCTCGGAATGCCTGGCGTCCAGAGCGTCGATAGTCTTGTCGTGCGGTTCACCGATTGGAAACGGCCGGATGGCGGCACAGAAAGCGTCATCGTCGTGGGCGTCGACCCCGCGCGGCCCGCCGTTCGCCCGTGGAACTTCATTGCAGGATCGACCGAGGATCTCAGTTCGGCCAACGCCGTCATCGTCGATGAGCTGTATTCGCAAAAGCTTGGCGTCTCGCGAGTCGGCGACACCGTCGAAATCATGAACCATCGGGCGCGCGTGGTGGGGATCACTTCTCGCATTCGCACCTTCACGCAATCGCCCTATGTCTTCACTAGCCTGAAGAACGCAAAAAGACTCACCGGCCTGCCGGAAGGCCAGACGACGTATTTGCTCGTTCGCGCGCGGACGGGAACGGACCTTGGCAAGCTGCGAACCGCGCTCGCGGCGACTCTGCCATGGTCCGATGTCTGGACCTCGCGCGAATTTTCGTGGCAGACGCGAATCTACTGGCTGGTCACGACCGGCGCTGGAACGGCCTTGCTGATCGCCGCGATCCTGGGCGTCATCGTGGGATTGGTCATCGTCTCGCAAACGCTCTATTCCGCAACGGTCGAGCGCATCGAAGAATACGCCACGATCCGGGCGATGGGCGCCAGCGACCGCTATCTCAAAGCGATCATCCTGCGGCAATCGCTGTTGAGCGGCGCAGCGGGCTATGCGATCGGCACGGCAGTTGCCGTCCTGGTGGTATGGCTTGCCGAGCGAAGCTCGGCGGCGCCGTCGCTGCCCTATTGGCTGCTTTTGCTGTTGGCCGCTGTCACGCTTGCGATGTGCGCCGGAGCCTCGCTGATCTCGATCAGGCGAGTTCTGAACGTCGATGCCGCAAGCGTCTTCCGCTAGGGCTGACGGAATGACAGCGCGATCCCAAATTTCCGGACTGGCGGCTGAGCTGCGCGAGGTCTCGGTCGTCTATGGCGCAGCGGCTGCCGCTGTGCATGCGGTAAAGGGCGTCTCTCTTGAGGTGCGGCGCGGCGAGGTGCTGCTGCTCATGGGACCTTCCGGAAGCGGCAAGAGCACCTTGTTGCAAGTGCTGGGCTGCATTCGCGCGGTGACCGCGGGCAGGGTCTTGATCGACGAACAGCCTGTTCTCGGGATGGCGGAAAACGCGCTGAGCCGTTTGCGATGCGATCGCATGGGCTTCGTGTTCCAGCATTACAATCTCTTGCCGTCATTGCGGGCGTGGGAAAACGTCGCGCTTGCGCTGGAACTGCGCGGCATGGCGGGCGCCCCGATCGAACTAGCCAGCCGCGGCATTCTCGGGCGCCTGGGCCTCCAATCCCGCGCAGATGCCTACCCGGAAGAGCTGAGCGGCGGCGAAAAACAACGCGTCGCGATTGCGCGTGCGGTTGTCGGCGGCCCGGATCTCGTTCTCGCCGATGAGCCAACCGCCGCACTCGACGCAGCAAGCGGCAGCCAGGTGGCGCAATTGCTTGCAAGCATCGCCCACGAGAATGGCTGCGCTGTGGTGGTGGTCACGCACGATTCGCGCATCACCGGTATTGCCGATCGACTCGCCTATCTCGACGACGGAGCAATCCTATGGACCCGGAAGAATGTCCACCTGCAAAGACAATCCCTACAGGAGAGCATTGCCCATGAAACGGAAAGTCGCGGTCATGGCGGGCTTGACGCCGGCTTTATTCGCCGCGCTGCTGCTGGCTGACCGGACAAGAGGCGGGCAGTCTGTCGCCGCGGCGCCAAGGCCGGCGGCCCACGAGCGTTTCGTGGCTGCGGGAGGTCTTGTCGAGCCGGCTTCGGAAGCGCGCGAGCTTGCGGCAACCGTCGTCGGCCGGATTGTGAAAATGAATGTGGAAGAGGGGAGCCATGTCTCGGCAGGCGATACGATTGCAGAAATCGAGAATGACGACCTGAAAGCGCAAATGGCCGGAGCGCAGGCGAATTTGTCCGCGCGGGAAAACGAGCTCGCGCGCCTCCAGACCGGGGCTCGCGCGCAGGAAATATCGGCCGCACGCGCGGAGCTGCGCGAAGCCGAGGCCGTCGCCGTAATGGCGCGCGCCACGCTGGAACGGCGAACCGCGTTGGGCGCCAAGCAGGCGGTCTCCCAGGAAGCGGTCGATCAGGCCCGTGCAGACCGCGACACCGCCGAGGCGCATCGCGACCTCATGGCGCAAAGGCTGTCACTGCTGATCGCCCCGCCGCGTGTGGAGGATGTGGCCATCGCGCAAGCAAATTTGGAGGCCGCGCGCGCCCGCTTTGCAGAAATCGCCGCACAATTCGAGAAGACCCTCGTGCGCTCTCCGATCGACGGCGTGGTCTTGAAACTTTACCGCCGGGCCGGCGAAACGGTGAGCAACCTGCCGCCGACGCCGATCGCCAACGTGGGCGATCTCAGCCGGCTTCGTGTCAGGGCCGACATCGATGAAACCGACGTGGCTCACATCGCCGTGGGACAGATCGTATGGATCACTGCCGACGCGTACCGCGACAAGCGCTTTCGGGGGACGATCACGCACATCGGCTTTCAGCTGGGACCGAAGAATTTCCGCCGCGAGGACAATCCCGAGGAACGAGTCGATACCAAAGTCCTCGAGGCAATGATTGACCTCGAACCTGGAGCGCCACTGCCCATCGGCTTGCCGGTGGACATCAAAACCGAGGAGTTGCAGAAAGACGCGGTGATCTCGGATGCTCGCGGTTCAGCGGCGCGTAATGACAGCGCCGTGTCTTTCCGGCAGGCTCTGGGCCGCTAACGTGCCCCTGTCGCGTAGACTACAGCTTCGCGTCTCAGATCGCTGAGGTAGCTTTTGGCGTAAACCGACATTTGCTGAATGAAGAGCTGCTGCTGCAGTTGGTCGCGGGACGGCAATTCGAAAGCGCCGGAGTCTGGAGCCGCGCCATCGCATCTCATGATCAGTTCCAGGCCGGCCGGTGAAAAGAACGGCTTCACCATTTCGCCGGGTGCGGTCTTCGCCAATGCGTCGCGCAATTCGGGGTTGAGATCCTGCGGCTTCATGGCGCCAAGGCGCTGATACACGGCGCCCTGAAGCCCTTTGGCGATATTGGGTAGATCGGCACAACCGCGAGTTTGGTTCTTGACGTTGGTTGCCAAAGCCATGGCGCGATCCTTCAGCATGGCATCGGGATTGGCCGGCAAGGGGATCAGGAATCGATCGAGCAGTACGGGCGCGCCGGTGTCGGCGGGCGCAGCGGCTGCCTGCGTTGGCTGAGCCGGCTTGGCTCCGGCAGGCTCGCGACGGTCGCGCAGCAGCAGCACGTAATAGCCGCCCGCGGCGCGGATCGGGCCCGCAACCTGTCCCGGTCGGAGCGTCGCGAGCGCGCGATCGAGTTCGTCGGGCAGTTGGCCCTGAAGCACCCAGCCGATATCGCCGCCTCCCGCGGCAGATGGCGACTGACTGAATTGACTTGCGACGCTCTGGAAGGTTGCGCCTTGCGTGATCTGCAGCGCCATCTGCTCGGCGCTGGCGCGGACGCTTGTCTCGTCTTCCGGCCTGTCCACCGCGACATAGATTTCCGAGAGCAGGAATTGGGGCTTGTCGGCCCCTTGCTTCAACCGGTTCATGGCCTCGTCGACCTGCTGATCGGTGATGACGATATCCGCGCCGTAACGCGCGGAGACAAGCTTTTGCCAGATGATTTGCGCACCGATCTGCTGGCGGAACGTCGCCGCCGAGACACCGGCCTGCGCGATCGCGTTCAGGATCTGAGTGACGCCGAGCTTGTTGTCGTCCGCGATATTCTGGAGGGCCTTCTCGACCTCCCCCTTGCCGACGGTGATTTTGTGCTTGTTGGCTTCCTGCAGCTCAATCACTTCGTCTTCAAGAGAGCGCAGTATCTGGGCCCGGATCTGCGGCAGGGTCTCCGCGCTGGGATGCACGCCTGAGGTGGCGGTGAACAGCGCCATGCGCTGGTCGAGATCGTAATTCGAAATGACGAATTCATTGACGATGGCGGCGACGCCGGTGGAACTGCTCTGCGGCGCCGAGTTGCCCTGCGCGGCCGCGACTACGGGAGCAAAAGCAACGCCGACCACAGTCAGCGCTCGCGCCAGGCATTCTAGACGGTAAGACACGGCATTCTCTCCGGCTGACGTCCGTTACACGACCGGCCCATTTCGTCCGAAGCTTCGAGCCTTAGCAAGAGGGCGGGGCTGTCGCGCCGCGAAACGCCTTGGGCGCAGGTCACGCGGCGAAGCCGCCTCTCGATTCAGATCCGTAATTTCAGGCACTTAGCGCGCCAAAGAGCACTATAATGGGACTTCGTATCCTTGCAACGGCTCTGGCCTGTCAGCTAGGAAGGCGCAATGCCTGCCTACTTCCATCTCAATGCGCTCGCGTGGCGCCAGCTTCGTCGATCGTGGGGTTTGCCGCGCACAGCCTCATTGGACGTGCAGAGCTATGTCATGGGCGGACTGCGTTCGGCGGCTGCGGCGGTCCAAACCTGTGTCGTCGGTACGCGGCGGGCATCGGCGCCCAAGAACGACGCCATTGTCATCCTGGGATTCTGGCGATCCGGAACGACATTGCTGCACGAATTGCTCTGCACCAACGACCGATTTGGCTATCCCACGACCTATGCCTGCCTCAATCCCCACCATTTTGTTCTCACTCAAGCCCATGCATTGGCACGTCCGAGCGTCGAGCTTCGGCGCCCGCAGGACCGGATGGTGGTCGGGCTTCGAATGCCGCAGGAGGACGAGTTTGCCCTGCTCTGCCTCGGCGCGAGGTCGCCTTATGAAGGACTGCTCGCGCCGGCCAATTTCGCGCAGGCGCTCGCTTTGGCCGACCCCGACGATCTGAGTGCGCAAGACAGACGGCGCTGGCGCAGCACCTTTGACGAATTCTTTCGCGGCGTTTCCGTCGTAAGCGGCGGCAAGCCTCTGGTGTTGAAATCGCCGACGCATTCCTATCGCGTCGCGACCTTGCGCGAGCTCCTGCCCGACGCGCGGTTCATCCTGATCGTGCGCAATCCCTACGAAGTGTTCGGGTCGATGATCCGGACGTTTCGCGCTTTGAGCAACAAGTACGGGCATGGGCCCAGCCTTTCGGACGAGGAGATCGGCGATGTTCTCATTTCCGAACGGCAGCGCTTCGAGGCGAAGCTTCTGGACGGCGTTCGTGGACTGCCGGACAATCGATTCGCCACGGTGAAATATGAGCAACTGATCCGGAATCCCCTCAGCGTCATCGAGCGCCTGTATGGGCAGCTCGAACTTCCCGATTTCAGCCAAGCGCGCCCAAAATTGGCGGCCGAGATTGCGAAACGGAGCGATTACGCCCAGGACAGTATGAATCTTGGGGAACAGTGGAAGAGCCGCATAGGCGAACAATGGCGCAATATTTTCGAGTTCTACGGATACGATCCCGCGGTCGTTTCCTGATTGGCGCTCTGCCGCCGGTGGCAGGAATTCTTAGCTTCTGCCCCCTTATAATGGTCTGCGACTCAGCGGCATCGGTTTTGTCGGATCGTCCGCATGTCCTGTAGAAATCGGCGCCGAGAATTGCTTCTTTGAAGCAGGGACTTAACATCTTGATCCGAATTCCGGCGGTATCCGTTCCAGCGGTCGACAGGCGGCGGGCGTGTTTCGGCGCGATGGCCGCAATTGCCCTTTTGTACTTTTGCGGGGTGGGTTCGGCCGAGGAAAATACTCCCGAAGGAACAGCGAGTCGGGCTGAGGGGGAAACCAGCCCCGAGATCGTCTACGTAACCGCACGACGCCAGACGGAAAAGGCGCAGGACGTTCCTATCTCGCTGACCACGGTCAGCGGCTACACGATGGACGCCAACGGCATCAGCAATGTCCTCAAATTGAACCAACTGGTCCCCAGCCTTCAAGTCCTGTCCTTCAATCCCCGCAACACGTCCATCTCCATCCGCGGTCTTGGCTCCAACATCGCCATCGTCAATGACGGTATCGAAGCAGGCGTCGGCGTCTATGTCGATGGCGTGCTGTATGCGCGGCCGGCCGAGGCGATTTTCGATTTACCGGATATTGCTTGGGTCGAGGTGCTGCGGGGCCCTCAAGGCACGCTTTACGGCAAGAACTCTATTGCCGGCGCGGTCAACATCAACACGCTGGCGCCATCGCCCATTTTCGAGGCCAATGGCAGGGTTTCCATTGGAGATTTCGGCTACAGGAAATTTTTGGGAACGGTTTCGGGGCCGCTCGACGACAAGGACAAGTGGAGCGCCCGGCTATCGGCGGTGACGATCGACCGCGACGGTTTCTTCACAGACGTGTTCAACGGAAAGCGACTCGAGAATTACCGCGATTACAGCTTGCGCGGACAGCTTCTCTATGAACCCACCGCGGATTTTACCGTGCGGCTGGCCGCCGATTATTCCTACTACAACTCCCTCAGACCGGTCCGCTCGATTTCGGGAGTCGTCACGACACTGGCAAACGGACAGGCGGTGCCGCGCAATTTCTTCGAGCGCGCTGTGGCCGCGGGCTACACGCCACTGCCTATGGATCCGTACGCGCGCGTCACGAACGTCAACACGCCGGTCTACTCCAAAATGGAGCAGGGTGGCGGCTCGGCTCAGGCGAACTGGAATGTCGATCGTTTTGCTCTCACCTCGATCAGCTCGTTTCGCTACTGGAAATGGAGACCGAGCAACGACGACGATCTGACGTCCTTGACGGTGATGGCGCAGGCACAGCAGCAAAATGATCAGCGGCAAGTCACCCAGGAGCTTCGCCTTGCCTCTCCGCAGGGCCAAACCGTTGAGTTCAGCGGCGGCCTTTACTATTTCTGGGAACAGAACGACGGCTTCGGCCGCCTGCAATATGGGCCGGATGCGCCGCTGTGGATTTTGGGGTCTGCGGATTCCGTTCGCAAAGCGGCGCTGGACGGTTTCACGCTAACCGCGATCTCCGTTCCGCGTATCAATTCCTACGCCGGGTACGGCCAGGCGAGCTGGCATATTTTGCCCGATCTCGCTCTGATCGGAGGCTTCCGGTATACATACGAATATAAAACCGGAGGCTATGTGCAAGCCGCATCCGGGTCCTCCATCGGCAATTTTACCGCCTCTCAACAGGCCACCATCCAGGTGACGCGCGACGCATTCGGCGCCGACCTCAATTATAGTGTGCACACTTCGAACAATCTGCTGGGTGGACTTGCGAGCCTTGCGTACCACGCCACCGACGAGGTCATGACCTATGCCACGTATTCGCATGGCGAAAAATCGGCCGGGCTCAATCTCGCCAATCTCGTAGTCGCAGTACCGAAGATCGTTGCGCCGGAATCGGTCGACAATTACGAAGTCGGCATCAAGTCCGCATTTGCCGGCACTGGGCTGACGTTCAACGCCGATGCGTT
>Ga0134125_10010334_pt1 | contig 10489 bp, 9 predicted proteins | sample KB31751_FD_96464 | JGI IMG/M metagenome (GOLD analysis project Ga0134125, IMG submission 96464) | Terrestrial soil microbial communities with excess Nitrogen fertilizer from Kellogg Biological Station, Michigan, USA - KB3-175-1 | ecosystem: Environmental > Terrestrial > Soil > Unclassified ... | reverse complement strand
TTCAGATAATTGGGCAACGCCGTTCATCTCCTCTTGATATTCTATGAACATTCTTTGTTTAATGGCTATTCCCAGAGCAGGGAAAAATTAATTGAATCGCTGTCCTTCATAATGATTTTGAATAATAAAAGATTTGGCAACTTTTTAAAAGTTGTCAAATCTTTTATTATTGGTTGAAATAGTACTGAAGAAGGATAAAGCCGTTTGCGGGCTATTTTAAAAACTGTACTTTTTTATCAATGTTCTCTGCTGTTTTTATTCCCTGCTTAATCCCTTCTTCTACAGCATGGCGGGTGTGAATGCCGCCGTAAACCCTCGAAATAGCAATATCATTCGCCATTTCATAAAAAGAGTTATAACTGTAAGTTCCCATATCCACGCTGTTACCATCAATCATTACTTGTTGTCCTTTATAAGTGCTGTTAACGAAGTGTACATGAGTTCCAAACAGGGTAGTGAGCGCATGAGTAAAAGCGCCGGCAAAGGTGGCATGATTAGCAGGAAAATCTGAATAAGGAGGGGTAGGAATAAAAGGTTTCCACCACGTAGCTGAATTTGTAGACGGTTCAATTACCCGGCGAATAAACTGGATGGGTCTTTCCTGCATGATGCTAAATTTTGCTTTCATGGAGCCAATGGTTGCATCCATCAGGCTCATGCCGGTTTTGGCAAAAGCAAGGGCAGCAACATCAAGCGTTGGGTCCAACTGTTCTATTATTTGTTTAAAAACTGCAATATAACTTGCTCCACCGGGATAGCCGTTCACCATTGGATCATTATAATACTGAGCAAGATGTTTTTGTTGAAAGGTAAGGTGTTTCGAAATGTCATACACTTCCTGGAAGTCTTTGTAATAAGGTGAATTTTTATCATAGTCATTGTAGGTATAAGGTTCGGAAGTTACATTGTCGATACTCCCAGCTACGATGGTTCTTGTATCACCCCAATAGGCAAGACCATTGGGCATTACAGGATTGTTATTTTCAGGCCACCATTTACCTGGTGATTGGTCACTTAAAACCAGCGCCTGCCAGGAACTCCATGGATGATCTGTTGCTGCCCACTCCGTAATTTTTTGAGCTACAGCTTTCCCAAATTTTTTTGAACGTTCAAATGTGGCTGAATTTCCAATCTCTGCCTCATAAATTGCATTTAGCCGGTCTTCTGTTTGCTTTACGGTATTGTCTGTAGCAGTACTAAAAGTGAACAATCTCCTGGTTATTTCTGCCAGGGCAGCATTTGCACAGGTCGGCCAGTGATAGGCTTTTCCTGGTTCTGTTTGGGGCATTGCCGGCATTTCGTTCAACTGTCCTGAAAGGCTTTGATAGGCAGGCATGCCCGGCACGGTTGCTTCGTATAATGCAATTCCCGAGTAAGCCATGTATCTTCCCGCATTTACTCCGTAAGAAACGACGGGAGAATACAACAATGACATTTGGGTTTCCAGCCACTCTTTTACCACATCACTGGAAAAGGTTTTGGTCTGCTTCAAATGGCCGTTTGCGCCATCCTTACCATTCAATTCACTGTTTCCGGTTTTGGATAACAATGAAGGTTTCATTTCTTTTTTGCATGATAAGAAAATGCATGCTAGTAGCAAAGACACTACTATGGAACGAAGTGTTTTTAATTTCATAATAAAAAGTTTTTAAGATTGAAAAATGAAAGCCGGATGTTTATTGAGAGCTAAAATAAAATAAGCCTGTCCTTTCTTTTTTTACTAATCGCTTAAAGGAAATATCTGCAGATATAAAGCTGGATTTTCGGATACACGGTTTTTACACTGATGCTGATGTTGTTTGTCGAAAAAAAAAGCACTTTATCTTTTTGTTGAATAAAGATCTTTTTGAATTCTTAACTTCGGTAGAGGAATAATTTTATCAACACTCCTTTTCCGGCAGGGGTAAAAAATGATGAACAATGAACACGTTTCTCGCATCCATCAATATGTTCCTGTACGATGATTTTATTTTTTCTCCACGCTATAGGGTATTACGTCATGTGATGTACTGGGTAGCGCACACTTTGTTATGGGCCGCTTTCTGGGTGGTGATCGGATCGCCCGGCTCCTATGGTCTTGAGGTATTGAATATGCTATTATGGCTACCTGTTTTTATTATCTACGGTTATCCGATGGCGTATTGGGCGGTTCCCCGTTTTTTGCTCAGAGGAGAAATAGTTCAGTTTCTGCTGCTGATGTTGGGTTGGGCTGTTGCCGGTTTGTATATTGATTTATGGTATAAGGATTATATTATGATACCGATGCAGAAAACATTACATCCGGATTATTTTCTTCCCGAAGGGCCGCTGGCGTGGTGCTACCTGTGTATTACTACTGCCGCCGCGGGCCCGATGATCATCAAGTTTTTTAAATTCTGGGATATTAAGCGCCAGGACTGGCTTCATGCGCAACAGGATAAAATCACCGCAGAACTCCAATTGCTGAAAGCACAGGTACATCCGCATTTTTTATTCAATACATTGAATAACATTTATTCGTTTTCGCTGGAAAGTTCTCCGAAGACTCCGGGGCTGATATTAAAGCTGTCCAGCCTTCTTAGCTACATGCTTTATGATTGCAAAACTGCCGAGGTAAGACTCGAAAAAGAACTGGAAATTATGAAAAATTATATCGCGCTTGAACGGGAACGTTACGGCAATAATATAGACATATCCTGGGATGTGAGCGGCGAAGTACAGGATAAATTCATCGCTCCTTTAATGATGCTGCCTTTTATAGAAAACGCATTTAAGCATGGCACTTCCGAACAGATAGAAAAATGCTGGCTAAGCATAGACATCGCGGTTGAAGGGAACAGGCTAAAAGTGAAAATTGCCAATAGCAAGAACGAAAATGCAAATGACAGGAGTAATGGCATTGGGATCGCCAATGTCAAAAAAAGGCTCGCATTTATTTATCCCGGTAACCACGAATTGAAACTCAGTGATGAAGGACCTTTTTTTATTGTTTCACTGATGATCCAATTAAACGGGGAAGTGGCTCCAAGGACACAATTCTCCACGATTACTTCCCAATCCATTAATTATGAAACTACAATGCCTGCTTATAGATGATGAGCCGCCAGCCTTAAAAGTGTTGTCGCATTATATTTCCCAGATAGGTGGTATGGAAATAGCAGGTCAATGCAGTAATGCTATTGAAGCATTGGAAGTATTGCGCGGCAACCGCGTGGATGTAATTTTTCTTGATATAAAAATGCCGAGGATCATTGGTACTGATTTTTTTAAAAATCTGTCTCATCCGCCAAAAGTAATTTTCGTAACGGCTTACCGCGAATATGCGGTAGATGGTTTTGAACTGGACGCTGTGGATTACCTGGTAAAACCGGTTTCTTTCGAGCGCTTTTTAAAAGCAGTCACCAAACTGAACAAACTCGTAGGAAACGAAGCGCCGGTTGCAACCAGTATGTTTAAATCAGCAGTCGATGCATTTGTTTATCTAAAGGTAGACAAGGATATGAAAAAGATCTTTATTAACGATATTGTTTACATGGAAAGCTGGAAAGATTATGTAAAAGTATTTTTAACCGGTGAAAAAAGCTTCCTGGTAAAACAATCCATTTCGAGTATGGAAAATCTGTTTTCTGACCATAAGTTTATGCGCATCCACCGTTCCTATATTATTTCTTTGGATAAGATTTCGTGTTACAATGGCTTATTTGTTCAACTGGGAACAACTGAAATTCCGATAGGAAGATTATACAAACAGGTCGTAATCGAGCGTTTACAAAACAAGTATTGATTGCTATTAATATCTAATAGTAAAGTTGCTGATTGTTGCTCTTCATCAAAATTTAAAAATAACTTTCCAAAGTTATCGGGTCAACTACTCAAGTAAATTTTACCCGCGGAAAGCAGAGTTGTTTATGCAATTGCACTTCAACGTGGCCACTCAATTCCCGGTATTGAAAGCATCTTTTTAATTAAACCAAACCGCATATCCTTGTCTTCTCAGGTCCCAGGCAAGTTTTGCCTCCGCCTTTAGCGCTTCTTCCCTGTTCATTTGTTTTAAGTTGATGTGATCGTAAAGGCTCGGACGCAAATAGATTCCGTATTTCTGCACAATGTTAGCAGATATCTTATAACCTTTCTTATTGATGTATCCTGTCTTATGTTGTCGCAGCCGCTCCGCAGGAGTCTTACTGGTCATACCCACATAAAGACACTCAAGCTCTCCATTAAATTGTGGATTGGCACTGTGAAATTTTATGTTTTCAGTAAACACTTTTTTGGATAGTTCAACGACGTAGACCTGGTAAACTAATTTCGGCACAAAGCTCTTATTTTCTTTCTGCAAAGTAAAGCCTCAGGCGGTTAAAAAAATAATCAAAAAGGAATTGCATTCGATGAAACATGTGTTTTAGTCATCAAAAGCAATTCCCCGAACGACTGTAAAACCGGAAAGTAAAACTATTCGCTCTTGTCACCATTAATTGCCTCACAATTAAAAGTAATTTGTAGTACCTCACCGCCTCCTGTTGAGCCCGGCCCAAATCCTTTATTGGAAACATAAAGTTTACCATCGGGTCCAAACGTCATCCCTGTTGGCTGAGCGAGACCAGAAACAAGTATTTCTTTTTCTCCGGATTGTAGATCTACGCGAACAATATCACCGGTGTTTGGTGTAGGCCCAGGTGACGACACATGTTTTAATGACTAACTATTTACAATACTCGGTCATTGTTGCTGTCTCACAACTACAAATGATGCATCTGGCAGCGATACAGCACCAAACAATATGTGCTTATATTTAAATAGAGCAAATGGATTCGGCAAATGTTATATTGACCGGTGAGTATTCGAACAAGTGATTTTCTTGCTTATAAGCCTGTCTTCGCATACAGGATTTACACTCTCAACTTCCCCTTAAAAAGTGCAGGATGTAACGGCAGTTGTTTGTAAAAACTATAGGTTTGCAAAAGCATAGGATTGCAAACACACTTTATGAGACAAAGTCCACTCATTCTTTCATTTTTCTTCTCCACTGCGCTTTATGCACAGAATGGGAAAGTATCTGATTCTTTTATTGAAAATTTCAACGATCCGGTTTTGCTAGATTTCCATTATGGCTCTACCGGGGCCAAAGATGTTTTCAAATGGCAAACGGGCGTTACTTCCAAAACAGAACCCGCCTCGAAAGTGCTGCTATTAAAAATCGATCCGATAGACAGCGCCGGTGCCGGACGTGGCCCCGAAATTATTTCGAATGGATTTACTTCTTTTGGAACTTATTCCGCCCGATTGAAAGTTCCGGACGTAAAAGAGGTTCAGCCGAATACAGGCGCTGTTGTTGGTTATTTTACTTACTATATGGACAGCGTGTTTGGCCTTAGTGAAATTGACTTTGAATGGCTGGTGGCAGATCCTTCCATCGTTTACATCGGAACCTGGACGGGCAGCAGGGGCCAACTTCACCGGATAGGACGAACGATCAACTTAGCCAAAGGAATTATTTACAACACGATTTATAAAGAAGGTTATAAAGGAACACCAACCTCCTTCACAGGTGCTCAAAATCAACCGGAAACAATTGATGCGATTGATCGTTACGATGCCTCATCAAAGTTTTATACTTACGGGTTTGACTGGTATCCCGATCACATTACCTGGTGGATGATCCATCCTGAAACGGGCAGAAAAATCATTTTGTGGGACTACCGTGGTTCTCAAAGAGGCATACCGCAGCATCATTCATATTATAGAATGAACTTTTGGCACACCAATGATTGGGCTGTTGAAACCAATCCAGCCGCCGTCGAGAAACCATTGCATCCATTTGGATTGGAAGTGGATTGGATGCGGTATGAAGCTGCAAAGTATTAATATGACTTGCGGGAAGCAGGACCCACCCTGACAGAAAGAAATTCGTTTTACCGGAATATTTTTCTTGATCATTCAAGAATCAACTTATGTTGTAACCTTTGCTTTTGCAACAGGATTTGTAAAAAATACCCAACCAAAAAGAATGGCAAAAATCCCGTAGAAAATAGCGAGAATTGAAAGAAAATTAAAAGACTGATGCAACATTAATTTGATCAAAGCAAACGCTCCAATCGTAAAATGGGCGAAATTTCCAATAGCTACCGGGCGGCTATAAATGCCGCCGATCAAATTGCCTTTGGCAGTCCAGTTGAGCAATCCAAATGCGAAATAAAGAGCGCCCAGAAGCTGAAACAGAATCGGCGAACCAATCAGCATTAACATCCCCGATACCTCTTCTGGCATAAAAGTCAATATAATTCCGATTGTGCCTAAAACGATGGCGCTTGCTGACATTAATAACTTTGTGTTCATATTTTAATCGTTGCTTTTTGTTTTGCCTCTTTCTTTCGCTGAAATAAGCTGTTAAAAGTAAACTGAAAAGACTGATTTATCCAAACGTTTCTATTTTATCCGTTGTTTCGTGTACGGCTTTAAAAGCCATATTGCCCAAATACAAATTCCAATTATTTGTTGTTTCACTGGAAATGCCTGGCAACAACAAGAAGTAGCACAAAAAACTTTATATTTTTGAAATTAAAATTACCGGGTTTAATTTTTTTTGTTTTAAATTTCCGCATAATAATAATGGAGTCAATTTTTAAAAGAAATAATGTAAATATAAAGGGCAATGGCACTCAACCTATGATCTTCGCCCATGGTTTTGGTTGCGATCAGCATTCCTGGCAATTCATTGTGGATGCTTTTGCGGAAGATTACAAGATCGTTTTATTTGATTATGTAGGAGCCGGTAAATCAGACCTTTCTGCTTTCGATCCCGAAAAATACAGTAAGCTGGAAGGATACAGTGAAGACGTTTTAAATATTTGCGAAGCGCTCGATCTGCGGAATGTCGTTTTTGTAGGCCATTCAGTAAGCAGTATGATCGGCATCCTTGCGGCAAACAAAAAACCGGAATATTTTGACAAACTGATCCTTATCGGTCCGTCTCCGCGATACCTGAACGATGAAGGATATTATGGCGGTTTTGAAAGAAAAGATCTTGAAAATCTTTTTGAATTTATGGACAGCAATTACCTTGGTTGGTCAAGCACGATGGCTCCGGCGATTATGGGAAATAGCAGTCGTCCCGAATTAGGCGAATTTCTTACCAGCAGTTTTTGCACAACCGATCCTGAAATAGCGCGCAGTTTCGCCAAAACCACTTTTTATTCTGATAACCGTGAAGATTTGAAAGCGGTGAAAATTCCGAGCCTTACACTTCAATGCAGGGAAGATATTATTGCACCCGAACAAATAGGAGAATTTGTAAAGAAAAATACACCGCAAAATACGTTGTATCTTATGCAGGCAACCGGTCATTGTCCACATATCAGTGAGCCGCAGGAAACGATCAGTGCCATTAAAAATTTTTTAAAGTAATTTCAGGCAGTGCCACAGTTACCAAACCAGGATTTATTAGCTTCCCTCGTAGATACGGAATTTATTTATCACAATTCCCCGAGTGGTTATTTATCTATTTTGCCGGATGGCACAATTATCAGGCTTAACCACACTTTATTAAACTGGCTGGGCTACCAGGAGGAGGAAATTTTGTATCAAAAGAAATTTGTTGATATACTTTCCAAAGGCGGCGCTATTCATTATGAAATGTTCTTCCGCCCGATGATTACCGTCAACGGGAATATCAGGGAATTGAATTATGAAATTTTAAGAAAGGATCACAGCAGTTTTCCGGCATTAATTAACGGACAGGGAATTTATGACAAAAGCGGAAATCTGCAGGCTGTAACGCTGGTAATAACCGATATTACCCAACGAAATCTTTATGAAAAGGAATTGTTGAAGGCAAAAGAACAGGCAAAAACTGAAAAAGAGCGTTTTGAAAACCTGGCAGAGACCTCGCCTGAAATGATCTGGACTATTAATGCTGAAGGACAGTTAACCTATTATAATCAACAGACAGTAAAATATTTCCCGGTTTCAGAGAAAGCGTTATCAACGCATGAAATTTTTAGCAGGATCTATCCTTCCGATAAAATAAAACTTTTGCGAAAATGGCTGGTGGAAGACGATGTGCACGCACACTTTGCTATTGTCCTTCGTTTATTGAACACATCATTAACTTATGAGTGGTTTAAGGTAAACGTAATTGTTCCTGAAAAATATACAAACGATATAAAGTGGTTTGGCACCTGCAGTAGCATAAACGAACATATTAAAGCCATGAAGCGAAAAGACGACTTCATAAATATGGCCAGTCATGAATTAAAAACACCGGTTACGGTTTTGCAAAGTTATCTTCAATTGATGCAACTATATCCGGTTCCGGATCCGGTAAAAGAATTTTTAAATAAAAGTCTTTACACCCTGAAAAAGTTCCAGTTTTTGATTTCAAGTTTGCTGAATGTGACGGTTATAAACACCGGGGAATTGACATTGAATCTTTCCGTTTTTTCTTTGAATAATTTATTGGAATTTACCATTGATCAGTTGAGACATACGACCAGTACGCATCAACTGATTCTGCAGATGGACGAGAAACAAATTTTTGTAAAGGCAGATATGGATAGGATATCTCAGGTGGTGACAAATATTGTAGGCAATGCGATAAAATATTCTCCTGCTGCTACATCTGTGCAAATCAAGTTAAATTATAATGCGGCCACCTCCAAAGCGCAGGTGCGGATCATCGATTGTGGAGTTGGTATTTCAGCGGAAGATATTAATAAAATATTCGACCGCTATTACAGAGTGGAGCTTGAAAAAGGCAAGCCCGGTCTCGGTTTAGGTCTATATATTTCCCAAAACATACTTCTTGCACATGCAAGCCGCTTAACAGTGGAAAGTGAAATTGGAAAAGGAACTACTTTTTGTTTTTCGTTGCCTGAATATCGTCAATAGTAATTGGAGAAAAAGGAGGAGATGAGCCGTGAAAAATCTGCGACACGATATCGAGATGAATAGCTTTACATTTCCGAAATACAAATCGTAATTATTTCCTGCTTTACTGAAAATTAAAGCTGTGTTAGGTACAACGATTAAACTGGCAAAGGTCCCCTTCTCTATGTTCTCTATGTATGTCCCGCGTAAGAAGCTGGTTTAATATTTTTATTCTTCAAACAAAAACTATTCAATATTTTAGCCGCTTTACAAATGATGCCGTACCTCGAAAAAGACAATACCCAAAAGAAAGAAACTCCGATTATAAAGGTTCGACCACATTTCCAGGTTTTAGATGGGTTGCGAGGAATAGCTGCACTTGCTGTGGTGGTATTTCATTTTATGGAATGGATCTATACCAATGCCAGTAAAAACTTCATTGGCCACGGATTTCTTGCGGTAGATTTCTTTTTTTGTCTCTCCGGATTTGTTATAGGATATGCGTATGATGAGCGCTTTAAGAATATCGGTATAAAACAATTTTTTAAAAGACGGCTTATTCGTCTGCAGCCAATGGTGGTATTTGGTAGTGTAATTGGTTTGCTTGCTTTCTTATTCGATCCTTTTACCGATTACCAGCATCAATATTCGATAACGAAAATCGTTCTGATCTTTTTATGCTCGTTATTAATGATCCCTTTTCCCGTGATGGGCGAACGGTCGTTTAATAATTTTGGGTTGAATGCTCCTTCCTGGTCGCTTTTTTGGGAATATGTTGCGAACATTTGTTATGCTTTGTTTCTCGTGAGATTACCGAAGCTAATTGTGTTAATATTATTTATTGCCGCAGCTTGTTTTCTTTTTAATACCGCCTATCAAAAAGGCAATCTTTTGGGGGGATGGGCAGGAGAAAATTTTTGGGATGGTGGTGTAAGGATATGGTATTCATTCCTCGCCGGCTTGATTATTTATCGTTACAAGTTAATTATCAGGAATAAAATGGGATTTATTGGTTGCACGATTTTATTAAGCCTTGCTTTTCTCATGCCTCATTTCAGTTTCAACTGGCTGGCAGAATTTTTGGTTGTTTCCCTTTACTTTCCTTTTATCGTTTCATTGGGTGCTGGTTGCGCTCTGCCACGAAAGACACTTGCTGTTTGTCAATTCTCAGGAAACATTTCTTATCCTCTTTACATGACGCATTATGCAGGCATCTGGATATTTGGAAATTACCTGACTACCCGTCATCCTCAGGGAATCACGCTGACAATGATTGTAATTTCCGGAACCATATTCTTTATTTTATTTGCATGGCTGGTGATGAAGTGTTACGATACCCCGGTAAGAAAATGGCTTTCGAGAAAATAGATTGAAATCAATCAACGACAAACAAAGAAATAATGTGATTCTTCATTTTTGTTGATGATTTTGGATATCGACTTGCAGAACGTTATTCATTACCAATGACCACGGTCCATGAGCGGACATGCCATTCTACTACCAATCCGTTTTTTACATAAGGATCGTTTTTGGCAAAGTCTTCTGCAACCGACTGATCGGTTCCTTTAAATATCAACACTGCACCGTCAGCCGGGTCTGAATATGCACCTCCCATCACAAGTGTTCCTTTATTAAATGCATTTTG
>Ga0134125_10010329_pt1 | contig 10492 bp, 9 predicted proteins | sample KB31751_FD_96464 | JGI IMG/M metagenome (GOLD analysis project Ga0134125, IMG submission 96464) | Terrestrial soil microbial communities with excess Nitrogen fertilizer from Kellogg Biological Station, Michigan, USA - KB3-175-1 | ecosystem: Environmental > Terrestrial > Soil > Unclassified ... | reverse complement strand
TCGTCAGATACGAGCTGTAGTCGGGCGCGCCGAGCGGCGAGACCTGGTTCGTCACCATCGTCCAGCCGCCGTTCTTGGTCAGGTAGTCGTTGACCGACTTCGTGACGGTGTGGCCGTACGTGTAGTCCGGCGTCATGAACGCCGCCTTCCTGTTCTTGCCGTACACCTTCACCAGCACGGGGCCGATGGCGTTCGCCGCGGTCTCGCCGTAGAAGTCCTGGCGGAATCCGTAGCGCACGCAGTCCTTGCCGGTCGTGTCGTTCGAGCCGGAGATGCCGGCGACGTAGAGCACCTTCTCGCGCTGCGCGAGCTTGTTCAGCGCCACCGCCACCGCGCTCGATGTCGAGCCCGTCATCAGGATCACCTTGTTCTCGGTGATGAAGCGCTGCTGCGCCTGCACGGCGGTGTTGGGCTTGGCTTCCGAATCGGCAACGACGTACTTCACCTGCTTGCCGAGCACGCCCTTCGTCGTCTTCGGCGACATCGCCTTCATCAACGGATGGCCTGTATTGATGTGATCGACGGCGAGCTCGTAGCCCTTGAGCTCGTCTTCGCCCGATTGCGCGTAGGTGCCCGTGCGGGGCACCGTGATGCCGATGAACACCGAATCGCCCTGCGATCCGGACGGCCATGTGCCGATCGGCGGCTGATCGGCCGCCAGCGCGCGGGATACGAAGCCTGCGGGCAGCGCGAGGCCGCCTGCAACAGCAAGACCTCCGCGCACGAAGTCGCGGCGGCTTGCGCTATACGGAGCTGACTTCCGATCTCGCATCACGTTCTCCTCCAGTGGATTGTTCCCTCGAATATGTCGTGCACCGATACAGCTCCGGCGCGGGCCGGCTGCGATACTGCCCTCAGGTCTCGCCCCGGGATACTGGGGCGCAGTGTATCGGAGTACGATATGTTGTCAACCCGAAAACGGCGGTACCGCCATTGAACCACCGGGCCATGCTACTTAGGTCGAACGGCAAACGAACGGGTGCGCCGATGCGCCATCATACGCGAGCGGCGAGGCGCCCGCTCGATGCGTCCGAGTACGAGGTTCTCGCGGCGTTTCGCTATACGCTTCGACACTTCCTGTCGTTCAGCGAGACGGCGGCGGCTGAGGTGGGACTGGCCGCGCAGCAGTACCAGGCGCTGCTCGCGATAAGAGGGTCCCCGCACCGCGACGCGCTGACGATCAACGAGCTCGCGAACGTGCTGCTGATCAAGCACAACAGCGCGGTGGGCCTCGTCGACCGGCTCGAATCGGAAGGTCTCGTCAGGCGCAGCGTCGCGCCCGAGGACCGGCGGAAGGTCAACGTGCGCCTGACCCGCAAGGGCGTGCGCGTGTTCGAGCGACTCGCCGTGGCCCACCGCGACGAGCTTCGCCGCATCGGACCACGACTTGGCGAATTCCTCGAGTATTTCTCGCAGCAGACACGCCACGCGTAGCCTGCCGCCCGCTGAACGTCATTTCTGCACGACGACCGAGCAGTCACCTTCCCGGTGCAGCACGTTGACGCCGACGTCGTCACCGTGGCGCGTGAATGCGAGATGCACCTTCGCGTCGCCGACGCACAAGTCCTCGATCTCCATGTCGGAAACCGTGTCGGGCAGGAGCGGACTCGTGAAAGACAGCGTGCGCTGCGTGCCGTCGATGTCGAGCCCGAGGCACGCGGTGAGCAGCATGAACACGGCGCCCGACGACCACATCTGCGGCGAGCACGAGACCGGGTAGAGCGTCGGGGTCTCGCCGGCGCGGCGCGGAAAGCCGCAGAAGAGCTCGGGCGGCCGATGCAGGTCGAACGAGCGGCTCGCGTCGAACAGCGCCGACAGCACTTTCGCCGCTTCGCTTCGCATCCGATAGCGCGCGAAACCCGCCGCGATGATCGCGTTGTCGTGCGGCCAGACCGAACCGTTGTGATACGACATCGGGTTGTAGCGTGCCTCGGTCGTCGCGACCGTGCGAATGCCCCAGCCCGAGAACGACGGCTTGGCGAGCAGCGTCTGCGCGACGCGGCGCGCGTGATCGTCGCTCGCGATGCCGGTGAAAAGGCATTGGCCGGCGTTCGACGTGACGACGCGGCACGGCTTCTTGCTGCCGTCGAGCGCAAGCGCGTACGTGCCGAGATCCTCGCACCAGAACGCTTCCTCGAAGTGCTCGCGCAGCTTCGCCGCCTGCGCGGTGAGCGCTGCCGCGCCATCGTCGTGGCCCAGCGCACGGGAAAGCGCGGCCGCGGCGATCTTCGCCGCGTACGTATAGCCCTGCACTTCGCAAAGCGCGATCGGCGGCTCGGCGAGCTTGCCGTCGCGATGGAACACCGAGTCCCACGAGTCCTTCCAGCCCTGCTGCACGAGGCCGTGGCTCGACTTTCGCGCATATTCGACGAATCCGTCGCCGTCGGCGTCGCCGTACTTGTCGATCCATGTCAGCGCGCGCTCGATGTGCGACCAGATGCCACGGATGAAGTCGAGGTCGCCGGTGCGCTGGTAGTAGGCGCCGGCGAGCATCAGGAACAGCGGCGTCGAATCGACGGAGCCGTAGTAGCGGCCGAACGGCACCTCACCCAGGATCGCCATTTCGCCCGAGCGCATTTCGTGCAGGATCTTGCCCGGCTGCGCATCCTGCTCGTGACTGACGCTGTCGGCCTGCGTGGCGGCGAGATACTCGAGCACACCGCGCGCGACCGACGGCTGGAACCACAGGTATTCGAGCCCGGTGATGATGCCGTCGCGCCCGAACACCGTGCTGAACCACGGCACGCCTGCGTACGGATAGCGGCCATGCGGCGTCTTCGTCTCCATCATGTAGAGATCGGACGCGGACCGTTGCACCCATTCGTTGAACGGGATCGTCGACGTCGCGATCCGCGGCGCCTTCGCCCGCGATTCGGCGAGCGAATGCGCGGAGCAATCGGCCGCCTGCTCGTAGCACGACGCGGTGCGCGGCGCCTTCTCGAGCAGCGCCCTGCGCGCGTCGGAATCCTTCGACAGCCCCTCGAGGCACGTCATCTCGACATGGCAGGTGGCCTCGGCGCGCGGCTCGAGGTGCAGGACGTAGCGCGCCTGCGATGGCGCGAGATCGGTCGGCGCCGGGTCGAAGACGAATTGCGTGCCGCGAACACAATGGTCGAGGCCTTCGTACGAGAGCAGCACCGCCTCCTTCGTCACCTCGGCCGAGAGCTGGCGGCCCCGCCGCTCGCGATGCGCGCCGCGCACTTCGAAGATGTCGCGGTAGTCGGCATCGAAGTCGATCGTCAGCACGATGTCGACGGACGACAGGCCATAGTTGTGAATGCGCAGCCGCTCGTGGCAGGCGGTGTCCCACAGCACCTTCGAGCGGAAGACGTGGACGCTGCCGCGCGGAATCGTCACCTCGCTCGCATGCGGGATGTCCGGATTCATGAGATCGACGGCGAGGACGGCGTTGTCCTCCTTGATCGTCGAGCTCAACAGCAGCGGACGCTCGCCGGCGAGCTTCAGGACCAGCTTCGACAGGAAGCGCGTGTCGTGGTGGAAGAGGCCGAGCGCGCCGTTGCCGAATTCCTCGATGTCGCCGAAACGGTCGAAGATCGCGAACGCATCCCCCTGCTTGAGCACGCAGGTGCGATCGTCCACACGGCTCGATGTGGCCAGGATGTAAAAACCGTCCTCGATCCTGACGACGTCTTCGGCCATCCGCCTTTCGTCAAGCGACGCGAAGCTCGGGTTCCGCGATGAGCTGCGCGTATACGTTGAGATAGTCGCGCGCCATCCGCGCGGCCGTGAACCGCTGCTCGAACACCTCGCGGCAGCGCGCGCGGCTCAGCTCGGGCACGCGCCGCACCGCGTCGACCGCATCGTCGAGCTCGCGCACGACGAAGCCGGTTCGTCCTTCCTCCATCACTTCGGGCACCGACCCGCTCTCGTAGGCGATCACCGGCGTGCCGCACGCCATCGCTTCGATCATGACGATGCCGAAGGGTTCGGGCCAGTCGATCGGAAAGAGCAGCGCGTGCGCGTTGCCGAGGAACTCGTCCTTGCGCTCGTCGCCGATCTCGCCGATGTATTCGACGAGCGGGTCGTGCAGCAGCGGCTCGATCACCGTGTCGAAATACTCCTGGTCGGCCTTGTCGACCTTCGCCGCGATGCGCAGCGGAATGCCGACCTGCTTCGCAATGGCGATCGCGCGGTCGATGCCCTTTTCGGGCGAGATGCGCCCGAGGCATGCGAGGTAGCTTCCCGGCCCGGCGTGGAAACGGTAGAGGTCGCGCGGCAGGCCGTGATAGACGGTCGCCTGCCAGTTGGCCCAGGAGAGCGGCTCGCGCTGGGCATCCGATATCGAGACGAGCGGCATCTCCGGAAATTCGCGGTACAGCGGCACGAGATCGGGAATGTCGAGCCGGCCATGCAACGTCGTCACGTGCTTGTACGCCTGACGTCGCGACAGCGGAAAGTGCAGGTAGTCCAGATGGAAGTGGATGACGTCGAATTCGTCCGACCGCTGCATCACCTGCTCGAGCATGACGACGTGGTGCGCGAGCTGATCGATGCAGTGCGGGTCGAGCCGCAACGAGCGCGGACATAGCGCAACCAGGTTGGCGGCCGTCTGCGAATCGCCGCTTGCGAACAGCGTCACGTCATGGCCCTGCGCGACGAGCTCTTCGGTGAGATACGAAACGATGCGCTCGGTGCCGCCGTAGTACTGGGGAGGAACGCTTTCGTAGAGCGGCGCCACCTGGGCGATCCGCAGGGATTTTGCGACGGGTACAATTTGCATGCTTCCCGTTGGACAACGCCGGAGCGCCATGATTCGATGGCGTTTCCATGCATCGTCGGCGGCGGGCCCACCGCTGCCCGCACTCCGCCGGCCGTTCAACCGTTCGCTGGCGCAATTCCCTCGGTCATCACGAGGCTCGATACCGACGCGCGCTGACGCAACGCAAGCGCCGGCGCGTATTCGGGCGAGTCGTACCACGCCTTGAGCCGCTCCATCGAATCGAACTCGACGATGACGAGCCGCTTCGGCATCCAGTTGCCTTCGACCGTCACCGTCGCACCGCCGCGTGCGAGGAAGCGGCCGCCGAATGCCGCGATCGACGCGCCGACGGTGCGCCGGTATTCCGCGTAGGCGTCGGGATCGGTGACTTCGATGTCCGCAACGAGGTAAGCCGTCATGCCGTGCTCCTTCGCAATCAGGACAGCGCGGCGAGCGCTGCGTCGTGCACCGGCTCGGTCTCGGCGAATGCCGTCACCGTGACGTCCAGGTCGCGCAGCAATCCGTCGTGCAGCCCGTAGATCCAGCCGTGCACCGACAACACCTGGCCGCGCTCCCACGCGTCGCGTGCAATCGTGGTTTCGCAGACGTTCTGCACCTGCTCGATCACGTTGAGCTCGCACAGCCGATTCGCCGCGCGAGCCTGGTCGGTGATCCCCGACAGCCGATCGTGATGCCGGTGTCGCACGTCCTGCACGTGACGCAGCCAGTTGTCGGACAGGCCCAGCCGATCGCCGCGCAGCGCCGCCTGCACGCCGCCGCAGCCGTAATGTCCGCAGACGATGACGTGGCGAACCTTCAGGATGTCGATCGCGAATTGCATCACCGACAGGCAGTTGAGGTCGGTGTGCACGACGATGTTCGCGACGTTGCGATGAACGAATACCTCTCCAGGCAGCAGGCCGACGATTTCGTTCGCCGGCACGCGGCTGTCGGCACAACCGATCCACAGGTAGTCCGGGCGCTGCTGGCGCGAGAGCTTCGGAAAGAACTCCGGGTCCCGCTCGCGAATGCGCTCGGACCACGCCCGGTTGTTCGCGAAGAGATGACTGAGCGTGCGCATGCCGAATTCGACTCCGATAGCACACGCGTGTCAACAATGCTGCGACGTCACGATCGCACGCTTCATGCGGCCACGACGCGGACGGTCGCGGTGCGCGTACCGGATCAATTCTCCCGCGCGTGCAGCTCGAGCAATTCGGCGTCGGCCTTCAGCGCGACCATCCGCTCGAAACGAAACCCGAGCTTGCCCAGCAATCGGATCGAACGTCCATTGTGCGGGGAAACGATGGCGACGATGCGCCGACACCCGAGCGCTTCCGTCGCATGCGCCAGGACGGCGCCCGAAGCCTCGAGCGCATATCCCGCGCCCCAGAACCGCGGAAGAAACGCGAATCCGAGATCGACGTCGTCGAGCCCTTCCCGCTTGACGAGTCCGCAGATGCCAATCGTCTCGCCGGTCTCACCGAGGTCCACCGCGTAAAGGCCGAACCCGAGACGCTCGTACATGGCGATCGCCGTATCCTCGATGTACCGGCGCGCGTCGTTCAGCGTGCGGACGCTCCGCTCGCCGATGTTGTCGATCCACGAGCGATCGTTGACGAGCTCGAACATGAAGGCTGCGTCGCCGGTATCGAGGCGGCGAAGACGCAGCCGCGCCGTTCGCGCGATCAGCACGAGCGGTCAATGGCTTTCGCGTCCGACCGCCGCGCCGGAGCTGCCGACGAGAAAATCGAGGTCGACGCCCTTGTCCGCCTGCTGCACGGTTTCGCAGTAGAGCTTGACCCAGCCGCGCGCCGAATGCGGCGAAGGCGCCTTCCAGCGCGAGCGCCGGCGCGCGAGCTCGTCGTCGGCCACGTCGAGATGCAGGCGCCGCGCATCGACGTCGAGCTCGATCATGTCGCCGTTCTCGACGAGCGCGAGCGGACCGCCGGCGGCCGCCTCGGGCGCCGTATGGAGAACGACCGTTCCATACGCGGTGCCCGACATCCGCGCATCGGAAATGCGCACCATGTCGGCGATACCCTGCTTCAGGATCTTCGCCGGCAGCGCGAAGTTGCCGACCTCGGGAAAACCCGGATAGCCCTTCGGTCCGCAGTTCTTCAGCACGAGCACGTCGTCGGGCGTCACGTCGAGCGCGGGATCGTCGATGCGGCGATTCAAGTCGTCGATATCCTCGAACACGACGGCGCGTCCGCGGTGCTTCATCAACGCAGGTGTCGCGGCCGAGGGCTTGAGCACGGCACCATCGGGCGCGAGGTTGCCGCGCAGCACCGCGATGCCGCCCTGCCGCTTGAACGGCGTCGCCGCCGGCGTGATCACGTCGGCGTTGTAGTTGACCGCGTCCTTAACGTTCTCCCAGATCGTGCGGCCGTTCACCGTCGACGCGTCCCGGTGAATCCATTCGCCGATCTCGCGGATGACGACGGGCAGGCCGCCCGCGTAATAGAAGTCCTCCATCAGGTAGCGACCCGACGGCATCAGGTTGACGAGGCACGGCATCGTGCGGCCGAGGCGATCCCAGTCGTCGAGCGTCAACGGAACGCCGAGGCGGCCGGCCACCGCGAGCAGGTGCACGACCGCGTTCGTCGACCCGCCGATCGCGCCGTTGACCATGATCGCGTTCTCGAACGCATCGCGCGTGAGGATCTTCGACATCCGCAGATCCTCATCGACCATCGCGACGATGCGACGGCCTGCCATCCGCGCCAGCACCTTGCGCCGCGAATCGACGGCGGGAATCGCGGCGTTCGTCGGCAGGCCGATGCCGAGCGCCTCGACCATCGACGCCATCGTCGACGCGGTGCCCATCGTCATGCAATGGCCGGCCGAGCGTGACATGCACGATTCGGCTTCGACCATGTCGTGTTCGGTCATCTCGCCGGTCTTCAGCATTTCGGTGAACTTCCAGACGTGCGTGCCCGAACCGATGTTCTCGCCGCGGAACTTGCCGTTCAGCATCGGACCGCCGGACACGCCGATCGTCGGCAGATCGCACGACGCGGCGCCCATCAGGAGCGCGGGCGTCGTCTTGTCGCAACCCATCAGCAGCACGATGCCGTCGAACGGATTCGCGCGGATCGATTCCTCGACGTCCATCGCGCACTGATTGCGGAAGAGCATCGTCGTCGGCCGCATCAGCGTCTCGCCGAGGCTCATCACCGGAAACTCGATCGGAAAGCCGCCTGCGTCGAGCACGCCGCGGCGCACGTGTTCGGCAAGGTCGCGAAAGTGCGCGTTGCACGGCGTCGCCTCCGACCACGTATTGCAGATGCCGATCACCGGCCGACCGTCGAACTGGTCGTGCGGAATGCCCTGGTTCTTCATCCACGAGCGATGCACGAGCGCATCGCGGTCGTGCCGGCCGAACCACTGCGTCGAGCGGAGCTTGCGTGGGCCCTTCGGGGACTCGTCGCTCATCGGAGCGTCACGCCGTCAGCCGCTGGCCCGACTTCTGGTCGAACAGATGCACGTTCGCGGGATCCACCGCAAACGTCACCTTGTCGCCGGGCCGCACCGTCGCGCGCCCGCGGGCTTCGACGATCATCTGCGCACTTCCTATCCGGACGACGAGCTCGGTCTCCGAGCCGGTCGGTTCGACGACGATGATCTCGCCCGGCACGCCGCGCTCGGCGTGGTGCACGAGCTCCAGATGGTCGGGACGCACGCCGTACGTCACCGCGTGCCCGTCGCCACCGGCGCCCGGCGCAAGCGGCCAGCGAATGCCGTCGGCGGTTTCCACGTGCGCGCCGCCATTGCTCCTGCGGAGCGTCCCCTGCACGACGTTCATCGCCGGCGAGCCGATGAACTGGGCGACGAACAGGTTCTCGGGATGGTCGTAGAGCTCGAGCGGCGTCCCGATCTGCTCGATGACGCCATCGTGCATCACGACGATGCGGTCGGCCATCGTCATCGCCTCGATCTGGTCGTGCGTGACGTAGACGGTCGTCGTCTTCAGGCGCTGATGCAGCGCCTTGATCTCCGAGCGCATCTGCACGCGCAGCTTCGCGTCGAGGTTGGACAGCGGCTCGTCGAACAGGAACACCTTCGGATCGCGGACGATCGCGCGGCCCATCGCCACGCGCTGCCGCTGGCCGCCCGACAGCTCACGCGGATAGCGCTCGAGATAGGGCTCGAGGTTCAGGATCTGCGCGGCGCGCGCGACACGCGTCTCGATCTCGCGCTTGTCCGCCCGCCGCAGGCGCAGGCTGAAGCCCATGTTGTCGCGCACGCTCATGTGCGGATAGAGCGCGTAACTCTGAAACACCATCGCGATGTCGCGATCCTTCGAATCGACGTCATTGACGGTGCGGGCGTCGATCGCGATCGTGCCCGACGTGATTTCCTCGAGTCCCGCGAGCATCCGCAACAGCGTCGACTTGCCGCAACCCGACGGGCCGACGAGGACCATGAACTCGCCGTCGCGAATGTCGAACGAAATGCCGTGGATCACCTTCGTGTCCCCGAAGGACTTCTCCACGTTGTGGAACGCTACCGACGCCATCCGTCACCTCGTCACGATTTGACCGCCCCGCTCGTCAGGCCCGCGACCATGTAGCGCTTGAACGCGTAATAGATCGCGGCGGGCGGCAATGCATAGATCAATCCGGTCGTCATCAGGAGCTCCCAGGGCGAATCGTCCGCCGACAGGAAGTGGCCGAGCGCGACCGGCAGCGTGATGTCCTCGTCGCGCGACAGCAACAGGAACGCGTACAGGTATTCGTTCCACGCGAGGAGCAGCGCATAGGTGCCGATCGCGACGAGCGACGGCGCCATCAGCGGAACGTAAACGAGGCGAAACAGCTGCAGAGGCGACGCGCCGTCGATGCGCGCCGCTTCGTCGAGTTCGAACGGCAGCTTGTCGGACGCCTGCTTCAGCACCCAGATCGCGTACGGCGATGCGATCGTCACCATTGCGAGGATCAGCGCCCACTGCGTGTTGAGCAGCGAATACGTTCCCATCGCCTTGTACATCGGCACGGCGAGGAACGCGGCGGGAATGAAGTACGTGAAAAGCGCGCAATTGAGGACGAACCGGCCGCCGCGTATGCGAAGCCGACTGATCGCGAACGCCGCCGACGCGGCGATCGCAAGGGTGATCACGCCGACGGCAACGGCTATCAGCAGCGAATTGCCGAACTGCCGCCAGAAGTGGTTGAGGAAGTAATGCTGCTCGTGAAACACGATGCTGAAATTGCGCAGCGTCGGATGGTCGGGCCACAGCTTGCCGGCGAACGCCTCGTCCTTGCTCGAGATCGAGAACAGGAACAGGTGATAGATCGGCAGGAGCGTCCAGATGGCGACCGGAATGCCGATCAGCACGAGCTTCGCCTCGTCGATCGCACGCCGGCCACGACCCCCCCACGCTCGCGGCTGGGCCGCTTCGCTGCCCCCGCTGGGGGCGGAATTCGCGCCTCGGGACGGCCCTTCGGCGCTCATCGCGAAAGTCGCTTCATCATGAAATAGACGAGCGGCAGCACGAGCGGCATCGCGACGACGATCGTCGCCATCGCGAGATCGACCTGATCGAGTCGCAGGTAGCGAATGCCGAGCGTGGCGAGCACGTGCGTGAGATCGGCCGGGCCGCCGCCCGTCAGCAGGTAGACGCTGTTGAAATCGCCGAGCGTCCAGATCATCGACAGGATCGTCGACGTCAGATACAGCGTCGACAGCGACGGCCACGTGACGAAGCGGAATTTCTGCCAGCGCGACGCACCATCGACGCTCGCCGCTTCGTACTGTTCGGCGGGAATC
>Ga0134125_10010328_pt1 | contig 10492 bp, 8 predicted proteins | sample KB31751_FD_96464 | JGI IMG/M metagenome (GOLD analysis project Ga0134125, IMG submission 96464) | Terrestrial soil microbial communities with excess Nitrogen fertilizer from Kellogg Biological Station, Michigan, USA - KB3-175-1 | ecosystem: Environmental > Terrestrial > Soil > Unclassified ... | reverse complement strand
CGCGCATCCGGTGCGCCATGCGGTTGATTTCCATTGCACAAAATGGCTCGACCCGGGCTGGCATGAAGCCACTTTAGGTAATGCGGGCGCGCGTGGCAAATAGCCGGCAGGTCACCTCCGCGATGATGACTTTGCAGGCCGGCTCGGGCCCGCCATCCAGTCGCGTGGGTGGCCCTTCCGAGCCACCCACGCGAAATGCCGGTCAGTGCAGAGTGTACGTGACGGTGCCGTAGACGAACCGGCCGCGCGGATCACCGTAGGAGATGTCGTATCCCCCGATGAAGTTGTTGGCCGAGGACGCATAGTTCGCGGAGGGCGGATCGCGATTCAGGACGTTCTGCGCGCCCAATGTGAACTGGAACGAGTGCAGACCCGAATAGGTTGCCTGCACATCGAATGTATCGTACGGACTGACCTGACGGAAGACTCCGGTGACCGACGAGGCGCCATCATGGTAAGCCTCCTGATAGTGCTGCGTCGCCGAGACCGCCCAGTCCGGAGTCTGGTACCCGAGCGTCAGGGTGTGCCGCCAGCGCAGGTGGATTCCGCTGACCGTCGGCAGGCCGAAGTTGAGTTGGCTCGTCCAGGTACCGTTGGGGTTCTGGTTGGCGAACTTGTAGGTATACGAGCCATCGAGCATCGAGAAGACCTGCCCCGGACCGATCGGATAGTTGTACCTCAGGTTGACATCGACGCCGGCCACGTAGGTCTTGAAGAGGTTGGCGTTGGTCTGGCTGATGGAGATGATGTTGCCGTCGGCATCGCGGGTGATGAAGCTCGCGAACTGGGTGGCCGTCTGCGCATTCTGCAGGATGGTCGCCGTGGAGAGACCGCCCACTGCGATCGCATCACGCAGGTAGATCCAGTAGCCATCGAGATCGAGGGTGAGATTCCTCACCGGCGAGATCACGGTGCCCAGCGTGAAGGTCTTCGACTTCTCCGGCTGCAGGTCGGGGTTGCCACCCGTAACGGTCGTGAACTGGAAGCTGCAGGCGGTATTGTTCGGATCGAATGTCGGGCATTTGATGGGATCGCGGGTGCCGTTGGCGGTGACGCTCCTGGCCTGAGAGGCATACAGGTCCGTCAGCGAGGGGGCGCGGAAGCCCGTGCCCGCCGAGGCGCGCACCAGGAACCACTGGGTCGGCTGCCAGCGGAACGACACCTTCGGATTGATCGTGCTACCGACCCGCTGATAGTTGTCGTAACGCACCGCGGCATCCATGTCGAGTGAGGACAGCAGGTAGCCGTTGGCCTCGACGTAGGCCGAATAGACGTTGCGCTTGGCATCCTCCGGCAGCTGGTTGCCACCCTGACCGGCGATGTCACCGGTCTGGATGGCGACGGCCGGGTTGTACTCGAAGGTCTCCCGCCGCACTTCCGCACCGACGGCCGCGCTCAAGGGTCCCGTCGAGAAGGTTGCAAGCTGGCGGCTGGCATTGCCGCCGACGCTGGTAAGCGAGGTCTTGCTGTTGAAGGACTGGCCGACGAACTCGGTCGCCTTGGCAGCCGTGAGTGCACTCTGGTCAGTGGTGGGCCCGAAAGGGTTGATCGTGCCGGTGTCGAGGAGCGGCATGATCTTCGAATAGAGCGGGAATCCCGACTCCAGATCCTCGTGCACTTTCACCGCACTGTAGAGCAGCGACACGTCGTAGTCCCAGCCGGCGGCACTACCTTTGGCACCGCCGACGATTCGGGAAGTATCGGCTACGTCGGTGGTCTGCCGGTCGCCATTGGCGAAGTCGCGGTAGATCAGGTTGAGAGGCTGTCCGGCCGGGACCCCATTCGAGGCCGCGAGGGCGGTAGGAAAGTAGGGACTGGTCGGCGGCAGCAGGAATGCCCCTTGCCCCGGCTTGACGGCCGTGTAGCCGGGGTACTGCGTGGCCAGCAGGTTCGCCAGGAATGCAACATAGGGGTTCCCGGGCAACAGGGGATTCCCGCTGGAGAGCGGCACCGGCTGCACGAAGCTCGTGGTCCTCACCTCCGAGTACACCGCATTGGCATAGAGCTCAGTGTCCGGCGACAACTCGAAAGCGCCATTGAGAAGGATGCTGCCCCGCTTCTCGAGCGGCTGCAGGGAGTCGAAGGGCGTGTTGTCGAAGCGGCACTGCGTCGGGAAGAACTTGTCATTCAGAGAGTCCGGCCCGCAGCTGCCTGCCCCCGGGCTGACGGTGGCGCCCTTGGGGTCGATGGGGTTTTTCGGGATCGAGATGTTGGCCGGGAAGGCAAACGACGAGGTCACGTCGTTGCCATAGCCCGGGCTGTAGCGGGTGGCGAAGTCGCGTGACGAACCCATGATGGCTGAGGTATGGGTCGCATTCAGACCAACGCCGAAGTTCCAGCGATCCTGCGCGAGAGAGCCGATCCCCGCATACAGCGAGCCGGTTTCCTGGGTACCGCCTCCCGCGGTGGTCGGCGTGCCAACCGTTGCGCTCGCATCGAGGCCCTGATAGTTGGTCTTCAGGATGAAGTTCACCACACCCGCGATCGCGTCGCTGCCGTAGATGGCGGACGCACCATCCTTGAGAACTTCGACACGCTCGATCGCGCCCACGGGAATGGCGCCAATGTCGACCGAGTTGCCGGCCGCGCCTACCGACCCGCCGCCGTAAACCGATGCGCGCTTGCCGTTGATGAGCACCAGTGTGCGCGAGCTGCCGAGGCCGCGCAGAGAGATGGTCTGGATGCCGCCGGTGAGAGTGCCGGTCGCATCGACCGACACCGTGCTACCCGCGCTGCTCGTCGCGCTGATCGACTGCAGAAGCTGCTCGACATTGGTCGCGCCCGTGCGCGCGATATCCTTCGAGCTCAGAATCTGTACCGGGAGTGCCGTCTCGGCGTTGATGCCCCTGATCGAAGTGCCGGTGACGACGACCTCCTGCAGGGGTTGGGCGCTGGACGCACTCGCATTGGCGCTGGCGGTTGCGGCGACCTGCGCATCGGTGGGCGCCGCGGCCACCACGCCGATCAGGGCAAGCAGGCCCATGGTCAGGATCGGGCGGGCCGTGATGCCAGTGAATCTCGGATCGATACTCATTGCGTTGGACTCCCCATGTAGCGGCTCTGAGGCCGCTGTCGGCGAACGGCGGCAACTCTATCACGCGATTTTCACCGCAACCCGAATGTTGTCCTCGAGCCACAGCGACTCGTCGCTCACACCCCACTACTCGCCGCAGTGGCAGCGTGTCGAGGTGATTTCAGCATCGTAGATGCGCGAAGCGTTCGTTCCATCCCGGCAGCGGCCAGTTCATTTGCTGACGGCGCTTTTGCGTCGCTTTTACGTCGTTTTTTCACGGGATTTCCGGTATTCGAGCTTTTGCTGTTCGTCTCTCCGGGACAACCGCTCATCGCAATGGGCGTAAGATGCCCCGCGCGGCTGGCGGCACTCGGTCCGTGCCATACTTGCGGCCCGCGGCCGGGGTAGCGCGGCCGCCACACCAGCAATTGCAACGTCCGTCAGAGGAGCACCCGTGAAGTTCTCGTCATTCGGCTGCCTCGCTGTTCTACCGCTGTCCCTGAGCCTCGCTGCAGCAGCATCGGCCGCGGAGCCCAACGCCAACTCGCCGGCTTACGCGACGCAAAGCAACCCGGAGACGCTCGTGCTCGATGCGCGGGACGCCGGCCGCGGGCTCATGACTGCGACGATGCGCATGCCGGTGAAGCCGGGGCCGTTCACGTTCGTCTATCCGGAATGGACACCCGGCGAGCATGGCCCCACCGGGCCGCTCTCCGACCTGTCGCAACTGAAGGTCTCGGCAAACGGCCGCGCGCTCGACTGGCGCCGCGACAGGATCGACATGTATGCCTTCCACGTGGAGGTGCCACCGGGAGTCGCCACGCTGGACATCGAGTTCACCATATTGGTCAACTCACCGGACCGGATGTCCACGCCCAACTTAGCGATCATCAACTGGAACCGCACCCTCTTCTACCAGGCGGATACCAACTCCCACGAGGTATATTTCAAGCCGAGCATCATCCTGCCCGACGGCTGGGGCTACGGCACGGCGCTACCCGGCCCCAGTGAGACCGGCCAACGGGTGGACTTCGCGGAAGTGCCGCTCAACATGCTCATCGACTCGCCGCTCGACTGCGGCCGCTATTACAAGCACATCGAGCTGTGGCGCAAGGGCAGCGCCTATCAGATGCTCGATATCTTCGCCGACAAGCCGCAGGATCTCGACATCCCGGACACGCTGATCGCGAGTTACAAGCATCTGGCGCCGGAGGCGTTCGCCCTCTATGGCTCGCGACACTGGGACGACTACCATTCGCTCCTCGAGCTCTCGGACGTGATCGGCTTTCAAGGCATCGAGCATCATCAGTCGAGCGACAACCGCGCCCCCGATGATTTCATGACGAACCCCCAGAACCAGCTCGCCGCCGGCGACCTGTTGACGCACGAATTCTCGCATTCCTGGAACGGCAAGTACCGCCGGCCCGCCGATCTGACTACCCTCAACTTCCAGATCCCGATGCAGACGGATCTCCTCTGGGTCTACGAAGGCATGAATCAATACCTCGGCGACCTCCTCTCCTTCCGCACCGGAATCAGGGCGCCGGCCGACTATCCGGAATACCTCGCGGCGCTCTACGCGGGACTCGCGAGTGAGCCGGGCCGCAATACCGAGCCACTGATCGACACCACGATCGCCGCGCCCTATCTGTATCAGGCGACAGGATCCTATCCGAGCATCCGCCGGACCGCGGGGGACTTCTACGGGGAGGGGGAGCTCCTGTGGCTCGATGCCGATACGCTCATCCGTGAGCGAACTCGGGGCAGGAAGTCGCTCGATGACTTCCTGCACCTCTACAGTGCACCGGCGGTGACCGGGCCCATCACCAAGACCTACACCCGTGAGGAGATCGAGCAGCTCCTCAACCAAATCACACCGTACGACTGGCATGCATTCTTCCAGAAGCGCGTGTACGAGGTCGCCCCGACACCGCCGACCGATGAGCTGGCGCGGTCGGGCTGGCGGCTGGTCTACACGCGCGAGCCGAACAAGTTCATCGCGACGCGCGAGGCGCTCTTTCACGTCTCCGACAACTGGTTCAGCTATGGATTCCTGTTGGGCAAGGATGACATGGTGGCGGACGTGCGCGAGGGCTCGCCGGCGTGGCACGCCGGCATGGCTCCCGGCATGAAGATCCTCGCCATCGACAATCAGGCCTACACGGACAAGGTGCTGAAATACGCAGCGACCCAGGCGGAGCATTCCAGCGGACCCACTGCCTTCCTGGTGCAACAGGACGGCTGGTACCACACCCTCGAGGTGAGCTATCACGGCGGCCCGCAGTATCCGCACCTGGTGCGCATCCGCGATCAGGCGGACGTGCTGGCGAAAATCATGGCGCCGCGCGCCAGTCGGTAAGGGGGCAACATGCGCGCGTACATCACCGCAGGCACGCTCTGTTGTCTGACGTATGTCTCCGCTGCAGCCGGCTATGACACGGTGTGCAAGTCGGCCGCGGACGTATCCGCCGATCTCGCGGCACGCCGCATCACCTCGCAGGCGCTGGTCGCCGGTTACGAAGCCCGAATCGGCAGGCTCAACCCGCAGCTGCACGCCGTAATCGGGCTCAATCCGCAGGCCGCAGCCGAAGCGCGCGCCGCGGATGCACGCCGAGCTGACGGCAAGTCGCGCGGCCCGCTGGACGGCCTGCCCATCCTGGTGAAGGACAACATCGGCATTGCCGGGGTGCCAACCACCGCCGGATCATTGGCGCTGGCACAAAACGTCCGCGCCGCCAGCGCTCCGGTCGTGGAGAACCTCTCCCGCGCCGGCGCAGTCATCCTCGGCCGCGCCAATCTCTCGGAGTGGGCGAACATCCGCTCGGAACACTCGAGCAGCGGCTGGAGTGGCGTGGGCGGCCTTACGCGCAATCCTTACGCGTTGGATCGCACGGCGTGCGGATCGAGCTCAGGATCCGCAGCAGCCGTGGCGGCAGGCCTGGCCGCAGCAGCAGTGGGTACGGAGACGGATGGCTCCATCAATTGTCCGTCTTCGATGAATGGCCTCGTTGGATTGAAGCCGACTGTCGGGCTCATCTCCCGCACCGGCATCGTGCCCATCAGCCACACCCAGGATACGGCGGGCCCCATTACGCACACGGTGCGCGATGCGGCGATGATGCTGACGGCCATGGCGGGGAGTGACCCCGCCGACCCTGCTACGGCTGAGGCGGACAGGCATCGGATCGACTACACCACCGCTCTCAACCCGCGTGCGCTCCACGGCGTGCGCCTCGGTGTCGCGCGCTTCCTCTTGAAGGGCTTCACGCCCGAGACACTCGGGGTGTTCGATCGGGCCCTGGCAGTGCTCAAGGCCCGCGGTGCCACTCTGGTCAATGTCGATGATTACGACGTCGCGAAGCTCGGCAAGAACGAGGGCCTCGTCCTGCAGACGGAGCTGAAGGCGGATCTCAACGAGTATCTCGCCGGATCGCCGCCGGCGGTCAAGAGCCGGACACTGGCACAGCTCATCGCCTTCGACGATGCCCATCCCGAGGAGATGACATGGTTCGGGCAGGGCTTTTTCGTCAAGGCGGAGCGCACGAAAGGTCTCGACGATCCGGCGTACGTCAAGGCACATGACGCCAACCTGCGCCTCGCCGGGCCCAACGGAATCGATCGCCTGCTGCGCGAGCACAAGGTCGTGGCGCTGATCTCCCCCACCACGAACCCGGCATCGGTCATCGACCTGGTGAACGGTGATTCGATCAGCGGCGGTGACAGCAGCCTGCCGGCAGTAGCTGCCTATCCCTACATCAATGTACCGATGGGCCAGGTCCACGGGCTACCCGTGGGCATCTCCTTCATCGGGCCGAAGTGGTCCGAGGGTCGATTGCTCGGCCTCGCGTACGATTATGAGCAGGCGAGCCACGCGGCTCGCCCGCCCACCTTCGCTACCGATGTGCTGCATCCGCGGCCTGTCGAGTCGTGCCAGTGAGGGCTGAGCCGCCGCTCAGCACTGAGGTGCGTAGGTCTTGTTGCAAAACTGCGGCAGGGCACCCTTGCGCTGCATCTCCATGCGCTCTGCCTGATACTCGCTGATCTTGACGCGCACCTGCTCATCGTTGTAGCAGGTCTTCACCGGAAAGTTCGAGCCGATCTCAGTGGTCGTCCTGCAATACATCAGGTTCCCGCGGACGTGCTCCGGTTTGAAGCCGGCATTGGCCACATCCCTGAGGAACACCGCCGAGTCATCTGCGGCCTTTTGGGCGGAGGCTCCTTTGATGGCCTTGTCCTTGCTGTCGGTGGCGCTCTGATTGACCGCGGGCGCACTCGCCGAGGCGGCGGAGGCGGCGGGCTTGGAGTCCTTGGGGGCCTGCTGTGCCTGCGCGAGGACGGCCGCCGTCATCGCACAGGCCACAAAGAGGATCGCTCCACGAAACACTGACACTTTCATAACGCGCGCTCCCAACGTCTGATACTGGAGGATTCCAAGTCTAACAGGATCAAACAGCCTTGCACGTGCGGGGGACTGGACCATTGAGACCACTTCGACTGGTCAACGATTACCACTCATCCACCCGGCCGCCTGCCGATGAGCTGATGACAGCCGCAGGACGCGCACTGCTGCGCATGCTACTGAAGGTGGTGTATCGCCTCGAGCTCGTTGCGCTGCGTCCGATACTGCTCGATCTTGATCCGTACCTGCAGCTCGTCATAACAGGTCTTCACGAGAAACCTCGAGCCGAGCTCGGTATCGAGCCGGCAGAACATCTGCGCGCCATTGATGTTCTCTGCCGTAAAGCCGGCATTGCGGGCGTCTCTGACCAGTATTGCAGCCGCATCGGCAGTTTTTTTGGCGGCGGCGGACCGTGCCGCGGCACCTTTGTCAGCATCCGCCTTTTGAGCAGAAGATGGGGCGACCACGCCCGGGACCGCTGCCGGCGCAGTCGACGATTGCCATGCCTGCGCGCCCGCCCCGACCATCAACATACCGGCCGCGCAGAGCAGCATGCCCAACCTGGAAACGGCCATGAGCGTCTCCCGCCTTGCAGATGAAGGCTCTGGTGGTGACTCTAAGCGTCCTGCCGCAGTAGGGGAAGATCCACCCACCCGAGTGGACCCTGTGACCCGCTCAACGAGCTGGACCATTATCGTCTACTGACTCCACTCGCGGCGGGCACCGCCGAACCGATCGATGGACTCGAGCATGCCGGCGACGAGCCCGCGCTCTGCGGCGGTGAGCTCGGGGCGCCAGATGTCGAAGAGGAGAACGACGCGCAGCTCCGAGCTCCGGTTCCAGGCCTCGTGCTCCATGCTGTCATCGAAAATGACGACCTCACCCTCTTTCCAGGGCCGGGTCTCGTTGCCGACCCGCAATGCGCACCCCGGCGGCACGATGAGCGGCAGGTGACAGATGAGGCGTGTGTTGAGGAACCCATGATGGGGCGGGATGTGTGTGCCGGGGCGCAGCAGGGAGAAGAGCGCGGTCGGCGTGCGCCCGGCGATGCGACAGAGGGGGAGGCGCCGAAGCGCATTCATGGTGACCGGACAGAGGGCCGCATTGGCGGCGACCTCCTCGCCGTTGCGGATCAGGTGGCAGGCGCTCCAGGAAGGGTCGTTGAGCAGACCATTGTTGTCGAATGCGGGACGGTCGGGGCTCGGCTGCATGTAGGGACCGAAGCGGTCGCCGGCGCGCAGGATGGCGCGCAGCTCTTCGCGGATGGCGGCGGTGTCCTGCTCGAGAGCCGCGGTCCAGGAAAAATCGGCGCGGTCATAGAATTCGATCTGCGGCAACTCGGGGAAATAGAACACCTGCGGCTGCTGCTGAAAGATCTGCCGCCGGCCGAGGAGCAGATCGAGCGCACGGGCGAAGCGCTCGGTGCCAGGCCTTCCGAGGCCGGTGCGCCCAAGATCGTCGATGAGGTGTTGCTCGAAGGCGCGGGCATTGCCTTGCACCAGTGCCGCGATCCGCTCGAGCTCCGCGCGCCACTCCGGAGGGGTCGCTCGCATGGAACCGGCGATCTTCAGGGCGGCACGGTAGAACGTGTTCGCGGCGCGCGCATCCGCTTGCGCGGTATAGAGATCGCCCTTGCGGACGAGCGCAGGAACGCTCCGGGGATTGAGCTCCAGCGTGCGATCGAGAGCCGCTCGTTCCGCCTGCGCGGAGCCGAGGTGACGGTGTGCCAGCGAGAGGCCGAACCAGGTGTCGGCGCCCGCCGTCCCGCTCATCGTCGCCCGCTCGAAGTGCTCGCGCGCGGCCTTGGCATCGCCGCGCTGCAGCGCCTGGAAACCGGCGCTCGTCAGCCCGGCAGGCTCGCCGCTGTGTTGTTCGGGCATGCGCGCGGAACGCCCCAGTCGCCGGCCCGCCTCCTAGTGAACCTGCATTCCGAGATTGTGCGCCGCCTCCATCTGGTTGCGCTGCGCCTGGTACTCCTGGATCTTTATTTTCACCTGATCCTCGTTGTAGCAGGTTCTAACCGGAAAACTGGATCCAAGCTCGGTGGCGGTCCGGCAGAACATGCGATTGCCACGAATGTTCTCCGGCTTGAATCCCGCATTCCTCGCATCCCTGATGAGCAGGTCGTCCGCCTTTTTCTGCGCCGCAGCGGCGGCGGCCGCAGAGGCCGTGGCTTTTGCATCCGCAGTCGCGTTTGAATCGGCAGTGGCGCTCGAGTCGGCAGCCGCCTTCTGCGCGGACTGCGCCGCGGACGGAGTCGGCGTCTGCGAGCTGTTCGAAGCCTGCTGTGCCAGCACGACAGCCGCCGCCATCGTGGCGCACGCGGCGAAGAGAGCTCTGTGTAGTCTCGATGTCATGACATGCCTCCTCAAATAACGTCCCTCCCCCGCCGGCAGCTCTAATTGGTAACCATTCCGCTGCTGTGCATGCCCTCGAGCTGCTGGCGCTGCGCCTGGTATTCCTGGATCTTTATTCTCACCTGATCTTCGTTGTAGCAGGTCCTGACCGGGAAACTCGACCCGAGCTCGGTCGCGGTCCGGCAGAACATCAGGTTGCCACCGACTTTTTGCGGCTTGAAGCCCGCATTTCTCGCATCCCTGATGAGCTGGTCCGCTGCCTTTTTCTGAGCTGCAGCAGCGGCGGCCGCAGGGGCGGTGGCCTTTGAATCGGCAGCCGTTTTTTGCGCCGGCTGCGCTGCGGGCTGAGTCGTCGGCGAGCTGCTCGGCGCCTGCTGTGCCAGCGCGACCGCTGCTGCCATCGTCGCGCACGCGGCGAGGAGACTCATATGTAATCTGGAAGACGTCATGACACGCCCTGCTCATGTAGTTGATATGTCTAGATTAGCTCAGGTCGGGCGGCGGTGGTATGGGGAGGGGTGAGGCACTATACTTTTTCGATGAATCCCCCTCCCGATCTCGCCGGCCGTGATCGCGCCAAGCCGAAGCAACCGCTGGCGACCTCCCTGAGCCTGCTGCTGATCCTTGCCGCCATCCCCGCAGTCCGCGCCGCTCCGCCCGAGACGCCCGTCAACCAATTGCTGGCGTGCCGTCATATTGCCGCGGACGCTGCCCGCCTCCAGT
>Ga0134125_10010327_pt1 | contig 10493 bp, 7 predicted proteins | sample KB31751_FD_96464 | JGI IMG/M metagenome (GOLD analysis project Ga0134125, IMG submission 96464) | Terrestrial soil microbial communities with excess Nitrogen fertilizer from Kellogg Biological Station, Michigan, USA - KB3-175-1 | ecosystem: Environmental > Terrestrial > Soil > Unclassified ... | reverse complement strand
TCCAGGTTCATCAGCGAGAAGCGGGCCGCGTTCCAGATCTTGTTCGCGAAGCGGCGCGCGTCCTCGACGTTGTTCATCGAGAACTTGATGTTCTTCCCCTGGGCCGCCTGGGTGGTCAGCCAGGCCAGCGCGAACCGCAGCGCGTCCGCCCCGTGCTTGTCGATCACCTCGACCGGGTCGATGGTGTTCCCCTTCACCTTCGACATCTTCTCGCCCTTCTCGTCCGTCACCATCGTGTGGAGGTAGACGGTCCGAAAGGGCACCTTCTTCATGAAGTGCAGCCCCGCCATCAGCATGCGGGCCACCCAGAAGAAGAGGATGTCGTACCCGGTGTCGAGCATGGTCGTCGGGTAGAAGGTCTTGAGCTCGCGCGTCTCGTTGGGCCAGCCCAGCGTCGCGAACGGCCACAGCCAAGACGAGAACCAGGTGTCCAGCACGTCCTCGTCCTGCTTCAGCTCGGCGCCGCCGCACTTGCCGCAGGCGGCGGGCGTGGTGCGGGCCACGGTGGTCTCGCCGCACTTGCCGCAGTACCAGGCCGGGATCCGGTGCCCCCACCAGAGCTGCCGCGAGATGCACCAGTCGCGGATGTTGTGCATCCAGTGGAAGAACGTCTTCGACCAGCTCTCGGGGACGAACTTGGTCTTCCCCTGCTCCACCGCCTCGATGGCCGGCTTGGCCAGCGGCTCCATCTTGACGAACCACTGCGTCGACAGCATCGGCTCGACCACCGCCTCGCAGCGCTGGCAGTGACCGACCGCGTGCACGTGCGGCTTCGAGCCGCGCTCGAGCCCCAGCTCTTTCAGGCGCGCCTTGACCGCCTTGCGGGCCTCGACCCGGTCCAACCCGGCGAACGGGCCCCCCTCGGCGTTGACCATCCCCTTCTCGTCGAAGATCGAGATCATGGGGAGGTTGTGGCGCTGGCCCACCTCGAAGTCGTTGGGGTCGTGGGCGGGCGTCACCTTGACGGCGCCGGTGCCGAACTTCGGGTCGACCAGGATGGCGTCGCCGATGATCGGGAAGGTCCGGTCGAGGATCGGATGGCGGACCAGCTTGCCGATCTTGTCCTTGTGGCGCGGATCGTCCGGGTGGACGGCCACGGCGGTGTCGCCCAGCATCGTCTCGGGGCGGGTGGTGGCGACCACCACGTCGCCCGAACCGTCGGCCAGCGGGTACGAGAACTCGTACAGCTCGCCCTGCGTCCCCTCGTCGTAGTCGACCTCCAGGTCGGAGAGCGCGGTCCGATCGTTGGGGCACCAGTTGATGAGCCGGCGGGCCCGGTAGATCAGCCCCTCTTCGTACAGGCGGACGAAGGCTTCGATGACCGCGGCCGAGTACGGCGGGTCCATCGTGAACACGGCGCGGTCCCAGTCCAGCGAACAGCCCAGCTTCTTGAGCTGCGCGAAGATCCGGTCACCGGTTTCGCGGCGCCACTGCCAGACCCGCTCGACGAAGGCCTCGCGACCGATGTCGTGCCGGCTCTTCTTCTCCTTGTTGCGCAGATCGCGCTCGACGACCATCTGGGTGGCGATGCCGGCGTGGTCCGACCCCGGCAGCCACATCGCGTTGTAGGCGGCCATGCGCCGCCAGCGGGTGAAGATGTCCTCGATGGTGTCGCCGAGCGCGTGCCCCATGTGCAGCGATCCGGTGACGTTGGGGGGCGGGATGACGATCGCGAACGGGGCCTTGGGGGCGGCGGCGTCGGCATGGAAGTAGCCGCGGGCCATCCACTCGGTGTACCAGCGCGGTTCGATCTCGGCGGGCTCGTAGGTCTTGGGCAGGTCGGACATGGCGCGAAGCTGGGTGTTTTAGCGCGAACGGCCGCTCTTGTCGCTGGCAGGATCGGCCCCCCGTCCGCTCCGATTTGACCTTTACGGTGTCACGGAGGCGCGGTGTAATGAGCCCATGACGGGCCCTTCCGGGCGGATCCGTGCCCGTGGTGTCGACGTCATCCTTCTCGCCGTTGCCGTGGCGCTCCTCGGCGCACGATTCGTGGCGCTGGAGCTCAGTCCGCCGGGCTTCTATGTAGACGAGTTCCTGGGGGCGCTGCACGTCGTCTGTCTGAGTCAGACCGCCCATTCCAGCAGCGGTCAAGCGTGGCCGCTCTTTGCTGAAGGGGGTGGCGGGGGCTTCTACACGCCTGTGTTCCTGTACCTGGGCGCGGGATGGACCCGGCTCTTCGGGCCGTCCATCTACTCGTTTCGCGCGATGGCAGCCCTCGCGGGGGTGATGAGCGTCCTGGGCGCGACCGCCGTGGCCAAGCGCGCAGCCGGGCCGCGGTTCGCTTTCTGGACGTTCGTCTTGGCTTGCTTGTCGCCCTGGGGCTTCCAGTTCTCGCGAATCGCCTGGGACCCGCCTCTCTATCCCGCATTCCTCGTGTGGGCCGTCCATGTCTGGCTCGGCGGCCGCCGCACCGCTCTACAAGGCGCGCTGTCCGGCGCCCTCTTCGCAGGGGCGCTCTACAGCTATCCCCCTGCCCGCATCGGAGCTCCCCTTCTGTTCGCCGCCCTGCTGGTCGGCGGCTGGGCGCGTCTCCGATGGCAGCAGGTCGTCGGCTTCGGTCTGAGCGCCACGGCGCTGCTGGCGCCCCTTCTGGTCCGCTACGGCGATCCGGCGTTCCGCGGACGGGGCGCCGACCTGTCGATCTTTTCCGGCGCGTTCATTCGAGACCATCGAGGCCATTGGCCGAAGTGGTTCTTTGTCATTCGGTCGCTCCTCGACAACATCCACGCTCACTTCACGCCGTCGTTCCTGTTCTTGGGGGGCGACCAGAACCTGCGACACTCGACGCAATATTTCGGCGAGCTGGGGCTCCTCGACGCGTTCGCGCTGGTCATGGGCCTGGCCCTCCTCGTGGCGGCGGTGCGTGGCCGGATGCATCCCAGCCCTCCCGATGGCCGGTCCGCCGGAGTCCCCGCAGCCAGGACTCTCGCGAGCTACTTCGGGCTGGCCGGTATCGGAATCTTTTGCGGCATCCTTCCGGCAGCGTTGACGTGGGAAGCCGTTCCACACGCCTTGAGAGCGATCGGCGCCTGGCCTTTTTTCTCCATGCTCGGCGGGGGGCTGCTGGTCCTCGGCGAAGCACGCTGGCGGGCCGCGCGCGCAAGCGCCTGCACCGTCGCGGTTCTGCACGCGGCGCTCATGCTTTTTGTTTACTTCCGTCTCTATCCGCCCCTGGCTGAGGGCGCATTCAGCTCTTCGCTGCACGACTCCTTCGCCAGAACGGCCGCTCTCGATCCCGACGACAAGGCGTCGCTCGTTTCGCGTGAGTCACCCGAAGGCATCCGCTACTACCTGATTCGCAGCGGCAAGTACGATTGCACCACGAGCTCGGAGGCGGTCTCCGCCTGGAAACGCGGCGACTTCAGTCGATAGCCGTGGGCTACTTTTCGCGGACCGGTCGACCTTCGTAGTCGTACACGGGAACGGAGGTCACGTGCGCATACTGGCTCTGGATGATCTGGAAGTAAGAGCCGGCCGGCCGGATCGTGAGCCCGACGGCATCGAGCGCATTGAGCACCAGCCGGAATGCGTTTTCGGGCGTGATGTAGGTCGGCGCGACAATGGTGACCTCACGCCCACTCGAGCTCGCATCTTCGGTGGCGTAGACGAACGACTTGCAGGTCACCGACGAGAGCCACCTGATGAGATGATTGAGGTCGGTCTTGGGAGGCACCGTGACCCGCACCAGTCGCTTCCCGGACGGAACCTTGTGGCACCCGTTGAAGGTTTCGTCGGTCGGCGGGGGCAGCGCCGGTTGCTTGGCCGTTTGCTTCTCGGTCGCACGGCCCGCGCTCTGGCGCTCTGGATGCGGCGACTTGGTGCCCCGCGCCTGGCCCGGCGCGGGCGCGCCCTGGGCTACTTCACCCAGCAGGCACAAAAGGGTGCCCGCCAGGATCGAGCGGGTGCAGCCCCTCCGACGATGGTCGAAACCGACCGCGGTCGCGCTCGGTCGTACTCGCCGCATGTGCCGACGACAATCATACCGCTTTTCCGGAAGGCCCGGTAGCCCGGACCTTGGTGTCGAGACTGGAAGCTGGCCTGAAGCTGATCCGGGCGGAGACGTGGATCAGGGCTTCGCAGGCCGGGTCGCCGCGCGCACCAGAACGTATCCGCCGTCCTGGGCCACGGGTGGCCGGCCCAGGACGCGCGGATCATTGGGCGGTAGAAACAGCCAGACGGCTCGGCCGGCGTGGGTCCGCACGTAGTCGTCGAACAGGCCGGCGGTGACGCGGGTGACCTCGTTGGTCTCGATGGGCGCGATGACCAGGAAACCGGCCATGATGAGCTCGTTGGCCCGTTCCAGCGTCGTCAGGATCGGCTCGCGTGGTTTCACCACGGCCAGATTGCGGCCCAGGTCGCCCCCGACGGCGTGTGCGTGAAACCCGTCGCTGAGGCGCATCTTCGCCTGCCATCCTGGATAGATCGTCGTCGGGCCGGCGACGATGAGGCCGAAGCCCGCCAGCACGCCGGCCGGGGCCGACCGCCCGCTTCGCAGGGCGCGCAGGATCCGATCAGGCAAGTCGGACGCCAGCATGAACACCGGCGGGAGTCCGTAGAAGAAGAACCGGTCCAGATCGCTCTTCTTCCAGGCGCCGGTGCTGGTGAAGCAGGCGACGGCCGCGCCCGCCAGGAACGCGACCGCAATCACGCGGCGTCCCGAATGGCGTCCGAACAGCGCGACGACCAGAGCAGCCACGAACACGGGCCCCAGCTCCAGCGTGTAGAAATTGATCGCCCTGCGCGACAGCAGCGGGACGCCGGTCTGCTCGACGGCCCAGGTCGGCAGCCGGGGTGGCCACCCGAGGTGGATGGTGGGGGTCGCCATCGCCCGATGGCCGAACACGCCCAGCACGACCCCCGACTGCAGCGCGCCGAGGGCGGTCGCCGCCACCAGCACGGCGACGGTCCGTGCTGGGAGACGCCTCGCCAGGACCAACGGCGCCAGATACACGAACAGGAACAACGTCGCCTCTTCCGACATCTGCGGCAACACGAACAGGACGGGCGTCAGCCAGAGCAACCGAGAGAGAACCCGCCGGCGAGGACCGCCGGGCTCGGCCCCGTAGCAGGGAATGATCAGCGCCAGCGCGAGCGTGAAGAAGGCAAAGCCCAACCCGGCCGGACGCCGCAAGATCAGCTCGACGTACGACTGGGCCGTCTGTCCGTGGAGCTGGTCGAGCTGCCCATGGGCGGCGAGGCAGCGGACGAAGATCGGGCCGAACCCGAACATGAACAGTGCGCGAGCAAGCTGCGCGACAGCAGGCCGGCGGAACAGCGCCCGGCTGAGCGCCTGGAGGTTCGACAGGGTCAGCGCGACGCAGGCGATCGAGACGATCGCCATGGCCACCTGCGCGTCCGTCGGCCACGCCGTCATGACCATCGCGCAGAGCGCGTCGTACAGGCCGTGATAGGCGAGCGGAAACCGTGGATCGTTGAGCGCCCGCGGGGGGATGTTCCCGTGCCGGAACTGGGCGATCAGGGCACTGTGGACGTCGAGATCCCACAGGTCGACCGACAAAAGCACGACGGCGATGAACAGGAACATCGCCCAATCCAGGCCCGTCCAGCGCGGCCGGCGGATCTTCGACGGAGAGAACCGGGGACGGACCAACCCCCAGAGCCCCAACATGACGGCAGCACCGGCGACGGCCATCCCCGTCACCGAGCCGGTCACCTGCCCGGCCAGCAGACCGAGCAGCCAGATCGACGCCAGGAGGCCCGGCGCAAGTGCGCGCCCATGGCGCCCCAGCAGCAGGACGGCCCGCCGGCGCAGAATGGCGCGGCCGGCGAGAAAGGCCACAGCCAGGGCTCCCGCCGTGATTAAGGCAAGCGTCACCAACACCTCTCCGAACCAACGCGCACGTTAAGGAACCTGCAGGATACCTCGCGCGGGGGATCCGGTCAGCGACAGACGGGGCAGCGGGACGTAGCCCCGGTGCACGAACCGCCACTCGACTGGCGCGTTGTCGCGCAGCCCCAGCGCCGTGAAGGTGGCGTCGGACAGGTCGATGCCCGCCTGGTTGCTGGGCTTGCGGTAGGCCCCGCTCCCCCGCTCGGCCGCCGGGCGGCGTCCGGTCGTCCAGTAGTCGTCGTTGACGTTCCAGGGCCCCACGTCCCGGACGGGCACCACCACCGTCCGCGTGCCGTACCGGAGCTCCACGTCCTTGCGCAGCGCCGCGGGGTGCGGCAGCGCCACGAACAGGTCTCCCGGCCGAATCAGGTCCCCGCAAGCCAGCCGCCGCCCGACCAGCCCCTCCCGCGTCGCCAGCACCCGCTGCCAGGGGCTCGGCTGGGCGGCCTGGTACCCGGCCCACGTCGCGACCGCGACGAAGGCGGAGATGAGCCCCACGACCTGAAGCCGGCCTCGAGCCCGCGCGCGCATGGCGGATGGATACAGGCGGCGGATCCGCGCCGCAAGTTCCCGCACTCAGCGGGTCAAGGAGCACACGATCCCGCCCACGCCGCGCCCGCAGATGTCGGCCTTGCCGTCGCCGTTGACGTCGGCCATCCCGATGGTCAGCGCGTACCTCTCTTCACCCCAGGACACGTCGTCGCGGAAGTCCGAGTTGTTGATGTACCGGTACCTCGAGAACTGGCCGTTGCCGTCTCCCAGCGCGCAGACAATCCCGGTGGTGTTGCGGCCGCACACATCGGCGACCGAGCCCGCGTCCAGGCGGCCGAACCGGATGGTGTCATAGCGAGCGCGCGTGTCGCTCCAGTGATCGACGTCGGTGAACATGAACGTCGACCAGTTGATGGCGCCGAACGCCGACGCGCCGTTCGACAGGGCACAGGCGATCCCGTTGTTGGCGCCACCGCGGCCGCAGATGTCGGCGCGTCCGTCGCCGTTGACGTCCGCCAGCTGCATGGTCGTCGAGTACATCTCCGGCATCCAGCCCTGCACGTCACCAAAATCGTCGGTCTTCCACCCGGTCTTCGGCTGAAACCGGCTACCGGTCGACAGCCCGCAGTAGATCCCGCCGCCGCCGCGGCCGCAGATGTCGGCGCGCCCGTCGCCGTTGATGTCGCCCAGCCGCAGGCTCCCGTAGTACCCGACGTCGCTGCCCCAGCTGTCCGCGTCGCTGTAGTCGCCGTTCGGCGTCCACACGGTGGTGGTGCCGAACGACGTGCCGGTCGAGAGCGCGCAGATGATCCCCTGCCACCCGCGGAAGCACAGGTCAGCGCGGTGATCGTTGTTCACGTCGCCGAGCATCATGGTCGTGCTGTACTGCTCTGGGTCGAAGCTGGTGCCTGCCATCACCGTGGACCACCGCTTCCAGTTGACGAACTGCGAGCCGTTGGAGGTCGCGCAATACACGCCGTCCTTGAATCGCCCGCACACGTCGGCCCGCCCGTCGTTGTTGAGGTCGGCGTAACGGATCGTGCCGTAGTACGCCCGGGAGGCGTCCCATCCCTCGGCGTTGGTGAAGTGAGTCAACCACATCGACGGCGGCGGCGAGTTGGCGGTGCCCGGCAAGTTCGGGATCGCGTCCAGCGGAACGAACGTGTACACGTTGCGATCGAGGTGCTCGACCACCCAGACCGCCAGGTTCAGCGCGAAGCCGGTGCCCGGCGCGAACTCCTCGCGGTCATGAAACAGGATGACGCCATTGTGGTGGGGACGGCGGTCGATGGCGTCCAGCACGTATTGACCGCAAATATTCAACCCGTCCTCGAGCGTCATCCCCTGCTCGACGACGAAATGCTCCAGGCAGTTCCAGTCACCGCCAAAATCCGAGTCGATGTCCGCTCCCGTCATGTCCCAGAGGACGGGCCCGGTGAGCTTGTTCAGCGAGCTGTTCGTTCGGATGTCCGCCGCCGCCTGGGGATCCCAGGAGCCGTACGGTGGCCGGAACAGGTAGTAACCGTCCGAGACGTGCGCGTCGACGTAAGGCTGAGTGGACGTGAGCTGCTGGACCACCTTGTTGACGTCGGTCTCGATGCGCCGAAGGTCTGGATGGTCTTCCGTGTGGTTCGCGATCCGGTGACCGAGGCTGGTCATGGTCGTCAGCACGCTGGGCGAGATGTGCCCCGACTGATCGCAGTTGCCGCTCTCTGGAACCGGGGTCGGATTTCCGCTGAATCGGCATCCGTTGACGAAGAAGGTCGCGCGGATGCCCTGGTCATGGAGGTACTGCGCGAGATCGAGCGTATCGTCGTCGGGCCCGTCGTCGTAGGTGAACGCCAGGGTGTAATCCGGCAAGGCGTCCCCCGTGATGGCATCGTCCGCGACGATGGCGGCCTTCCGCGCCTCGACGGACGAGCCCTCCCCGGGCATCGCACATCCGGCGATCATCGCCGCGCACCCCACGAACATCGCGACTCGCGTCATGGCTCCTCCGGCGAATGAACGATCGAATGCCGAAAGCTTCCCTGGAGGTGACCGCGTATTTATGGCATCCAGCTGCAATGAACATCCGGCCGTTCCAGATCGCCGACCAGGAGTCGGTCGTCGAGCTCTGGTCGCGCTGTGGGTTGGTCCGCCCGTGGAACGATCCGCGCAAGGACATCGCGCGGAAGCTGGCCGTCCAGCCCGAGTTGTTTCTGGTGCTGGAGCTCGACGGCGCCCGCGCCGGCACCGTGATGGCCGGCTACGAGGGGCATCGGGGCTGGATCAATTACCTGGCCGTCGATCCGGCGGCTCGGCGCCGCGGGCTCGGGCGGGCGCTGATGGCGGAGGCGGAGCGGCTGCTGCGCGCGCGCGGCTGCCCCAAGATCAACCTGCAGATCCGGCGCGAGAACCGGGAGGCGCTCGCCTTCTACGAGCGGATCGGGTTCGCCGAGGACCCGGTGATCAGCGTGGGCAAGCGGCTGGAGACCGACCGCTGATCAGTTGCTGAGCGTCTTCTCGCTGTGCTCGCGGCCGTCGAAGCGAAACATCTTCTGCTTGCCGTCGACGACGGTCAGCAGGTTGACCGGGCGGCGCCAGATCCGGCCCAGCGACGACAGGGTCGAGCGGGCGTGGTCGATCTGCAGGTCGGTCCCCTCGTGCCGGTGGCGCATCAGGAGCTCGCCGCGGTTCTCGTAGTTCGAATCCTCGACGAAGATGAACGGGTCGCCGAAGTTGGTCAGCGAGAAGAGCATCTTGTGTTTGACCTTCGAGAACTCGCGCGAGTCGATCTCGTAGTTGCCCGTGCGGTCGTTCAGCGAGAACGAGAAGAACTTGTTCCGCTCGCAGAAGTCGGCGGTGAAGAACTCGTCGATGAAGGTCACGTCGTTGTAGAGCTTCCGCACCTCGAAGATCTTCTTCCGCCCCAGCCCCAACCGCTTGTCCCAGGTCCGTCGCTGGTCGAGGCTCTGGCACTCGTTCCACTCGCGGCCGAAGCGTCCCTTGTCCCAGCGCTCTTCGATGTCGCGCAGCAGCTCGATCCCGATCTTGTACGGGTTGAACTGCCCCGGCGCCGTGGCCAGCACGCCCGCGTTGTGGTCGGCGTAGTCGATGATCTCGCTGACCTTCAGCGCCTTCTCCGTCATGATCTTGCTGTGCCAGTAGGCGGCCCAGCCTTCGTTCAGGATCTTGGTCTGGCGCTGCGGCGCGAAGTAATAGGCCTCGTCCCGGATGAACTCCAGGATGTCCAGCTCCCACGGCTCGAGCGGCGCGTTCTGTAACAGGAACATCAGCACGTCGCGCTCCGGCTCGGCCGGGTTCTTGCGCGGCTTGTCGCGCTCGCGCTCCTGCTTCCGCCGTTGCTCTTCCATGTACTCCGGCGGATTGATGAACTTGTCCATGTAGGACTTGGCGCGGATGCGCGGCAGCTCGGGAGTCGTCTCGACCCGATCCTTGTCCCGATCGGGCGGCGGCTTTCGCACGATGAAGGGGGACATCGTGTCGATCAGGTTCTCGATGCACAGGCAGGCGTCGATGAAGTTCTCGACCTTGTCGATCCCCAGCCGCTCCATGTGGCGTCGCACGCGCGTGGCGTGGTTGGCCATCCCGTCGATCATCCGGCGGTTGGTCTTGGAGAAGAAGTAATTGTTCTTGAAGAAGTCGACGTGCCCCAGCACGTGCGCGATGACCATCTTCTGGTCGACCAACGAGTTCCCCTCGAGCAGATACGCGTACGCGGGGTTGTTGTTGATGACCATCTCGTAAATCTTCGAGAAGCCGTAGACGTGGCTCTTGGTGAGGTGCTCGAACTCCATCCCGAAGCGCCAGTGCGGGTAGCGCACCGGGAACCCACCGAACGCCGCCACCTCCTGCATCTTCTTGTAGTCGAGGATCTCGAACTCGCAGTTCCAGAAGTCCAGCCCGTAGGCGCGCGCGTAGCCCTCGATCTCGCGCTGGATGTCGACCAGGTAGGGAGGCAGCGACGCCACGCTATTTGCCCTTCCCCAGGAAGTCGCGAATCGAATCCATGATCGCGTCCTTGCCCTTGATCTCCGAGACGACCAGGCTGTCCTCCTCGTCGAAGTGCTCGTTCAGGTCCTTGATGAACTGGCCCGAGCCGTAGGGCGACTCGACCTGTCCGTAGCAGAACAGGTTCACCTTGGGC
>Ga0134125_10010324_pt1 | contig 10494 bp, 9 predicted proteins | sample KB31751_FD_96464 | JGI IMG/M metagenome (GOLD analysis project Ga0134125, IMG submission 96464) | Terrestrial soil microbial communities with excess Nitrogen fertilizer from Kellogg Biological Station, Michigan, USA - KB3-175-1 | ecosystem: Environmental > Terrestrial > Soil > Unclassified ... | reverse complement strand
TTCATCGGGCTGTTCATCGCCACCATGGCGGTGTGGATCATGTGGAACCTGATCGGGCCCTACAAGTTCGATCCGGCGCCGTTCATGGGCTTCAACCTGATCCTGTCGATGCTGGCCGCGTTGCAGGCGCCGATCATCATGATGAGCCAGAACCGGCAGGACGCGAAGGATCGCGTGCGCAGCGAGGCCGACTACCGCGTCAACGTGCGCGCCATGGTCGAGATCGCCGAGCTGCACGAGAAGTTCGACAAGCTGCGCGGCGAGCTCCGCCTGCAACAGACCGGCGGGCGTCCGTCGCCAACGGTGCCATCGACGACGGCGTGAGCAGTTACGGCGTGAGGATCTCGAGCGACTTGACGAAGGGGAGCTGGCGCAGCGACGGCTCGACGAGCTTGCGGTCGCCGACGACGACGATGGTGAGCGCGTCGGGCCGGAAGGCGTACCCAGCGACGCGCGTGGTGGCGGCGACGTCGAGCGCGGCGAGCGCGGCGGGCAGCTTGGACCAATCGTCGAGCGGCAGGTGGTGCGCCGCCAGGTCGGCGAGGTAGTTGGCGGTCTCGTTGCCGTCGGCGAAGGCTTCGACGATCGAGTGCATGACCAGCGCGCGCCCCTTCTGCAGCTCGGCGGGTGACAGCGGCGCGCGCATGCCGGCGATCTCGGCGACGGTCTCTTTGAGCGCCGCCGCGGTCGCGTCGGTGCGCACGCCGGCGGCGGCGACGAACGGCCCGGCCACGCTGCGCAGGTCGAACTGCGCGCGCGCGCCGTAGGTGTAGCCGTGCTTCTCGCGCAGGTTGAGGTTGAGGCGCGAGGTGAACGATCCGCCGAGCACCGTCTCGAGCAGCGTCAGCGCCGCGAAGTCGGGCGTGCTGCGCGCGAAGCCGAGATTGCCGACGCGGATCTCCGACTGCGTGGCGCCCGGCCGATCGACGAGCACCACGCGCGGCGGCAGCGGGCGCGGCGCCGGCGGCGTCGTGGGCAGCGACGTTCGCGGCGCCGGACGGCAGAAGCCGAAGCGCCGCCGCAGCGCTCCGTCGTCGACGTCGCCGACGACGATGAAGGTGACGTTGCTCGGCGAGTAGCGCTGCCGCCAGAACGCGCGCAGCTCGTCGACGGTGATGGCGCGCACCGAGTCGACGGTGCCGATGAACGGGTGGCCGTAGGGATGGTCGCCGTAGAGCACCTGCGCGAACACGTCGTCGGCGACGTGCTCGGGCTGGTCGAGGCGGCGCCGGATCTCGTCGAGGCGGCGCGCCTGCGTGCGCTGCCAATCGGCGGGGTCGAAGCGCGGCGCTTCGACCAGATCCTTGAGCAGCGCGATCGCCGGCTCGAGGTTGCGCGCCAACACCGTCATCGTCAGCTGCACCTGATCGCTGTCGACGTGCTCTCCGAGCTCGGTGCCGAGCGCGGCGAACGCCTGCGCCACCTCCGACGAGCTGCGCTTGGCGGCGCCGCCGTCCTCGAGCATGCTGGCGACGGCGGCGGCGAGCCCGGGGCGGTTCGACGGATCGAGCGCGCTGCCGGCGGCGACGGTGACGAGGACGTGCGCGATCGGCAGCTCGTGCTGCGGCAGGCTGACGAGGTTGAACGTCGTCGAGGTCGCGCAGCTCGACGGCACCGGCGCCGTCCACGACGGCGCCGGCGGCAGCTCGGGCGCCTTGGTCAGATCCGGCTTGGCGATCGCACCGGGTTTGTCGGCAGCGAGCGCGGGCAGCGACCACGACGGCAGCGACGCGAGCAACAGGAATGTCGCGAGGGCGCGGCTCACTTGGCCACCTCCGGATCGACGACGACGGTGAGATGCGGCGCGCTCAGCACCTTCTTCGCCCACGTCGCCAGCTCGGTCGCGGTCACGCTGTCGTAGCGGCCGAGATACTTCGTCGACAGCGTGGCCGCGTCGCCGAAGCGCATCTCGAAGTAGGCGAGCGCGCCGGCCATCTGCACTTGCCCCTCGAGCTCGTGCAAGAGCTTCGTCTGCACGAACGCGCGCGCCTGTGCGAGCTCGCTCTCCGTCGGTGGCGAGGCCTGCAACCGCTCCAGCTCGGCCGTGATCGCCGCCTCCAGCTCGGAGGCGGTGTGCCCCGACTGTGCCGTCGCGACGATCACGAACTGCGAGCCCTGCCGCATCGTGCGCTGCTCGACCTCGACCGATTCGGCGAGCTTCTTTTCGTACACCAGCGACTGATAGAGGCGCGACGAGTGGCCGCCGCCGAGCGCCGCCGCCAACAGATCGCACTCGGCGTCGCCGTCGAGGTAGCCGGCCGGCGAGTGCCACGCGAGCACCACACGCGGCAGCTGCACCGCGTCGGTCAGGCGCACGCGCACCGGCTTCGCCAGCGTCGCCGGCTTCGGCGACGCGTGCGGCGGCACCGGCTTCTTCGCCATCCACGCGAAGTATTTCTCGACGAGCGGCCGCGCCGCCGCCGCCGAGAAGTCGCCACTCACGACCAGCATCGCGTTCGACGGCACGTAGAACTGGCGGAAGAACGCCTTGACGTCCTCGACGCTGGCGGCGTCGAGATCGGCGTGCGAGCCGATCACCGGATGGTGATACGGATGCGACGGCGGGTAGAGCTTGTCGGGCAGGGCCAGCTCGGCCCGTCCGTAGGGACGGTTCTCGAAGATCTCACGGCGCTCGTTCTTGACCACGTCGCGCTGCAGGTCGAGCTTCTGCTTGGTCATGTCGTCGGGCAGCGACGACAAGCGATCGGCCTCGAGCCACAAGAAGGTCTCGAGCAGGTTCGACGGCCCGGAGTCGAAGTAGTTGGTGTAGTCCTCGAAGGTCGCCGCGTTGTCGTAGCCGCCCGCGCCTTCGAGGATGCGGTCGAACTCGCCGTTGGGCACGTTCCTGGTGCCCATGAACATGAGGTGCTCGAAGAGGTGCGCGAAGCCGGTGCGCCCGCGCCGTTCGTCCTTCGAGCCGACGCGAAAGAGCAGGTTGACGACGACGGTCGGCAGGCGATGGTCCTCGTGCAGCACCACCACGAGGCCGTTGGGGAGCACGTAGCGGTCGATCGGGATGTTGAGGGTGGTGGTCAGGAGCAGGGCGCTCAGCAAGGCCGAAGGCATTCGGCGACGCTAGCACACGACCTCCGTGCGGGCCCGCGCCGGCGGGGACTGCCGTTCCCGTGGCTGCGGCGGGAGCCACGCAAATGGGCTCATAAGTGCCCTAAACGTGCGGTGCGCACATCGGCCTACCTTTTGCTACAGCAGCGCCGCACCATGCTGAAACGGCTAATAGAGCTTCTCGCCCTCGCCCTCATCGCCGCCGGTTGCGGCGCGCAGTTGGGCTCCGCTGACAACGACGACGACGTCATCGTCCCCGCGGGCAAGGAGGACGACTTCTTTTCGTCTTCGGCCGCCGAATATTGGGTCGCCGGCACCGGCACGGTCACGGTCGAGGACGGGCTCGACGACGCCGCCGCGCTGAAGCGCGCCAAGCAGCTCGTGGAGCTCAAGAACGTCGCCGTCAGCTGGTTCCTCAACACGTACCTCACCGACAAAGAGGACGAGGACAGCAACAAGGCGTACGGCGGATTCGCCGCGCTCACGCGCTTCGCGTCGGAGGACGACGGCAACCTCACCACGACCGATCACAAGACGTTCCAGTTTCCGTACAAAGTACAAGTAGCCGGCGCCAAGAACCTCGCGACCAAGCTCGGCGCGCAGTTCACGCTCGCGCTCGGCAAGGTGTCGAATGACGATCTGGCGCGGCTCGAGTACAACCACGAGTGGTATCGCGACGAGCCGTGGGCCAGCTTCGATCCGTCGAAGCTCGCGGCCGACGAGCTGGAGAAGATGGCGATGACCATCAAGGCGCAGACGGCGTCGCCGGACGCGTGGCTCGCCTACGATCGTCTGCTCGCCGACGGCGAGATCACCATCGGCGTGCACTTCGGTTGGGATTATTGGGACCGGTACGACATCAAGGGTTCGCGTAATTTGTACAATTACCTGGTCGGGCAGGGCTTTGCGTCGCCGGTGGCGTCGTACGACGCGCTCGATCGCACCTCGGGTCCGCTCACCAAGACGATCCAGTCGAACGGCAAGCCCGTCGTCGTCAAAGTGTCGATCTTCCATCCCGGCGATCCGGCCAACCACGTGCTCGGTCCCGATCCGGACACCGACGAAGGCGGCAAGATCCTCGAGGGCGACATGCGCGACTCGCTCGCGCATCGCGAGGTCATCGTGTTCGAGGGGCACTCGGGCCCGCTCTACGGCTTCGCGCTCGCCAACTGGAACAAGACGCTCGAAGGCGACATGGACGATTCGAAGCTGCCGACGGCGGAGATGCCGCGCACGTATCAGATCGTGCTCGCCAACGGCTGCGACACCTACGATCTCGGGCAGGCGTTCTGGCTCAATCCGGCCAAGGCCGATCACGCGAGCCTGAACGTGATCACCACGACCGACTTCTCGAACGCGGGCACCGAGGCGTCGGCCGAGCGCCTCCTCAAGGCGCTGTTCAATCAGACGAGCGGCAAGCTGGTGCCGGTCAAGATCTCGGAGCTGACGCACGGGCTGGACACCGACCAGGGGTCTGGCTTCAGCTCGATGTACGGCGTGCACGGCGTCGACCACGATCCGAAGTACGACCCGATGTCGGACGCGAGCGCGCTGTGCCGCTCGTGCTCGTCGGACGCGGCTTGCGGCGCCGACGGCAACCGCTGCACCAGGCTGTCGTCGGGCACGAAAGTTTGTTCGATCGGCTGCATCGACGACAGCGGCTGTCCGACCGGCTACGCGTGCCGCGCGGTGGCAGGCGCGACCTCACGGACGATCAAGACGCACCAGTGCGTGCCCACCTCGGGGCGCTGCCGATAGCGGCAACGGGCGCAGCCAAACGCGGGACACAGGCCGGCGCCAAAAAGCGCGGACCAAAAAAGTAGCGGCTGGTTTTTTTTTCCGCGGCATGTGTTAGATCGCAGCCATGCCAGCGAAGACGCCTGGGAAGACCAAGAAGGCCGCTGCACCGAAGGCGCCGAAAAAGGCCACCGCCGCCGGGAAGGCGGCGAAGAAGCCTGCCATCGTCGAGGACGAGGCGGCGGAAGGCGCAGAGCCGGACGAAGACGGCGACGAGGACGACGACTTCGACGACGACCTCGAGGGCGACGAGGAGGAGGCTCCTCGCGCGGCCAAGCCGGCGGCAACACCGGTGGCCAAGAAGCCGGCGGCGGCACCGTCGCGCGCCAAGGGCACGGCGACGGGCGAGGATGCGCCCGCGGTGGTGCCGGCGCGGCGGCTGACGCCCGAGGCGAAGGCGCGCGTCAACGAGATGGTCAAAAAGGGCATGAGCCTCGGCGACGCGCTCAAGGCGGCGGCTGCGTGGGAGACGTTCGTCGCGCCGGTGAAGGACGAGCCGGCCAAGCTGGTGCAGGGGCGCATGGGCGGAGGCGGCGGAGGCGGCGGAAGCAGCAGCGGCGGCGGCGCGGAGCCGCGCTCGAACTTCGCGGGCGAGACCGAGCCCGAAGACATGCACGACGGGGACGACGAGCCCGCCGCTGCCGACGAAGACTAGGCCGACACGAACGATGGCAGATCGCGCGGTCGCGTGGGGCGTGAGACGCGCTCGACGCGGCGCTCGCCATTGGCGGCGCGAATGGGAAGCCTGGAAGCTAGACGGGAAGCGCGGCTAGAGCAGGCAGAGGCCGGGACCGGGGAAGCAGATCCCGTTGCAGCAGTCGTTGTCGGTGGAGCAGGGGTCGCCCTGCATGCCGCACGACGCGGCCTGCGCCATGTCCGTCGTCGACAGGTCGGCGGGCGCATGCGACATGTCGAGCGTCGTGGTGCCGCCACCACCGCCGCCGCCGCCACCGCCGCCACCGCCGCCGTTACCGCCGGTGCCGGTGCTGAGATCGGCGACGGGTCCGCCGCCGCCGGGTTGATCCTGGCAGAGGCCGTTGACGCAGAAGAAACCCTCCGGGCAGGGAGGGTTGTCCGTCTGCGAGCATGCAAACCCACCGTTCTTCACGTCGGGGTGGAAGCAACCTGCCACACCAAACGCGAGGGCCAGCAAGCACGCCGCGAAAAACGTCCAGCGCACGGGCCGTTCATACGACGTTTCCCCAAAACGTTCAACAGGCAATGACATGGGTCATAGAATTTGTGCCTCGGCGAGCGCGCGCGGGCCACGCCCGTAGGGCCATTCGTGTTATCGGAGAGCCATGTCCGAAACGACGCTGGACGTGCGCGGGCTCGGCAAGCGCGAGGCATACGCGCAGATCGAGGCGCAGCTGGAGGCGATTCTCGACGGGCTCGACGACGAGATCGCTGCGATGGCGACGATCAGTTGTGTGCTGCACAACGGGTTTGGATTCTTGTGGACCGGTTTCTACCGGGTGGTCGGGCCAATGATGCTCCGGGTCGGGCCGTATCAGGGCACGCTCGGATGCCTCGAGATCGCGTTCGGCAAGGGCGTGTGCGGGACGGCCGCGGCCGAGCGGCGCACCGTCGTCGTCGAGGACGTCGAGAAGTTCCCCGGGCACATCGCGTGCGATTCGCGGTCGCGCTCGGAAGTGGTCGTACCGGTGCTCGATCGCAACGGGCGGCTGCTCGCGGTCTTCGACGTCGACTCCGAACAGGTCGGGACATTCGACGACGAGGACGCGCGCGCGCTCGAGCGCATCGTCGGTTGGTTCGCGCGTCGCGGCGTGGTAGAGAAGCGCGCATGATCCGGGAGTCGCGAATGATCCGGAGCTGCCGATGAAGCTGGCGACGCTGCGGGCGGGCGGGCGTGACGGCACGCTGATCGTCGTATCGAAGGACGGCGCGCGCTACGCCGCGGCGGGGGCGATCGCGCCGACGCTGCAGGCGGCGCTCGACGAGTGGCCGCGCGCCGAGCCGGAGCTGCGCGCGCTCGCCGACAAGCTCGAGCGCGGCCAGGCGCACGCGCAGCCGCTCGACGTGCGCGCGCTGCATGCGCCGTTGCCGCGTGCGTACGAGTGGGTCGACGGGTCGGCGTTCTTGAACCACGTGATCCTGGTGCGCAAGGCGCGCGGCGCCGAGCCGCCGGAGACGCTGCGCTCGGATCCGCTCGTCTATCAGGGCGGCTCGGGCGTGTTGCTCGCGCCGACGGACGACATCGTGCTCGCCGATGCGGCGTGGGGGCTCGACTTCGAGTCGGAGGTCTGCGTCGTCCTCGACGACACGCCGCAGGGCACGCGCGCGGCCGACGCCGCGGCGCACGTGAAGCTGGTGATGTTGGCCAACGACGTCACGCTGCGCAGCCTGGTGCCGACGGAGCTGGCCAAGAGCTTCGGCTTCTTTCAGTCGAAGCCGGCGACTGCGTTCTCGCCGTTCGCGGTCACGCCCGACGAGCTCGGCGACGCGTGGCGTGACGGACGGCTGCACGCGCGCGTGCGCACGACCTACAACGGCGGCGTCGTCGGTGACTGCGACGCCGGGCCGGAGATGCACTTCTCGTTCTTCGACCTCGTGGCGCACCTCTGCAAGACGCGCGCGTTCACGGCGGGGACGATCGTCGGGTCGGGCACGGTGTCGAACGCGGATCGCGCGCGCGGGATTTCGTGTCTCGCCGAGCGGCGGATGATCGAGACCATCGAGAAGGGCAAGCCGGAGACGCCGTTCATGAAGACGGGCGATACCGTCGAGATCGAGGCGCGCGCGGCCGACGGGACGAGCTTGTTCGGACGCATCGCGCAGAAGGTGGTGACGCCATGATCGCGAGCGAGGTGACGCCGTGAAGCTCTACAACTATTGGCGCTCGTCGGCGTCGTGGCGCGTGCGCATCGCGCTCGCCTACAAGGGGATCGCGTACGAGTACGTGCCGGTCAACATCCTGCCTGCCGTCGGCGAGAACCGCGCCGACGGATATCGCGCGATCAACCCGATGACGCAGGTGCCGACGCTCGTGCTCGACGACGGGCGGCAGCTCTCGCAGTCGATGGCGATCCTCGAGTACCTGGAGGAGCTGGCGCCGAAGCCGTCGCTCTTGCCGGCGGATCCGTATCTGCGCGCACGCGCGCGACAGCTCGCCGAGCTGGTGAACTCGGGCATTCAGCCGTTTCAGAATCTGCCGACGCTGAAGCTGTTCTCCGACGGCGGCCTCGATCCGAAGAAGGTCGCGGCCGACTTCATCGCGCGCGGTCTCGGCGCGATGGAAGCCTCCGCGCAGGCGCACGCGGGCGCGTTCCTCGTCGGCGATCAGCCGTCGTTCGCCGACGTCTGTCTGGTGCCGCAGCTCAACGCCGCGCGCCGCTTCGAGCTCGATGTCGCGCAGTGGCCGCTGCTCGCGCGCGTCGAAGAGGCGTGCATGAAGCTGTCCGCGTTCCAATCCGCACACGCCGATCGCCAGCCCGACGCGGTCGCAGCAGGAGCGAAGTAATGGCGAAGTTGGAGTCCCTCGGAATTCGCAAGATCGAGTCGCTGCTCTATTACGTCGAGGATCTCGAGCGCGTGCGCCGCTTCTTCCTCGACAAGCTCGACTTCGCCGAGATCGGCGTGTCGTCGGCGGAGCTGGAGACCGAAGGCCGCCAGAAGTCGGCCGTGTTCCAGGCCGGCGGCGTCACCCTCGTGATCTGCCAGCCCGTCGGTGAAGGCGGGCGCGCGTCGCGTTGGCTGCGCAAGCACCCCGAGGGCGTGGGCACCATCGTCTTCCAGGTCGAGGACATCGAGCGCACCTTCAAGCTCCTCGACGAGCGCGGCGGCACCATGATCACCGACATCATGCGCTTCCGCGACGACGGCGGCTCGCTGGCGATGTTCAGCATCACCACGCCGTTCGGCGACACCACCTTCCGCTTCGTCGAGCGCAAAGGGTACCAGCCGCTGTTCCCCGGGCTCGTCGAGCACGCGCAGCCGATCGGCGGCAAGAACGCGTTCGGCTTCAAGACCGTCGATCACATCACGACCAACTTCCAGACGATGGCGCCGGCGCTGTTGTGGATGGAGCACGTGCTCGGCTTCGAGCGCTTCTGGACGGTGCAGTTCCACACCAGCGACGTGGCCAAGGAAGCGACCGAAGGCTCGGGGCTGAAGTCGGTCGTCATGGTCGATCCCAACTCGCCGGTGAAGTTCGCCAACAACGAGCCGCTGCGGCCGTTCTTCAAGGATTCGCAGATCAACATCTTCGCCGAGGATCACCGCGGCGACGGCGTGCAGCACGCCGCGCTCACCGTCGGCGACATCATCACCACCGTGCGCGGGATGCGCGGCAAGAACATCGAGTTCATGCCGACGCCGGGCGCCTACTACGACATGATGCCGGAGCGCCTGAAGGAGATCGGCGTCGGCAGCATCGACGAGAACATCGACATCCTGCGCCAGCTCGAGATCCTCGTCGACGGCGAGGCCGAGCGGAAGTATCTGCTCCAGATCTTCCTCAAGGAGTCGAGCCACCACCTCGGCGACAAGAACGCCGGGCCCTTCTTCTTCGAGATCATCCAGCGCAAGGGCTCGAACGGCTTCGGCGCGGGCAACTTCCGCGCGCTGTTCGAGAGCATCGAGCGGCAGCAGCGGCAGGATCGCGGGTTGCACGCGCGCGTGTCGTAGCCGAGAGCCGCAGTCGAGGAGACGATCATGCTCGAACGTCGCGTCGCAGGCACCGTCGCCCGGAAGCATCACGTCGCGCTGCGCGAAGGCGGCGAGCTGCGCTACGAGGAGTGCCTGACGCGCGAGGGGTTCGACGGGCCGTACACGATCCTCTATCACCGCGGGCGGCCGCACGCGCAGCGGCCGATCGCGCTGGCGCACGGCTGGACCGTGCCGGCGATCGACGCCCTGGGGCCGGCGGAAGCGGCGGCGCGTCCGCTGCGCAAGCGTCACTACTGGTCGCAGAACCTCGAGGGATCGAAGCGCGCGCCCGTCGACGCGCGCGTGCCGCTCTTGTTCAACCGCGACGTCACGCTCGGCGTGCTCAAACCGAGCGCCGATGACCCGACCTACTTCTCGAACGGCGACGGCGACGATCTGTATTACGTACACGAAGGCGGCGGCACCTTGCGCTCGGTGCTCGGCGACGTCGTCTTCACCGCCGGCGATTACGTCTACGTTCCGCGCGGGCTGGTGCACCGTTTCGTGCTCGCCGGCGGCGCGCAGTACTGGCTGTCGATCGAGGCCGCGGGCGGCATCGGGCCGCTCAAGCAGTTCCGCAACGACGTCGGCCAGCTGCGCATGGACGCGCCGTACTCGCATCGCGACTTCAAGACGCCGGAGTTTCGCGGGCCCGCGGACGAAGGCATCCGCAGCGTCGTGGTCAAGCGCGGCGGCGCGTTCCACGCCTTCGAGTGGCCGGCGTCGCCGCTCGACGTCGTCGGCTGGGACGGCACCATCTATCCCTGGGCGTTTCCGATCTTGAACTTTCAGCCGCGCGTGTCGACGGTGCACCTGCCGCCGACGTGGCACGGCACGTTCGCGGCGCGCGGGGCGCTCATCTGCAGCTTCGTGCCGCGGCTCGTCGACTTCGGCCCCGACGCGATCCCGTGTCCCTACCCGCACGCGTCGGTCGACTGCGACGAGTTCATCTTCTACTGCCGCGGC
>Ga0134125_10010323_pt1 | contig 10495 bp, 5 predicted proteins | sample KB31751_FD_96464 | JGI IMG/M metagenome (GOLD analysis project Ga0134125, IMG submission 96464) | Terrestrial soil microbial communities with excess Nitrogen fertilizer from Kellogg Biological Station, Michigan, USA - KB3-175-1 | ecosystem: Environmental > Terrestrial > Soil > Unclassified ... | reverse complement strand
GCGGCCGGTCCGTTTACCTTTGCCACCAAGGTCAATTCGGGAGCTGCTTACAACGTCACCGTCATGACGCAACCGACAGGTCAGACCTGCACGCCGTCGAATAACACCGGCACCGCGACGGCAAACGTGACTACCGTGACGATCAGTTGCACGAACTCGGGCTCGGGCGTCACGATCGGCGGGACGGTCACGGGTCTCACTGGGACGGGGCTCGCCCTCCTCGATAACGGCGGCGACAGTCTCGCCGTCACCGCGAACGGGCCATTCACGTTCAAGACCTCGCTGGCGACCGGAACGGCCTACGCGGTCACTGTGGGCACTCAGCCGACCGGGCCCGCGCAGACTTGCACGGTTACCAATGGCACCGGTACGACTGGTACCACGAACGTGACCACTGTGGCGGTCAGCTGCACTGGCGGGACAGCGTCCGTCGGGAAGTTCGCCTATGTGGCGAACAACGGCGACGACACGATCGACGCGTACTCGATCGACCCTACATCGGGTGCGCTCGCGGTGGTTGGGACGCCGATTACGGACGGTACCACTGCCAGCGGCCCGGCAGCTGTATCCCTGGCGCCTAACGGCAAGTGGGCGTATTCCGCGACCGACAACGGCTTGCATATCTACGCCTACTCCATTGACCAGACCACGGGAGGGCTCACTCCGATCGGAAGCCCGGTGAGCACCGGGTTCACGACCGGCATGGCTTTTCCCGATATCGCGGTCGATGCGAACAGCGCGCATCTTTATGTCGCGAGCGCCGGCGATGGCAAGGTGGCGGGATTCGCGATCCAGGCGGATGGTTCGCTCCAGCCGTTGACCGGGAGCCCATATCCCGCAGGCGCCGGCGCGAGCGCCATTCCGGCATTCAGCCCCGACGGCAAATTCCTCTACGTGATGGATAGAACCGCCAATGCTGTTTCCGGATACGCAATCGGGAGCGACGGCTCTCTCACGCCGATTGCCGGCAGCCCCTTCTCCGTCGGAACAGCACCCATAGCGGGTCCGACCTGGATCAGCTTCACTCCGAACGGCAAGTGGGCGTATGTAGCCGACACGGACGGCAGCGATGCGCTCTCGATCTTCTCGGTGGATGCCACCACCGGCGCGCTCACCCTATTGCCCGGTCCCGCAAAGCCACCTGAGGAGCATCCCGAGGATCTGACCATCGATACGAGCGGCACACACCTCTACGTACCGGTTGGGAACGGGACGGCCGCCGGAGCGGTGGATGTGTACACCATCAATGATACCGATGGGTCGCTGACCTTCGTGGGCGCCACCGGCGTCCCTGCGGGTGTCACACCTTTGTTCCTGAATATCGCTCCGAATGGGAAATTCGCGTATGTCGCGAGCAAAGGCGGCGCGGAAGTCTTCGAGTACTCGATCGACTCGAGCACGGGCGCGCTCACACCGCTCAGCCCCGCCTCGGTCAGCACCGGTGCGGGGAGCTTCCCGCAGTTCATCACGATCGATCCGAGCGGCAAATTCGGCTATACCGCCAATGAGGGTACGGCCAACATATCGGAATTTGCGATCGACCAGACCTCGGGTGTCCTGACGCCAATCACAGGTCACACGGTGATTGCAGCGGGCCTGAAACCGATCTTCGTCTCAATTTCCCCGGAGGCGCCGGGCATCCGCGACTAGTTTCGAACAAAAGCAATAGAGCAAAAGCAATAATGGATGCGGCAGCCGAGGACGATCCTCGGCTGCCGCTTGATTTCCCGCCAGGAGACCCCGGAGAATCCGGGCGGCTCATCCAGTGTCGGGTGAGCCGTTCCGCCGGCAGCGTGCCGGCTCTCGAGGGCTTCATGTCACGTCTCTTCCGCGCCGCCCGGCGGCTGTCCTCCGGGTGCGTCTTCGCTCTGCTGCCGCTTGCCGCGAATGCGGCCTCGAATCCGGCCCTGCATCCCACCACCTCGAGCGCCGCCAGTCCCGGCGACACCGCATGGCTGCTCACCGCTACCGCACTCGTCCTCTCGATGACGCTCCCGGGGCTGGTCGCCTTCTACTCCGGCCTGGTGCGCAGCAAGAACGTCCTTTCCGTCGCCATGCAGTGCTTCGCCATCGCGTGCTTGGTGAGCCTGCTCTGGGTCGCCGGCGGCTACGGAATGGCCTTCGGCAACGGCGGTGCATGGCAGGCGCTGGTCGGCTCGCCGGGCGCCATCCTGGATATCAGCCGCAATGCGCTGCACGGGACGACACCGCTGGCGGCCTTCGTCATGTTCCAGCTGACTTTTGCGATCATCACGCCGGCGCTGGTGGTCGGCGGCTTCGTGGAGCGCATGAAGTTCAGCGCTGTGCTGTGGTTCTCGGGCCTTTGGCTCATCGTCGTCTATCTGCCGGTATGTCACTGGGTGTGGGGAGGCGGCTGGCTGGAGCAGCGCGGGGTGCTCGATTTTGCAGGCGGCATCGTCGTGCACGTGACGGCCGGAACGGGTGCGCTCGTCGCCGCACTGGTGCTGCGCCAGCGCAAGGGCTTTCCGCACACTGCCATGCCGCCGCACAACATGCCGCTCACCATCCTGGGCGCCGGCATGCTCTGGGTCGGCTGGTTCGGCTTCAACGGCGGCAGCGCGCTTGCGGCCAACAGCTCTGCCGCGATGGCCATTCTCGTCACGCACCTGGGCGCCGCCACCGGCGCGCTCGCTTGGATGACCGCGGAGTGGCTGCGGTTCGGCAAGCCGAGCGTGCTCGGCATCGTTACCGGCATGGTGGCGGGGCTCGGGACGATCACACCGGCCTCCGGATTCGTCGGACCGCTCGGCGCCATCGCAATCGGCGCCGCGGCGGGCCTGGTCTGTTTCTCGGCGACCCAACTCCTCAAGCGCAAGCTCCATGTGGATGACTCGCTCGATGTCTCCCCGGTGCACGGAGTCGGCGGCGTTCTCGGCACGACGCTGACCGGCATCTTCGTCGCGTCGCAGCTCGGGGGCGTGGGGTATGCCGCGGGAATGACTCTCGCGCGCCAGGTAGGAATCCAGATCCTGGCGGTTGCCGCCGCGGCGATCTGGTGCGCGATCGGGACCTACGTCATCCTGAAGGTGCTGCAGGCGACCATCGGCCTCCGCGTCAGCGAGGACCATGAGCGCGAGGGGCTCGATCTCTCGCAGCACGGCGAGCGCGCGTACATCGAATAGGCGCGAAGCCCTATACTTCCACAGGCCTCGCGGTTCAGGCATTGCGCGCGAGGCCGTTCCGTACTCGATGCGACAAGGTGTGCAAATGAAGGCACGATCTCCAGTCCTTGCCCTGCTGATTCTCATCGCGGTCGCGCCGGCCCGGCAGGCGCTTGCGGCCCCGCGGCTGCCTGCCGGCGGCGAGTTCGCGCCGGTACATGCGCAGCACGGCATGGTGGCAAGCAGCAACGCGTTGGCCTCGGCTGCCGGCGTGGAGATCATGAAGGAGGGCGGCAACGCGATCGACGCCGCGGTGGCGACCGGCTTCGCACTCGCCGTGGTGCATCCGCAGGCGGGCAATCTGGGCGGCGGCGGCTTCATGCTGATCCGCCTGCATGATGGCGCGACCCACTTCATCGATTATCGCGAGGCCGCGCCGGGCAAGGCCACTCCGACCATGTACCAGGATGCTTCGGGAAACGTGATCCCGGGCCTCAGCACCGTCGGTTACAAGTCGATCGGCGTGCCGGGCTCCGTGAAGGGCCTGGCGTATGCAGAGCAGCACTTCGGCAAGCTCGGACTCGCCCGCGTGATGGCCCCGGCCATCAGTCTTGCGCGCGACGGCTATGCGCTGAGCTTCAGCGACGCGCGCCTGATGAGCCGCGATACACGCCTCACCGGATTTCCGGATTCGCGGCGCATCTTCCAGAACGACGGCAAGGGCTGGCATGAGGGTGATGTCTTCAGGCAGCCCGATCTCGCGCGCACGCTCCAGCGCATCGAGAGCAATCCCGACACTCTCTACACCGGCGCCATGGCGCGGCAGCTCGCCGATTTCATCCAGAAGGGCGGCGGCCTGATCACCGCACAGGACCTCGCCGATTACCGCGTCCTCGATCGCAAGCCGGTGACGGGGACATACCGTGGCCTCACTGTGATCAGCGCACCGCCGCCCTCCTCGGGCGGCATCGTCCTCATTGAGTTGCTGAACATTCTGGAGGGCTACGACCTGAAGGGCGCCGGGCTCGACTCGGCCGGCTCGATCCATCTGATCACGGAAGCCTACCGTCGCGCCTTCTTCGATCGCGCGGAGTTCCTGGGTGATCCGGCTTACACGGATTCCCCGATGATGCTGCTCCTCGACAAGCGCTACGCGGCGGCATGGCGCAGCTCCATCCTGCCCGAGGACGCAAGTCCGTCGTTGTCGCTGCAGCGCCCCACCATCTTCCCGCAGCTCACGCGCTATGCGGCGGCGCACCCTGTGCTGAAGCAGGGGCCGGAGTCGCGTCAGACCACTCATTACTCCGTGGTGGATGTCGCGGGAAATGCAGTTTCCGTGACCACGACCCTCAACGCCTGGTACGGCTCCGGAGTGACTGCGGGAGATCTCGGCTTCCTCCTCAATGACGAGATGGACGATTTTGCCGCCAAGGTGGGGGTGCCCAACATGTTCGGAGTGCTCCAGGGGTCGGCCAACGCCGTGGGTCCTCACAAGCGGCCCCTCTCGACCATGACCCCGACCATCGTGCTGAAGGACGGCAAGCTCTGGCTGGTTCTCGGAAGCCCCGGGGGGCCGACGATCGTCACGACGGTGGCCAACGTCCTCATGGGCGTCGAGGATTACGGACTCAACATCAAACAGGCGGTGGCGGCACCGCGTTTCCACCAGCAGTGGATGCCGGACGAGGTCTTCATGGAGCCGGACCGCTTCTCCCCGGACACGCAGCGGCTCCTTGCGGCCCATGGTTACCGCATTGTAGATGGGGATCGCGGGGATGCCGAGTGCATCGAGGTCGACCCGGCTACCGGCGAGCTTCTCGGGGCGAGCGACCCCCGCACGGAGAGCGCACGGGCCGTCGGATACTGATCCGGGTATAATGGGCCGATCGCCGCAGGCCGTGAAGGATACCTATCCGTGCGCCCACTGGTCATGGCCCTCATCTCGCTGCACGCGCTTGCCGGGGTCTTCTGGGCGGGCTCGACTCTCGCGCTGACCCACACCTCGCCCGCCCACAAGATCACACCGGAGCTGTTTCGCGCGCAGATGTCGGCTGCGGTCCTGGCGATCGCGGCGGGGGCGGCGCTCTGGGGCATCGTGATCCGCGGCGCCCATGGACCCATGGAGAATACGCTCGCGATCGGGGCGCTCTGTGCGATCGTGGCTGCGGGCGTGCAGGGCGGCATGCGCAGGTCGCCCCTGCTGGCGCAACGGATCGCGGCGGTGTTGCTTTCGACCACCGTCGTCTGCATGGTCATCTCGCCGTACGTAACCTGACACGATAGGTGCTTTCATGCCCGGAGTGCGGGGTCGACGCTGGCTGGTCATCCTCGCCGTGCTCGCGGGGCTGGTGGGGTTGTATGCGGCGGTAGGCTTTCTCCTGGTCCCGCGCTGGACGCGGTCGGAGCTGGTCGGATTCGCCTCCCGGGACTTCGGCAGGACGCTCTCGATCGGGGACGTGAGCTTCAACCCGTTCACCTGGACGCTCGAGATCACGGGCTTTTCCTTTCCGGACGCCGATGGCCGGCCGATGATCTCCTTCGGGCGCCTTACGGTCGCGGTGGGCATCTCCAGCGTGCCGCGTCTCGCGCCGACCCTGACCGAGATCGTGCTGGACGGTCCGCACGTCAGCGCGGTCGTGCGGCGCGACGGCAGACTCAATCTCGCGGATCTCGAGAAGCCTTTCGCCCACCCGGCGCAACCCAAGCCCCAGTCTGCCAGCTCCAAACCGTTCAAGCTGTTCCTCGATCGGCTGGCGGTCACCAACGGCAGTGCGACCTATGAGGATGACTCGCGATCCGCGCCGTTCCACCTCGATCTCAATCCGATAGGCTTCGAGCTTCTCAACTTCAGCACCACCGGCAGCACCGCCGGCAGTTACCGCCTTACGGCCACCATCGGTCAGGGCGGCCGGCTGGACTGGTCGGGTACGATCCTCGCGCAGCCGGTCGCACTGCATGGGACGCTCAAGCTCGATGGTTTGAACGCGCGGACCGTGGCGACGTATCTCGGTCCCGTGCTGCCTGCCGACGTCTCGCGCGGCACCCTCGCGCTTCAGGGCAGCTTTGCGATCGACAGCGGGCCCAAAGGTGCGCCCGCCCAAGGCGTCAGCAGCGGTGTCAGGATGATCATCGATGTGCCGCAGGCGCAGGTCAGCAGGTTGGGAGTGAGGCCGCGGAAGGCGGCCTCGGACTACATCCAGCTCGATCGCTTCACCCTCGGCAATGCGCACATCGATCTCGAGCAGCGCTCCATCCACGTAGGCGAGATCACGCTCGCCGGCGCCGATGTCAAAGGTTGGCTCGACCCGCACGGGCAGCTCAATCTGCTGCAGTTCTTCGGTACGCCCGCCGGCAAGCCGGCAGGCCCAGCGTCGCCTGCGAGCGGCGCGGCAGCTCCCCCGCCGGCGGCTCCCCCCCACCGTCCTGCGCAAGCGCCTGCCTGGCGCATCGCTGCCCCGGACATACGGCTCGAGAGCACGCGGGTGTCCCTGGAGGACCGCGGAGTCAAGCCGGCAGCCCATCTCGACCTGGGGCCGCTCTCGGCCCGCATCACCGGCTATGACGGCTCGCCGCATGCCAGGCTCAGGATTTCCCTGCAGTCCGCGGTCAACGGCAAAGGACGGCTGAACCTGACGGCCGACGGAACTCTCCAACCCGAGGCGCTGAGCGCGAAATTGAGTCTGGACCGCGTCGACCTGCGCGCGCTGCAACCCTACTTCGCCAGGTACACTGCGCTCACGCTGGCGAGCGGATTCCTGAGCACCACCCTCGATCTCGACAAGCCTGCCGACGGAAAGATGACCGCGTCCGGCCGTATCGACGTGGCCGAGCTGCGTACGGTCGATGATGACCTCAAGCAGGACTTCGTCAAATGGGAGGGCCTGCACATCGCAGGCTTTCGCTATGTGTCGAGCCCGGCCAGTCTGCAAGTCAAGCATGTCGTGATAGTGGCGCCGTATGCCCGGGTCATCATCGGGGCGGACCGCACCTTCAACGTGTCGGAGGCGATGCATCCGCGCGGCTACCATCCGCCGCCGAAGCCTGCGCACGCGAGGACCGCGCGGGACAACACCGAACAAAACAACACGCCGCAACACAACACGGGGCAGGCGAGCACGCCGGCGACAGTCGGCAATCCGCCCGCGCGCTCCTCCGCAGCGATGCGGATGACCATCGGTCTGGTGCTAATCGCCAATGGCACTGCCGACTACGCCGATCTTTCGATGCAGCCCAATTTCGTCACGGGCATCCAGGATCTGCACGGCACGATCAGAGGCCTCTCCTCCGACCCGAGCTCGCGCGCCACCGTCGCTCTGCAGGGGAGGGTGGATCGCTACGCGCCCGTCGACATCAGCGGGGTGGTCAACCTCCTTGCTGCCACGACTTACACCGACCTCAAGATGAACTTCCACGGGCTGCAGCTGACCCGCATGACCCCGTACTCGGTCCGCTTCGCCGGTTACAAGATCGCGAGCGGCACTCTCGACGCCAACCTCCACTACAAGGTGGACCACGGCAGGCTGAACGCCGATCACGCGTTGATCGTCAATCAGCTGGTGCTCGGCGAGCAGGTCCCGAGTCCGCACGCGACCAAGCTGCCTCTGCGGCTTGCCATCGCATTGCTCAAGGACCGCAACGGGGTCATCCATCTCGGGCTACCGGTGAGGGGCAGTCTCAACGATCCGCAGTTCAGCCTGGGACCGCTCATCGGCAAGGCGCTGCTTGCCGTGCTGAGGAAGGCGGTCACGGCCCCCTTCGCCATACTGGGACGCCTTGCCGGCGGCGGGGCCGATATCAATCGCATCGAGTTCCCGCCGGGGAGCGCGACCCTCCTGCCCGCGGCACAAACCCAGGTGGCTGCGCTCGCCAAGGCACTCGCGCAGCGCCCGCAATTACAATTGCAGGTCCCGGCCGTATACGCCGCCGATGTCGACAAGCCGGCGCTGGCGCAGCGGCACTTGCGGCATGAGCTGATCGCCCTTGCACGCAGCGGTGCCGGCAGGAGAGCACATGGTCAATCCCAGGGTTCGCCCCCGGCCACGGCAGGCCGTGAAGTACTGGAGCTCCCCGGAATGCACTACCGGTTGCTGCTGGCGGCCTATGAGAAAGAATTCGGGCCGAAGGCACCGTTACCCGGTCCGGCAGCGCAGAAGGTGCCGCCCTACGAGCCCGCCATCCTCGAGCTGCAATCGGCGCTGCTGAAGCACATCCAGGTCTCCGATGCCGACCTCGAGGATCTCGGCCAGCGGCGTGCGCAGGCAATCCGCTCGGCGCTTCTGTCGGCCGGCGGTGTCGCTGCCGCCCGGGTCGGGGTCACGCCCGCCGCGCCGCAGCCCGCCACCGCCGGCGGAGTGGCGGTCAAGCTTGGCTTAAAATAGGCCCGAAAGTCAGGCTCCGAACCTGCTAGCGGAGGCGCTGGCTGCCCTGAGAGAGCCGCCCGACGAGGTCGGAAGTGGCACTGGGAAACGGCTTCGAAGTAGAGGAAATGTGATGCATCGACGTGGGTTTTTGCGCGCGGGAGGCTCCAGCATGGCGGCATTTGCCCCCTGGCCGTGGGCGTTCAACCGGCACAGGGAGTCCGCGCCGGCCGCCAAGGGCGTGACTTTGCTGGGCAAGCCGGAGGCGTTCAGCTACGCCAATCTCAAGGGGGTCGCGCGCTCCATGGGTAGCGCGCCGTACAGCGAGTCCTTCAAGCCGCTGCCGCCGGCCCTGCAACATCTGACCTGGGATCAGTGGGTGTCGATCGTCGGCAAGGCCGACCGGGCGCTCTGGTACACGGATGACCTGCTCTTCCGCATCCGTTTCGACCACCTCGGATACAGCTTCTCCAAGCCTGTGCGGTTGTACGCGGTGGAAAACGGCCAGGCTCGGGAGATCCTGTTCGACCCGAGCATGTTCGATTACTCGAGATCGGGTCTGAAACCGGCCGATCTGCCGAAGGATCTCGGCTTCGCCGGCTTCAATGTGCTTTTTCACACCAATTGGGCGAACGATCGGGCGGTGTTTCAGGGCGCGTCCTACTTCCGCGCGGTGGACGGGGACGGACAGTACGGCATGTCCCAGCGTGGCCTCGCAATCGACACGGGCATGCCGACGCCTGAGGAGTTTCCTGATTTCGTCGCCTTCTATCTGGAAAAGCCGGCGAAGGGCTCGTCGCTCCTCAGCGTGTACGCGGTGCTCGATTCGCCGAGCGTGGCGGGCGCGTATCGGTTCATCATCGATGTCGGCAACAACCTGGTGATGGACGTCGATGCCGCGCTTTACCCGCGCGCGGAGATCCAACGGCTCGGCATAGCTCCCTGCACCAGCATGTTTCTGGTCGGGGAGAACGATCACCGCGTGAGCGACGACTGGCGGCCACAGATCCACGATTCCGACGGGCTGCAGATGAACACCGGCGCCGGTGAGTGGATCTGGCGCCCGCTCACCAATCCGGGCGTGCTGCGCGTCAACACCTACGTCGACGAGAATCCGCGCGGTTTCGGCCTGATGCAGCGCGAGCGGCGCTTCGCCGAGTACCAGGACGACGGAGTCTTCTACAACAAGCGTCCGGACTGCTGGGTGCAGCCGAAGGCCCCCTGGGGCAAGGGCGGGGTCATGCTGGTGGAGATCCCGACCGGCGACGAAACCATGGACAACATCGTGGCTTTCTGGAGCCCGGCGGAGAAGGCCGAGCCGGGACGCGAGTATCTCTATGGCTACCGCCTGTACTGGTGCCGCGAGAACCCGTTCGAGTCCCACCTCGCCTACGTGCAGGCGACCCGCGATGGCATCGGCGGAGTGGTCGGCCAGAAGCGCAACCATTTCTCCTGGCGGTTCGTGATCGATTTCGTCGGAGGCGATCTCGGCATGCTGGGTCCTAACGCCAAGGTTGTTCCTGTCATCAGCACTTCGCGCGGACAGGTCGAGATCACCTCGGCGCGGCCGTTGCTGCCGATCAACGGCTGGCGCGCGATGTTCGACCTCGTGCCGGACGACAGCCAGCAGCCGATCGACCTGAGGCTCTATCTGTCGCTGGACGGCCAGGCCCTGACGGAGACCTGGATCTACGAGTACGTGCCGCCGCCGGCCGCTGAGCGCCAGCAATATCTATAGCAGGGTCAACGCGGAACCGTGCCGGCGCGTTGGTGTCTATTGCAACAGGCATGTGAGGACATTGAGGTTGCCATGAGCTTCCTGCGATGGGTCCCGCGATTCGCTTCAGCGGCAGCGGCGACGACCCTCCTAGCCGCTGTACCCGCCCTGGCTGTGGCTCAGGATAGCGTCTCGGCCGTCTGGGTGCCGAAGCACGTCCAGTTCGTCTACCAGGGGTTCACGACGCGTTACTCCTGCGACGGCCTGCGGGATCAGATCAGGACGATGCTGGACAGGCT
>Ga0134125_10010322_pt1 | contig 10495 bp, 12 predicted proteins | sample KB31751_FD_96464 | JGI IMG/M metagenome (GOLD analysis project Ga0134125, IMG submission 96464) | Terrestrial soil microbial communities with excess Nitrogen fertilizer from Kellogg Biological Station, Michigan, USA - KB3-175-1 | ecosystem: Environmental > Terrestrial > Soil > Unclassified ... | reverse complement strand
TGCTGCTGCTCAACATCGCGCTGATCGTCGGCACCCTGCGACCGGACCGCGACCCCGAAGCGATCGGTTGGCTCTATGACTTCGCCTTCTTGTCTTTCGACGGAACCATGGGAGTGTTCCTGATCGGCTCGCTGATCTGGATGGTCGCGATCCTGCTCGACAAGAATCGGGTGTTCCCCAAGTGGTTCGGCTACCTCAACCTGTGCAACGCGCTGACCGAGGTCGTCGTGGCGCCGTGCTGGGTCTTTCGACGGGGCATCCTGGCCTGGAACGGCCAGATCGCGTGGTGGCTGGACATGGTGGTCTTCGGCATCTACCAAGTCACGTTCATCGTCATGCTGTTTCAGATGATCCGCCGGGAGGACTTCGGTACCGGGCCGCTGCCCGACCGCGCCCGCAATGAGGCGGCCACATGATGACGGACCTCGTCGATCGAAAGAAACGCGCTGTGCCCGGCCAGCCGGACATGTGGGCCTTCGTGTTGTTCGAAACACTGGTCTTCACCGGGTATTTTGGCTTCTACCTGTTCTACCGCGCCCGACATGCCGAGCTGTTCTTACACTCCCAGTCGCAGCTGGATCTGCGGATCGGAGTCTTCAACACCCTCGTGTTGTTGCTGAGCTCGTGGTCGGTGGCGCGCTGTGTTCAGTCGGCCCGTGCCGGCGCCTACCGGGCGGCGCTGCGAGACGTGTACCTCACGGCCGCGTTCGCCGCAGTCTTCCTCGTCTTCAAGGTGTTCGAGTGGGCCCGGTTGGTCGGCATCGGAAGCGGGCTCGACAGCAACGACTTCTTCACCTACTACTTCTTTCTCACCGGGATCCACTTCGTGCACCTGCTGATCGGCTTCGTCGCGCTCGGCGTCATCGTCTACCAAATTCGCAAAGCGGCGCGAAAAGCCCAGGGGCCTCGGGAAGCCCAGGAAATCGTCGAAACCTGCGCTACCTATTGGCACACCGTTGATTTCCTGTGGGTGCTCATCTTTGCGCTGCTGTATGTGGTGAGGTGATCGGAATCAAATTCAACAAACGGCTGATGATCGTATGGCTGGTCCTCTCGGCGCTCACGCTGGCCTATCTGTGGATAGACCACTCGGCCGGCGGATTGCTGAAGTCAGGCGCGATGATCACGTCGACCGTCATCGTGATCGCACTGATCAAGGTGCGAATCATCTTTCGCGAGTTCATGGAGGTGCGAGACGCTCCGGTCCTGCTGTGCCGACTCACCGACGCGTGGGTGGTGCTGATCGGTGCGGTCTTGCTCGGCTGCTACTTCGTCGGCATGCAGATCTGATTCAGGCCACGGGTGCGACCGCGTCGGCGGTCGTGAACGTGAGGTGCAGCTCGCTCAAACCCCGCAAGATGTACGTCGGTTCGTAGCTGTAGCGGCGCTCGGCGCTCGGCCCGTGGTGGGCCTCGTCAATCTCGATGTGCGACATCCGATCCAGGAGGCGCTCGATCGAGACGCGGCCCTCGACGCGGGCGAGCGGCCCGCCCGGGCACGAGTGCACACCGCGGGCGAAGGCCATGTGCTCGCGCACGTTCTTCCGGTTGATGTCGAACTCGTGCGGGTTCTCGAACCGGCGCGGATCGCGATTGACGGCGCCGGGCAAGATCATCACCACGGTGCCGGCGGGGATGTCGACTCCGCCGAGGGTCGTCGCCTTACGGGCCAGGCGGGAATCGCTTTTCACCGGGCTCTCCATCCGCAGCGCTTCCTCGATGAACGCCGGGATGAGGCTGCGGTCCTCCCGCACCTGCTGCTGGATGTCAGGCCGGTCGCCGAGCACCTGCAGGGCAGCGCTGAGCAACTTGGCGGTGGTTTCCTGCCCGGCGGCAAAAAGGAAGGTGGCCGAGCGAACCACATCGATGATCTCGGGCGTCGAACCGTCCGGATACTTCGCCTCCGCCAGATAGGTCAGCACGTCGCCGCGCGGCTCGCGACGTCGATCCTCGATGTAGTGACAGAACTTGTCGTCGAGCCATTCCAGCGGGTTGATGCCGACCGACTCGTGATCCAGGGCACCCACGCGCGCGCCAGGACGATCGGCACCCAGGACGGTGCGGAACTGCGTGTGGTCGTCCTCCGGGACGCCCAGCAGGTCGGCGATTACCAAGGTGGCGAACGGCTTTGAGTATTCGCCGATGAACTCGCACTCACCGTTGTGCAGGAACTCGTCGAGCTGACGGTCGGCGAGGCGCCACATGAACTCCTCGTTCTGCTTGAGCCGGCTCGGGGTCAGGAGCTTGGCCAGCACCGATCGAGCCTTGGTGTGGTCCGGCGGATCCATGGTGACCATGTGCTCGAACATCGGGAACGAACTGCGGTGCTCATCGATCTGTGCGCTGATGTCGTCGCCTTCCGGTGTGAACGGCAGCGGAGGGAACGGCCCGCCGAGCGCGACGATGTTCGAGAACGTCTCCGGGTCCTTGTACACGTCGAAGGCTTCTTGGTAGCCGGTGATGGCAACGACGCCGTAGTGCGGCAGGCGCAGCACCGGGTTCCGACTGCGCAGATAGTCGAAGTAAGGGTGCGGATCTGGGACCAGAGACTGATCGGTGAAGAAGTCGATCGACTCGTAGGTGCTCATCGGATTGCGTCTCCCTGGGCTGGGTTTACCGGTGGTATCGGCGGCAAGCGGTACCGCCACGATGATTTCGATATCGAGAATGTGCTGAGCACCTGCTTAGCATGGCGGTAATGTCAGGGTCAAGATCAGGGCGCCGCGCCACGATACGATCCGTGTGGTCGGCACGGGATGGCACACAGTACGGAGCAGGGACATGACATCTGCCCGCAGGATCGGGGCGCCGGACGCGAAAAATCGCGCGTTGTTGCTCGACGCCGCCGAGCAGCTGATGCTCGAAGAGGGCTACGCCGCGGTGACGTCGCGGCGTCTGGCGGGCCGGGCGGGGTTGAAGCCCCAGCTGGTGCACTACTACTTCCGCACCATGGAGGAGTTGTTCCTGGAGGTCTTCCGCCGCCGCGCCGAGGAAGGCCTCGAAGTGCAGGCACGAGCGCTGCAGTCGGATCAGCCGTTGTGGGCGGTGTGGCGGTTCGGGACCGATCCCGGGTTCACCCAGATCTCGATGGAATTCATGGCGCTGGCCAACCACCGCAAAGACATGCGAGCCGAAATCGCGTACTACGCCGAGCGTTTCCGCGAGGAACAACAGGAAGCGGTGTCCGCCGCGCTGCACCGCTACGGCGTGCAGAACGAGGACGTGCCACCGGTGGTGTGGACCGTGCTGATGACCAGTCTGTCGCGATTTCTGGTGCTCGAGCAGGCGATCGGCATGTCCGGCGGCCACGCCGAAACCGTGGAACTGGTCGAAAGTTACCTGCGCCGGCTGGAAGGCGAACCGCGGCCCATCGCGAGCGTGCCGCCGTCCTGGGTGGCTCACCAGTGCCGCAGCGAGCAAAGCACCCCTTTGGGCCCGTCCTTGGATACGACGACGGCTCCGTCTACCTCTAGATCACAGTGAAGCCCCGGCGTGCCGGGTTCGGTGCCCGTGCTCGCCACGACCATCGCATACACCTCGGGTTTCGACAGGTTCAGCTCGTAGCTCCAGGGCTTGCCCGGCGCGATGTCGACGTCGACGTGCGGTGTGAACGAGTAGGGGTCGTGGCTGTAGTCAGCAAAAACGGCCGGCTCATGATCCAGGTAATAGATAGCGGTGTAGATCGGATTCTGCGCGCTGACCGTGTACTTGACGTGATGCATGACCGGGTCATCGGCATGCGCCCGTCCGCTGCCCACCAGCACGCCCGATGCCGCCAACAGAGAAGCCAACGACACGATGGAGCCGACGCCCAGCACTGTCTTCATTTTGGTGGTCATGACGCTCCTCCGGCTGCCGGACGGGATTTGGTGTTGCGGTTCATGACCCGTTCGGCGGCCTGCCAGTGCGGGTCGGCAACCCATAGCCGTGCAAAGGATGCTATCGCCTCATCAGCAGAAACTCCGCGAATCACGCGCTTTATCTCCGCCGCCGGCCGGCGGGCCAGCGACCTCGCGATGGCTCGCCATCCCTCGTCGGGCGAGTCGAAGACGTGGCGGGGCAACACCCGGTCCACCAGACCGATCCGCTCGGCGTCGACCGCGCTGAGGGCGGTTCCCGAACCGGCCAACAGCAGCGCCTTGCTCTTCCCGACCAGCGAGGCCAGCCGCTCGGCTCCGCCCCAGGCGGGCATGATCTCCAGCTGCACCTGGTTAAAGGCGATCTTGATGTCGTCGGCCGCCACCCTGATGTCGGCGGCGACAGCGACTTCGGCGCCGCCGCCGAACGCGTGGCCGTTGAGTGCGGCGATGACGGGCGCGGGGAAGTCTGCCAGCCGGTCGCAGATGGACCGCATCCGCCGTGCCATCGCGGCGGCGTCCTCTTCGGTCCGCAGCGCGCTCAACTCCTTGAGGTCACCGCCGGATACGAAAGCGCGCTCTCCGGCCCCCTTGATGACCAGCGCTTCGGCGCCCGCCGCCGCGTCGATCGCTTTCTCGAGCTGTTCCATGGTGTCCAGGGCGATGGCATTGCGCGCGTGGGGGCGATCGATGGTGAGCACCGCCAGCCCATCGTCGATCTCTAGGTCCACCATGCGTCATCGCTCCTCGGACAAGAAACCCGATATTGGCATTCTCTTTTCGCGAGAATAACATCATCGCTGCAGGCCCAAGAACTTTCGTCAGCGAGGATGGAGGTGATTCGGTGCGGAACCGAATCCTGGTCGCCGCTGCGGCCCTGACCGTTGCCCTTCTCGGGGCATGCACGTCGCGGTCGTCAACCCAAATCTCGAGTTCGGCATCGGTGACCGTCAACGGCCACGAGCGGACTTTTCACATCGTCAAGTGCGGTCAGAGGGAGTGGACCCGGATGATCGACATCGGCAGCAATTTTTCCGGAGCCGAGGTCATCGTCGACGAGGGTGCGCAACCGGCGGCGACCCAGTCTGTGCGCATCCGGAATGTCGGCGGGTTCAGCGGGATGTACTCCCGGGGTGCCGGCGGCAACGCCGACATGAGCATGACCGGTGACAAGTTCACCCTTAGTGGCAGCGCCAACGGTTACCGGAGCGACAACCCCAGTGAGCCGGCCACCGCCACGTTCAAGATCGTCGTGACGTGCTGATCACGGCGAATTGGGTGTCGGGGGGCCACGTTGCGATTGGGCACCGGTAGAGAATACAATTCTCAAAAATTGCGAAGGAGGATTTCATGGGGCAGTTGTCGCATCGGGAAGACGTCCCGTTTCCGATCTTTGACGCGGATAACCATCTCTACGAGCCGCCGGAGGCGCTGACCAAGTTCCTCCCCAAGGAGTACAAGGATTTCGTCCAGTACGTGCAGATCAACGGGCGCACCAAGATCGCGATCCGCGGCCACATCAGCAACTACATTCCCAACCCGACCTTCGAGGTCGTCGCCCGGCCGGGTGCCTGGGAGGAGTATTTCAAGTACGGCAACCCGGACGGCAAGACCAAGCGCGAGCTGTTCGGTGAGCCGATGCGCGCGATCCCGGCGTTCTTCGAGCCCGGCCCGCGCCTGGAGAAGATGAACGAACTGGGCCTGGACCGCACCCTGATGTTCCCGACGCTGGCCAGCCTGCTCGAGGAACGGCTGCGCGACGACCCGCTCGCCATCCACGTCCTGGTGCATGCGCTGAACGAGTGGCTCGATGAGGTATGGGGCTTCAACTACCAGAACCGCATCTTCACCACCCCGGTCATCACCCTGCCGATCGTCGAGAAGGCGATCGAGGAGCTGGAATGGGCGGTCAAGCGCGGTGCGCGTTGCATCTTGGTCCGCCCGGCTCCCGTTCCCGGCTTCCGTGGCCCGCGATCGTTCGCGGTGCCCGAGTTCGACCCGTTCTGGGAGCGGGTCGTCGAGTACGACGTGCTGGTCGGCATGCACTCCAGCGACAGCGGCTATTCCCGGTACACCTCCGAGTGGGACGGTGCCGACCAGGAGATGCTGCCCTTCCAAACCAATGCGATGGGCATCCTCAACGAGTGGCGGCCGATCCAGGACTCGGTGGGCTCGTGGGTGATCCACGGCGCGCTCTACCGTCATCCCAAACTGAAGGTCGCCATCGTCGAGGCCGGTTCGAAGTGGATGACCCCGCTGCTGGACGGCCTGGCCGAAGTCTTCCGGAAGGCCCCGGAAGCTTTCCCGAGTGACCCCGTCGAGATGGTGAAGAACCGAATCCACGTCAGCCCGTTCTTCGAGGACGGCATCGACGATCTGGTCAACCTCGTCGGTGTGGACCAGGTGCTGTACGGCTCGGACTGGCCGCATCCCGAAGGGCTGGCGGAGCCGACGTTCTACGTCAACGCGCTGTCGCACCTGTCCGTCGACGACCAGGCAAAGATCATGGGCGGCAACCTCGGTCGACTCGTCACGGTGTGACGGACCGGCCGCCGGCCAATCGGGCATGGCAGACCATTCCCGAGATGGTCTTGAGTGCGGCGGACCGCTTCGGCGACGCGGAAGCAGTCGTCGACGGTCCGCTGCGTCTCACCTTCACCGAGATTGTCGAGCGAATACGTTGCGCCGCAGGATCTTTCGCTGGCCTCGGTATTGGCAAGGGTGACCGGGTCGCGATCTGGGCGCCCAACTCGGCCGAGTGGATCATCGCGGCGTTCGGGTTGCTCACGGCGGGTGGCGTGCTCGTCCCGGTCAATACGCGATTCAAGACCGAGGAAGCGGGCGACATCATCGTCCGCAGCAAGGTGAAGGCCGTCTTGGTCCAAAAGGGCTTTCTGGACCAGGATTACACCGCGCCCGCGGGGACGCCGGTCATCGATCTGAAGTCCGACTTCCTGTCCAGCGGTTCGCCATTCGAGCGGCCGGTGAACGGCACCGACATCTGGGACATCATCTTCACCTCGGGTACGACCGGCCGCCCCAAGGGTGCGATGCTGAATCACCGCCAAACGCTGCGGATGTATGAGGAGTGGGCGACGCTTGCGGATCTGCGCCAGGGGGACCGCTATCTGCAGATCAACCCGTACTTCCACACGTTCGGCCTGAAGGCGGGCCTGGTGACGTCCTTCCTCCGCGGCGCGACGATGCTGCCGGTCGCGGTTTTCGACGTCGACACCGTGGTGGATCTCATTGAACGCGAACGCATCACGATGCTTCCCGGGCCCCCGACGCTCTACCACTCATTGCTCACCGTCGCCGACAAGTCCAAGCTGTCGACGCTGCGGGCCGCGGTGACCGGCGCCGCCGACATCCCCGTCGAACTGGTCCGTCGCATCCACGGCGAACTGCCGTTCCAGACGTTGATGACGGGCTACGGGCTGACCGAGGCCGGCAACGTGACGCTGTCCCGGCCCGGGGATTCCTTCGAGGATGTGGCCACCACCGCGGGCCTGCCCTGCGAGGGAGTCGAGGTGCGCATCGCCGGCGACGGCGAGGTGGTGGTCCGCGGCTACGGAGTCATGCAGGGCTACCTCGACGATCCCGCGGCCACGGCCCAGGCGATCGACGCCGAGGGCTGGCTGCACACCGGAGATCTGGGGAAGTTCGACGACGCGGGTCGGCTGCGGATCGTCGGCCGCAAAAAGGACATGTTCATCGTCGGCGGCTTCAATGCCTATCCGGCTGAGATCGAAGGCTTCCTGCTCAACCACCCGGCCGTCGCGCAGGCGGCGGTCATCGGCGTCCCCGATGAACGGATGGGCCAAGTGGGCAAAGCGTTTGTGGTGCGCAAAGGCGACGTCAGCGCCGACGAGTTGATCGGCTGGTGTCGTGACCGCATGGCCGGGTTCAAGGTGCCGCGCGCGGTACAGTTCCTTGATTCACTCCCACTCAACGCGACGGGGAAGGTGATGAAGGACCAGCTCCGATGAACAACGGCGATATTCATTCGATGGTGATCGCCTCGGACTACCGGATCCCGGATCCGTCCCGGGTTTGGCCGCTGCTGGAACGCAACAAATCGGCCCTCGCCGATATCGGCGCGCACCACGTGCTGGTCTACACCTCAACACACGACTACGGCCGGGTCCTGGTGATGATCGGAGTCCACAGCCGTGAGCCGATCGTCGAGCTGCTGCGGTCCCGGGTCTTCTTCGACTGGTTCGACGAAGCCGGCGTCGACGACATCCCTGCGGTGTTCGCCGGCGAGATCGTCGACCGGTTCATCGCCCAGCCACCGACAACCCCGGCAGCACCCGGCGTCGTGGTGGCCGCCATCGCATCCGTCAACGATGTACTCCTGCTGACTTCCGAAGTCAGCACGGCGATAGACAGGTTCACCACCGCCGGAATCCAAAAGACCTGGGTATTCCAGGCCTTCGACGATGACCACGAAGTGTTGATCCTGCAGGAGTTCCCCGACGAAGACAGCGCGCGGCGGTGGATCGACCACCCTGATGCCGCGGCGCAGTGGATGTCGGGAGCGGGCATCGGCGCCTACCCGCCGCTGTTCGTCGGCCGGTTTTTCGACATGATGCGCATCGAGGCGGACTGAGGATTCGCCCGTGTTCGTGTGCCTGTGTAACGGGGTCACCAGCCAGACCGTGTCCGAGGCCGTGGAATGCGGGGCGTCGAGCACCAAAGATGTCGCCGAGGCGTGCGGAGCGGGCGCCGATTGCGGTCGCTGCCGGCGCACGCTGCAGGCCATCCTGCGGTCATCGTCGCCGGACCACACACCCAACTCGATTTGACCGGGTCCGCGCCGCCGTCGTCGTCAGCGGCGCGGACTGCCGTCCGGCGACGTCTGCTGGACGAGTTCGACGAGCAGGCGGGGAATCTCGAGCCGCGGCAGCACCACCTCGACGAACACCATGCGGTCTTTGTGTTTGGCCGCGGCGGTCAATGCGTCGTCGAGTTCCCCGTAGGTGTGAACCCGGAACGCCAGGTGGCCGGTGACGCCCAGCGCGCCCGGAACGTCCGTCCACTTCCAGCTCACGATGTCGTTGTACGGCGCCGTCTCGCCGTGGATCGCGCGTTCGACGGTGTAGCCGTCGTTGTTGACCACCACGATGACCGGGGAGAGCCCCTCGCGCGAGAAGGTGCCCAGCTCTTGGATGGTCAGTTGCGCGGCGCCGTCCCCGATGAGCAACACCGTCCTGCGGTCCGGATGCGCCACCGCGGCCCCGAGCGCGGCGGGCAACGTGTAACCGATTGAGCCCCATAGCGGTTGACCGATGAAGGTGACTCCTTGCGGCAACCGGTGGTCGGCCATGCCGTAGAAGGACGTGCCCTGATCGGCGAGCACCACGTTGCCCGGTGTGAGCGCCAGGCAAAGACGATTCCACAACATCTTTTGCGTAAGTGGTTGATCGCGCGGTGGGGGCGGCGGGAGCGGTGCGGCGGGCGGCAGCGCCACCGGGGGCGACGAGATCCCGCGCCGGACCAGGATGGTGGCCAGTGCCTCCAGCGCTGCGCCCATTTCCAACGGCGCGAAGACTTCTCCGGCCACGCTGCTTTGATATTGGCCGACGTCGATGGTCCGGGCCGGGTCGATCCGCTGGCTGAAGAAGCCGCTCACCATGTCGGTGAACACCACACCGGCGGTGACCAAGACCGGCGCCTCTTCGATCGCGGTACGTACCGTCGGCGCACTGGCCGATCCCGCGTAGATCCCCAGGAAATTCGGTGCGCTCTCGTCGAGCAGGCTCTTCCCCCACATCAACGTGGCGTGCGGCACGACGTCGGCCGCCAGCAGCGCCTCCAGCTCTTTGATCGCCTGCAGGCGGTGGACGAGCAGGTCGGCGAGCACGGTGAGCTGGTGGTCGGCGATGAGCTCGGTCGCGGCCTCGACGAACATCGCCAGCGCGCGGGGGCTGGTGCCTCCGGTGTAGCGGGGCAGCGGCGCCTCGGGCGCTTCGGTGGGGAAGCGGGCCACGTCCGTGGACAGCAGGATATATCCGGGTCGCTTCTGTTCGCGCACCTCGCACAGCACCCGGTCGATCTCTCGGCGCGCCGTTGCGGGCATGAGATTGGCTTGAGCGCAGGTGATTTCGCGGCTGACCCGCAAGAAGTGCTCGAAATCCCCGTCGCCGAGCGAATGGTGTAGCGCGCGCCGGGTGCCTTGGGCGTCCTTGGAGGGGCCGCCGACGATGTGCACGACGGGCACCTGCTCGGCGAAGCTCCCCGCAATCGCATTGGCCGCGGACAGCTCACCGACACCGAATGTCGTTACCAGGGCCGACATTCCGCGCAGCCGTCCATATCCGTCGGCGGCATAGCCGGCGTTCAGCTCGTTGGCGTTGCCGACCCACCGCAGGGTCGGGTGGGCGATGATGTGGTCGAGGAACTCCAGGTTGTAATCACCGGGAACGCCGAAGATCTCCGAGACGCCGAGTTCGGCGAGACGGTCCAACAGGTAGTCACCGACGGTGTATGCGGGATCGGTCACGGCATCAGTCACAGGCACGACGGTACGCTCGGCCGAATCCATTCCGGGCGGGACGCCGTGCCAGTATCGTGCGGGCCATGGCACTCAAAGAATCCCGCGACATCGTGATCGAAGCCAGTCCCGAGGAGATTCTG
>Ga0134125_10010320_pt1 | contig 10496 bp, 8 predicted proteins | sample KB31751_FD_96464 | JGI IMG/M metagenome (GOLD analysis project Ga0134125, IMG submission 96464) | Terrestrial soil microbial communities with excess Nitrogen fertilizer from Kellogg Biological Station, Michigan, USA - KB3-175-1 | ecosystem: Environmental > Terrestrial > Soil > Unclassified ... | reverse complement strand
GAGGATGCGAGCACGCCGACCTGGGACAATCTGATCGAAGGGCAGATGAACCTGATCGACGCGGTGCGCCGCTCGATCACCTTCGAGGACCCGGCGAGCCGCAAGCGCTACGCGCTCAACTCGAAGACAGCGACGCTGCTGGTGCGGCCGCGCGGCTGGCACCTGCCCGAGGCGCATGTGCTGGTCGACGGCGAGCCGATGTCGGGTGCGCTGCTCGATTTCGGGCTGTTCTTTTTCCACAACGCCAAGGAGCTGCTGAAGCGCGGCAGCGGCCCCTATTTCTATCTGCCAAAGCTCGAGAGCCACCTCGAGGCGCGCCTCTGGAACGATGTCTTCGTCCACGCGCAGGCCAAGCTCGGCGTGCCGAAGGGTTCGATCCGCGCCACCGTCCTCATCGAGACCATCATGGCCGCCTTCGAGATGGACGAGATCATCTACGAGCTGAAGGACCATATGGGCGGCCTCAATTGCGGCCGCTGGGACTACATCTACAGCTACATCAAGAAATTCGCCGAGGACCCGAAATCGGTCATGCCGGATCGCGCGCAGGTCACCATGACCACGCATTTCCTGCAGAGCTATGTGCGCCTGCTGATCAAGACCTGCCACCGCCGCAACATCCACGCCATGGGCGGCATGGCGGCGCAGATCCCGATCAAGAACGACGCCGCCGCCAACGATGCCGCGATGGCCAAGGTGCGCGCCGACAAGGAGCGCGAGGTCGGCGAGGGCCATGACGGCACCTGGGTCGCGCATCCGGGCCTGGCGGCGCTCGCGAAGGACGTGTTCGACAAGGGCATGCCCGAGGCAAACCAGATCGCGCGCAAGCGCCAGGACGTGCACGTAACGGCAGCCGATCTGCTCAAGGTCCCGACCGGTCAGGTCACCGAGGCGGGGCTGCGCTCCAACATCAATGTCGGACTCGGCTACGTCGAATCCTGGTTGCGTGGCCTCGGCTGCGTGCCGCTCTACAACCTCATGGAGGACGCGGCCACCGCCGAGATCAGCCGCAGCCAGGTGTGGCAGTGGATCCGCCACGGCGCCAAGCTCGCCGACGGCCGCACCATCGACCGCAACCTCGCCGGCACGATCCTCGACGAGGAGCTCGGCAAGCTCAAGGACGGCGCAGCATCGAGCAACCGCTATGACGACGCCGCCAAGCTCTTCCGCGACATGATCCAATCCGAGCGCTTCGTCGAGTTTCTGACGCTGCCCGCCTATGAGGAGCTGGTGCGCGAGGGACGGTAGGCTGCGCCGCCGGCTCGCGGAGAATCCGGGCTCGCGCTTCACCGGATATTAGAGATTGCCGGCGCAGCCTGTCCTCTCCCGTCCTCGCGCTTGGGAGGGGAGGCGAGGCGCATGGCGGCTACGGTAAATCAGAACGCATCGCGGCAAGAACGGCGACGGCGGGGCTTGGTCCAGCTTGGCGCGGCCGCGCTTGTCGCAGCTTGCTGGTTTCTTGTCGCCCGCCTCATCTTTGCGTGGCAGGCGGCGCGTTGCCCGGCCGCCACATTCTACGCCGACTCTCCCGCGCCGCAGCATTTCCTCGAATTGGCGCCGCTCTTGATCGCGGCGGTGTGCAGCGCCGTCGCCGTGACGACTCAGATCTCGGGTAAGGCGTGGCCTCGCGTCGGGAGGCCGGCGCCCGAGCTTTCGGCGCCGCGCCGGTCCCGGTCGGCGCGGCGCCTGCGACGCTACAGCATCATCCTCACCGGACTCGCAGCGAGCGCGCTTCCCCTGAGCATCGGCTTCAGCTTCTGTCAATTTTGCCTGACGTCCGAGGGGATCGATTACCGAGCCGCTCCCTGGTCGGGTTTTCGCGAATATGCCTGGAGCGATGTCACCACGATCAAGACTGCTTGCTGGTCCGGCCGGCGGGGCTGGAACGCCAAATATGTGCTCGGCCTGGGCGACGGGTCCTCGATCGACATCATGGGCTCGGCGAGTGCCACCGAAAGCGCGTTGCCGCAAGTCATGCGCGCGCTGCACGGCCAGCATCTCGAATTCGATGCGAGCCACGTCAGCCGATATTGCGGCTTCCCAAACGCAAAGCTTTTCCGAGAGCGGCCCTGAGGCGGCGCTCCGGTGACCCAGAGGAGCTGGTGCGCGAGGGGAGTGAACGGCGTCGGTCGTTAGCCTCCTGTCCGGGTCGCGGCCAGCCGCTGCCGTAGCTCGGTCTTGAGGACCTTGCCGTAGTTGTTCTTGGGCAGGCTCTCGACGAAGACATAGGCGCGCGGCCGCTTGAAGCGCGCGATGGATTGGAGGCAGAGACGGTCCAGTTCCGCCTCTGCCACCGGCGCGCCTGGGCGAGGGACGATGAAGGCGACGACCTCCTCGCCCCAATCGGGATGCGGCCGGCCGACGACCGAGACCTCGCCGACGGCGGGGTGCTTCAACAGCACCTCCTCGACCTCGCGCGGATAGATGTTGCTGCCGCCGCTGATGATCAGGTCCTTCGACCGGTCGCGCAGCGTGAGGAAACCCTCGGCGTCGAAGACGCCGATATCGCCGGTGTGCAGCCAGCCGCCGCGCAGCGTCTCGGCCGTCGCCTTGTCGTCGCGCCAGTAGCCGGCCATCACCGTATCGCCGCGCACCAGGACCTCGCCCGGCTCGTCCGGCGGCAGGGCGCGATCATCGGCGCCGGCGACGCGCACCTCGAGCCCGGTGAAAGGCAGCCCGACCGAGCCCAGGCGCTCGCGCCAGCGCGGATGCGTCCGGTCGGCGTGGTAAGATTTGGGCAGCGAGGTGATCGTCATCGGCGATTCGCCCTGGCCATAGATCTGGCCGAGCTTCGGGCCGAGAAGATCGAGCGCCTTCAAGAGATCGGCCACGTACATCGGGCCGCCGCCATAGATGATGGTCTTGAGGTTGCGATGGTCGGCGGCGGCGAAGGTCGGATCGGCGACGAGGCGCGTCACCATGGTGGGCGCGGCGAAGAAGCTCACGCCCGGCCAGGCCTGCAGCAGATCGGCGATCTCGGTGGGATCGAAATGGCCGCTCTCCGGGATGACGTTGTTGGCGGCCTTGGCGACATGGGGGAGCGCGTAGAGGCCGGAACCGTGCGACAGCGGCGCGGCGTGGAGCGTGGCATCGCTCGGCGCGATGCTGTCGACGTCGGAAAAATAGCCGAGACTCGCCGCCAGCAGGTTGCGATTGGTGAGGATCGCGCCCTTCGGCCTTCCCGTGGTGCCGCTCGTATAGAACAGCCACGCAGCGTCATCCGGCCGGCGCTCGAACAGCGCCATGCCGTCGCCGCTCTGCCACTGCCGCCACTCGCGCTCGCCCACGACCGCGACGCTTGCCAGGCCCGGCAACTCGTCGGCGAGCGGCGCCACCGCTTCCGCGAGATCGGCGCTGATGATGGCGAGGCGCGCCCCGGAGTGGTCGAGGATATAGCGGAACTCGTCGCGATGGAGCTTGGCGTTGACGGGAACGGCAACCAGCCCAGCATGCCAGACCGCGAACAGCGCCTCGAGATATTCCGGCCGGTTCGTCATGATGATGGCGACGCGCTCGCCGGTCCGGCCATCGCAGGCGGCGGCGAGATGCGCGGCGATGGTGGCGACGCGCGCCGCAAATTGCCGATAGGTCGCACGAACGGCGCGCCCGTGCGAGATCGCCGGCCGCTCGCCGAACCGGCGCGCGTTGCGCTCGAGCCATCCGGCCAGATTCATGCAAGCGGTTCCTGAATCATCGCCGCGCTATCGCGTCACATGCGCCGACACGGCAAGCCATTGGCCGCCGCGGCGCGCCCAGACATCGGTATAGCGGCCGTTGCGCTTCTCGCCCGCGGCGGTCGTGTAGCTGGTCTTGCCGTGGATGATGGCGGCGTCCTTGCCGAGGAAGCGCACGCGCACATCGCCGGCGGCGAGGCCGGTGATCGTCACCGGACGCGCCGTCTGCTTGAGGAATTGCCGCTTGTCGACGAGCGAGCCGTCGGGATTGGAGCACAGGAAATCCTCGGCGAGGATCTGGTCGAAGCGGTGCACGTCGCCCTGCTGCACCGAGCGGATATAATCGGCGTTGAGCGCCGTCAGCGTGTCGAGGTCGGCGCGCTCGACCGTATCTGTGCGCATGGCTTGTTCTCCCTTGCCCATCGGTGCAGCGGCGGTCGGTCGATGATGCGCCGGCCCGCGATGGCGTCAAGCGAGTGGCGGGGCGGCGATGCCGTTGCCGGCCGGACGGGCGGCGTGATATCTCTCGATGAGCGAAGTCCGCTAAGACGTCGAACGCCGCACGACAGAGGTAGAGTCATGGCCAAGGGACAGCAACGCTCGAACCGGGAAACGAAGAAGCCCAAAAAGCAGAATGCCGAGAAAGGCAACAAGGAGCTGTCGGCATACAAGCAGTCGCTGCAGCAGCAGGGCGCCCCCGGCGCGCCGAAGAAGCCTTAAGCCCGGCCCTGCCGCCGGTCACGGCATGAAGCGCCACGTCATGTCGTTGGTCGCGCCGCACTCGTCGGCGGTGCGATAGCGCTCGAGCTCGACCACCACCAACCCCTCGATGCGCCGCGCCGAGCCGGCGGCGGCGCGGCAGGTGCCGCGCGACAGACCGTGCAGGGTTACCGCGACTTGCGGCCAGGCGCGCGCGTCGACCGTCGCATGATGCGCGAAGCGGGCGCGCAAGCGGCGCAGCGCCGCTTCGTCCGGCTTGGCGCGAGGCTCCTGCAGATCGGCTGCGGCTGATGTGAGCTCGCCGCGGATGGCGCGCCCCGGCGACATCAGCGCCGGCAGGAACACGCCGGCCAAGGCCAGAGCCAATCCCAGCGCCAGCACGGCCCACATCGTTGGCGACACCCGCCGCGGCCGCCTATGCGCCATCTTCGTCTCGTGCGTTCGGGAGAGAGTGTCGGCCGACATCGGAGTCGAGGCTCGGGTCCCGGGTTAGGAGCGCGCCTCGATCGGTGCCTTGCTATTGAGCGCGGCGATCAGGCCGTCGACCCCTTGGCTGCGCAGCACCGAGGCGAATTCGGCGCGCCGCGTCGCCAGCTCGCTGATCGTGCCGGTGAGATAGACGTCGCCGATGCGCCAGCTGTCGCCATCGCGGCGCATCAGGTAATTGATGCTCACCGGCTCGCCGTCCGACTTGACGATGCGCGTCTCGACCAGCTCGCTCGCGCCATAGGGCTTGGTGCCGCCGACTTCGAGCTTCTCGCCGGAGTAGCTGTCGAAGCGGCTGGCCCAGATCGCGGTGATATAGCGCCCGAACGCCTCGGTGACCTGCTGCCGCTTGGCATCGCTGAGCGACGACCAGGACAGCCCGACCGCCATGCGCGTCATGTAGGGGATGTCGAAGGTGCGCTTGACGACCGGCGCGAGCGCTGCATAGCGCCCGCTCTGGCCGAGCTTCTGGCCCTGCTGCATGGTATGCAGCAGCGCGGCGTAGAAGGCGCGTACCGGAGCCGCCGCGCTTGACGACTCGGCCGCGGCGGCTCCGGTCGAGCCGGCGGCGATCCCCAGGGCCAGCAGGGCGGCCATGGCGGACAGGGCAGTGCGGCGGGCGAGGCGTATCATGGCGAGATCCGATCTTCTTTTTTCAGTGGCAAGGGGGTGGGGCCGGGCCGGCATGAGGGGACAATCAGCGGCCCGGCCCCCGTGCTCAGGCGGGGCTGCGCGTGAGCACGCGATCATTGGTGAGCTTCTGCGCCACCTCGCGCAGAAAGCCCTCGAATCGTGCCGGGTTGACGCCATCCGCGCTCATCAAGGCGCGAATCACCCCGTCGGAGAGAACGTCAGAAAGTCTGGGCTCGGCGGGGCTGCAGTTCATCCTCTTTCCTTTCAGGCGTCACGCGGCCATTGCGTCGGTGGTTTGAATGGACTATGTTACTTACCGGTAACACCCCGTAAAGGTACTGACCGGTAACTCACATGTCAATGGTAAAAGCGAAGGCCGGAGCCGGTGGACCGGTGGCGGCCGAGCCGGTGTCGGAGCTGCCGCCGCGCGAGCGCATCCTCGCCGCGGCGCGCGAGCTGTTCTACCGCCACGGCATCCACGCCATCGGCGTCGATGCCATCGCCGAGGCCGCCGGCACCAACAAGATGACGCTCTACCGCCATTTCGATTCGAAGGACGCGCTGGTCGTCGAATGCCTGAGGCGTCTTACCGCCGAATTCGACGTTTCCTGGGATGACATTGCGGTCGCCCATGCCGGCGATCCCCGGGGCCAGCTCCTCGCCTGGCTGAAGCATATCGGCGAGTGGAAGCTGTCGGCGGCCGATCGCGGCTGCGCCCTTGCCAATACCGCCGTCGAAATCTCCGACCCCAACCATCCGGCGCGCCGCTTCATCGACCAGCAGAAGACGCAGCATCGCGAGAAGCTGGTGCAGCTCTGCCGCGCGGCCAGGCTGAGGGATCCTGAGCTTTTTGCTGACAAGGTATTCCTGCTGTGCGAGGGCGCCCGCGTCAGCCTGCAGAGCGTCGGCCCCAAAGGCCCCGCCGCCCGCCTGGTCGACATGCTGCAAGGCCTGGTCGCCGAGCACGCGCCGGCGCGCGCCTGATCTCTTAATTTCCTCTCCTCTCGCGGGAGAGGAAGGGGCCCGTCGCGCAGCGACGGGAAGGTGAGGGGCTGCCGCAGCATGGGGACGTCGGCAAGCGATATGATGGCCTGAACGGTTCCCCTCAACCTCCCAACGCTTTGCGTTGGGTCCCTCCCTCTCCCGCAAAGTCGAGGGAAACTTAGCTTGACTCGCGGCCGAATGTTCCCATCCTGTTCACGGTGAGCCTCGAGTCTCTGTTCCATCCTGCGGTCGCCGCCTGGTTTGGGCAGAGCTTCGCTGCGCCAACGCCGGCGCAGGCCGAGGCATGGCCGGCCATCAAGGACGGCCGGCACGTGCTGATCGCGGCGCCCACCGGCTCGGGCAAGACGCTGGCTGCCTTCCTCGCCGCGATCGACGGGCTGGTGCGCCAGGGTCTCGACGGCGGCCTCCCGGACGAGACGCAGATCGTCTATGTCTCGCCGCTGAAGGCGCTCTCCAACGACATCCAGAAGAACCTGGCGGTGCCGCTCGCCGGCATCCGCGCCGCGCTCCGCGAGCAGGGCCTGCCCGAGATCGAGATCCGCACCTGGGTCAGGACCGGCGACACGCCGCAAGGCGAGCGCGACCGTGCCCGCCGCCGCCCGCCGCATATCGTCGTCACCACGCCCGAGTCGCTCTACATCCTCTTGGGCTCGGAGTCGGGCCGCAAGATGCTGGCGACGACGCGCACCGTCATTGTCGACGAGATCCACGCGGTTGCCGCCAACAAGCGCGGCGCGCATCTGGCGCTGTCGCTGGAGCGGCTCGACGCGCTGTGCGGCAACCGACTTCTGCGCGTGGGGTTGTCGGCGACGCAGAAGCCGATCGAGGATGTCGCGCGGTTCCTGGTCGGCGCCGGGCGAGGGGACGGTCCGCCACCCGCATGCCGCATCATCGACACCGGCCATCGCCGCGCCCGCGACCTCGCGATCGAGGTGCCGTCGGCGCCGCTCGAATCGGTGATGTCGGCGGAGGTGTGGACGCAGGTCTATGACCGGCTCGCCGAGCTCGTCGCCGAGCATCGCACCACGCTGATCTTCGTCAACACCCGCCGCATGGCCGAGCGGGTGACGCGCCAGCTCTCCGAGCGCCTCGGCGACAAGCAGGTGACGGCGCATCACGGCAGCCTCGCCAAGGAGCTGCGCCTCGACGCCGAGCAGCGCCTGAAGCACGGCAAGCTCAAGGCGCTGGTGGCGACCGCCTCGCTCGAGCTCGGCATCGATATCGGCGAGGTCGATTTGGTCTGCCAGCTCGGCTCGCCGCGCTCGATCGCCAGCCTGTTGCAGCGCGTCGGCCGCTCCGGCCACGCCGTCTCCGGCACGCCCAAGGGCCGGCTCTTCCCGTTGTCGCGCGACGAGCTGGTCGAATGCGCCGCGCTCATCGACAGCGTCAACCGCGGCGAGCTCGATCGTCTCGCAATCCCCGAGCAGCCGCTCGACGTGGTGGCGCAGCAGATCGTCGCCGAAGTGGCGGCGCAGGAATGGAGCGACGACGCGCTCTTCGCCCTGCTGCGCCGCGCTTGGCCCTATCGCGCGCTGCCGCGCAGCGATTTCAACGCGATCGTCGCCATGCTCGCCGAGGGCTTCGCGGCGCGGCGCGGTCGCACCGGCGCGCTCCTTCACCGCGACGCGGTCAACGCCAAGCTGCGCGGCCGCCGCGGCGCGCGCCTCACCGCGCTGACCTCGGGCGGCACCATCCCTGACAATGCCGATTACCAGGTACTGCTCGAGCCGGAGAGCCAGATCGTGGGCTCCGTCAACGAGGATTTCGCCGTCGAGAGCCTGCAGGGCGACGTGTTCCAGCTCGGCAACACCTCCTATCGCATCATCCGCGTCGAGCGCGGCACGGTGCGCGTCGAGGACGCGCAGGGCGCGTCGCCGACCATCCCGTTCTGGCTCGGCGAGGCGCCCGGCCGCAGCGACGAGCTGTCGGTCTCGGTATCGCGGCTGCGTGAGGCGATCGCGGCACGGCTCAACGCCGATCGGGCAGGCGCCGGCGTGGTGCAATGGCTGATCGACGAGATCGGCATCGCCAAGGCGGCGGCGGAGCAGCTCGTCGAATACCTGACCGCCGCCAAGGCGGCGCTCGGCTCGCTGCCGACGCAGGATACGCTCGTCTTCGAGCGCTTCTTCGACGAGGCCGGCGGCATGCAGCTCGTCATCCATTCGCCTTATGGCAGCCGCCTCAACCGCGCCTGGGGCCTGGCGCTCCGGAAGCGCTTCTGCCGCAAGTTCAATTTCGAGCTGCAGGCGGCCGCGACCGAGGACAACATCGTATTGTCGCTGACCACCGCGCACAGTTTCGACCTCACCGACGTGCCGCGCTACCTCCATTCGGCGAGCGTGCGCCAGGTCTTGGTGCAGGCGCTGCTCGATGCGCCGATGTTCACCACGCGCTGGCGCTGGGTCGCCGCCGTGTCGCTGGCGCTGCCGCGCTTCCGCGGCGGCAAGAAGGTGCCGCCGCAGCTCGCGCGCATGAACGCCGAGGACCTCATCGGCACGCTGTTTCCGGACCAGATCGCCTGCGCCGAGAATCTGGTCGGCGAGCGCGAAGTGCCCGACCATCCGCTGGTGCGCCAGACCATCGCCGACTGCCTCACCGAGGCGATGGATATCGCCGGCCTGGAGGCGTTGCTGGCGCGCATCGAGGCGGGCGCCGTGCGCATCGTGCCCTGCGACCTGACCGAGCCGTCGCCCCTGGCGCTCGAAGTGCTGTCGGCGCGGCCCTACGCCTATCTCGACGACGCGCCGCTCGAGGAGCGCCGCACGCAAGCCGTCATGGCGCGCCGCTGGCTCGCGCCCGAGGCCGCCGCCGATATCGGCCGGCTCGACCCGGAGGCGATCCAGCGCGTGCGCGGCGAGGCCTGGCCCGACGGCGCCAATGCCGACGAGCTGCATGACGCGCTGGTCTGGCTGGGTTTCCTCACGGCCGAGGAGGCACGGTCCGATCCGCGCTGGGCCGAGTGGTTCGCCGACCTCAGGAAACAGAAGCGGGTCACGCTGCTGCACGCGCCCAAGGCGGCGCTGTGGGTCACCGCCGAGCGCCTGCCGCATTTCCAGGCGCTGTGGCCCGCAGCTAAGCTCGATCCGGCGATCACCGCGCCGGCCGCTTATGCCGAGCGCGCATGGTCGGCGGCGGAGGCGCTGGTTGAGATTCTGCGCGGCCGCCTCGAGGGCCAGGGTCCGATGAGCCAGGCCGCACTGGCGGCGCCGCTGGGCTTGGCGCCCGACGACATCGCCGCGGCGCTCGCCGCGCTCGAGGTCGAGGGCTTCGCCTTGCGCGGCCGCTTCACGCCGGGCGCCGACGCCGACGAATGGTGCGAGCGCCGCCTCTTGGCCCGCATCCACCGCTACACCGTGAAGCGCCTGCGCGCCGAGATCGAACCGGTCGCGGCCCGCGATTTCCTGCGCTTCCTCCTGGGCTGGCAGCGCGTCACCGCCGATCAGCGCATGGAAGGGCCCGACGCGGTCGCCGCAATCATCGGGCAGCTCGAAGGCTTCGAGGCGGCGGCCGGCGCATGGGAGACCGAGATCCTGCCGGCGCGCATCGCGCATTACGACCCGGCCTGGCTCGACGATCATTGCCTCGCCGGCCGCATCTCCTGGGCGCGCTTGCGGCCGCGCAACGGCACGAACGGCAATGGCGAGCGGCGCGCCTCGCCGGTGCGCACCACGCCGATCACCTTGCTGGCGCGGCGGCACGCGCCGCTCTGGGCGGCGCTGTCGCCCGCCGACGACGCGATTCCGCTCTCGGCGCCGGCGCAGGCGGTGATCGCCGCCATCCGCGCGCAGGGCGCGTCCTTCTACGACGAGCTGGTCGAGACCACCGGCCTGCTCAGGCCGCAGGTCGAGGAGGCGTTGGCCGAGCTGGTGGCGCAGGGCCTCGTCACATCCGACAGCTTCGGCGGCTTGCGCGCGCTGCTCGTGCCCGCAGCCAAGCGCGATGGGCGGCGGCGCGGTCGCGCGCTTTTCGGCATGGAGG
>Ga0134125_10010319_pt1 | contig 10497 bp, 12 predicted proteins | sample KB31751_FD_96464 | JGI IMG/M metagenome (GOLD analysis project Ga0134125, IMG submission 96464) | Terrestrial soil microbial communities with excess Nitrogen fertilizer from Kellogg Biological Station, Michigan, USA - KB3-175-1 | ecosystem: Environmental > Terrestrial > Soil > Unclassified ... | reverse complement strand
TTGCCGCCGCTGCGCGACCGGGAAACCGATATCGAGCAGCTCGCGCAGTTCTTTCTCGACGAGCTCAACCGCGCCGAGGGAACGCACAAGACCTTCTCGCGCGATGCGCTGGTGCGCCTCTATCAGTACGGATGGCCGGGCAACGTCCGCGAGCTGCGCAATTACGTGCAGCGCGCCTTCATCATGGCCGATGACGTCATCGAATGTGACATAACCTTGACCGACGCGCCGCCCAAACCCGACGACGGCACCACCATCACCATCCGCGTCGGGACTCCGCTGGAGGAGGTCGAGCGGCGGGTCACCATGGCGACGCTCGCCTACTGCGGACACGTCAAGCGCAAGGCGGCGGAGATCCTCGGCGTGAGCCTGAAGACACTGTACAACCGGCTCGAGACCTACAATGGCAGGGACTCGGGCAGTCGACCCTCCTCGGGCAAGGATGAGGAGTCCGAGAGCGGCCGGGATTCGCTGCGTTGAGGGAACGTCGGACGATTCCTACAGTCCGTTGCGTTGCAGCTGCCGTTGCTGCTTCCGTATCTCCCATAGGCGCGCTGCCGATCGCGAGACTACGCTGCGCCGCGCATGGGATGTGACGACCCATGCCGGCCATTCGAGTCGCAGTCGTAGATGATCATCAGCTCGTGCGGATCGGGCTGAGGCAGATCATCGAGGCGCAAGCGGATTTCGTCTGGGCGGGTGAGGCGAAGACAGGACGTGAGGCTCTTACACTGCTGCGCAGCACTCCCTGTGATGTGCTCCTGCTGGACCTGTCGCTTCCCGACATGTCGGGACTCGACGTGCTCCGCCAGATCAAGTCGCACCACGAATCGGTGGCCACGCTGGTGTTGAGCGCCTATCCGGAGAGCCAGTATGGCCTGAACGTGCTGCGGGCGGGGGCGAGCGGCTTCGTGAGCAAGAGCGCCGACGACGGCGAGCTCTGCCGCGCAATTCGAGCCGCCATGCGCGGCGGCCGCTACGTGAGCCCGGAGCTGGCGGAGATGCTCGTGAGCGGAATGCAGGGCGCTCCGGGCGAGCCGCGGCACAGCGTGCTGTCGGAGCGGGAATTCCAGATCTTCTGCAAGCTGGCCGAGGGACGCAGCGTTTCCGAGATCGCCGCCGGCCTCTTCCTCAGCGTCAAGACCGTCAGCACCTACCGCACACGGATACTGGAGAAGATGGGCATGAAGACGAACGCCGACATCACCTACTACGCCATCAAGAACAATCTGCTGCAGTGAGATGTGTGGTGGGTGCTGAAGCTCGATCCTCCGGCGGCAACGGCTCCTCCAAGATCGAGCGGCGCATCCTGCTCATCGAGGACTCCGCCGTGCTGTCGCGGAGGCTCGTCGACCTGCTGTCCGAGCCGGGACGCGTGTCGGTCACGGCACAGGCGGCGACGCAAGCCGAGGCGCTGTTGCGCCTGCAGGAGGCCACCTACGATGTCCTCGTGGTGGACATCGAGCTGGCCGAGGGCAACGGCGTGGCGGTCATCCGTCAGGTGCGCCAGCTCTATCCGCCGGATGCACAGCCGCTGGTCGTGGTGTTGACCAATTATGCTTCGGATTTCGTGCGTGACCACTGCTTCGCGGCGGGCGCGGATTACTTCCTGGACAAGATGCGGGACATTTCGCAGTTGAAGGCGGTGGTTGCCGACGGCCATTCGAAGTGGAGCGCGAGTTGATTGGCGCACAGGACCAGCCTCTTACATGGTTCGGCCTCGCGGCCCCGGGAGCGGCCCGGGGCCGCTTACTGACTTGCTTTCGAACGGAACGCTGACATGCAACATCGTGCCAGAGCCGGGCGTTGACTCGATTTCGAACTGGCCGCCCAGCGCTCGCACCCGCTGGCGCATTCCCATCAGCCCGTGCGACCAACGGAATTTCGGGTCGGCGGCATCGAACCCGCGCCCGTCATCGCTCAGAGTGAAGCGGCAGGCATCGCGCTCCACGGCGAAGCGTAAGGTAACGGAGCGTGCGCCGGCGTGCCGGATGATGTTCGTAACGCCTTCCTGGACGATTCTGAAGAGGGCGATCGCCGTCTCTTTCGGCATCGGTGCGCCGTCCTCGGGCAGCGCGAGGTCCGCGCGCAACCCCGCCTTGGCGCACGCGGAGTCGACGTAGGCGCGCAGAGCCGTCGGCAGACCGAAGTGATCGAGCAGCGAGGGCCGCAGGTCCTCGACCACTCGGCGCTTGAGGTCCATCGCCTCATCCAGCACGCTCCCGAGTTGCGCCAGCCGCTCCTGCAACGCGGGGTCCGGCACGCGCGATTGCAGCCAGGAGAGGTCCATCTTGGCCGCTGTCAGGAGCCCTCCGAGCTCATCGTGAAGATTGCGCGCAAGCTCCGACTTCTCCTTCTCCGACAGCTCCTGCAAATGCGTCGACAGGGCGGACAGCTCGCCCGTTCGCGCCTCGATCAGGGTCTCCAACTCTTTTGCATGCCGTTCGGACGCTGCTCGCAGCCCCTCGCGCCGGATGGCATCTGCGGCGAGCAGGCGGCTGAGTGCAATGAGCAAGCCCACCGCAAGGAGCGCGAGGACGATGACCGCGGCCTGGGTTTGGGGCGCTTCCGCCAGCCATTCCGCGATCGCAGCCGACGCCAGCGCTGCAAGCAGCACACCGAGCAGCGCCAGCCACGCCCGCACGGGTAGCAGCCGCAGCGCTGACCAGCCGAGCGGCTCGCGGGTACGTGCCTGCGGATGGGCGGGCGCCGCGGCGTCGAGATGGGTGGCGGGCAAAGGCGTTTCCATATCCGTATATTTTGCCTCCCCGCACGCAAAAAAAAGCCCCGCACCAGGCGGGGCTTTTTGAGCCGAAAGGCTTTTAGCCGGCCGGCGGGGCCTTCTTCTTGGAGTGCTTCTTCATCGCATGATGAGAAGACTTCTTGTGCTTTGCGGCCTTGTGAGTGGACTTCATGCTGTCGGACTTCATGCTGCCGGTCGAGGCGGCAGCCTGGGGGGCGGCAGCGGCGGTCGTGACCGCGATGACGGGGCTGGCGATCAGCAGCGCGCCGAGGACGGCGGGAACGAGCTTCTTGAGCATCGACATCTCCAAATAGCGAGGATTGAGAGCAGTCTCGATTCGCCCGGGCGCTCAGGCACCGGAACCGCGCGCATTATCCCCGCAAGGCCGCCGCAACTGGCCTGCATGACTGGAAAGTAATGTTCCGGCCGCGGAACAGCGTCGTTTCAGGGGGCGGAGCGCTCAATGTCCCTGAAAAGCGACAAGAGTCCGCACGGGGACTTCCAAGGCCTCGAGCCGGCGGGAGCCACCCAGGTCCGGCAGATCGATGACGAAGCAGGCAGCCAGGATCTGCGCCCCGAGCGAGCGCAGCAGCTTCACGGCTGCCTCGGCGGTCCCGCCGGTGGCGATCAGGTCATCGACCAGGATGATCCGCTCCCCCTGGGCCACACCATCCCGATGCATCTCGATCTCGTCCAGGCCGTACTCCAGGGAGTAAGCCACGCGAACGGTCTCGTGCGGCAGTTTGCCCTTCTTACGGATCGGCACGAAGCCGGCGGCGAGCTGATGCGCGATGGCGCCCCCGAGAATGAAGCCGCGCGCCTCGATGCCGGCGACCCGGTCGACCTTCGAGCCGGTCCATGGGCGCACCAGCTCGTCGACCGTGCGCCGGAACATCCGCGCATTGCCGAGCAGGGTGGTGATGTCCCTGAATTGGATCCCGGGGCGGGGGTAGTCCGGGATGGTACGAATCGAGGCTTTGAGCTCTTGCAGCGCGGTCGGATCCATGACCATTGACTCTACACTGTTTCCAGATACTGGACGCTGAAGTAGTCTCGTGGGTCCCTCCAGGAATGCCGTGGCGTCCACCCGGCGGTCCGGGCCTGAATCGCAAAGGACTCCGCGCTGTACTTGTGACAGTGCTCGGTGACGAGCCGCTCGCCCGCGGCAAACTCGACGGTCGCGCCGGCAACATGCACGGTCTGCCGCCGGACACTCACCAGATGCATCTCGATCCGGCTCTGGGCCGGCATCCACACCGCCTCGTGCCGGAAGGATCCCGCATCGAAGTCCGCCGCGAGCTCGCGGTTCAACCTGACGAGCAGATTCAAATTGAACGCGGCGGTGACCCCGGCGGCATCGTTGTATGCGCGCTCGAGGATGGCCGGGTCCTTGGCCATATCGATGCCGACCAGGAGCCCGCCCCCGGGACCCGCGGCGCGGCGCATGAGCTCCAGCAGGCGAATGGCCTTGGGCGCGTCGAAATTCCCCAGCGTGGAGCCTGGAAAGAAGACCACCACCCGCGACGGCGGCCGCCGGGTCGGCGGCACTGTAAATCCCTGTGTGAAGTCGGCGCACACCGGCAGGACTTCCAGTCGCGGGTAGGCGGCTTGCACGGCGCGCGCAGCCTCGAGCAAGTGAGTGCGGGAGATGTCCACCGGGACGTAGGCGGCAAGGTCCGGCAGCGCATCGAGCAGCAGACGCGTCTTGCGGCTGGAGCCGCTTCCGGGCTCGAGCAGCAACGCACGCTCACCGATGCATGCCGCTATCTGCGCTGCATGGCGCGCGAGGATTGCCGTTTCCGTGCGAGTCAAGTAGTACTCGGGCAGCTCACAGATCGCCTCGAAGAGCTGCGAGCCGTGCCGGTCGTACAGATACGCGGGGGAGAGTCTCTTCGGTGTGCTGCGCAGGCCTGCAAGCACCTGTTCGACCAAGAGCCAGTCCGCCGCGTCGGCGCCGGATGTACGCGGTGCCGGCCTCGAGTTGCGGTGGAATCTTGTCACGCGATGTCTCCGGCGAGCCGTACGCCGCTGAATTGCCAGCGCGCGGCGGGGGGGAAGAAGTTGCGATAGGAAGCGCGGATGTGCTCCCGGGGAGTGGCGCATGAGCCGCCGCGCAGCACGAGTTGGTTGATCATGAACTTGCCGTTGTATTCACCGAGCGCTCCGGGCGCGGGGGAGTAACCGGGGTAGGGAGCGTATGCGGACTGCGTCCACTGCCAGACATCGCCGAACATCTGCAGCAGAGTGTCAGGAGCCGCGGAGCTCGCGACAGCCGGGGCGGCCTGCGGATGCCAAGCGCGGCCTTCGACGAAGTTGCCCGTCACCGGTTCCGTGCCCGCCGCCAGCTCCCACTCGAACTCGGTGGGCAGACGCGCGCCCGCCCAGCGGGCAAAAGCGTCGGCCTCGTAGTAGCTCACGTGACAGAGCGGCGCCTGCGGATCGAGCTCACGCATTCCGGTCAGAGAGAATTCCTCCTCCAGAGACCGGGACCAGTAGAGAGGCCGTTGCCATCCCTCGCGCCGCGCCAGCGCCCAACCGTCGGAGAGCCAGAGCAGCGGCTCTGCGTAGCCGCCGGCGCGCACGAATTCGAGGTATTCGCCGTTGGTCACCGGCCGGTTGGCGAGCCGGAAGGGCGTGACGAGGGCGCGATGGCGGGGCAGCTCGTTGTCGAAACAGAAGCCCGGTCCGCCGTGCCCGATGCCCGCGATGCCGCCTTCGAAGCGCAGATAGCGCAGCGGCGCCGAACGCGTCGGCGGGCGGCGAATCCTCTCCCGGTAGGCGGGCAGCAGCGGATTGAGAGAGAAGAGATGCTTGATGTCGGTGAGCAGCAGCTCCTGGTGTTGGCGCTCGTGCTCGAGCCCCAGGATGAGCACGTCCTGAAGCTCTCGGGGAAGCTCGCCCGCGGCGAGGAGCGATGTCATCCGCTCATCGATTGTCGCACGATACGCGCCGACCTCGGCGACCGTGGGGCGCGACAGCATGCCGCGCGCGGCGCGGCAATGCATCGGGCCCACGGTGTTGTAATAGGAGTTGAAGAGATACCGAAAAGGCTCCGCGTACGGGCGATAACCGTTCACGGCGCGCGCCAGCACGAACTCCTCGAAGAACCAACTCGTGTGCCCGAGATGCCATTTCGCGGGACTGGCATCGGGCATCGACTGTACCACGTAGTCCTCGACGGCGAGCGGCGCGCAGAGCTCGACGCTCGCCGCGCGCACCGCGAGATACGATTCCGCGGTACCGCATGTGGGTTCTCGCGAGCGTGTCTCGGAGGGGCGAGGCCGCCCTGGAAAGCGATTGGCTTGCATCGGCGAGGCTCCTCCGGGCAATGGCACTCCCGCGAGCAGAATCCATACCCAGGGCTGCCGACCGGCGCCCTGGGAATCTGGGAGAATCGCCGTATCGCCCCCCGCGGGTCTTCATCGAAGGTGCCTCCCGTCCATGCAAGCGATCGACGCGCTCCTGAAGCGACGCTCAGCCAAGACACTCGTTGAACCTGCTCCCGACGATGGTGCGCTCGAGCTGCTGCTCGAGTGCGCCTCCCGTGCACCCGATCACGGGAGGTTACGGCCGTGGCGCTTCGTCGTGATTCGGGGCGCCGCGCGCGAGCGATTGGGGGACCTCATGGCCGACCAGCTGCGACGAAAGCAGCCGTCCGCGAGCCCCGAGGCGCTGCAGCGCGAGCGGCAAAAGCCGTTGCGGGCCCCGCTCATCATCGCGGTTGCGGCCGTCCGCGATGCCGCGGCCCGGATTCCGCCGATCGAGCAGATCCTCGCGGCAGGCGCCGCGGCGCAGAACATCATGCTGGCCGCCCCGGCGCTCGGATTTGGAGCAATGTGGAAGACCGGCGACGCCGCTTACGACGATACCGTGAAGGTGGCGCTCGGCCTCGAGGCCGCAGACGCGATCGTCGGATTCCTCTACCTCGGCACCGTACCGGCGGACGCGGTGCCGCCGGCGGCGCGGGGTCAGTGGGAGGACCGGGTCAGCTACTTTGGAGAGGAGCGCGTCAAGGCTTGACCACCGCCAGCACTACGATGGCGATGAGAAAGAGCAGGGGTACCTCGTTGAATATCCGGTACCAGCGTTCCGAGTGTCTGTTGCGTCCGTCGCGCAAGTCACGGAGCAGCTTGCGGCACCAGAGGTGATAGACGATGAGCCCGGCGACGAGCACGAGCTTCACGCGCAACCAGAGGAAATCGAGATAGCCGGGCGCGGCTGCAACCATCGAGAGGCCGAACACGATGGCGAGCGTGGCACCCATCGTCATCATGCCGAAGAGCCGCCGCTCCATGACCACGAAACGCTCGCGCCCGGATGCATCGGATGCGGCGACGTGATACACGAAGAGCCGCGGCAGATAGAAGAGCCCGGCGAACCAGGTGACGACGAAAACGATGTGAAAGGCTTTGAGCCAGAGCATCGCTCATACTAACGGGTTGCCGCCGCGCCGTCAGGTTGCCAATGCCGGCTTCGCGCAACGGCCTCGGAGCTTTGATCGAGCGGTTCGCCGGCAATCCGCTCGCCCACGGCGGCAACTACCGCGGCCGGCATGGAGGAAGCCGCCTGCCGGTAAGTGTCGGCGCTTCCGCCCCGCGATTCGGTGTGGGCGAGTACGCCAACCTCCCAGCCGGCGGCCGACCGGCAGGCAAGGCCGGCGAGCGCCGGTTGCCGCAGCGTGAATGTGCGGCAGTATTCGCCCGACTTGGCGCGGAAGGTGATGCCGATCCGCGCCGGCGCGGCGGCGGTCTGCTCGCTGGCGAGTCGATCCGACAATGCGGCGGCCAGCGCGCCGGCCGCCAGCAGCCGATCGCCTCTCATCTCGATGGGACCGGGAATTTCGGTGTATACCCATGTCAGCCGTGCGGCGACTGCGCCGACGAGCAGGCTCGCGGCGACCGCGGCCCACTGCGGCCAGGTCCATCGGTGTGCCTGCCGACGCCGCAGCGGCATCACGTTGCTTTTGCGCGGCTCGGCGGGGTCGCTGCGTACCACCTTCAACACGCGTGCGGGCACGGGCTCCTCGAGAACCTTGTTGAAAGCGGAATGAACACGATTGCGCAGAGCCTTGTGTTGGGCGATGCGGCGCGCGATGTCCGGGTCGGACGCCATTGCGGCATCGACGGCCGCGCGTGTGGGCGCGTCGAGCTCATCGTCCGCGTAAGCCATGAGCACTTCTTCGGGAAACGTCACGGCGGCACTCCTGAAGTCTCGGATAACATCGATTGCAGCGCCTCGCGGCCCCGGGCCAGACGACTGGTCAGCGTTCCCACCGGTACGCTCATGATCGACGCCGCCTCCTTGTAGGACAGCCCCTCGACGAGTACCAGGGCGATGGCCAGCCGCTGATCCTCCGGCAGGCGCGAGAGCGCATCCTGGAGGCAGAGCAGCTCCGGGTCGGAGCCCCCGGCAGGATCCCCGACGCGCTCGGCGAGCTCCGCCGGCTCGAGCAGGGACTCGCGCCGGCGGCGGCTGCGGCCCTCATCGATCCAGGCGTTGCGCAGAATGCCGAACAGCCAGCTTGCCACGGGGTGATCCGGACGGAGCTGGTCGGCGCGCGCGAGGGCGCGCTCCGCCGTGATTTGCACGAGGTCGTCCGCATCCTGCGCATTGCGCGCCAGGGAGCGCGCGAACCGCCGCAAACGCGGCAGAAGCTCGATGATCCGCTCACGGAGAACCTCGCCGGATGATCCCATGCCTTCTGATCGTACTTACGGTAGTGGCAGCCATTTTCTTCCATGTGCGCAGACATTCAACTAGCTTAGCGGTATGACTCGTGCGCTCCTTCTCACGATCCTGATGCTCGCGCCGGCGGCCGGGGCCCAGATCCCGCTCCCGGGCGGCCTGCCTGGCGGGCTGCCCGCAGGCCTGCCCGGAGGCTTGCCCGCCGGGGTCGGTCTGCCGCTCGCGGCACAGCAGCCCCTCGAGGCGCTGACCCACGACGTCGGCCGGCTGGCGGATGCCCGCAGGCTCGGCATTCACCTGCTCCTCCGCCGTCACGCCGACGTGCTGGAGGCCGATCCCGGCGGCAATCCGATCGTGCGGGGTGAGGTGCTGGCGTTCTCGCCTTCGGGTACCGCCCTGGCGAGCGCCGTCAACGCCGGGTTCTCCATTGTCCGCGAGCGCTCTCTTGGTGCGCTGGGCGTTCGCATCGTGGTGCTCGAGGCGCCGCGCGACATGCCGACGGACCACGCATTGAGTCTGCTGCGGCGGCTGGATCCCGCCGGCACATACGATTTCAACAACATCTATATGCAGGGAGGCGCGGCGCAAGGAAGCACCACGAGCGGTGTAGGAGCCGTGCCGTCGGGAGTCGCTGACCCGGGTGCGGCGAGGGCAGTCGCGCTCGGGCTCATCGACGGCGGTGTGGGTACGACGCAGGCCGTCTTTCAGGGCATCGTCATTCATCAATACGGTTGTGGCGGGACTGCGATACCGAGCGCGCATGGTACCGAGGTGGCATCGCTCCTGGTCGGCCGGTCGGCGCGGTTCGGGGGCGCTGCGCCCGGCGCGACCCTCTATGCGGCGGATGTCTATTGCGGCAAGCCCACCGGTGGCGCGGTTGACGCAATCACTGACGCCCTCGCATGGCTCGTTGCGCAGCATGTTCCGGTGATCAACGTCAGCCTGGTCGGACCGCCCAACGCGCTCTTGCAGCAGGTGATCACCCGTGTGGTCGCTCAGGGTTTTCTGATCGTCGCCGCCGTCGGCAACGACGGTGCGGCCGCGCCGCCGCTCTATCCGGCCGCATACCCGGGCGTGGTTGGGGTGACTGCGGTGGATACCCACCGGCGGGTGATCTTCGAAGCGGAGCGCGGCCCGCAAGTCATGTTTGCGGCGCCCGGTGCAGACATCCCGGCGGCCACGGTACCCGCGGGGTTTGCGGCAGTGCGTGGAACGTCTTTCGCCGCGCCTCTCGTGGCGGGTCTGCTGGCTGCGCGTCTGCAGACCGATCCCACCCCCGATCCCGCCGCCGCGGCCCGCGCCGCCGTGGCGGCGCTCGCGCGCGCGGCCATCCATCTGGGCTCCTCGGGCCGCAATACCGTCTTTGGGTTCGGTTTGGTCGGTGCCAATCTCCCGGCGCCCCGGCCCTCGATCGCGGAATAAGTCAAACGGAAAATTTCATGGATCGCCGCGGAAGGATTCCGCTGTCGCGGTCGTAGTCACCTTAGAAGGTCGCGGATGGGCCGCGGCCTCGAGAGGAGAACGACCATGACGAAGTCACACAGTCTTTTCGCGAGTGCCGCTGTCGCCGCCGTGTTTGCATGCGCCGCGCCGGCGCACGCACAGCTGCTCGGCGGCGGCGCACATGGTGCGCTGGGCGGTGCCTTGGGCGGGGGCTTTGGCCCTGCCGGCGGAATGATCAATGGCGGGGGTTGGGGCATGATGAACGGCTCGCTCGCGGGCCCGGGCGGTGGCTTCAACCGACTCAACCGCCTCAGCGGCCTTAGCGGCCGCACGGCCGCCGCCGGGCAATCGGTCCGGGGCGCGGCCCAGGGTGCTGCCCAGGGTGCTGCCCAGAATGCGACCCAGACTGCCACCCAGAGTGCTGGCCAGAGCAAGGGTGTCCTGGAGTCCGACGCCGGACGCCTGGCCGCCAGGGGCCGCAATGCGACCGCCGGGGCGACCGGATCCGCGTCGGGCACTGCTTCCGGCGCCGCGCAGGGTGCGGCCAACGCTCAGCCGAGTATCGGTGAACCGGGACTTCCCGCGCTCGGTGGCCTCGATGCCAACGGTGCGACCAATGGGGCGCT
>Ga0134125_10010318_pt1 | contig 10498 bp, 7 predicted proteins | sample KB31751_FD_96464 | JGI IMG/M metagenome (GOLD analysis project Ga0134125, IMG submission 96464) | Terrestrial soil microbial communities with excess Nitrogen fertilizer from Kellogg Biological Station, Michigan, USA - KB3-175-1 | ecosystem: Environmental > Terrestrial > Soil > Unclassified ... | reverse complement strand
TCTTTCGCAGGCCGTCCCATCCAGCCCCGGCTGAATGGTATGAAACGCTCCAGCGGCAACATCGCCAACGCTGCCGCAATTCGCTTGTGCTCGGCACTCAGCACCTTTCCGTTCTCTTCCAGCCTTCGGAAACAGCTCGCTTTGCAGCATGTGCGCAAACCGGCATATATTCTCGCGTAGTGTAAGCTGCATCTGGAGGCTTCTCCTGAAGTTGTTTTGTTTGTTTTGCAGCAACAGGATACTTCGTTGACGCCTCCTCTTACAACAATTCAGCTCTTTATGTTTTACCCCCCGGGCCGGGGAGCCACCCTCTACTTTTGCAAGTGCCTCTTGTTGTTGTGACTACGTCAGGACGGATTTTTGTCGCAAAACACTACCAGGTTGGAATCACTCGATATGCAACGCGAAAGTAAACAACTAGGAAAGCGACCTCCGCTGATCTACAATACCCGTGCACCAAAGTCACCGATGACCGTTATGGCTTCTGAAGTAGCCGGCGCGTGGAGAAAGTGCTCCATCGGACTACGATGCGTTTTTAGCCGTTGGCGAGGTTATCAACGAGATGCTCGGCAGCCGGCAATAATGGACCCTCGCTTACGCTGCCGTTAGCGATCAGCAACTCAACGAATAACTCGACCAGACCAGGCAGGCATCACTGCGCGGAACTCGCCCGGTAGGCCGGCACAAACTCCTCTGTAACGAACTGCTCATACGATGTCGGCGTGGTATTTCGCTGCGATCTCGTCTCAAGAGCTCGAGCATGCCCTGAATTCAGCGCCTCCGCCATCTCGGCCATCAGGTTCGCTGTGCTCTGCGAGGCGCCCATCTGCATCAGAAAACCGCCAAACTGATCGTAAGTGATTTGACGGTACTGCAACTCTGGCCTGCCGATCGCCTGGCCGATGGCCGCTGTCACTTCCGTCATCGTAAGATCGCGCTCGCCCAACAATTCTTGCGCCTGGTGACCGCGGAACTCCAGCCGCAGTAGTTGATCCGCCACAAAGTTCCCGATATCACGCGTCGCAATCATCGGGACCTTGAGGTCGGCTTTCAGCGGACCAGCGGTCGCCCCCATCTGCTGAATCACGCCCGCCTGCGGCAGCGTATTTTCCATGAAATACCCGGCACGCACATATAACGCATTCAGTGCTGAAATTCGCTTGAGCCGCTCCTCCATACGATGTAGGCCGGCAATCGGCCCTGTTTTGTCCGGCTTATCCGCTCCAAAGCTGCTGAGGACCACTACATAGGCTGGCCCATCCTTTTCGAAAGCGGAAGCGATCGCTTCTGTCACCTTATCCTGATACGCCGCGTGATCGGGGTTAGCCAGATCGGGCGGAATCATGACATATGCCGCCTCCGCGCCGTTAAAAGCCGTGCTCATTGCTTCTTTATTACTGACATCGGCTGCAAACGGTTCCGCGCCGAGCGACACCAGCGAAGCCAGACGTTCTACGCTTCGTCCCACCACTCGCACCTTCTTCCCTTGAGCGAGCAGTCTCTTCGCAACAACGGATCCGGTATGCCCGGTCGCTCCAGTAACTACATACATCCTGACCTCCAGGGTTGTGGATTCTTCGATGTTTGGATGTCGCAGGCGGCGGCTGCGCTTCCAGAAAGGCTACAAACCTGAGAGTTAATCCCTGCCGCGACCGCCGGATACAGGGCGCAGACGGCTCGACCTGGTAAGCATCCCAGCTTCAAAAACTAACGCAGAGCAATTGCGGACGCCGGTCAAGCGATACGTACACTGAGCATTGATATCGATCCACCATCCACGCCTTCCACCGGAAAGCTGATTGGCTCGCGCTGTTGTCTGGTGGCGAGCACGTATAGCAGTGGCAGATAGTGATCCGGCGTCGGAATTGAGAGCAGGGCCTCTCGCCCCAGGCTTTCATAAGCAATCAGGGGTTTGTATTCTTCAGCCAGCATCATTTGCTTCGCTTCACTCTCGAAGCGAACAGCCCAGTCATACGGATCGGGCATGTGGCGCCCCCATGCGTACGCATGAAGATTGTGCACCAGATTTCCACTACCTACAATCAAGATCCCTTCGTTGCGTAATGGTGCTAACTTTCTGCCGATTTCAAAGTGAAAGCCCGCGGGCTGCGCTTCATCAATGCTCAACTGAACTACTGGAATATCCGCAGCCGGGTACACGTGACGCAAAACCGACCACGTGCCATGGTCGAGTCCCCAGGAACTATCGAGGGCAACGGCCATAGGCGCAAGCATTTGTCGCACGCGACGAGCGAGATCGGGGTCGCCGGACGCTGGATATTGCACCTGATAAAGCTCTTTCGGAAAGCCGCCGAAATCGTGAATGGTTCTTGGAGCGGTACTGATGGTAACGCCTGTTCCAGGCGCGAACCAGTGAGCGGAGATGGAAAGAATGCCTCTCGGCTTTGCCGTTTGCTGTCCGATGCGTTGCCATGCTTGCGTATAGCTGTTATCTAATAAAGCATTCATAGGATTGCCGTGTCCGAAAAAAATCGCAGGCATTACCTCCGGCATTTGCATGTACCTCGCTAACGATTAAACAAACTATATTTCCATCTATGCCACGCCACGTTCATTCGATCGGCCGGCCCCATTGACGTCCGTCTCCGCGGACGGCCCCTCCGGGGGGCGCGCAACTGGAAGCTGCCAACCGCGCCGCATCGCCATAAAACGGAGGCCAAAGCAGAGGATTGCGCCGGCGACCGCCGCCACGGAGGACGGAACATGCAGCATACGTCCAACGACGACCACAGCCGCGCCAATCAGGGCCGCAACCGCGTAAAGCTCGGTGCGTAACACTGTCGGGATTTCTCTCACGAGCACATCGCGCACCATTCCGCCGCCGATTCCGGTCAGCATGCCCAGCAGCGTTGCCGCGACGGGACCGGCGTGAAACGCCAGCGCTTTTCCCGCGCCGGCGACGGCAAAGAGCGCCAGTCCGGCGGCGTCAAACACCAGCACCGGGCTGCTCAGCCGGTTGATGATTCGATACCAACAGAACGTGATCAATCCGGCAAGGATTGAGACCGCGACGTATCGCCAGTCGCTGATCGCTGCCGGCGGAACCGCTCCGATCATTACATCTCGAGTGATCCCACCCGAATTTCCCGCCGCGAAGGACAGAACCAGAACACCGAAGAGATCGAGCCTGTGCTTGACGCCGGCCGTCGCGCCGCTGATGGCGAATACGAACGTGCCGCCAAGATCGAACGCAACCAGGAGAGTGTTTATCAGGATGTGTTCGTTGACGATCATCTGGCCTTATGCCGATAACCACGCTTGGGCGGCAACCACCAGCGTCTCCATGCCTGTCTCCAAAGTTGGATGTATCGCTGGGGCGAAGCGCGGATTGTGATTGGTTGGGATCTCGCCGATCCGGCCATTCTCTTTGGCTTTCGCGTACTTGTCCGCATCGATGCCGCCTACGAACCAGAACACGGACGGCACATCCCATTCGGCCCCGAAGGAACCGAAGTCCTCGCTCGCCGTCGTCGGCTTAGTTTCCTGGACACGTTCAGCAGGAAAGTGCTGGCGGAACGCGTCCTCTACTCGCCTGGTCGCTTCCGGATCATTCCTGACAAGAGAATAACGGTCCAGAGTCGTAATTTCGGGTTTCTTTGGGGCGCCTGAGGCGGCGGCTTCGGCATTGACAATCCGCTCTATGGCAGAGAGAACGCGTTTGCGGACACCGTCGTCAAAGGTGCGTACGTTCAATTTGATGATCGCCTCCTCGGGAATAACGTTTTCCTTTGTACCAGCCTGCAGCGCACCAATGGTGAGAACGGCTGCTTCATTCGCAGCCACTTCTCGAGAAACAATAGTCTGCAGCCGCATCACCGTTGCCGCGGCCATCACAACCGGGTCGACGCTCGCCTCGGGCATTGAGCCGTGAGCGCCGCGTCCGAATAATCGAATCTGCAGGCTGTCAGCCGCGGAGGTTGTCGCTCCGGCACGGCCGGCGACAATACCGGCAGGCAAGCTCATTACATGCTGGCCGAGCACCACATTGGGCTTGGGAAATCGCCGAAATAGTCCGTCATCGATCATTGCCCGTGCGCCCGCCGCGGTCTCTTCCGCTGGTTGAAAGACGGACATCAGCGTCCCTTTCCACACGTCACGAGACTTCGCGAACAGCGTGGCCGCGCCTATCAGCCAGGCCACATGCATGTCGTGGCCGCAGGCGTGCATCACGGGCACGGTTTTCCCGGTGCTATCTGTCGCCGTCACTTTGCTGGCGTAAGGCAGGCCCGTCTCTTCTTTAACCGGGAGCGCGTCCATATCGGCACGCAACATGACTATCGGGCCTTCTCCGTTAGCCAACAGGCCGACAACGCCGGTGTTTCCCACACCGGTGGTCACTTCATATCCGGCCGCGCGAAGACGGTCAGCGGCGATGCCCGCGGTGCGGGTTTCTTCCATCGACAGTTCGGGATGAGCATGGATGTCTTTGTAAACAGATTCCAGATCGGGAAGCAAGCCGCCGAGGTTTGCGAGTACCGCGGTGGAGGTTTTCGCTGTTGCGCCGCTCATAGATACAACCTTTCGTGTAGGGAACTAGCCGTATTCCGCGCCAGCGAACCCCGCAAAGTCGAGTATAATTCTGGGCGGCGAAAATAGATCTGCAGAAAAGAGATGCGGCATGGGAAAAACCAGATACATTGGGCTTGGTGTAAGTGGCGCTCTAATAGTGCTCGGAGTAGCGTGTTCAAGTGGGCCCGACAACTCATCATCGGCGGACGCGATTGTACCCGAAAAGATGTTACGCATCGGTACAGTCGACGATCGTTTTCAGTCGTACAACATCGAAATGGTTGAAGTTACCGGCGGCAGATTTTGGAAGCCCTATAAGGATGTCGATGCTCTTCTCAAGAGGCAGGCATCTGCTAAGCCATCCGGCTCGAATCAGCCGGCTGGCATGAGCCCGGATCTCTATCAATATCGGCCGCCCATCGATCTCAGCAAACCCCGTTTGCGTAAGTTGGCAGCAGCACTTGGACCTGCTTACGTACGCGTCAGCGGAACCTGGGCGAACACCACTTACTTTCAGAATTCCGATAAACCGGCTCCGAAGAGCCCGCCCAAGGGCTTTAATGGCGTCCTAACCCGTCGGCAATGGAGTGGCGTTGTCGATTTTGCTCGAGCGGTGGACGCAAACATCGTCACATCCTTCGCTACGAGTCCGGGAACTCGCAATGCCGCGGGCGTTTGGACCCCGAACCAGGCGCGACAGCTTCTTGCGTACACCAAATCAATCGGCGGTAGCATCGCGGCAGCCGAATTCATGAACGAACCCACGTTTGCGGCGATGGGTGGCGCGCCGAAGGGCTATGACGCAGCCGCCTACGCGCGGGATATCGCCGTCTTCCATCCTTTCCTCAAAAAGACTGCTCCTGAAACCGAATTTCTCGGCCCCGGTTCAGTCGGCGAGGGAATGTCCTTGGCCCCGCCATCGATGAACATGCTGAAGACAGAGGATCTGCTGAAGGCCACTGGACCCGCGTTCGATATTTTCTCGTACCATTCCTATGGAGCGGTGTCGAAGCGGTGCGCAGCGATGGGCGCCTCGGCAACGACAACTCCCGGCGCGGCACTTTCGGAAGAGTGGCTCTCCCGAGTGGATCGCATCGAGGCGTTTTATGCGAGTCTTCGCGATCAATTCGACCCTGGTAAGCCGCTGTGGAACACCGAAACAGCCGACGCGGCCTGCGGTGGCAATCCTTGGGCTTCTACATTCCTGGATAGCTTTCGGTATCTCGACCAACTGGGGCGTATGTCCAAGCGGGGCGTTCAGGTCAACATTCACAACACGCTCGCATCGAGCGACTATGGCCTGCTGGATGAGAATACCCTCGCCCCCAGGCCGAATTACTGGGCGGCTCTACTTTGGCGGAAGCTCATGGGAACGACGGTGCTCAATCCTGGTGCTTCACCCGCGCCGAGTTTGCATCTCTATGCTCACTGCCTTCGCGGGCAGCCCGGCGGCGTAGCGCTTCTGGCGATCAATGCCGACCGGACCGCATCGCAGTCGCTTGAGCTTTCCACAGCGGCAGAGAGGTACACGTTATCCGTGCCGTCGGCCCGGAATCTGGAGGATACTCACGTCCAACTGAATGGCGCTGAGTTGAAGCTGGGCGCTAATGACGAACTTCCGGCATTCACAAGCGAGCCCACCGGTTCGGGGCACGTGACATTTGCGCCTGCAACAATTTCATTCCTTGCAATTCCGAAGGCGAATAACACGAGCTGCCGTTAGAACAAGCAGGACGCGGACAAACGAGGGCGGTCACATACCGGCTAAACGCTCCATCGTGCCGCGTCCGATAGACGAGATCGTTCGCGGGTGCCGCGTTACTCTACGCCGTATTTCGACATCAGATAGTGCTCAACCGTTTCTTGTTCCTGCCGGTTCAATACACGGTCGTAAACCAGAATCTCTCCAATATTGCCGGTAAATGATGTATTGCTAAGCCCAGCTCCGATGGTTGCGCTGGCGCTCGCCCCGGCAATGGATGAGAATTTGCCACCCTGTTGAAGAACCAGAAGCCCGTTTACATACAGGGAATCCGTACTACCGTTATGAATTGCCGTCGTCACGCTAAAATCGCCACCGATGTTGAACGGCCGCGTGTATACCGGCTGATTATTCGTTTGCGTAGTTCCGAAGCGGAAGTACGTGTGCGTTTGCGAAGGAGTAAAAAAGGTCGCGACCCCCGTCGCCGTTTGGTTCCAGAGCAACGCTTGGTTTGTGCCGCTGCTCGATGCGTCGGCATAGGCCTGGCTCGCCATAAACACGGTCATGCCGGTCCAGCCATTAACGGGAAGGTTGAAACCGAGCCGCTGGCCACCGTTGAACGAAACAACCGGCTTGCAATGGGAACCGTCCTTAAAGGAAACCGGTGATAGTGATGGATTCGGCGGGACTGCATCCGAGCCATTTCCCGATTGGTCCGGCCAACTGATGACGTTCCCCAACGCGACGACCGGACCGCTCGTGATGTTCACGCGATCGGCTCGCAACCACTCTTTCAAGCCACTTCTCGGAACCTGATTCGCCGGATCGGGCACGGCGCCGGAATCGATTCGAATGTTTACCAGATTGTAGTAGCCGTACTCCCCGATACCATCCGTTAAAAACCTTAGATCTACCTCCGTTAAGTTAGCGGCTGTACTTCGAACCTCAAGTGGCGATGTCGAATATTGATCCGTGGGGTAATCCGCTCCAGCGATGCTCACGTGAGCTTCGGGGTAGCCGGCAATTGCGTCTTCATTCGAGCTATATGCAAGTACATCGAAGTGGCGGCCTCCATGGCCGGCAGTCTGCAAAGTGGCACTAATTCCTCTTATGGGCCGGCTGAAAAATAAAGCCACAGGACCGGCTCCGAACGGTATTTGCAGCGTGGCGGGATTCACAACCGTATAAACAGTCTGTATCGGATCGGGTAGTTGTCCGTAAATCAGCAAGCCTACCGAAAGATTGTTAACTCCCGAAACGGGAATAAAGGCTGGTCCCTGGCGCGGCGGATTCTTTGGCAGTTTCGACCAATCAATGAAACCGTCGGACCCGGTGCCTGCCGGGCAAAATGAAACCTCCGGGCCGCTGGTTTGTGCGATTGCGAGTGAACAGGCAGCCGCAGAAAACAACAATAGAGCGGTCATCCTCATAACGTGGATCTCCTTGAATGCCGGCTTCAGCGCAAAGCGCCCGGAACTGACCGGACAATCACAAGCGTCCGAAATCCGGCAGCGCCGGGCCTGTTTTGCGCTGAGTTACTAAAGTATGTGCCGAACATTATGAGTCGCAAACACCAAGCATAAAGGAAAAGCGCAGCGATTTCGTACTAATCGAGGGTCGCGGTACAAACCGCAAGCAAAAGTAAGTGGCGGCAGTCAGCGTTTTGGATTTTTGGGTAGGCTCAACATGTTGGCAAATACCCGGTAAGCGCCCGGCACTCCCTCGGGCAGTTCGCGGTAAAATGCCCAGGCGTTGTAGATATGAATTCCCTTCCCATACTTGGCGTATAAAAGGCCGCCCTTTTGCGGCGCTTGCCCTTGATCATGCGCTTCTAATAATGCCTGGTAACGCGGGTCCCAGGACTTCATCCATTTCGATCCGCGCTCTTCCACCCAGCCTTTAAAATCCGCCTATGTAATCTTGTTCGGCCAATTAAATATTGGGTTTGATGGCTGCAAAATCTGAACTTGCGAGGCTTCGTCTGTAACTTCTTCCGGATTCGAAGTCATGGTGTATGGGTAAGGACCATAGTTTTTGTCGAATTCCGGTGTGTTGTACTGCACGATCACCACACCGCCGTTCTTTACATAATCGAGAAGCCGCTGGTTGTAAGTGCGAAGATCGTCTCGTACCGCGTACGTGCGAACGCCAAGCAGAACGACATCATACTTCGATAAATCGCCCGTCGCGATATCCGCCGGTCCAAGAAACGTGACATGAATGCCAAGATGTTCGAGCGATGACGGGACATCATCGCCGCTGCCGGTCACATATCCGACCTTTAATGAGGGCGCCACCTTTACATCCACGCTCTTTAGCCTGTAAGTGGCGGGCGTGTACAGGAAATATGGCCGCAAAGTAGGGTAGCCGGTAGTTACATAACCTTCCTGATAGCGCTGACCGTTATAGGAAGCGACCGCCGTAATTTCATACGGCTTTTCGGCCAGGTTCACGGGCGTCACCTGAAATGTTTCCGATAGATCCTGTCCATCGCTTGTAGTCGCAAACTCCGCTGTCGCAGGGCTAGTCTTCCATCCTTCGGGAACGTGCAAGCGGAGAGTGCCTTTCGCCGGGCCCTTCACATTGCTGTGAACCACAGCGGTTACCGGAAACGTTTCTTGATCCAACGGAACGATTCCGGCTTTCGGCGTAATGGAAACCGAGATCGCAGGTCCAACCACCAGCGGCAGATAAACGCTTCCTTCTCCGGTGATGCGCTGCATAGTTTGCACATAGCGCCCAATACGGATCGGCGCGCCATCGTATGTGACCTCCACCCATGCCGCCATTGGATAAGGGGCCAAGGCGCGATTCAAAAAACGCTTGTCTCGAATGTCGTAGTAGGACTGTTCGATATCGGGCCGCGTGAAATAGGGCCGCGTGAATTCCGCGTCCTCGGGGACTCCGATTGAAAAATTTTCATCGAGCGGATTACCGTCCTTCAGCTTTATAGCGGTCGGTGGAACACCTGCGCTCGCAAAGACCACTCGCCATTCCGCTTTCTGATCGTAGGAGGCAACGGTTACCGAATGGAACTTGACCAGCGTTGCACTCTGATTCACAAAGTGAACTTTTGCAACGAAACTTTGCCCGGGTATTGCCATCCGGAACGTTTCCGCATCTTGGTCTTTGCCAGGTATGACTGTTGCGCTCAGCGACAGGCCCAGGGCCTCCGCCAGAGCGTCGTTAAACTGGACACGCTTGATTTCGAGTTCGTGTTTGATGTTGTATTTGGCCAGTTCCGGCAGACTGCTTTTATTCAACTGATCGATCAGAGCGATTGTGTCTTTCAAGCCACTCGCTAGTTCCGGAACGGTCTTTTCGGGATGCGTGGCACTGAACTCGCGCATTGCTTGTTCGACTGAGGAATTTATCTTCGCCAGTCCCGCTTTGAGAAACCCAGCGTCGCCGTCAGGCGCGAGGGTTGCGATTCCCGCCAGCGAGGTATCGATGCCGTCAAAGAAACTCGCCTCTTTCTCCTGCGCTGGAATCTTCGAGCCGAACCGATGATACGCGCTGGGAAATTGCCCGGCTTGTGGGATCGAGCCACCGCCATTCTGTGATTTTTGATATCCCAGTCCTTCGCGCGAAAGCTGCACATAGGACGTAATCGCCTTCCGGCACTTCGATGTTTGCCGTGTACGTTGGACCTCCGGACTTCATCTGAAACGGCACATGCGCGTAATCTTTAAGGGGTGTCCAAGGCTTCAGTCCCGCCACAATCTGATCCGGAAACACATTCGGGTCGCCGGCGGCCTTGAACACTTCCTGTGCCATTTGCCCTGCCACTAGATGGTTGCCGGGCCATCACCGGGGGCCGCCCACAAATACCGAAGTCACCACCAGAGGATGCACCATGCGCACGACGCGAACCACGTAGTAAAAGACACGGTCGTGTGTCCACCGGCTGAGCGATTCCGCTTTCGTTTTCGAAAAGCCGTAGTCGATCACGCGCGTCCAATACTGGTTGACGCCGTAATATTCACCGCCCTTCAACAATTCCATCGTGCGAACCAGCCCGAGCGCATGGAAGTAATCGGACGACATCACATTGGCGCCGCCCTCGCCTCGATTCAACGTCAGCAACGCCACGCGCGCGCCCTGACCGCGCGATTCGTAGGTCAGCATGCCGCCATCTTCATCATCCGGATGGGCGGTCACCATAATCAGGCTGGCGCGCGTATGCAGCTTCTTCAGACTCTGCCATAGTGCCGCCGCGCCGCGATTTGCGGGAAGTTCCTGTTCTCTTGGCGAAGGTTCCATTGA
>Ga0134125_10010317_pt1 | contig 10498 bp, 10 predicted proteins | sample KB31751_FD_96464 | JGI IMG/M metagenome (GOLD analysis project Ga0134125, IMG submission 96464) | Terrestrial soil microbial communities with excess Nitrogen fertilizer from Kellogg Biological Station, Michigan, USA - KB3-175-1 | ecosystem: Environmental > Terrestrial > Soil > Unclassified ... | reverse complement strand
TTCGCCGGCTTCTGGTTCCTGCCCGCGCGCACGGAAGTGATGCCGCAGCCGCTCGGCGTGGTGGGCATCATCGTGCCGTGGAATTATCCGCTGTACCTCGCGGTCGGCCCGCTGGTCGATGCGCTGGCGGCGGGCAATCGCGTGCTGGTGAAGATGAGCGAATACACGCCGTGTTTCGCGGCGCTATTCGAGGAACTGGTCGAAAAACATTTTCCCGATGGCGAGGTGGGCGTCATCAACGGTGATGCGGGGGTCGCGGCCGCTTTCGCCGCACTGCCGTTCGACCATCTGCTGTTCACCGGCTCGACCGCGGTGGGACGCAAGGTGATGCGCGCTGCGGCGGAGAACCTGACGCCGGTGACGCTGGAGCTGGGCGGCAAGTCGCCCGCGGTCATCGGGCCGAATGCGCGTTTCGATCATGCGGTCGAGCGCATCATCTACGGCAAGTGCGTCAACGCCGGCCAGACCTGCATCGCGCCCGATTACGTGCTGCTGCCACGCGCGCGGCAGGGCGAATTCATCGAACGCGCACGTGCGACGCTCGCGCGCATGTATCCAGACTTCGCCAATGGCCAGTACGCCAGCATCATCACGGAACGCCAGCAGGCGCGTTTGCTGCAGCTTCTCGACGAAGCGGTCGCCGGTGGTGCGGTGGCGCATTCGCTGGCAGGTAAGCACGCTGACGCGACGCGGCTGATGCCGCCGATATTGTTGACAAGCGTCGATGCAAATGCCGGCGTCATGCGCGAGGAAATCTTCGGCCCGCTGCTGCCGCTGGTGCCTTACGACAGTCTCGATGATGCGTTGGCCTACGTCGCCGCGCGGCCGCACCCGCTGGCGTTGTATTTGTTCGAAACGGACAAGGACGTCGTGCGGCGCGTGCTCGAACGCGCCCAAGCGGGCGGCGTGAGCGTCAACGACACGCTTTACCAGATCGCCCAGCACCACCTTCCGTTTGGTGGCGTCGGCCCGTCCGGCATGGGCGCGTACCACGGCGAGGTTGGTTTCCGCACGTTCTCGAAAATGAAACCCGTGTTTCGGCAGTCGCGCTTCGCGGCGACGTCGCTGTTGGACCCGCCGTACGGCGCCCGCTTCCGGCGCGTACTGAAACTGCTGCTGCGCCGTTGAGCCGCGTCACGCGGCTTTGGTTTTCACCGCCAGCGTTTCCAGCAGTTCACCCGCCGCGCGCAGGCGGTCGGCAGGTTCCGGCAGTTCGAGCGCGATGCGCAGCTTGTCCGGCCCATCCAGTTTGTAGATGCGCGGCCGCGCCTGGATCAGGCGGATGATGGTGGCCGGATCGACGTCGGGTTTTTCGCGGAACACGATACGGCCGCCCGCGGCGCCGAGGTCGAGCTTGCGGATGCCGAGTGCAGCGGCGCGCAGCTTCAGCGCGGCGATCGCGAACAGGTTTTTGGTGGCCTGCGGCAGCAGACCGAAACGGTCGATCATTTCCACCTGCATGTCGCCCAGCGCGGCATCGTCGCGTGCGCCGGCGATGCGCTTGTACAGCGTCAGGCGCGTGTGCACGTCGGGCAGGTAGTCGTCCGGGATCAGCGCGGGCATGTGCAGCTCGATTTCGGTGCCGCTGTCGCCGCCGAGATCGAAATCCGGCACCTTGCCGGAACGCAGCGCATGCACCGCGCGTTCCAGCAGCTCGCTGTACAGCGCGAAGCCGATCGCCTCGATCTGGCCCGACTGCGCTTCGCCCAGCAGTTCGCCTGCGCCGCGGATTTCCATGTCGTGCGTCGCCAGCGTGAAGCCTGCGCCCAGTTCCTCCAGTGATTCCAGCGCCAGCAGGCGTTTTTCGGCATCCGCGGTCATGGACTTCCTGTCGGGCACGATCAGGTACGCGTAAGCGCGGTGGTGCGAGCGGCCGACGCGCCCGCGCAACTGGTGCAACTGCGCGAGGCCGAAACGATCGGCGCGGTCGATCACGATGGTGTTGGCGGTCGGCACGTCGATCCCCGATTCGATGATGGTCGTGCACACCAGCACGTTGAAGCGCTGGCGATGGAAATCCAGCATCACCTGTTCCAGTTCGTGTGCGCCCATCTGCCCGTGGGCGACGCGGATGCGCGCATCCGGCACCAGTTCGGCCAGTTCGCGCGCGGTGCGCTGGATGGTGTCGATGCTGTTGTGCAGGAAATACACCTGGCCACCGCGCGCGAGTTCGCGCTGGAAGGCTTCGCGGATCAGCGCGGGGTCGTATTGCGCGACCAGCGTCTTAACCGCCATGCGCGCGGTCGGCGGCGTGGCGATGATGGAAAGATCGCGCATGCCACTCATCGCCATGTTGAGCGTGCGCGGAATCGGCGTGGCGGTGAGCGTGAGCAGGTCGACTTCCGCGCGCAACTGTTTCAGGCGTTCCTTGTGGCGCACGCCGAAACGCTGTTCCTCGTCCACGATCGCGAGGCCGAGGTCGCGGAACTTCACGTCCGACTGCAACAGTTTGTGGGTTCCGACCACGATGTCGAGCTTGCCCTCGGCGAGGCGCTTCAGCGCGCCTTCGACCTCGTTCTTCGCGCGAAAGCGCGACAGCAATTCGACCTTGATCGGAAAATCCGCCAGCCGATCGGTGAAGTTGTCGTAATGCTGTTGCGCGAGCAGGGTGGTCGGCACCAGCACCGCCACTTGTTTGCCGGCGCTGGCCGTCGCAACGGCGGCGCGCAACGCGACTTCGGTCTTGCCGAAACCGACGTCGCCGCAGACCACGCGGTCCATCGGTTGCGGCGCGGCGAGATCGGCCAGCACGGCGTCGATGGCCGTGAGCTGGTCGGGCGTTTCCTCGAAGCGGAAACCTTCCGCGAAACGCGCCAGCATCGCGCGGTCGTAATCGATGGCGTTGCCCTGGCGCGCCGCGCGTTGTGCATGGATAGCCAGCAACTCCGCCGCCGCATCGCGCACTTTTTCCGCAGCCTTGCGCTTGGCGCGGTCCCAAGCTTCGCTGCCCAGCGAATGCAGTGGCGCATGTTCGTCGTCGGCGCCCGAGTAGCGGCTGACCAGCCCGAGTTGCGCGACCGGCACGTACAGCTTGTCGCCGCGCGCGTACTCAATGGCGAGGAATTCGCCCGGCATGCCGCCCACGTCCAGCGCCACCAGGCCGAGATAGCGGCCGACGCCGTGATCGACGTGCACGATCGGCGCGCCGATTTCGAGCTCGGTCAGGTCGCGCAGAATGGCTTCGGGATCGCGCTCCGCGACTTGCCGGCGACGGCGTTCGCCGCGCGCGCGTTCGCCGGCCAGCTCGCGTTCGGTGACGACCGTGACGGGTGGCTGCGCGAGCGAGAAGCCGCGTTCGAGCGGCGCGATGGTTATCGCGAGTCGTGAACCTGCATTGCCGTCATCCCGGCGCAAGCCGGGATCCATTTTTACAGGTTCTCCCAGGGCAGAGAGATGCCGGTCCTCGCCAGCATGACGAGTAAAAAATGCCTCCCACGATTCGATGATCTCCGGCCGCAAATCCACTGCAACGAATTGTTCGAGCAATGCCTCGCGACGCCCCGCGGAATCGACGGCAACCAATGCGCGTGAATCGGGATGCGATCCCAGCCAGTCGCACAGCCGCGCGGGAAAGCCGCCGGCCGCTGCGCCGCCAATGGAAAAATCCGGCGCCGCGGCAGTACCGGTATCGGCCGCGCGCGCATCGGTGCTGCCGACCAGATCGATGCGCAACACACGGTTCATGCGTTCGCGCAGCGATTGCGGCGGCAGGTACAGCTCCATCGGCGGCAGGACGGGACGCTCGATGTCGTGCGCGCGCTGGTCGTAGCGGGTTTCCGCCTGTTTCCAGAACTGTTCGGCGGCGCCAATCGCGCCGTTGGCCAGCACGAACAGTGCGTCCTCGCCCAGGTAATCGAACAGCGTTTCGGTGTGTTCGAAGAACAGCGGCAGGTAGTACTCGATGCCGCCGGGCGTCACGCCCTGCTTCATGTCCTGGTAGAGCGGGCAGCGGCGCACGTCGATCGGGAAGCGCTCACGCAGGCGATCGCGGAAGGCGCGCATCGCCTCGTCGGTCAGCGGGAACTCGCGCGCGGGAAGCAGGTTGACCGCGTCGACCTGGTGCAGCGAGCGCTGCGTTTCCGGATCGAACGCGCGGATCGATTCGACGGCGTCGTCGAACAGTTCGATGCGGTACGGCTCGTCCGCGCCCATCGGGAAGATGTCGAGCAGCGCGCCGCGCACCGCGAACTCGCCGTGTTCGCCGACCTGCGGCACGTTGCGGTAACCGCAGGCTTCGAGGCGCCGCTGTTCCGTCGCAAGGTCCAGCTTTTCGCCGCGCGCGACGGACAATCCGCTGCCCGCGATGTGCGTGCGCGGCGCGAGGCGCTGCATCAGTGTGGCAACCGGCACCACCAGCACGCCCTTGCGGGTGGCGGGCAAGCGATACAACGTGTCGATGCGTTGCGACACCAGTTGCGGGTGCGGCGCAAACAAGTCGTAGGGAAGCGTTTCCCAATCCGGGAAGTGCAGGACCGGAAGTTCGCCGGCGAAGAACGCGAGGTCGTCCTCCAGCGAACGTGCCGCGCGGTTGTCTTGCGTCACCGCGACCAGCACGCCGTCGCGTTTGCGCGCGGCCTCGCACAGCAGCAGCGCAAGCGACGAACCCGCCGGTTCGCGCCAGTCGCGTTGCTGGCCGGCCTTGGTGGGCAGCGGGGGAAGGGTGGAGGTCGTCGTCATGATTCGTGCAATACGCAACGTTGCCGGCGCGCTGCGGGCACCCCAGCAAATTGCAATCCGCCATTTTACCAGTCGCGGCGCAGAGGCATCACGCGAAGCGAACCGCCATCAGGCCGGGCTCGCCGGGTTCGGCGGCCGCCGTTCCTCCGAGCGCTCGGCACAGATCCAGCATGCGCGCGTTGTCGCGGCGGACGATGCCGCGGAGCGTGAGGCCACGGCGGCGCGCTTCCATCAGCAGACGTTGCATCAACAGCCTGCCGAGGCCGTGACCTGCGATCGCCTGTCCGACGATCAGCCCGAATTCGGCCTTGGCCGGGTCGGTGCCCTCGACGTGCAGATCGGCCACGGCGCGGATCTCGCCGTCATGTTCCAGCACGAACGCCGCATCGCGCAGCGGATCGAGTTCGCGCACTTCGTTTTCGATGAACGCCGGCAGTTCGCGCGACTGGTGCAGGAAACGCAACTCGACTTCTTCCGGCGTCAGGCGCCGGAACGCGCGGCGCAGCGCGTCGAGGTCGCCGGGTTGCAACGGACGCAGCAGGAATTCGCGGCCATCGTCGAGCCGGATGACATCCATGGATTGGCTGGCGTCGATGTTGTCCATAGTCAGGCGAGCAAACGCCTGCCATGGATGATCGCAAAACTAATGAAAACCGACGCCGACGCCCACGCCGAAGCTGACATTCGGATGCCCCTGGCGCATTTCCTCCGGCGTCCAGCGGTGCATCGCGTCACTGCGCACCAGCGCGTACGTGTAGCCGGCGCGGCCCACCTCGCCGCTGCGCGCGCCATCTAGCGTGCCGTGCAGCGTGACCAGCGAACCCGGCGGGTAGTTCATGGGTTCCACGAACCCCGGCGCGATCGCGATGAAACGGCCAATCGCGGGTTCCTTCAGGCGCGGCCGTTGCGAAGCGTCGAGCGGATAGGCGAGGATTTCGATTTCGCTGTGGTCGGCAAGGTTGTGCACCGAGATGATGCTGCCGCCCCAGACGACTTGCAGGTTCTGGAAATTCGCGGGCGATGTCGCGACCTGCTGCGGCGTCGCGTTGACGCTGGAGGGACCGGCTTTGTAGATCGGCGCGGGTGCGCACGCCGCGAGCGCCGTGGGCACGCTCAAAGCGAGCAGAATCCGGAATGCGGAGCGGTGCGATGCGCGCATGGGACGAGCCTCCTACGCGAATGATGGTTCCGAGCATATCGAAAAAAAAGCGCGCGGGCGCGTCCTCGCCAAAGCTCATTCACCGCGCAGCCAGCGCAGGCGTTGCGAAGCCGCCGGCGATTGCGCGAGCAGACCGCGCAAGGCAGGCAGCATCGCGGCGAGAGTGGCGTCGATCTTCCACGGGGGATTGGCGATCAGCATGCCGCAACCGTTCAGGCGCAATGGCGAATCGTCCGGCTGCACCAACAGTTCCGCGACAAGGACTTTTTCGAACGGTCCCGCGGCAACGCGGCGGTGGAACGGTGCAAGCGTCCGGTGCGACTTGATGGGATACCACACCGCGTACACGCCGTTGGGCCAGCGCGCGTGCGCCTGCGCAAGCGCCGTTTCGATGCTGGCGAATTCGCCTTCCTGCGCCTCGAATGGCGGATCGACCAGAACCAGTCCGCGCTTCTCGGGTGGCGGCAACAGCGCGCTCAAGGCGGCATAGCCGTCGCGCTGATGGACATGCGCGCGCGGATCTTCGCGCAACAGCGCGCGCAGCGCAGCGGCTTCATCTGCCTGCGTTTCGCAAAGAATCAGGCGGTCGCTTGCGCGCAGGGCTTGCGCGGCGAGCAGGGGCGAACCGGGATATATGCGCAGCGTGCCGTGGGGATTGCACCTGCGAATCGCATCGAGGTAGCGGCGCAGCGACGGCGGCGGATCAGGATCATCAAACAGCCGACCGATGCCGTCGCGCCATTCGCCGGTCTTGCCGGCTTCGATTTCGTCCAATGCGTAGCGCCCACGCCCGGCATGCGTGTCCAGATAGCACAGTGGCTTGTCCTTGGCCGTCAATCCATCCAGCAACGCCAGCAGGATCGCGTGCTTGAACACGTCCGCGAAGTTACCGGCGTGAAAGGCGTGGCGGTAGTTCATGGGCGCGAGCCAAGATATTTCGATCGTTTCAGCGCATAGAATAGCGCATCAAAAGATGCGCCATTTGGTGTAAACTTTATCAGGCCCAAACGAGAGCCAACGACATGCGCACTACTGTGACCATCGATGACGATTTGCTCAAGGCCGCCAGCGCGGCCGCCGGCACCAGCGAGCGTTCGGTGGTGCTGCACGAAGCCTTGCGGGCCCTGGTGGAGCGCGACGCAGCGCGCAGGCTGGCGCGCCTCGGCGGCAGCGACGCGCAAGCGCGTGCGCCGCGCCGGCGCCGGAGTGTATCCCCACGCCGGCGGCGTGCGGCGAAGTGATCCTGGCCGATACGTCTGTCTGGATCGATCATCTCCGGCGCAGCGACGCCTCACTTGCGCACGTGTTGCAAGATGGACTCGTGCTGTGCCACCCGTTCGTGATTGGTGAACTTGCGTGTGGTCATTTGCGCCAGCGTGCGCAGGTCCTGGACGCGATGAGCGAGTTGCCTTCCGCGCCCGTGGCCACGCACCGCGAAGTTCTGGTGTTCGTGGAACGTCACGCACTGGCAGGCCGCGGCATCGGCTGGGTCGACGCGCATCTGCTGACGAGCACTGCGTTGGCGGGCGGCGCAAAGTTGTGGACGCGCGACAAGCGCTTGGCCGGCATCGCGAATGATCTTGGACTGGCATGGCACGCGACGCGGTCTTGATTGCGTCGGCCGCCGGACCGAACGCCTGCTGCTGGGTTTCGCGCCTGCGAGTTTCAGTGCACGTCGACCATGATCGTGGCCGGGTGCCCGGCGTGCCATGTCACCGGCTGCGCGCGATACAGTTTCGGCAACGTGCGCTGCAGCGCCGCGACCTTGGGTGTGTCGTTGATCGCGATGTAGAGCGCGTCGGGGTGCAGGCGTGCGTAGTCCTGATGGTAATCCTCGGCGGGATAGAACGCCTTGAACGGCACCACCTGCGTCACGATCGGTGCAGCGAATGCGTGCGCGGCGGCGAGTTGCGCGATGTAAGCCTTGGCGATTTTTTGCTGGTCGGGCGTGGCGTAGAAAATCACGCCGCGGTACTGGGTACCGGTGTCGGGACCTTGCCGGTTCAATTCCGTCGGGTCGGTCGCCACCGAGAAGTACACGCGCAGTAATTGCCCGTAGCTGACCTTTGCCGGGTCGTAAGCAATCCGCACCGTTTCGGCCTGTCCGGTGTCGCCTTCGCTGACCTGTTCATACGTGGCCGTTCCCGCCGCGCCCCCCGAATAGCCGGAGGTCACGTTGCTGACGCCGGGGACATGTTCGAACACCCACTGCATGCCCCAGAAGCAGCCGCCGGCCAACACGGCGGTGGCATGGCCGGAATGGTTCGCGAGCGGAACATCGAACTTGGGCGCGGGCACGGGAACGGATGCCGTGCCGCCACCGGCGGCGGGCGCACACGCCGTGACGAGCGAGAGCAGCAAGGCGGCGATGATCGCACCGGGCGCGCGCGTGAAACGGTATCTGGACATGGACGGATTCCTCGCCCTCGGGTGGCTTCTGCAACAGTATTCGCAGCAGGCGCCGCAATGGTTACTTCATCATCGTCCCGGCGGCGCGTCCGCGCACCAGCAACGGCCCGATCGCGAGCAGGTAGATCGCGTAGGCGATGAACCAGGCGAGCGCCGCCCACACCCAGCCGCGCGGCGTGTTGATGCAGAGCCGCAGCGCCGCGGCGACGCTCGGCAGCACGAACATCAGCGTGAGTGCGGCGTTCGATTGGATCGGCACGCCGCCATGGCCCTGCGCCACGCGCACCATCATCGCCAGCGACAGCGTGCCCAGCGCGCCCACGGTGATGCCGTGCAGCGTGTCGATTTCGGGCATCGCGGTGATGCCGAGCAGCGCGATGCCGCGAACCGCAAGACCGATCGCCAGCCACAGATAACCGAGGTGCAGCACCCACAGCATCGGCTCGCGCCAGGCATGCCAGCCGCGCCAGCCGATCAGGCGCACCAATGCGAGCGCCGCCACCACCAGCATCAGGATGCCACGCGTCGAACCGGGCACTCCGGCGAGGCCGCACAACGGCACCAGCGCCGCACCGCCATTCACCGCGAAGATCACGTACTTGTTCAACCACATCGTCTGGCCGGCGAGCTTGCGGCCGGTGAAGAACGGAATCACCCGTCCGCCGATCGCCAGCATCAGCACCATCAGCAAATCGACCACGCCGATCAGCGCGCGCGTGGGCACGCTGGCGTTGCCGGCCAGCACGCCCGCGTAGAACGCGATGTCCAGTCCGGCGTAGAACAGCAGGATGCCGATCAGGAACGCGTTGCGCTGGTTGTGCGACAGCCACAGCACGCGTCCGACCAGGAACACCAGCCCGAACAGGTAACCGGCATCGAACAGCGCGCCGACCCAGAACGGCAACGGCGTCAGCAGCAGTACGCGCGCGACCCCCCACGTCGCGGTCAGCAGAAACAAACTGCGCCGCGTGGTGGTGGCGATGCCGGTCCAGTTGGCCGATGCGGTCAACAGGAATCCGCCGACCAGCGCGCCCGCAAAGCCGAACAGCATCACGTGCGCGTGCCAGTAGAACGGATTCTGCAACGCGGCGGACGGCAGCCAGCCGTAATGCAGGAACGCGCCCCACGCCAGCATCCCGAAGCTCGCGGCCAGCGCCGCGCAGAAGAACAGCGGCCGGAACGGATGCAGCGGCGGGGCGGGCGGATTCATGGTGGCGTGCGTGGTGGGCATGGTGTTCGGGATGTTCGGCAATCGTTCCATGCTGGAGCTGCCGGTTCATGGTCGCCCTGACGCGGATCAATGTCGAATCGGGCCCCTGTCGTTCGTCGCCATCATGAACCCGGCCCTGGCCGGACAACTGGAGAATCGACATGCGTGTGATGGTGATCGTGAAGGCGAGCGAAGAATCGGAAGCCGGCGGCATGCCGAGCGCCAAGGACTTGGCCGAGATGGGCAGGTTCAACGAACAACTGGTCCAGGCCGGCGTGATGCTGATGGGCGAGGGTCTGCATTCCAGTTCGAAAGGCGTGCGGGTGCGCTTCGAAGGCAAGCAGCGCACGGTGATCGACGGTCCGTTCGCGGAAACCAAGGAATTGATTGCCGGCTTCTGGCTGTGGCAGGTGCGCTCGATGGATGAAGCCATCGAGTGGATCAAGCGGGCGCCATTGTTCGACGGCGGCGTCGAACTCGAGTTGCGGCCGGTGCTGGAAATGTGCGATTTCGGCGACGCCGCGACGCCGGAAATCCGCGAGCGCGAAGCGCGCCTGCGCGAACAGGCGGCGCAGCGATGAACACGACGGCACTCTGGACCGGCCGCCTCATGTCCGCGCTGGTGATCGCGTTCCTGCTGTTTGACGCCGCGATCAAGCTGCTCGCGCTGCCGGTGGTGACGCAGACGATGGTGGACCTCGGCTATCCGGGCACCGTCGCGCTGGCGCGCGGGCTGGGCGTGCTCACGCTCGCCTGCGCGCTGCTGTATGCCTACCCGCGCACCGCGGTGCTGGGCGCGATCCTGCTCACCGGTTTGCTGGGCGGCGCGATGGCCAGCCACCTTCGCATCGGCAATCCGCTGTTCACGCACTTCCTGTTCGGTGCGTATCTCGGCGTGCTGGCGTGGGGCGGGCTGTACCTGCGCGAGCCGCGCCTGCGCGTGCTGGTGCCGTGGGGCGCGCGGCGGTGAAACCGCTCCCGATCCAGTCCCGCTTGCACGGATCGCCGGGTGCTGGTGTGATCGGCGGTCATGACGACGGCCG
>Ga0134125_10010316_pt1 | contig 10499 bp, 8 predicted proteins | sample KB31751_FD_96464 | JGI IMG/M metagenome (GOLD analysis project Ga0134125, IMG submission 96464) | Terrestrial soil microbial communities with excess Nitrogen fertilizer from Kellogg Biological Station, Michigan, USA - KB3-175-1 | ecosystem: Environmental > Terrestrial > Soil > Unclassified ... | reverse complement strand
GTACAGCGCGTCGATCACCCGCTCGTCCACGATCGAGTTCATCTTCAACCGCACCTCGCCACCGCGTCCGGCCCGCTGATGCTCGATCTCCCGCTCGATCCGATCGACCACGCCGCGGCGGATCGAATGCGGCGCGACCAAGAGGTTGCGGTATTGCGTCTGCCTGGAATAGCCGGTGAGCACGTTGAACAGGTCGGTCAGATCTGCTCCGATCGCCGGATCGGCGGTCAGCAGCCCGAAGTCCTCGTAGATCCTGGCCGTCTTCGGGTTGTAGTTGCCGGTCCCGACGTGGCAGTAGCGGCGGATGTTCGGGCCTTCCTGGCGAACCACCAACGCGACCTTGCAGTGCGTCTTGAGGCCGACCAAGCCGTAGACCACATGAACTCCGGCGCGCTCCAGGGCTTTCGCCCAGGAGATGTTGGCCTGCTCGTCGAACCTGGCCTTGATCTCGACCAGTGCGACGACCTGCTTGCCTTCCGCGGCCGCGGAGATCAGCGCATCGACGATCGGCGAATCGCCGGAGGTGCGATACAACGTCTGCTTGATCGCCAGCACGTGCGGGTCGGCGGCGGCCTGCTCGATGAACCGCTGCACGGTCGTCGCGAACGACTCGTACGGGTGGTGGACCAGCACGTCCGTCTCGCGCAAGGTGGCGAACACCGACTTCGGTGTCTCGCCCTCGACGAATGCCGGGTTGGTGGCCGGCACGAACGGCGGATCCTTGAGCGTCGGACGATCGAGTCCGTAGAGCTCCCAGAGCGAGGAGAGATCCAGGATCCCGGGCACTTCCACGGCATCGCTGGGATCGACGTCCAGTTCGGAGAGCAACAGGTCGAGCACCCGCTCGCTGGTGGTGTCCACCACCTCCAGTCGCACCGGGGGGCCGAACCGGCGCCGGGCCAGTTCCCGCTCCAACTGCTGCAGCAGATCCTCGTCGCGGTCTTCCTCGACCTCCAGGTCAGCATTGCGGGTCACCCGGAACGTCTGTTGCTCCACCACTTCCATGCCGGGGAACAGCTGCTCGAGGTGCGCGGAGATCAGATCCTCCAGCGGTAGGAAGTCGTCGGTGCCGCGCCGCACCTGGACGAACCGGTCGACGTTGTTGGGCACCTTCAAGCGGGCGAAGCGCTCACCGCCGGTCTCGGGGTCGCGAACGATGATGGCCAGATTCAGGCTCAATCCGCTGATGTACGGGAACGGATGGGCCGGGTCGACAGCCAGCGGGGTGAGCACCGGGAAGATCTGCGCGGTGAAATATTCGGCCAGCCGCTTGCGATCAGCCGGATCGATCGCGTCCCAGTGGACGATCCGGATGCCCTCGCCGACGAGGGCCGGCAGGACGTCCTCCACGAAGCAGCGACCCTGCCGTTCGACCAACTCCTGGGTCCGCGCCGAGATCATGGCCAGTTGCTCGGTCGGCGTCATCCCGTCCGCCGACACCACGGACAGACCCATCTCCCGCCTGCGCTTCAGGCCGGCCACCCTGACCATGTAGAACTCGTCGAGGTTGGATGCGAAGATCGCCAAGAACTTGGCCCGCTCCAGCAGCGGCTGGTCCCGATCCTCGGACAGGGCGAGGACGCGCTCGTTGAAGTTGAGCCAGCTCAGTTCCCGATTGGCGAACCGGTCGGCCGGCAGTGGCTCTTCGGTGGGCTGGGCGTCGGCCGTTCGTCCTGCGTCGGTGACTTGTTCGAACTTTGCCATCGGGTCGAACGGAACGGGGTCGAGTGCGGTCTCGGGTGCGCTGGTCACCCGGTCATTGTTTCCCCCGCGGCACCGTCCCCGCCAGCAGCCCCGGTGAACACCGTGTTGCGGCCGGTCGGCGCCTGCCCGCACCGCTACGTCTTAGGCTGTCGGCGAGCGTGACCACCCCGCAGTGGTCGGCGAAGGAGATTCGATGGCCCGCAGTCCGGTGTACGAACCAGCCAATTTCTGGATCCGCCTGTGCGAGATGCTGTTCTACCCGGCCAGTCGGCTGCTGGGCCGCCGCACGTTCGGCGGCGTCGACCGGTTGACGATCCCCGGTGCCCAACTGATCGTCGCCAACCACATCTCGCACCTGGACCCGCTGTACGACGCGGTGTTCATCCGCACCAGCGGCCGCATCCCGCACATCATGGCCAAGTCGTCGCTGTGGAAGATCCCGGTGCTCGGCGGTGCCTTGACCGGCACGGGCCAGATTCCGGTCGATCGAAGTGGGTCGGGCGCCGGCCAGGCCAGCGTGGATGCGGCGACGCAGGCGCTGGCCGATGGCAAGGTGGTGCTGATCTATCCGGAGGGCTCGGTCACCAAGGAGCCCGACTTCTGGCCGATGAAGCCCAAGCCGGGGGTTGCCGCGCTCGCGCTGTCCGGCGATTTCCCGGTCGTTCCGGTGGTGCACTGGGGAACCCAGCAGATCTACAACTCCTACGCCCCGAAACGGAAGTTCACACCGTTTCCCCGTAAGCAGGTGCAGGTCATCGCCGGGCCACCGATCGACCTGTCCGCCTGGCGCGGCAAACCGGTGGATGCCAGGGCGATCCGAGACGTCTCCTTCCTCATCATGGGCACGATCAAGGACATGCTCGCCGAACTGCGCGGTGAGGTCCCCCCGACCGAGCTGTTCGATCCCAAGAAGGCCGCACGGAAGTCGGCCGCAGCCCAGGGTCCGGCCGGCAGCGGCGCGGAGGGCAAGGGTGCAGCGGCCGGTGACGACCCGAACCCCGGCGACGGGTCGACCGGCCGGTGACGGCTGGCCGGGAGGTGGCCGAACCAGGTGAGGTCCCCATCCCGCAGCGGATCGCGGTGCTCGGTGCCGGGTCGTGGGGCACCACCTTCGCCAAGGTTCTCGTCGACGCAGGGCGCGACGTGGTGCTCTGGGCGCGCCGCGACGGGGTGGCCCGGGCGATCAACACCGACCGCGTCAACCCCGACTACCTGCCGGGCATCGAACTACCCGCCGGCCTGCGGGCCACGGCCGACCTGGATGAGGCGACCGCCGGGGCCGAGGCGGTTGCCGTTGCCGTCCCCAGCCAATCCCTGCGGGAGAACCTGGTGGTGTTTCGCGACATCATGCCGCGCCGCGGCCCGGTTGTGTCGCTGGCCAAGGGGATCGAAGTCGGCACCGGTCTGCGGATGAGCGAGGTGATCGCCGGGGTCGGCCGCATCGACCAGGACCGGGTCGTGGTGCTCACCGGTCCGAATCTGGCGCTGGAGATCGCCGCCGGCCGGCCGACCGCCACTGCCTTGGCCTGTCGGGACCACGCCGCCGCGGTGGCGATCCAGCATGCCAGCGGCACCCCGTACTTCCGGCCGTACACCATCACCGACGTCGTGGGCGCCGAGATCGCCGGCACCGGGAAGAACGTCATCGCGCTGGCCTGCGGCATCGCCGACGGTCTCGGACTGGGACTGAACATCGTTGCTTCGCTGATCACCCGCGGACTCAACGAACTCACCGCGTTGGGGGTGGCCCTCGGCGGCGAGGCGGCCACGCTCGCCGGGCTGAGCGGACTGGGCGACCTGGTGGCGACATGCTCGTCACCCCTGTCCCGGAACCGTTCGTTCGGTGCCCGCCTGGCGTCCGGCATGGGCGTCGACGAGGCCCTGTCGGCGTCCGGTCCGCAGATCGCCGAGGGAGTGGTCAGTTGCCGTTCCATGCGCGATCTCGGTCATCGTGCCGGGGTCGAACTGCCCATCACGGAGGCCGTGTACCGGGTTTGTTATCAGCACCTGCCGCCGACGGAGATGGTGCCGATGCTGATGACCCGGCCGTACACACCGGAGTGAGCGAACCGGTCGTCACCGCCCGGAGGAATCCGGTGACCAGGCGTCGTGATGTCGTGCCCTTCGCCGCACGGTTGCGTCTAGGGTCGAGCCCGTGAGTGAGTCGGAGCTGACCGGGGGTCTGCGGCCAGGGCGTCGGCGGACCGCGCAGGATCGGACCGGACGTATTCGGGTGGCCGTGGTGTTCGGCGGCCGGAGCGGAGAGCACGCGGTGTCCTGCGTCTCCGGCGGCAGCGTGCTGGCCAACCTGGATGCCGACGAGTTCGAGGTCTCGGCCATCGGGATCACCGAGAAGGGCAGCTGGGTCCAGGTCGACCCGACGACGGTGCTGGCCATCGAGGACCGCCGCCTGCCTGCGGTCTCGGCCGGCCCTGAGGTCGTCTTCACCGCCGACCCGACCGCCACGGCGCTGGTTCCCACCGGCCCGGACGCGTCGTCGCGTTCGCCGTTGGACGTGGACGTGGTGTTTCCGGTGCTGCACGGCCCCTACGGCGAGGACGGCACCATCCAGGGGCTGCTCGAGCTGGCCGACCTGCCCTACGTCGGGCCGGGCGTGCTGGCCTCGGCCGCCGCCATGGACAAGGAGTTCACCAAGAAGCTACTGGCCGCGGAGGGCCTCCCGGTCGGTCCCTATGCCGTGCTTCGGCCGGGCGTGGCGACCTTGTCCGGCGCCGACCGGGATCGGCTCGGCCTGCCGGTGTTCGTCAAGCCGGCCCGCGCCGGGTCGTCGCTGGGTGTGTCCCGGGTGGACGACTGGGCAGAACTGGACGCCGCCATCGACGAGGCCCGCAGGTCGGACCCGAAGGTGCTCGTGGAGGGCGCCATTGTCGGCCGTGAGATCGAATGCGGTGTCCTCGAGTTCCCGGACGGCCACGTCGACGCCTCGCCACCGGCGGAGATCCACGTCAGCGGGCACGACTTCTACGACTTCGAGGCCAAGTACCTCGACGGTGCCGCCACCTTCGACATCCCGGCGACGCTGTCCGACGAGGTCACCCGGACCGTCCGGGAGTTGGCCGTGGCGGCCTTCCGGGCGCTGGACGCGCAGGGGCTGGCCCGGGTCGACTTCTTCGTCACCGACGCCGGCGAGGTCCTGATCAACGAGGTGAACACCATGCCGGGGTTCACCCCGATCTCCATGTACCCGCGGATGTGGACGGCCACCGGGATGAGTTACCCCGCGCTGCTGTCCAACCTGGTGCGCACCGCCCTGGCCAGGGGCACCGGGCTGCGCTGACCGGCTGATCGGCCGACGGGGCTCAGTCGCCCTCGACCGGGGTGAGCGCGCCGTCCGTGCACACCGACTGCTGCGGGGTGGTGCCGGTGAGCACGCGGGATACGTCCTGGATGGCAGCGGTGCCCGAGCCGTCGGGCACCGTCAACGCGATCCGCACGGGCCGGTCGGCGACCAGATACGTGGTCTGCCCCGTGCCGGACAGTTGCAGCCAGGCCACGCCGTCGACCACCTGCAGCGCCGAGGAGCAGTTCAGTTCCGCCGGGGTCGGGATGCCGCACCGCAGAACGATGGGCGGGTTGCCCCAGGCCGCGGCGCCCGGAACCGGCGGGTCGATGGTGCGCGGAGGCTGGTCGCCCACCGTGCCGTGCAGCGCGGACAACAGGGTCGTGCAGGTCGCAGACTGCGCCGCGGGCGCTTCCACACCCGGCAACGCCAGCGGGGCATTCGGGTCGGTCCGCGACGCGACCTTGGCGCCGACCACCAGGGCGGCGACGGCCACCCCCAGCAGGGAGACCGCGGCCACCACCCGCCACCAGGTCGTCCGTGGCTCTGCGGGGGTCGCCTGCGCTGGGCCGGCCGGCGGGCTCCCGCCCGCAGGTGCGAGACCCGGCCCGGGTGCGTCGTCGGTCAGAGGTGCACCACCGGGCAGGTCAGGGTGCGGGTGATGCCGGCCACCGCCTGCACCCTGGCGACGACCAGCTTGCCGAGCTCGTCCACGGAATTCGCCTCGGCCCGCACGATCACGTCATACGGTCCGGTGACGTCCTCGGCACTGGTCACTCCCGGGAGCTCGGCGATGGCCGCAGCCACCGCGGCCGCCTGACCGACCTCGGTCTGGATGAGGATGAACGCCTGCACCACGATGTGCCCCTTTCGTCAATGCCACCAGAGCCGTCAGCCGGTGCCTGACGAGGGTATCCGGCTGGTCGGCGGGCCGATCAGTCGGTGCCGGCCGGGCCCGACCGGCGTGCCGGGTCCGGCGGGTCGCGTGCATTCCGGGAGGATGACCAAGCGAGACGGCCGGGTCCTCGGCCGTCGTTCCCGATCGAACCCACCCCGAGGACGCATCATCGCTACCCAGCCACCATCTCGACCCATCCCGGGCACGCTGGCCGACGCCGGCGAGTTCGCGGTGATCCGCGCCGTCACCGAGGGCCGGGGCCAACCGCCCAGCACGGTGCTCGGCCCGGGGGACGACGCCGCCGTCGTCGCCACGCCCGACGGCAGAGTGGCGGTCAGCACCGACCTGGCCGTCGACGGGGTGCACTTCCGCACGGACTGGGCGACCGGAGAGCAGATCGGCCGACGCGCGGCGCTGGCCGCGATGGCGGACATCGCGGCCATGGGGGCGGTTCCCACGGCGCTGGTGGTCGGGCTGAGCGCCCCCGGAAGCACCAAGGTCGAGTTGGTCACGGCCATCGGCAACGGCATCCACGACGCGGCGGAGGAGGCAGGCGCCGGCGTGGTCGGCGGCGACGTGACCCGCGGCGATCAGCTCACCCTTGCGGTCACGGTGCTCGGTGATCTGCGCGGCGCGACGCCGGTCCGGCGTAGCGGCGCACGCCCGGGCGATGTCGTCGCCGTCTGCGGGCGGCTCGGTTGGGCCGCGGCCGGCCTGGCCGTCCTCTCCCGCGGGTTCCGGTCGCCGGCGGTGGTGGTCGGCGCCTACCGGGTGCCCGAGCCGCCGCTGGCGGCCGGGCCGGTGGCCGCAGCCTCCGGAGCGACCTCGATGATCGACGTGTCCGACGGTCTGCTGGCCGACCTGGGCCACATCGCCCAGGCGTCCGAGGTGTCCATCGACCTGAAGTCCGTTGCGCTGCAGATCAACCCGCGACTTCTCGAGGTGGCGTCGGCGCTGGGCAAGAACCCGCTGGAGTGGATACTCACCGGCGGCGACGACCACGCCCTGGTCGCCACCTTTCCGTACGGGGCCGTCACCCCGCCCGGCTGGGCGCAGATCGGCACGGTCGGCGCGGTGGGCGACGGCGGGGCCCCGTCCGTGACCGTCGACGGTGCAGTGCCGGACCTGACCGCCGGCTGGGACCACTTTCGCTAGGACCTGCGACCACGACGTGCCGGCCCACTCCGTTTTCTGACAGGTCCGCCGTAGCTGCCCGCGGCGGCCCCGCTGCGGTCGTCTGGACTACCGTTGCCTTCCGTGCCCCGTCCCCTCGCCGAGATCATGGATCCGGGCTGGGCGGCCGCCTTGGAGCCGGTGGCACCGAACATCGCCGCGATGGGTGAGTTCCTGCGGGCCGAGAACGCCGCCGGTCGCGGGTATCTGCCGGCCGGCGAGCACGTGTTGCGGGCCTTCCAACGACCTTTCGACGACGTTCGGGTGCTGATCGTGGGGCAGGATCCCTATCCGACGCCCGGTCATCCGATCGGACTCTCGTTCGCCGTCGACGGCCACGTCCGGCCGATCCCACGGTCGCTGGCCAACATCTACCGTGAGCTGGCGACCGATCTGGGCATCACCCCACCGGCCCACGGGGACCTGTCCGGCTGGGCCGACGCCGGGGTGCTGCTGCTCAACCGGTGCCTGACCGTGACCCCGGGACGGTCCGCTGCGCACCGGGGCAAGGGCTGGGAACCGGTCACCGACCGAGCCATTGCTGCCCTTGTCGAACGGGGCGGTCCCTTGGTGGCCATCCTCTGGGGCAAGGACGCGCAAACGCTGCGACCGGCCCTCGGCACCGTCCCGGTCATCGCCTCGGCCCACCCGTCGCCGTTGTCGGCCAACAGCGGGTTCCTCGGCTCCCGGCCTTTCTCCCGGGCCAACTCCTCGCTCGTCGCGCAGGGGGCCGAACCGGTCGACTGGGCCCTCCCGGCCTGATCGGCCCGAGCTGAGGGTGCCGTGTCCTGGGGGACCTACCCTGGACCGGTGACCACGAGCCGACAGTTGGCGCCTGACGGAGCCAGGACCGCGCTGCACATCAGTCATTGGGGTGCCTTCGAGGCCGACACCGACGGCGAGCGGATCACCGCGATCCGGCCGTACGCCGCCGACCCCGACCCGCGCCGGGTGATCGACAACGTGCTGGATGCGCATCGGCATCCGGTCCGGATCGACCAGCCGTACGTCCGGGCCGGCTGGTTGTCCGGCGGCGCCGGACCCACGGACGACCGCGGTCGTGACGAATTCGTCCCGGTGGACTGGGACACCGCGCTGGACCTGGTGGCCGGCGAACTGCACCGGGTGCACCACGAGCACGGCCCCTCGGCGATCTACGGGGGCTCCTACGGTTGGGCCAGCGCCGGCCGTTTCCACCACGCCCAGAGTCAGCTCAAGCGGTTCCTTGCGCTCGCCGGTGGCTTCACCTCGTCGGTGAACAACTACTCGTACGGCGCCACCGAACCGTTCCTGCCGCACGTGTTCGTCTCCGAGCACACCTGGGAGTCGCTCGCCACGAGCTGGCCGGTGATCGCCGAGCACACCGAGCTGTTCGTGGCGTTCGGCGGCCTGCCACGGAAGAACACCGCGGTGGCCAGCGGCGGCAACGCCCACCACGACATGGTGCCGTGGCTGCGCCGGACCCGCGCCGGCGGCTGCCGTTTCGTCACCGTCAGCCCACTCGCCGACGACATGCCGGCCGAAGCGGAGGCGGACTGGCTGGCGGTGCGGCCAGGTGCCGACGGCGCCCTGCTGCAGGCCCTGGCCCACGTCCTGATCGCCGAGAAGCGCTACGACGCCGCGTTCGTCGCCACCCACTGCGCCGGATTCGACGAGTTCGCCGACTCGGTCGCCGGCTGTACGCCGGCCTGGGCGGAGCAGCAGACCGGGGTGCCCGCCCCGCGGATCGTCGCGCTGGCCCGCGACATGGCTGTCCATCGCACCATGCTCACCATGAGCTGGTCCATGCAGCGCCAGCCCCACGGAGAACAGACCATCTGGCTCGGGGTGGCCGTGGCCGCCCTGCTGGGCCAGATCGGTCTGCCCGGTGGCGGCTTCGGCCACGGCTACGGCTCCACCAACTTCGTCGGCCACGCACCGATGGCATTGTCGCTGCCGAGGTTCGGCGCCGGGCCGAACCCGTGCCGGACGTTCATCCCGGTGGCCAGGATCGCCGACATGTTGCTGCAACCGGGCGACGAGTACGACTACAACGGACGTCGGCTGCGGTATCCCGACATCCGGGTGGTCTATTGGGCCGGCGGCAACCCGTTTCATCACCACCAGGATCTGAAGCGGCTGCGGCGGGCGTTTTCCCGTCCGGACACCGTGGTCGTGCACGAGTCCATGTGGACGGCCACCGCCCGGCACGCCGACATCGTGCTGCCGGCCACGCTGACCGTGGAACGTGACGACTTCGGCGCCTCCGTCGGCGAGTCCGTGCTCTTCCCGATGCCGGCGCTGATCCCGCCGTTTGCGCAGGCCCGGGACGACCACGCGATTCTCGCCGGCCTGGCCGGGCGGCTCGGGTTTGCCGACAAGTTCGCCGGCGGCCGGACCCCGCTGGAGTGGCTCGAGACCCTGTACACCGAGTGGGCCGGCAAACACGCGCAACGGGGCACGAGCCTGCCGAGTTGGCAGGAGTTCTGGACCGCGGGACGACCGCTGCCGGTCCCCATGCGGCCGGCCGAGCAGGTGATGCTGGCCGAGTTCCGCGCCGACCCGGTGGCCCACCCGCTGCGGACCCCGAGTGGCCGGATCCAGCTGACCTCACCGGAGATCGCCGCCTTCGGCTACCCCGACTGTCCGGGCGTGCCGTCCTGGATCCCGCCCGAGCGGCCCTCCGACGACCTGCCGCTGCGGCTGATCGCGAACCAGCCGAAGACCCGACTGCACAGTCAGCTGGACGTCGGCGGGTACTCGCAGGCCAGCAAGATTCGCGGCCGGGAGCCGGTGCGGATGCATCCGGCGGATGCCGCCGACCGGGGAATCGCCGACGGCGACGTGGTCCGGTTACGCAACGACAAGGGGTGGGTGCTGGCCGGGGCGGTGCTGACCGACGCCATCGCGCCCGGCGTGGTGCAGCTGGCCACCGGCGCCTGGTACGACCCGGATCCGGACGGAAACTGCGTGCACGGCAACCCCAACGTACTGACCACCGACGTGGGTACCTCGGCGTTGGGTCAGGGCACCACCGGTGGTCACGCCCTGGTGCAGGTGGAGCTGTTCGTCGGTGAACTCCCGCCGCTGTCGGTGCTCGGGCCGCCGGCCATCCGCACCGCGCTGTCGGTCTGAGCCGTCAGCACGGCCGGCCGGGCGTCGGCCCGGTCAGCTGGGCGTCGGCCGGGCCAGCCGGTCCAGGACGCCCAGCAGCAGCGCCTCGCGCAGCCGGGGCGGGCAGGCGTTCAGCAGGGCGTTGACCGGTGCCATCCGCTGCGGCAGGGCGATCTCGCCGGTGTCGCCGGCCAGACCGGCCGCCCCCAGCAGTTGGGCGAACGTGTCCCCGTCGAGCGTGGCCGGGTCGAGGTCGGCCAACATCCCGGCCAAGCCGGGATCAACGCCGACCGGACCGGTTGCCCGGGCGGCAGCCACGGCCGAGCGGAG
>Ga0134125_10010315_pt1 | contig 10500 bp, 6 predicted proteins | sample KB31751_FD_96464 | JGI IMG/M metagenome (GOLD analysis project Ga0134125, IMG submission 96464) | Terrestrial soil microbial communities with excess Nitrogen fertilizer from Kellogg Biological Station, Michigan, USA - KB3-175-1 | ecosystem: Environmental > Terrestrial > Soil > Unclassified ... | reverse complement strand
TTGCGCCGACGCCGGGGCCGAGCTTGTCGCGGTCGACACCAATCCGATCGATGCGCTGTGGCGCGACCGACCGGCGCCGCCATCGGGCAAGGTCACGCTGCGCGACATCAAGCTGGCCGGCGAAAGCGCCGCCGACAAGCTCAAGCGTGTGCGCACCGAGCTCGACAAGGCGAAGGCCGACGCGCTGATCGTGTCGGACCCGCAGAACGTCGCCTGGACCTTCAACATCCGCGGCTCCGACATCGCGCACACGCCGCTGGCGCTCGCATTCGCGCTGATCCCGCGCGAGGGCCGGCCGCGCCTCTATGTCGAGCCGGGCAAGCTCGACAATACGACGCGCGCTGCGCTCGACGACGTCGCCGACATCCGCGCGCCGGATGACCTCACGCGCGATCTCACCACCCTGAAGGACAAACACGTCCGTCTCGATCAGGCGAGCGCCGTCGCGGCGTTGTCGAAGATCGTCGCCGACAATGGCGGCAAGCCGGTGCACGCGGCCGATCCGATCACGCTGATGAAGGCGGTGAAGAACCACGCCGAGATCGCCGGCACGCGCGCCGCGCACCTGCGCGACGGCGCGGCGGTGACGCGCTTCCTTGCCTGGCTCGACCGCGAGGCGCCGTCCGGCAAGCTCACCGAGATCGACGCCGTCGCGGCGCTGGAGAGCTTCCGCCGCGACACCGGGCTTTTAAAAGACGTGTCGTTCCCGACCATTTCCGGCGCCGGGCCGAACGGCGCCATCGTGCACTACCGCGTCACGCGCGAAAGCAATCGCAAGATCGGCATGAACGAATTGTTCCTGATCGATTCCGGCGCGCAATACGAGGACGGCACCACCGACATCACCCGCACGGTCGTCATCGGTGCGCCATCGGACGAGATGCGCGACCGCTTCACGCGCGTGCTCAAGGGCCACATCGCCATCGCCACCGCGGTCTATCCGGAGAACACGACCGGCGCGCAGCTCGACCCGCTGGCGCGCGTCGCGCTGTGGGACGCCGGCCTCGACTTCGACCACGGCACCGGCCACGGCGTCGGCAGTTATCTCTCGGTGCACGAGGGGCCGGCGCGCATTTCCAAGCTCGGGCACGTCGCGCTCAGGCGCGGCATGATCCTGTCGAACGAGCCCGGCTACTACAAGACCGCCGCCTACGGCATCCGCATCGAGAACCTGGTGCTGGTGATCGCGGCGCCCGAGCCCGCCGGCGCCGAGAAGCCGCTCAACGCGTTCGAGACGCTGACGCTGGCGCCGATCGACCGACGGCTGGTCGATGCCGCGATGCTGACGCCGAAGGAGCAGCACTGGCTCGACAGCTATCATGAACGCGTGCGCGCCGACATCGCGCCGCTAGTCGATGGCGAGACGCGCGGTTGGCTGGAACGGGCGACAGAGGCTTTATGATTTCTTATCCCTCCCCCGCTTGCGGGGGAGGGTGCCGCCGCAGGCGGCGGGTGGAGGCCGCTAGCGGGATGCTAAACCCTACCCGGCTCGCTTCGCTCGCCACCCTCCCCTTTCAGGGGAGAGATAACTTGCCGCTTCCGCGGCGCCCGCATAGGCTCCGCCATCTTCAGGGGGCGCGATCATTTCGACATCCACAGAGACCGGGACGTCGCGGCCATACGGCCTGTTTGCGCTGATGGCGCTCGCCGGACCGCTCTACGTTCTTATGATCGCTAACGCGCTTAACACGCGGGCCGGCGGCGGCGAGGCGAGCATGGCGAACGGGTTTCAAGCGCTCTTCGTCACCGGCGGGCTCTGGATTCTGCTCGCAGTCATGCTCATCGCCGCCGGCATCATGGGATCGATGCCGCGCTGGGCGGCTGTCGCCTGGATTGTACTCATCCCGTTTTCGGGCGTCGCGGCCTTCGTCGCCATCGACATGTGCTCGCGCAACATGCCGGGAGCGGCCATTTTTCCGGCACTGCTGCCGCTCGCCATCGCCTTCTACGCCACCTGGGCGCGATCGAAGCGGTTGCACGATGGGCTGCCGCCGCGGCAGACCAGCCTGCTGACCTTGGGCGCGGTCCTAGTCCTGTCGGTTTTGCCGATGGCGTTCGCTGCGGTCTACTGACCGATGAGCTTCAGCCACTCGTCCTCGGTGAGCACCGGGATGTTCAGCTTCTTCGCTTCCGCAAGCTTCGAGCCCGCGCCGGGACCGGCGACCACATAATCCGTCTTCTTCGACACCGAGCCCGCCGCCTTGGCGCCGAGACGCTCGGCGGTCGCCTTGGCTTCGTCGCGCGTCATCTTCTCCAGCGAGCCGGTGAACACCACCGTCTTGCCGGCGACGGCTGAGTCCTTCTTCGGCTTCTCGGCGTCGAGGATCGTCACCTGCCTGGTCAACCGCTCGACGATGCCGAGATTGTGCCTCTCGTTGAAATAGCCGCGCACCGCCTCGATCACCGTGTCGCCGATCTGGTCGAGCGCATCCATCTCGGCGATCGTTTCTTCGTCGCCCTTGGCGACCTTCAGCGCGGCGTCGTGAAATGCCTTCCACGATCCGTAGCCGCGCGCCAGCGCCAGCGCGGTGGTCTCGCCGACATGGCGGATGCCGAGCGCATAGATGAAGCGGTCGAGCGCGATCTCGCGCCGCGCGTTGATCGAGTCGAACAGGTTCTTGACCGAGGTCTCGCCGTAGCCCTCGATCTCCTCCAGCTTCAGTTTCGCGTTGCGCGCCTGCAGCGTGAAGATGTCGGCGGGCTCCTTCACCCAGCCCTGATCGAAGAAATACTCGACCTGCTTCTCGCCGAGCCCGTCGATGTCGAAGGCGCGGCGCGACACGAACAGCATCAGGTGCTGGATCTTCTGGAACGGACAGGCGAACTCGCCGGTGCAGCGGGCGCGGGCGCCCTCCTCGCCGGTCGCGGTCTCCTCGCGCACCACGTCGGTATGCAGCGGGCACGGGCACTTCTTCGGGAAACGATATTCCTTCGCGCCCTTCGGCCTTTTGTCGATGACGACGTCGACCACCTGCGGGATGACGTCGCCGGCGCGCTGGATGACGACGGTGTCGCCGATGCGGATATCGCGGCCCTCGCGCAGGGTCTCGCCCTTGCCGCCGATGCCCTTGATGTAGTCCTCGTTGTGCAGCGTCACGTTCTGCACGATGACGCCGCCGACGCCGACCGGATCGAGCTTGCCGACCGGCGTCAGCGCGCCGGTGCGGCCGACCTGGATCTCGATGTCCTTGAGAATGGTGAGCGCGCGCTCGGCCGGGAATTTGTGCGCGATGCCCCAGCGCGGCGTGCGCGAGACGAAGCCGAGCCGCTCCTGCCAGTCGAGGCGGTCGACCTTGTAGACGACACCGTCGATGTCGTAGTCGAGCTCCGCGCGCTCTTCCTCGATCTTGCGGTGGAAGGCGATGAGTTCTTCCGTCGAGCGGCAGAGCTTCGTCAGCGGATTGGTCCTGAAGCCGCAGCGCTCGAACCATTGGATCATGCCGGTCTGCGTGTCTTCCGGCATCTCGCTGATCTCGCCCCAGGCGTAGGCGAAGAAGCCGAGCGGGCGCGAGGCGGTGATCGACGGGTCCTTCTGGCGCAGCGAGCCGGCGGCGGAGTTGCGCGGATTGGCGAACACCGGCGCGCCGGCTTCCTTCTGCCGCTCGTTGAGCGCGAGGAAGGCCTTCTTGGTCATGTAGACCTCGCCGCGCACCTCGGTGATCTTCGGAATGTTGCGGCCCTTGAGCGCCTTCGGCACGTCGGCGAGCGTGCGGATATTGGCGGTGACGTCCTCGCCCTCCTGGCCGTCGCCGCGCGTTGCCGCGGTGACCAGTTCGCCGTTCTCGTAACGCAGCGACATCGACAGGCCGTCGATCTTCGGCTCGGCGGAGAAGTCGATGCGCGCTTCGTCATCGAGCTTGAGAAAGCGGCGGATGCGGGCGACGAAGTCGGCGACGTCCTCTTCGGCAAACGCATTGTCGAGCGACAGCATCGGCACCGCGTGACGCACCTTGGCGAAGCCGCGCGCCGGCGCGGCGCCGACCTTCAGCGACAGCGATTCCAGCGTGCGCAGGTCGGGGAAGCGCGCCTCGATGGCGTTGTAGCGCTGGCGCAGCGCGTCGTATTCGGCGTCGCTGATCGCCGGCCGGTCGTTCTGGTAGTACAGCTTGTCGTGCCTGGAAATTTCCGCCGTCAGCCGCGCGTGCTCGGCCGTCGCCTGCTTGGCGGTGAGCAGGTCGACGGGTGTCTTGTCGGTGCGGACTGTCGCTTTGGCCATGAACTGAGGTTACACCACCGCGTTGGCGCGCGGCACCCGCTATCCCGCCGCCTTGATAAGCCGTTCCGCCGCAGCTCTGGCCTCGTTGGTGATCTCGGCGCCGGCGAGCATGCGCGCGATCTCCTCGCGCCGCTTCTCGGCCGCCACCTCGGTGACGCGCGTCGCCACGCGCTTGCCCTTGTCGAGCGCATCCTTCGAGATGACGTAATGGCGCTGCGCCTGCGCCGCCACCTGCGGCGCGTGCGTCACCGCCAGCACCTGCACGCCGCGCGCGAGCCGCGCCAGCCGCGTACCGATGGCGTCGGCCACCGCGCCGCCGACGCCGGTGTCGATCTCGTCGAAGACGAGCGTCGGCGCGGAGCCGCGGTCGGCCAGCACCACCTTCAGCGCCAAAAGGAAGCGCGCCAGCTCGCCGCCGGAGGCGATCTTCATCAGCGGTCCCGGCTTGGTGCCGGGATTGGTCTGCACCCAGAACTCGACGCGGTCGATGCCGTTCGGTCCGGCCGTGTCGGCGTCACTGACGATCTCGGTGGTGAAGCGCGCGCGCTCGAGCTTGAGCGGCTTGAGCTCGCCGTTGACCGCCTTGTCGAGCGCGGTGCCGGCCTTCAGCCGTGCTTTCGACAGCGCCTCGGCCGCTTTGCGGAACTCGGCGTCGGCCGCCGCCGCGGCAGCGCGCAGCGTCTTGAGCTTCTCCTCGCCGGCGTCGATGAGGCCGATGTCGCCGTGATAACGCCGCGCCAGCGCGGCGAGGTCATCGACCGGCACGTTGTACTTGCGGCCGGCGGCTCGCAGCGCGAACAGCCGCTCCTCGATGCGTTCGAGTTCGGCCGGATCGAAGTCGGCGGCGCGCAGCGCGGCTTCCAGATGCGCGCGCGTCTCTTCCAGCGCATTGAGCGCGACGTCGAGCGACTTGACCGATGGCTCGACGAGCTGCGGCGCCTGCGTCGAGCGGCGCTCGAGGCGGCGGATGACGGCGGCGAGTTCCGGCACGCTGGAGTTCGACCCGGCGAGCGCGTCGTGCGCTTCGCGCAGGTCCCCGGCGACCTTCTCCGACTGCATCATCGTGGTGCGGCGGTCGGCGAGCATCGTCTCCTCACCGGCCTGCGGCGCCAGTTTGTCGAGCTCGGCTACGGCATGGCGCAGCCAGTCGGCCTCGCGCCGGGCACGCTCGACCTCGGCCGCGTGCGCCTCGGCCGCTTCGAGCGTCTCGCGCCGCGCGTTCCACAAGCCCTCGACGCGGGCGGCGTCGGCTTCGAGCCCGCCATAGGCGTCGAGCAGGCGGCGGTGGGTCGCGGCGTCGACCAAGGCGCGGTCGTCGTGCTGGCCGTGGATTTCGACGAGAACCTGGCCGAGCTGCTTGATCACCTGCACGCTCACCGGCTGGTCGTTGACGAAGGCGCGGGTGCGTCCGTCGGCAAGCTGCACCCGGCGCAGGATCAGCTCGTCCTCGTCGGCGATGTCGTTGGCTTTGAGGATGGCGCGCGCCGGATGGCTGCGGCGCACCTCGAACACGGCGGTCACCTGCCCCTGCTCCGCGCCCTGCCGCACCAGCGACTGGTCCCCTCGCCCGCCGAGCGCCAGCGCAAAGGAATCGAGCAGGATCGACTTGCCGGCGCCGGTCTCGCCGGTGAGCACGGCGAGCCCCGCGGCGAAATCGATGTCGAGCTTGTCGATCAGGACGATGTCGCGGATCGAAAGTCGGGAGAGCATGGCGGTCAGGTCCGGCCGGATTCGTCATGCCCGGCCTTGTGCCGGGCATCCACGTCTTCGAATCGCGCCCAGCCTAAAGACGCGGATGGCCGGGACAAGAGGGCGTTTACGCCCGTCTTCGACGGGCTATGCCCGGCCATGACGCTGTGGGTAGAGCGGCGACAAACGGCGGGGCCCTCAGCCCAGCCCGACCTTCTTGAACGCCCTGCTGATCCACGAGCCCTTGTTCTCGGACGGCTCGCGCCCGCCGGACTTCACCAGCGCGTAGGCGTGCTTGTACCAGGTGCTGTCGGGGAAGTTATGGCCGAGCACGGCGGCGGCGGTCTGCGCCTCGTCGATGATGCCGAGCGCCATATAGGCTTCCGTCAGGCGCTCCAGCGCCTCCTCGACATGGCGCGTCGTCTGGTACTTGGTCACGACGATCTTGAAGCGGTTGATGGCGCCGGTGTAGTCGCGCTTGTCGAGGTAGTAGCGGCCGATGTCCATCTCCTTGCCGGCGAGCTGGTCGCGCGCGACTTCCATCTTCTGCTTGGCGCTCGCGGCGTATTCGCTGTCGGGATACTTGCGGATCACCTCGTCGAGCGCGGCCAGCGCCTTGTCGGTCTGGTCCTGGTCGCGAGTGATGTCGGGGATCTGGTCGTAGTAGGACGAGCCGATCAGGAACTGCGCATAGGCGGCGTCCGGCGTGCCGGGGTGCAGCGTGATGTAGCGCTTGGCGGCGGCGACGCATTCGTCATACGAGCCGCTCTGGTAATACGAGTAGGCCGACATGATGAGCGCCTTGCGCGCCCACTCCGAATACGGGTGCTGGCGGTCGACTTCCTCGAACTTCTTGACCGCCTCCTTCGGCTTGCGCTCGGAGTTCAGGTAATAGAGGCCTTCGTTGTAGAGGCGGTCGGCCGGCTCGTCCGGCGGCGTGTCGTCCTTGCTGCCGAACAGGTTGAAGCCGGAGAATCCGGAAAAGCCCGAGAAGTTCGAGCAGGCGCCGAGGCTCGAGGCCACGAGCACGACCACGGCGGCGCGGGTCAAACGGGCAGGCAGCGAAGCGCTCATACGCGTGACATCCCCGAACTGTCGCGACCGTCTGCGGCTGGAGAGCCGCCTCACAGGGCGGCCCGCGCCGCCCCTGCGGGCGAAGATTTAGACGAAAACGCCCCGATGCGCCAAGCGATTAGGCCGACATTCGGCCCGGATTAAGGCGGTGAAAAGGGCCGAAAACCGGCGATTCAGGTCTTGTCCGGACCATAGGCGGGGGCGACCACCCCGGCGGCCTGGGCGCGGCCGCGCCGCACCGGCGTCTCGGTGGCCTCGACCACCCGCCAGGCGCTGGTGTCGGCCATCAGCGCCGACAGCACCGCGTAATTGAGCTTGTGGCCGCCGCGCACGGTCCTGTAGGCGGCGATCAGCGGCAGACCGGCCAGCGCGAGGTCGCCGACCGCGTCGAGCACCTTGTGGCGCACGAACTCGTCCGGGTAGCGCAGCCCTTCCGGATTGAGGACGCGGTCCTCGCTCACGACGAGGGTGTTGTCGAACGAGGCGCCGAGCGCATAGCCGGCGCTCCACAGGCCCGCCACATCCTTCATGAAGCCGAAGGTGCGGGCGCGCGCGATTTCGGTGCGGAAGCTCTTCGGCTCGATGTCGAGCGCGATCGCCTGCGTGCCGATCAGCGGATGATCGAACGCGATCTCGGCCTCGACGCGGAAGCCGTGCTCGTAGGGGCGCAGTTCGCCGAGCGATTTGTCCTTGGCGACGCGCACCGGCTTGATGACTTCGATGTAGCGGCGCGGCAGCGCGCGATGCGTCAGGCCGGCCTGATCGAGCGCGTCGATGAAAGGCGCTGCGCTGCCGTCCATGATCGGCACTTCCGGGCCGTCGATCTCGACGACGACGTTGTCGACGTTGAGCCCGCGCAGCGCGGCAAGCAGATGCTCGGCGGTGGAGCACAACGGCCCCTTGGCGTCGCCGAGCACGGTGGCGAATTCGGTTGCGGTGACGGCGCGCACGTCGGCGCGAATTTCGCGTTGAAGCGAACCGTCCCGATTGATGCGCTGGAAGACGATGCCGGTATCGTCATCGCCCGGGTTGAGCGTGAGCGTGACGGGCTGACCGGAATGGACGCCGATGCCGGAGATGGCGACCTGTTCGCGCAGCGTCGTTTGCTTAGCGCCTTTCATCCACCCTCAATCCGCCGGCTCGACTGCGAACCGTGCGGTCCCCAAACGCGCCCCTCGCGGGGTCATATTTCAGCCTCAACGCCGGCCACTTGTCGATTTGCCGGCTGGTCCCCCCGGACCGGAAAAGTCCGTTTCGCTGCGGAAACTTAGGCTTTAGGCGGTGCTTCTCCAACTCACGCTTTCTTACCGACTGTTACTCTTTTTTGCCGCAATTGGCCGGCCCGCGTCAGCACCAGATTACCATTTACCTTACCCCTCAATCCTCGCCCGGTTGCAAATGCGGCCGGGCAACGCGGCCCTCCCCACGCCCCCCTCAAAAGCGTGATTAAAATCAATACTTTGACGAGCGATTGCGTGGCTTCAAAAAGCCGACGGCCCCGCACCCTGGGGGGTACGGGGCCGCCGGTTGTATCGCGTTCAGCCTAGTTCGCCTGACGGCGCAGGAAAGCCGGGATATCGAGCTGGTCGTCCTCGGGCGAGTTATGCACAGCCGTTTGCCGGCCGTGGGGATCGAGCCCCTGCGGCGCGGGCCGGCGGGCGTACTCCGAGACGGGCTCGGCGCGGCCTTCCGGCTGGCGGGCGGTCGGGCGCTGCGGCTGCTCGTATTGTGGCATCGCGCGCGCGGTGCGCGGCGCCGGCGGCGCTTCCGGCTCCTCCGAGCGGCGGCCGAGGCCGACCGAGGCGAGGCGCTGCATCAGCGACTTGCGGCGCTCCTCCGGATGGTTCTCGGCCTGCTGGCCGCGCTGGTCCATCATGGCGCGGGCCGGCAGCGGCAGTTCGTCAATGCGCGGCATGCGCGGCGTGCGCATCACACGCTCGGGCGCGGGCGGCACGAAGGTCGGCGCCGGCGGCTCGATCGCCGGCGGAGCCTCCGGCTCCGGCTGGTCGAACAGCGACGGCTTCATCGGCTTCGGCCGGATCGACACCTCGTCGATCGCGGTCTGCGGCAGGATCGCGGCGGCGACGGCGGCATGCGCGGCCGATTCAACCGACGCGGCCGCGCTGACGATCGCCGGGTTCGGGATCGGCGGCTGCGCCGCATAGGCGGCCGGCGCATGTTGCACCTGCGGCTGCGCCGGAACGCGGCGCTGGTCGTTGCGCACCTTGCCGGCGAGTTCCTTGAGCGCGACTTCGGCCGGGCCCTGGTCACGCATTCGTCCGGTGTTGTCGATGCCGGTGGCGACGACCGACACGCGGATGATGCCGTCGAGGCTCTCGTCGAAGGTGGCGCCGACGATGATGTTGGCGTCCTGGTCGACCTCCTCGCGGATGCGGGTGGCGGCCTCGTCGACTTCGTACAGCGTCAGATCCTTGCCGCCGGTGATCGAGATCAGGAGGCCGCGCGCGCCCTTCATCGAGGCGTCGTCGATCAGCGGGTTGGAGATCGCGGCTTCGGCGGCGGTCAGCGCGCGCTTCTCGCCGGAGGCCTCGCCCGTGCCCATCATCGCCTTGCCCATCTCGCGCATGACGGCGCGGACGTCGGCGAAGTCGAGATTGATCAGGCCTTCCTTGACCATCAGGTCGGTGATGCAGGCGACGCCGGAGTAGAGCACCTGATCGGCCATCGCGAAGGCGTCGGCGAAGGTGGTCTTCTCGTTGGCCACCCGGAACAGGTTCTGGTTCGGGATGATCAGCAGCGTGTCGACGACCTTGTGCAGCTCGGTGATGCCCGATTCCGCATAGCGCATGCGGCGCTGGCCCTCGAAGTGGAAGGGCTTGGTGACGACGCCGACGGTGAGGATGCCGAGCTCGCGCGCGGTCTTGGCGATGACCGGAGCGGCTCCGGTGCCGGTGCCGCCGCCCATGCCGGCGGTGACGAACACCATGTGCGCGCCGGAGAGGTGATCGCGGATCTCGTCGAGCACCTCCTCCGCCGCGGCGCGGCCGACTTCCGGCTGCGAGCCGGCGCCGAGGCCCTCGGTGACCTGCGTGCCCATCTGGATGATGCGCTCGGCCTTCGACATCGTCAGCGCCTGCGCGTCGGTGTTGGCGACGACGAAGTCGACGCCCTCGAGGCCGGCCGTGATCATGTTGTTGACGGCGTTGCCGCCGGCGCCGCCGACACCGAACACGGTGATCCGCGGCTTCATCTCGTGGATGTCCGGAATTTTCAGGTTGATGGTCATCTTGTGCCTCTTTAAGCCCGCCGCCGCCGCCGGTCCGCCACCGGCTGCTCTGCGATGTTGATCGGAAGGGTCAGAAACTCTCGCGCAGCCATCGCCCGACCCGTGCCATGTAGCCGCCGGTCCCCGTCATGAGGTGCCGGGTTCGCCGCGGTTCGAAGTGTTCGAGATGGGCCGCCTGCGGATACACCAGGAGACCCGCCGCGACGGCGAAGGCCGGGCCCTTCGCCGCCTCGGGCAATCCGGACAAACCGAGTGGCCGGCCGATACGCACCGG
>Ga0134125_10010314_pt1 | contig 10500 bp, 9 predicted proteins | sample KB31751_FD_96464 | JGI IMG/M metagenome (GOLD analysis project Ga0134125, IMG submission 96464) | Terrestrial soil microbial communities with excess Nitrogen fertilizer from Kellogg Biological Station, Michigan, USA - KB3-175-1 | ecosystem: Environmental > Terrestrial > Soil > Unclassified ... | reverse complement strand
GATCCCGATCCTCTCCTCCGACTCGCAGGGCATGGGCCGGATCTCCGAGACGGTGCGGCGCGCGTTCCAGTGCGCGGCCGCAATGAAGGCCCAGCGCGGCGGTGAGGGCGCGGACGACAACGAGCGGGTGCTGCGCTTCCTCGCCAAGGTGACCGTGAACCCGGCGATCGCCCACGGACTGGCCGCCGACGTCGGCTCGCTGCGAGACGGCCGCCTGGCCGACATCGTCGTGTGGCGGCCCGACCTCTTCCCCGTCCGGCCCGAGCTGGTGCTGAAGGCGGGGATGCCCGCGTGGGGCGCGTCCGGCGCCGGCGGCGCGACCACGATGATGACCGAGCCCGTGCGCGTCGGCCCGCAGATCGCCGCGACCGGCGCCGGGCCGGGCCAGGTCTCGCTCGCGTTCCTGGCGGGCTCGGCGATGGCGGCCGACCTGCCGACCACCCGCGAGCGGGCACAGGTGGCTGACTGCCGCGCCCTGACCGCCGCCGACATGGTCGGGAACAGCCGCACCGGGACGATCGTCGTCGACACGCAGACCGAGACCGTGACGCTCGACGGCGAGCCGGTCGGGTGCGACCCGGTCGCCGAGGTCGCCTACGGGCGGCGGTATCTCCTGTAATGTCGCCGCGATGAAGATCGAGGAGGCCGAGGAGCGGCGGGTCGACGTGACGGGCGGGAGCGTGTGGACCGCCCGCATCGGGCCCGAGGAGGGCGTGCCCGTCCTGCTCCTGCACGGCGGCCCCGGCGCCGCCAGCGACTACATGATCCCGCTGGCCGAGCGGCTCGCCGACCACCGCCCGACGATCGTCTACGACCAGCTCGGCTGCGGCCGCTCCGACCAGCCCGACGACACGTCGCTGTGGACGGTCGACCGCTCGGTGGAAGAACTCGACCAGGTGCGCGCCGCGCTCGGGCTCGACCGCTGCCACCTGCTCGGCCAGTCGTGGGGCGGGTGGCTCTCGATCGAGTACATGACCCGCGGTGCGACCGGCATCGAGCGGCTCGTGCTCGCGAGCACGTCGGCGAGCATCCCCGAGTTCATGGCGGGCGCGCGCGGCCTGATCGAGCAGCTGCCCGAGCCCCACCGCACGGTGCTGATCGAGCTCGGCGAGAAGGGCGAGTACGACCATCCCGACTACCAGGCCGCCGTCGAGGTCTTCTACCACCGTCACCTGTGCCGGATGGATCCGTGGCCCGAGGCGCTCGTGCGCTCCGGCGAGCAGATGGACGGAAACCCCGTCTACCTGACGATGAACGGCCCGACCGAGTTCGACGTCATCGGCCTGCTGCGCGAGTGGGACCGCACTGCCGACCTCGGCCGCATCGGCGTGCCGACCCTGGTGACGTGCGGCCGCTATGACGAGATCACGCCGTCGTGCTCGGAGACCATCACGCGCGGCATCCCGGACGCGCGCATGCGCGTGTTCGAGCAGAGCGCGCACTGCGCGCACCTCGAGGAGGCGGACGACTACGCCCGCATCGTCGAGGCGTTCCTGAGCGAGTAGCTGGGCGACCGCACACCTACGGCGTCTCCGCCCAGGGCAGCTCGTCCCAGGTCGTCGGGCGCTCGACGCTCCAGCGTCCGTACGGCTCCGTCTCTCCCTCGGCGTCCGAGCCCGCGCCGCGCCGCAGCACCGCCTCGGCCCCGTGCCGGCGCGCGACTTCGGAGCGGGGATAGACCCGCTCGAGGTCGTCGCGGCGGTTGCCGGTGGCGAGGATCACGCACGGCCCGCCCGGCTTGGCGACGAACGCGTGCGCCGTCATGGGCGGACAGTGCACGAAGTCCCACGCCCGCAGGTGCCGCTCCTGCTCCTCGATGATCAGCACGCCCTCGCCCATCAGCACGAGGAAGTCCTCCTGGACGGACTCGGCGTGGTAGAGGACTCCGGGCTCCCCGGGCGGAAACACGCGAATCGTGAACCCCGCCTCGGGCTTCATGTACTCGGTCAGGTCGGAGCGGCCGCGCAGCACGTAGTCGTCCGATTCGAAGATGCAGACGCCTCCGCACCGGTCGTTGTTCATCCACGCGGCGTCGGCCGTGTTGACGACGAACCAGCCCGGCGTCACGGGTGCAAGCCCCGACGCCACGTGCTCCAGATGTGCTTCGGATACCAACGTTCCCTCCTGCTCGATCGGTGATCGGAGCACGCCGCGCCGCGGCGCGTTCGCGCCGGGTCGCAGGCGTGCGTGAGAGCTGGGAGCTAGGCCGGGAACGCCACGAGCCGGAGTCTAGGCGCACACCCACCCGGCCAACTGGCATTTCATCGAATGCCAATTGGGAGTAGCCGCCCCGCCCGCGGCGCACGTATCGTGGGGTAATGGACGTCGCACCGACCGCCGCGCCGGAGAGCGCCGCTTCGCCCGTTCAGTGGTGGCTGACAGTGGCTGCCGCGGCCGCCTGCGTGCTCCTCTACCTGGCGGCGACGGTGTCGGCCTACCTGCTCACCGAGATGGGCAATCGCACTGTCCCGGCAGCGGTCGCCGCCATCGCGGTGAACGTCGCGCTCTGCGCCGGGGCGATCGCGTTGTGCGCGCGGATCGCCTACCCGGGCGGCGGCGCACCGGGGGCGATCGTCGGCCGGGCCCGGTCGAGCCGAGTGGGGATCGCCGTGCTCGTCCAGGTCGGATTCGTCATCCTCGCCCTGCCGCTCCTGACCGAGATCGGCAACGCCATCGGCCTGCACGGCACGACGAACGTCCCGCTCCACCATCGCCACGCCGGCGCCGCCCTGCTCCTGACCTGGATCGCGGTCGTCGCAGCGCCCTGGATGGAGGAGCTCTCGATGCGCGGATTCCTGCTCTCAGGCCTCTGGCAGCGGTTCGGCTTCTGGCCCGCCGCGTTCGCGTCGTCGCTCGCCTGGGCCGGCCTGCACGGCGTCTCCGGCGTGCTCATCCCGTTCACCTGCGAGGGGCTCGTGCTGTGCTGGATCCGCCGCCGCACCGGGTCGGTGCGGACCGGCATCGCCCTCCACGCCACCCAGAACACGGCCGCGGCCCTGTTCTCCGGCGCGGGCTTCCTGGTCGCGCCGCCGCTCGCCGCCGTCATCCTCAGCCTGGTCGTCACCCGCGAGGCCACCGCGACCGGCGCCCGCCGCCGGGCCGCCGACGTGCTCGGGCACGCCAACCGCGCCGCCGAGGCGGTCGCCGCGCGGTTCGCGAGCAGCGACGCCCGGCCGGGCGCCTGGATGCTGGCCGGGGGCGCGTTCGCCGCCGGCCTCGTGATCGAGGCCCTGCCGATCGAGCTCGGCCTGGGCGGCTCGGGGCTCCTCACCACCGGCAGGATCGTCATCGTCGCCCTGACGCTGCCGCCGCTGGCCTGGCTGCTGCTCGGCGCCCCGCGGGCGTGGCGGGCGCCGGCGGCGACGTCGCTGGCCGGCGCCGCCGGATGCGTGCTCGTCTGCCTGGCGCGGCTCGGCGTCCTGCTCGACAGCTCGACGCTCATCCCGCTCGTCGGGATCGGCTACACGCTGGTCGGGTTCGGCCTGCTCGGCCTGGCGACCGGCGAGCTCGAGCCGCGCGCCCGCCTGGCCGCCGGGGCGGCCGGACTGCTGATGCTCGCGACCCTCACGCCGCTCCCGTACGTCATCACGACCTCGCAGGGCATGCTCGAGCAGAGCCTGCTGACGTCGCTGGGCGCCGCCGCCGCGCTCGTCACCGTCGGGCTCACCCTGCGCCGTCCGGCGCCGCCCGCGCCCGCGCCGGCCGGCCCCGTCGAACGCCATCCACAGGTGGGGCTCAGTGCGGGCTAACACCTCGCGCTGGTCGATCCGCTCGGATCGCTCGCTGCTCTCGATCGCGTCGAGCGGCTCCGTGCTCTCGATCGGCTCGGTCGGCTCCGTGCTCTCGGTGGGATCGATCGGGAGCGCATGCTCCCTGTTCTCGGTCGGCTCGTTCGCCTCGTTCGGGTCGATCCTGTCGGCCCGGTCGCGCCGGTCGCTCCTGTCGCATCGCTCCGACCGCGCGGTGCTCGCGTCGCGCGCGTCGGGCCGCTGACGCCCTTCAGCCGGTCTGCAGGTCGCGCCGGGCGAAGCGCTCCACGGCGCCCGCCGCGGCGATCGCGGCGACGACCAGCATGATGGCCGTGCCGCGGCGGTCGACCGCCACCAGCGGCGCCTGGGTGACGTGGTGGAACGGCGAGATCGTGAGCAGCCACCAGGGCGCGCCCACGAGCGCCCCGACCAGCTCCCACAGGAAGGCGACGCCGACGAGGCCGAACGCCGCGCCCGGGCTGGGTCGGGGCAGCCACGCGAAGAGGAGCGCGCCGAGCGCGAGGAAGAGCACGGAGACGGCGATGCAGTTCGCGCCCGCGGTCAGCATCGCGCCCAGCCCAACGCCGCCGCTCGTCACCGCCGACCCCGCCCAGGCCAGGACACCGACGGCAAGGGAGAGCACGACCGTCGCCCCGGCCGCCACGAGCAGGCGGCCGCCGATCCACGACCGCCGCGCCACCGGCAGCGCGAACAGCGTCTCCAGCCGCCCCGACGACTCCTCGTCGCGGAGGCCGCCGACGTGGCTCACCGCGTACAGCGCCACCACCATGGCGAAGATCGCGAACACCGCGGCCAGATAGCCCGCCGCGCTCGTGATGTCGAGCCCGTAGGTGCGGATCGAGACCTTGCGCATCTCCTCGGCCACGCTGTGGGCGAAGGCGCCCAGCGCGAACGCGAACAGGCCCGTGCCGACGAGCCACGCCACGAGCGACGGCAGCTCGCCGCGGACGGCGGCCTGCGCCGGCGAGCCGAGCAGCCCGGTCCGCGACCGTGCCGTCGCCCGGCGCGAGAGCACGCTCGCACCCAGATCGCGGTTGCGGGCGATGGCGACGGCCGCCGCCGCCAGGAGCGGCGCCGCGACCGCGAAGAGCAGCAGGACGGCGGGACGCGCGCCGGTGACCGGCCGCACCTGCTCGACCCATCCGATCGGCGTGATCCAGCGCACCCAGCCGATGCCGTGGCCGATGTCGGCGACGATGCGGAAGAACACCGCCGCGGCCAGCGCCACTGCTGCCCCAGCCTGGGCGGCGCGGCGGGTCGGCGCAAGCTGGGAGGCGAGGGCGCCGGCGGCAGCGAACACGGCGGCCGGTCCCACGATCGCCGCTGCCACCATCGCCGCCTGGGCGGTCGTCATGTCACCGGCAGCCACGGCGAAGGCCAGCAGGACGACCCACAGCAGCGCGAACAGGGCGGCGCACTCGACCGCGAGGGCCGCCAGCACCGCCACCACCGCACTGCCGCGGCCGATCGCGCCCGCCAGGATCAGCTCGTAGCAGCCGGCGTCCTCCTCTCCCCGCAGCGCGCGGATGGCGGCGAACAGCGCCCACGCCGAGGCCAGGATCGCGAGCATCCCCATCGCCCGGAACTCGAAGAAGCCGCCCACCGTCGCCAGATCGTGGGGGACGCCGTAGAACAGGCGGAGCGCGATGTTGTCCGAGAACGCCCGCGCGAACTGCTCGCGGGAGGCCCGGGTCGGGTACGCCTGGGCGTAGCCGATCACGTTCGCGAGCGTGTAGAGCACCGCGATCAGCGCAATCACGGCCAGGCGCACCCGCTCGCCGCGGAGCGCATGGCGGGCGACGGCCCTAGCGGGCAGCCCCAACATGCTCGCCGCCGCGGTCGTAGTGGGCCAGGAAAAGCTCCTCGAGGCTCGGCTCGCGACTGACCAGGGCAACCACACCCGTCCCGGCCAGCCGGTCGATCAGCGGCCCGACCGGGCCGCGCACGTCGAAGCGGACGGCGCTCTCACCGACGGGCGTCGAGGTGACGCCGTCCGGGAGCTCGAGGTCGGGCGGGATCCCATCGAATGTCGCCTCGACCACCCGCGCCGACAGGTGGCGCAGGGCGGCGAGCGTCCCCTCCTCGACCAGCCGGCCCTCGCGCAGGATGCCGACCCGGTCGCACAGCGCCTCGACCTCACTCAGGATGTGCGACGAGAGGAACACCGCCTGGCCGGCCGCCTTCGCCTCGGCGACGGTGTCGCGGAAGGCGGCCTCCATCAGCGGGTCGAGGCCGCTCGTCGGCTCGTCGAGGACGAGCAGGTCGGGACGCGCCGCGAAGGCCGCGATCAGCTGGATCTTCTGGCGGTTGCCCTTCGAGTAGTCGCGCACCCGCTTGCGCGGGTCGAAGTCGAACCGGTCGATCAGCGTGCCGCGGTACGCCTCGTCGACGCCGCCGCGCAGGCGGGCGAGGAACTCGAGGCTCTCGAGGCCGGTCAGCGCGGGCCACAGCATCGGCTCGCCGGCGACGAACGCGACCCGCCGATGTGCCTCCACCGGGTCGCGCCAGGCGTCGATGCCGAAGATCGCGGCGCTGCCCTCGCTGGGCCGCTGCAGGCCCAGGACGAGCCGGATCGTCGTCGTCTTCCCCGCCCCGTTCGGCCCCAGGTACCCGTACACCTCGCCCGCCGAGACGGCGAGGTCGAGCCCGGCGAGCGCCACCGTCGTGCCGTAGCGCTTGCCGAGCCCGGACGTCCGGATGGCGACGTCGTCGCCGTGGCCAGCCGCACGACTCATCGCCCGGAGCGTACCCCGTGGACGGGCCCGGCGACGGTCTCGGCGAAGCCCGACCGCCAGCTGGGATGGGCCGGCACCCAGCCCAGCTCGCGCCGCGCCTTCGCGTTCGAGGAGCCGCGTGACTGTGTCATCATCGCGACACCGACCCCGCCGGTTGCGAGCCGCCCGACCCAGGCGGGGACGCGCCGGGGCGGCCTCGCCCCAAGCACCGCCGCGAGATGCGGAAGCCACTCCGAGACGGGCGCCGGATCGTCGTCGACGATGTTGTAGACGCCGGCCTCGCCGTGGTCGAGCGCGGCCACGGTCGCCGTCGCAGCGTCGGCCACGTGGACGAACGACCACACGGCCGCGCCGTCGCCGACCACCGGGAATTTGCGCCGCCGGATCATGGCCGCGTACTCCTCGGCCATCGACGTCCCCGGCCCGTACAGCGCGCCGTACCGGAGCGCCAGGCCGGAGGTCCCGTCAGCCTCGGACACGGTCTGCTCGAGGTAGCGGATGGCCGCGATCGACTCGCGCATCGCCTTCGGCGGGTGTGGGTCGAGCGGGTCGTCCTCGGTCTTCACCGGCCCGCCCTCGCGGGCATTCGGCCAGCCGGTGTAGCTCTGCGCCAGGAAGCGGGTCGCCCCGGCCGCCCGCGCCGCCTCGAGCAGGATGTCGAGGCCGCGGGTGCGCAGCACGTTGGTCTCGGCGAAGGAGCGGTCGAACCGGCGCAGGTCGGCCTGGCCGCGCAGCGCCGTCAGCTCGTGGATCACCCCGTCGGGCTCGGCCCGCATGACCGCGGTCATCACCTCGGCGCGGTCGAGCGGATCGAGCACCGCGGGCGTCGCGCCCGCGTCCGCCAGCCACCTCGCCTTCCCGCTCGACCGCGTGCTTCCGACCACTGTGTGGCCGGCCTCCACCAGCTGCGGCACGAGCTGCCTTCCGATCACCCCGGTCGCTCCGGCTACGAACACACGCATTTTCGGTTCCTCCGTCTCGTCGAAATGGGCTTGCACCCACATGACGAGACGGAGGGCCGGGCTGTGACACCCGGCGGTGAATCCTGCGCGCTAGGCGGCGTGCTCGCGGTCGAGCGCGAGCTCGTCGGCGCTGTAGAACCGCTCGGCGACGGGTCGGGTGGTCTCGATGACGGCGGCCGCATCGTCCGGCGCGAGCCGCTGCCGCCAGGCCCAGGCGTTCGCCTTGCTGTCCATGGGCTGGTAGGCGGTCCGGCCGAGGCCGACGCGGCCCCACGGGTTGTTCCGGGCGGCGGGCCCGGCCATGCTGCCCTCGCGCACGGTCTTCTCGGCCCGGTCCGTCCACGGCAGGTCGAGCTGCGCATAGAGCTCGCGGAACCCGTTCTCGGGATCCATCGCCAGGTCCTCGTAGCGGACGAGGACGAACTCGGGATGACGGTCGAGCTGCTGGGCGATCGCGGAGTGGATCAGGAGCCAGAGCAGGGCGCCGTGGCCGACCGGCTCGAGCGGCTCGTGGGCCGCGCGGACGATGTCGTCGATGTACTCGCGCAGGTAGCGGCCGATCAGTTCCGGCTGCGCCGCGATGTCGGGCAGGTTGTCGGCCCACCCCGGGCCGATCCGCTTCAGGCTCGACACGATCCCCGCGGGATGGCGCACGAGCATGACGACGCGACAGTCGAGCCGGTCGGCCAGCCACTCGGCCGCGAAGACCTGGTAGGGATCGTCGATCAGGGTGCGCATGCCGCGGGCGCGTCCATACGTGAACGCGGTCAGGTACTTGGCCGCCTTCGCCAGGTCGTACACCCCGTGGTTCGTACGCAGCTCGGCGACGAGGTCGTAGCGCAGCTCGAGCATGTTGCGGAACCCGTCCAGGTGCTCCGCCTCGTTGTGCTCGCCCACGTGCTGGTAGGCCAGCGGCGGCGGGACGTGCAGGATCCCCGGCGTGAGCCCTGGCGGATGGCGGCGGTTGAACGGCTCGTTGACGTGCACGACGCCGCCGCCGCCCTCGATCATCTTCGCGACCCAGCTGCCGCCCGAGCGGTGCATGCCCGTGAGCAGGATCGGCGTCTTCATGCGCGTGCCTCCGCACGGCAAGGCTGAACGTGCCTCATCTCGCCTCCATCGCCGGATCGACTGGGGTGGTGAAGATCCGGGAAACCAAATTGAACACGCGCCGGTGCCATGGGTCAACCCCCTGCGCGGGGGAGCGGGCTTTTCGTGGGCGGACGCGTGGGGTAATGTGTCGGCCAGGTGGGAACGGGCAACGGGCTGGAGGCACGATGGATGTGAATCCCACACGGTTTGCGATCGCCATCTCGGGCGGGTTGGCATGTCTGATGCTCGGCCTGCTGGCCGGGGTGAGCGCCGGCAGCAACGCGACGGATCACGTGATGTCGGTGGAGACGGTGACGACGACGACCCGCGCGCCGCTGCAGGCCGCGGTCGACCGGACGGTCACGGTCGACGGCAAGGTGCGCACCGAGACGCTCCCGGTGCAGCAGCGCCAGGCGAACGCGGTCGCGCGCACGGTGACCGAGACGGTCACGAGGACGGTCACCGAGCCGGTGACGGTCACGGAGACACAGGCGGCGGCGGGCCCCCCGCCTCCGGGGCCTCCCCCCGGCCCCGGGCACAAGCCCAAAAAGGACAAGCACAAGGATGGGCACGGCCCCGGCCCCGGCCCCGGAGACGGCGGGGGTGACGGCCCCGGCGGGGGCGACGGCGGGGGTGACGGCGGCTGAGCGGGATCTGGATCTACGCGGTCGTCGCGAGCCTGCACGTCCCCGGGATCGCGATCCTGGCGCTGCTGCTGCGCGACCTGGCCGGCTCGGATCCGCCCGAGGCGGCCGACACCGGCCCGCCCGGCGGCGGCCCGCCGCCCGGCTGGCGCTGGCGGCGACGGCCACGGCCGGGCGACGGGCGCAGGGCCGCGCGGAAGCACGTCCGCGCGCCGGCCTGAGAATCCGTCAGGTGGCTGCACTAGTGTTGCGGCCGTGAGCGCCCCCGCGGCAAGCCGTGTGGCGATCCGGGGCCGCGTCGTCACCATGAACGGCGCGGGCACCGTGATTCCGGACGGCGTCGTGTACGTCGCGGGCAACACCATCGCCGCCGTCGTCCCGGCCGCGGCGCCTCCCCCCGCAGGCTTCGAGTCGGTCTCCGCCCTGCGCACGGCGGGCACGATCTACCCGGGCCTGATCGAGCTCCACAACCACCTGAGCTACAACTGCCTGCAGCTCTGGCAGGTGCCGCGCGCGTTCACGAACCGCGGCCAGTGGTCGACCGGCCCCGACTACCGCCGCATGATCAGCGGCCCGATGCAGGTGCTCGGCAAGACGCCCAGCCTCGTGCCGTCGCTGGTGCGGTTCGTCGAGGCGAAATGCCTGGTGGCCGGCGTGACGACGAGCCAGGGGATCGCGCTCTACTCGAACGCCGGCATCGCGCGCTACTACAAGGGCGTCGTCCGCAACGTCGAGTCGCCCGACGACCCGTCCCTTCCGCCGGCGCACAGCCGCATCCCCGACATCGCCGCCGCCGACGTGACCGCCTTCGCGGCCGAGCTCGCCCGCGACCACCGCCTGCTCCTGCACCTCGCCGAGGGCGTCGACGCGTCGGCCCGGCTCCACTTCCAGGCGCTGCAGCTGCCGGACAAGACCTGGGCGATCTCGGATCATCTGATCGGGATCCACAGCGTCGCCCTGCAGCCGGCGGACATCACCATCTTCGCCGGGCACGGGGCGGCGATGGTGTGGTCGCCGCTCTCCAACCTCCTGCTCTATGGCGCGACCGCGAACGTCGCGGCGATGAAGGCCGCCGGCGTCATGATCGGGCTCGGCTCGGACTGGTCCCCCTCGGGCAGCAAGAACCTGCTCGGGGAGCTGAAGGTGGCGCAGCTCGTGAGCGCGCACGCCGCCGGCGGCCCGATCTTCACCGATCAGGAGGTCGTGGCGATGGCGACGTCGACCGCCGCGCGGATGCTCGGCTGGGACAGCTCGAGCGGCTGGATCGAGGCCGGGAAGCGCGCGGAGGTGATCGCCG
>Ga0134125_10010312_pt1 | contig 10501 bp, 8 predicted proteins | sample KB31751_FD_96464 | JGI IMG/M metagenome (GOLD analysis project Ga0134125, IMG submission 96464) | Terrestrial soil microbial communities with excess Nitrogen fertilizer from Kellogg Biological Station, Michigan, USA - KB3-175-1 | ecosystem: Environmental > Terrestrial > Soil > Unclassified ... | reverse complement strand
GTGGTCTACAAGATCGACCGGCTCACGCGATCGCTCATGGACTTCTCGAAGCTGATCGAGGTGCTCGATCGCAATTCGGTGACGTTCGTAAGCGTCACGCAGGCATTCAACACCACCACGTCGATGGGGCGGCTCACGCTGAACGTCTTGCTCTCATTTGCGCAGTTCGAGCGCGAGGTGACGGGCGAGCGCATCCGCGACAAGATCGCGGCATCCCGCAAAAAGGGTCTGTGGATGGGTGGCTGGGCGCCGCTCGGCTACGACGTCAAGGGCCGCAAGCTGGTCATCAACACAAGGGAAGCACCGCACGTCCGGTTTATGTTTGAGCGCTTTGCGCGCCTGCGATCGGTCACCAAGCTGCTCCCGATCCTCGCCGCGGAAGGGATCAAGGCGAAGAGCGGCAAGCCGGTCGAGAAGGGCTACCTCTACAGGATCATCACGAACCCAGTGTACGTGGGTGAGGCAGTCCACAAGGGCACTTCGTACCCGGGCGAGCACAAGGCGATCATCGACCGCAAGCTCTGGGACCGGGTTCAGGACATCCTGAAGGAGAGCCCGCGTAAGCGCGCGGCCAACAGCCGAGCGCGTACGCCGGCTTTACTCAAGGGCCTCGTCTTCGGCCCGAGTGGCTCCGCGATGACCCCGAGCCACACGCGGCGGAACGGAAAGCTCTACCGCTACTACGTTGATATGGACGTTTTGAAGCGCGGAGCCGAGCCCAGTCCTGCCAGTCGGGTTGCCGCTGGCGATGTTGAACGCGCCGTCGTTGACCAGCTGCGCGCGATCCTGCGAGCCCCGGAACTGGTGGTCCGCACGTGGCGAGCAGCACGACGCAGAGTTGGCGGAATCTCCGAAACCGAGGTTCGAGCCGCACTCGAACAGCTAGATCCAATTTGGGACGAGCTCTTCCCGGCCGAGCAGGCCCGCATCGTCCGGCTCTTGGTCGAACGTGTCGAAGTCCACCATGATGGCGTGGACATCTGGCTGCGGATCGACGGTCTTGCCAGCCTGGTTGAAGAGTTCAGCGGCGCTCGGAAGGCCGCATGAGCGCCTCACACAAGTTGATCCGCGCAGGCCGCATGCTGGTCGTCCGCGTTCCCTTGCCCGTCTGTCGACGAGGAGCACGGAAACTTATCGTCAGCCCCGATGGCGCGCCGTGGACTGGGCCGCGAGTAGTTGTCGACAGTGCGATTGTGAAGGCGCTTGCCCGAGCGCACCGCTGGAAAGCCATGCTGGAGAACGGCGAGTATGCCTCAGTGACAGAGTTGGCGAAATCAGAGAAGATCAATCTCTCGTACCTCTGCCGGATGCTGCGCCTGACCCTACTTGCTCCTGACATTGTCCAGGCGCTGCTGGACGGGAAGCACCGACACGTTGAGCTTTCGCAGCTTCTTCGACCAATCTCTCCGATTTGGATTGAACAGCGGTACAAGTTGGAAAGCCAGACGACTGATTAAGAAATGCTGCTTTGCTCACAAGTCACGGCGCTGTAGCAGCAGGTCGACCTCTACTGTTTGCTTACCGAGGACGCGCTTAATCTGCCGCGCTTGCCGTTGGCACCGCGGGCGAGGATCGGCCCGACCTGGTCGCAGTGTCATGGCATCCTGCGCATCGCCCGTCTTGTCGCCAAGCGCCACCTTGATCGCCGCGAAGTCAAGTGGCGCACTATCCCACGGGCGCTTCAGGCGCTCGCAGGCCGTCAGAAGGTGGATTTGAACCGCCGACCTTCAGGTTATGAGCCTGGGCGAGTTACCCGGGCTGGTCCATCCCGCGATAACCAGAAAACCATTTACTATCTGGCAATTAGACGAACGCAAAGACAAGAGGACCCGCGCCGTGGCATGGTCATGTGCCATGTAAGTGCCAGTCAGCACGGGAACCGAGGGCGAACGCCTCTGTCGAGCCCGGCTGCAACCCGCGCTGCGCGATCATGCTGTCTCAGTTTTCCCACACGATTGAACAGCTCGACTTGGCTGCCGAACATCTCAGCCACGGGGACGCTAACAACGCTCGTTTCGCGTTGATGCTCAGTGACAACGTGGTCGAGTTGACCTTGCACCAACTCGCAAAGGACACCCAGTCCCGCGTCAAGGCGAACGCGTGGATGCGCGAGCCCTACGAGCATGAGAAGCCTTTGGCAAAGGCGCTCGGCCGCTGGTTCGAAGAGAAGGTGCGATTCGCGGTCTTGCTCGGCAAACTCTCGCCAGAGATAGGTGAGAGCATTCGCGTCAATCATCTCTTCCGCAATGACATCTATCACGTCGGACTGCAGCATGAGGCCATTCTCCCGGCTTTAGCCACGTTCTATTACGACTTGGCGTGCCAGCTGTGCGCCGACTATGAGGTGCGCTCATGGGGCTACAGCCCGGGCCAGAAGCTGCCAGATCGGGCGGCAAAGTACATGAAGGGTGAGCGGTCCCTCATATTCGACTTCCCTGGCGAGTATCGGAAGGCCTGTTTGGCGCTGAAAGCGAAATCCGCTCATGAGCCTATTGCCTTCGCAGAAGCGCTAGCTTCTCACATGGATTCCGTAGTCGAGCAGCACGACAAGTGGATTGACTACATCTCGAGAAACGCCCCTCGCCGCGAATCCCGCGATCAAGTCGTGATCGGCTGCCAGTCCTGGCCGCTTCTTTTCACAGAAGAAGGCCGCGATTTTTGCCGGAAGAACGGCTTCAAGAAAGGAAATCTGGTCACGTGGCTCGAAGAACACTACCCGTTCAAATTCAAGAGTGATCCCATTCCGGCTTGGCGGAAGCGTGCTGAGCGATTGCGGCGTGAGAAGAACGCGCACACCGCGCTCAAGATGTACCGATCATTTATGGATGACACGGCCGATCTGCGCGACGCGCTCGGCGATGCAACTTCTGCCGTCGACAACTACGTTGAAGAACAAATCGAGCGGATGCGCGAAGCACGCGCTTCGACTCGGGAGCGGGGCAGCTAGGCTAGTTCAGCTTCGTGGAGTGGGCGTTAGTCGTCATGCCCACCATCCTTCTTCTTCCATGCTGCCAAAAATTCCAAGACGGCTTTTGCAGGCTCATCACAGCCAGCCTTCGCCGCGACTTCCTCCGCGCGTTTCCGCAGCTGAGCGCGATCCAGCACCAGGTCGAGGGAACCTACGTGCACTCGTGTGTTGCGTTTGGCTACCGTGTCGCCGAGCCCAGCCATGCCCATGCCTTGGCTCCATGAATACGTGGTGAAGGCCTTCGAAAAGACACCGATCGCGGCATCGTCCTTCATCTGTTTCGCCGCCCACTTCTTGACTTCTATTCCCTCATCGGCGGCGAGGTCGCGCCACCGGAACATGAGGTAGGCGAGTTTCTCGGACGAAAGGAGCTCGCCAGATTTGCTTGCCGTACGGATTCGCGTCAGCGCGCGACCACGCAATGCCTTCGCGTCTGCCTCGGTCGTCAAACAGTTAGGCTCGCTCTCAGGCTGCTTCCCCTCACGTGGGTGGTAATCCCTGAACGCCGACTCTGCGAAATCTACTAACCAGCCCAGGCTCGCCTTGGCGCAAGCGGCAACGAATATCTTTGAGCGCGCGGCGAGGTCGAAGCGGTCTCGGGTGAGGCTTCGCAACAGCCAGTGAATGCGTAGCCCGTTGTCACCAATCGAGAAGCCCCGCGCTCGATCAACCTCAACGTCCAGCTCGTCGGCGATCTCGAAGAGACTGTTCAAGAGCGCGCCGACGTGCTTCGTTTCAACTTCCTTGGCGTGCAGATTGAGTTCGTCTAATATTAATTTTGCCTTCGTGCTGCCGTCGCGCCTCGTCACGCCGACGGCGGCGCGCAACGTGGCCTTGATAAACGCTGCATCCGAGGCCCTCGCTATGATCTCACTCAGCGCGGCACGCGGTAGTACATCATCGCCAATAGAAAATCGGAAATATGAGTTGAAGTGATCCTCAGAGCAAACGAGCCGGTCACGCGCCCAGCTCGTCGCTGACCCGTCGCCGTAGGTGAGATTATTCCAGACGGACTCAAGTCGCGGAAAGAGCCGCATTAAGGAGCGCTTGACGCGCTCCTTATCCCCTTCCGCGATCGACTGAAGAAACAGTGCGTCCATTTCCGTGGCGCGGTTGCGGGCAGAATTGCCATACCGGTCACCGGTCCCGCAAATATGGTCCTTGCTCGTCCGTACATTTCGGTAGACGGCAGGCAGGAAGAGACGAAGCGTTTCAAGCCCAACAAAATCAGTACGATCAACCTCGGTACCGACGGCGGGCCACGTCACGGACAGAGCGTTCGCTAGACGGATGAGGTCGCGTGGGGTCCCGATCTCCGGCGCGACGACGTCATAGAAGATGTTCATAAATCGCAAGAGCTGCTCCTCGGGCGGCGAGCCGCAGATGAGTTCAATTTGGCGTAATAACTCGTTGTTGAGATCCGTCTGCCGAGGCTGCGGAACGTCGAAACCGGCTTGAATTATTTTTTCAAGGTAGTGGGGCCCTTCCGATGGATATCGCTCGGACACGATGGCTTCCGCCAGCTCGCGATCGAATACAAGCAAATAGATCACGTTAGGGAGTCGACCAACCGATTTCACAAGTCGGAAAATGAGCAGTGCTTCATCAGGCGCCAGCCGGTCGATGTCGTCGATGATAATCAGAAATCGCTTGTCTTGTTCGGCGAGCGCTTTCGTCAGCTCGCCCTGTAACTTCTCAACGGTGTCATCCGTCTTGATGAAATCAGCCATCCACGACATCGCGCTTGATGCGAGGGTGCCCACACCGACCGTGGCCCCCGCCAAATCCACCCCGGCACTGACAACCGACCCGGCCTTCAGTAACCGCGCTCCGATCTTCGGAAGGGCTTTCTTGAACTTCTCGCCCAGCGTCGGCCCGATTCCCGCGTAGAGCTCACGAAAGAACGCGAGCGCGAGCGCCTCTTCGCCGCGAAACCACCAGCAAGCAAAATTTATGACCGCCAATTCGCCTTTCGCCGTGGCGTCCTTGACGTGGTGGAGAACAAGATTCACTGCGCTGCTCTTGCCGGAGCCCCACGGTCCGTTTAGCGCAATCACGGTGCCTTCTGGCGACTTCATCTTTCGGATGCTGTCGGCTAGCGCTTGCGCGAACGGATCAATCCCGAACCTGTCTTCCCCGGGGTCAGCGATTGGCCTGTCGTTGTGAGGGTGTCCCGCTTCCGTCATGCGACCAAAGATGGCAATCTGTACCCCCTGTGTCGAGGGGAATGATCATCCAATGGCACCAGCCTCCATCGACGTGACTGCCCAGGTAGCCTCGATGCGGCAGATACATGCCGCCATTGAGCACGACGGACTTCAGAACTACGAATGTGCAATCACCCTTGCGGCGGCCGCAGAAGGCATGCTCCCCATCACGGAAAATGAGCATTTCCACAAGAAGGTGAAAGCCTTTGCGGCTGCTCTCCCGGAGGGGACCGAAGGCGCGACCGACCCTAACGACACGATCACATGGCTGAAGCACGGAACCTTCAAAGGCAAGAAGTGCGATAAGGCGACGATCGACCACGCAGAGGTCATGGTGACGATCTGGCGTGCGATCACGAAATTCCACGCGGTCTACGACGAAGTGAGCCCGCAGATGAAGTCATGGGCTGACGCAACGCGAACGCGCCTCGCGGCCGAGAAGAAAGCCGCTTCCGCGCTGAAGGGGTGACCACCCGTTCATCATGGCTGCGGCCCCGGGAAGAACGCGGCCGATAACGGCGTCATTAACCTGATCGTCGAGCACGTCACTGATCTCTCGGCCGATCTCAACCATAGTCGTCGTCTGCGACACGTGGCTTACGAACGGACATCCTTGCCTGCACAGGATTTATGTCGACAAGCCCATGCGCGGGCACAACGTGATCCAGGCCATTTCTCGCGTGAAGCGTGTGTTCCGAGGCAAACCGCACGCCCTCACCGGTTTTTCGATCCGATTGCACCGACCTCATGTAGATCTAGCCGAATGGAGAAGTTTTCAGCAGGTCTTCGCTTTGGAGGATCACCGTGCACCACCGCCGCGCTCGCGTAATCGCATTGTAGAGCAGCCGCCGCTTGTGTTCGGCGTCTCCGCCGACCTTGAAGGGCCACAAGACGACGACGCCCTCGAATTCCCTATTTTTTGCCTGCTGAACGGTCATGGCCGCGAAGTTGACCTTGTCGGCGCCAAGACGCTGGCGGCGCATTTCAACCTGGCGGGCCATGATCGCAGTGACGTCAGCCCGCGAGAAGGACGTGACGCCCGCTGCTCGAGCTTGGCGCCGTACCCACCCAATCGTCTCTCGCACAGGGCCCGACCTCGGAAGGCTGCCCAGGGAAGCGATCGTCTCCGCCAGCGTGGCCACGTCGCCAAGTTGAAACCCGGCCAATATTGCCGAAACTTCATCATACTCGGACCGTTCCCACCGGATCTCGTGCGGACCGTTCCCCTCCTTACCGCACGGTTGCCGGCCAACGCGCGCGACGACGTCGCGGGCAAATGTGCCGCTCAGCGACGGGGTAATCACGGCGACCTTGCCGCCGCCGCGCCACGCAATCGCATTGGCCAGATAGGCAGCGGCCATCGGCAGGCCCTTCGCCGCGAAAATCTTGAAGCCCGGGCCAGCGAGCGCGGTGGTACCGGTCCGGATCGCTGCCGCGGCCGCTAGCAGCGCCGCCACCTTGGTTCGATGAATTTGGGTGAGGACGACCGGCTTACATGCGGCGTGCAGCCAAGCTACACACGGATTTGGTCGCAGGGATGCATTGAGGCACTGAAACTCGTCAGCCGCAACCATGAGCGTGGTCGATCGCGCCAGCGCCGAGATCATGCGCAGGCGTTGAGGCTTCAGGTCCTGCGCCTCGTCGACCAAAACGACGGGGAAGCTCGCGGCTACCCACGCTCCGACGTCGGGATGCTCAAGTAGGGCGCCTGCCGCGTCGCATTGCGCATCGTATTGATGGGGCTGGAGCGCCGGCAGGCTGATTGCGGTTGCCAGCCCGCGCCAGCGGCGCACCAGACGCTGGGCGAAGCTATCGACCGTTACGCATTCGGTGCGGCCCCGCAGGCCACCTACCCCGCGGAGCTTTTCATCGAGTCGGCGCCGTGCGCCGTGCATAAACGTGAGCGCTAGCACGCGCTGCCCGTCATGCAGAGGGGCGCCCGACAACGTTTCGCCGAGAATCTCCATCAGGCGAAGCGTTTTGCCGCATCCGGCGGCGCCCTCGACCGCCCACAGTGTCATGATCGTTTTGTGAACCAAATTCTTGGTCGGAAGATTCGGATGGTCGGATCTCCGTCCGGCGCAGCGGTAAACCGCCCACTGCTGCCTCCGAGAAGAACTTCGCTGATTGTGTTCAGCAGCATGCGAGCCCGACGGCAGCATCGCTCGATTGTACCGATTACATCGGCGATTCCCTCATATGCGATCTGGTCCTGCTTTAGGCCGCCCGCCGCGCGATCCTCCGATTTGAGCTGCGCGACAAGCGCCGCGATGGACTCGGGCGCTGGCGCTGTGACGGTCGCCAGCGCGGCAAGGACGGCTGCAGTATCTGCCTCAAGGATCCATCCCACGAGGTCCTCCACCGTCCAACCGTCGGGCCATCGCACGATGATTGCAGGCCGTTGCGCAGCGCTTGAGAGCGCCTGCGCATAGGCGAGCCCGGCATCGTCGCCATCGACGAGAGCCGTTACGCGGGGATGAAGACGAGCAAGCGCCGCGACTGTTGCCTCAACCGCCGCGTCATGGGTCGGAATCAACCCGATGGACGAACCAAAGCGACTTTCCTCCCTGTCGGTCCAACCCTGGTTGAGGTCCACGGCGCGAACGAGCAGCTTCAGCCATTCGTGATCGATCCGCCCTTCGGGAACCAGCACGGCGTCGTGCATGAGCGCCGCGATCGTATCGATGCGGTTGAGTTGAAAGAGCTTGCGAACGGCGTTGGGCGTGTCGCGCGGCAGCGCCGCCGGCAGTAGGGGTGTGCATGACAGCGAGCCGCCCTCGTTGCGGAGCACACTGACAGAGCTTGGGTCCGACATCGCCACAATCATGGGCGAATGCGTTGTGATGAAGGTCTGCGTCGAAAGCGCTTGCAGTCGGTGAACCAACCGCCGTTGCAGCGGCGGCGGAACGTGCAGTTCCGGTTCCTCCAGCGCCATCCAGAAGCCTTCATGCGCCTCCGCCCGCTGCCGCCCGAATTGGAGAAGCAGAAGCAGGTGTTGTAGCGAAATCAGTCCGCTTCCGTGCCGACGGGCGGGCAAGCCGAGCTGCGCACCCGGCAGGGCATAATGGGGCACCACTGCCTCCAGCAGGCCGTCGCTGTCGGTCGCGGTGACTCGCAATTGCAACGTCGGGCCAGAGCGAAAGAATCCCGCCAACTCAGCGTTGAGCTGCGTGACGATTGGCGCCAAGTGCGGATCCGCCTCCAGCGGCTGTTCAGGTGCCCTTAGACGGTCGCGTTCGCCCAGTACCGACTCGGCGGGCTGTCCGCCAGCTGAGGCGACGACACGACGGAACAACTCGGAGCCGAACGAAACGACGCGATCCCATGTCCGGCTGGCGGGCACAAGGAAGAAGCCGATATCGCGGATCAAACGCGCTTGCACGCTGATGCGCGCCTCTTCCACGAACACGTCGCCCATCGCGTCGTCGTCGTGGAAATAGCGGACGGTCTCGACCTCAAGGTCTGGCCGGTCGAAACGGGCGCAGAATCCGATCTGGCACGCAAGACGCCAAGCGGGATCATCCCGCGTCGCGGACACGACCCCAGTCGCGGGATTCCACCATTTCGGAACGCCCCGGTCATCCCGAAACCAGTCGTCGTGCTCCGCAAGGTCATCGCCCTCGAAGCCGACAATCGTCGCGATCAGCCGAATCCGATCGGTCGGCTGAGGATCGCCACCGAAAAAGTCGTGCTCGGTCAGGGGGCGCACCATGCGATCGCGGCCGAACAGCAACGCGAGCGCCTCAATGATGGTGGTCTTGCCGCAGTTGTTGGGGCCAACAAACACCGTGTGCTGCCCAAACCGGACATTACCCGTTTTGATTCCGCGGAAATTCTCGATGCGCAGATCGGCAATTTGCATGAGGACGTCTCCCCAAGACCTCGCAATGTGCGGAGCCGCTTCCTTTCGGCGGACGTTGAGGCGCGTTGCGGTCGCACTGCGAGCGCGGTTCGAACTCGCTTTTTCGTAAGTGCCCGTCAATAGGGGTTTTTCAGGCTCTGTACCAAATCGGAAAAGTACAGAGTTCGGGAGAAAGTGGGCCCGTCAGAGAAGCTAAGACGGCACTCGGCCATTCGCAGGGTCCAGAGGTACCCGCCGAAATGCCTTCGGGACAAGCCGAAAATGGCGGCATCAACGGCGGCGGAGAACGGGGCCCGCTTGGGTCGATGGCGGAGGGAGTGGGATTCGAACCCACGATACGGTTTCCCGTATACACGCTTTCCAAGCGTGCGCCTTCAGCCACTCGGCCACCCCTCCGGCGCGGGAGATGCGGGCAATATAGCCACCGCCCCCGGCCAGACAACCCGATGGAAATTCGCGGATGTGGGCTTCGTCCGATGCCGAATGCACCCACGCGCGTAGACGATCCGCGCCAGCGCTGCTCCAGCAGCCGGGATTTGCCGAGACCAAGCCCAGCGCCCGGCCGGAACTCGCGGAACCTTTCCGGCGCCCTGCCGTTAGTCAGGCGGACCCCGGAGGCAGAGGACGTGGCCCCATGCGACTAGGGACATTATTGGGGCTTCTTGGTGCTCCGCTACCGGTTGTTTTCGTGATCTGGCCCATTGGTGGCCTGCACGGCTAGGAATTTTCAAGCGACGCGTCGAATTTGTGGTGTGCAGAGGCCCGGCTTTGTCCGGGCCTCTGGCTTTATCGGCTTCCGCCAGCGCCGGCCCTGCCTTACATTGCCGGCATGGCAGCGCCCGACGACTATCTGATACGCCCCGATCCGTCGGATCCCCGACTCACCGAGCGGGTCAACGGCGTCGACCAGACCGGCGCCGCCATCGCGACCTCGGTCACGGTCGAGCGGGCGCTGACGATCTTCCTCAACGCGCAGGAGATCGTCACCGCCATGACCATCGCCGATTATCCCGAATACCTGGCGATCGGCTACCTCCTCAACCAGAACATGCTGATGCCCGACGATATCGTCACCGGCGTCGATTACGATGACGAGCTGTCGATCGTGGTGGTGCGCACCAAGCGCAAGACCAATTACGAGAAGAAGCTGAAGAAGAAGGTGCAGACCTCGGGCTGCGCGCAGGGCACGGTTTTCGGCGATCTCATGGAGGCACTGGAGAACGTCACCTTGCCGCAGGCGCAATTGCGCACGTCGTGGCTCTATGCGCTGACCCACAAGATCAACACCACGCCGTCGCTTTATCTCGAAGCCGGCGCGATCCACGGCTGCGTGCTCGCCGTCGCCGACCGGCCGCTGGTCTACATGGAGGACGTCGGCCGCCACAACGCCGTCGACAAGATCGCCGGCTGGATGTTCAAGCACCACGTCGGCGCGGCGGACAAGATCTTCTACACCACCGGCCG
>Ga0134125_10010311_pt1 | contig 10501 bp, 5 predicted proteins | sample KB31751_FD_96464 | JGI IMG/M metagenome (GOLD analysis project Ga0134125, IMG submission 96464) | Terrestrial soil microbial communities with excess Nitrogen fertilizer from Kellogg Biological Station, Michigan, USA - KB3-175-1 | ecosystem: Environmental > Terrestrial > Soil > Unclassified ... | reverse complement strand
TTTCCACCGGCTTCAATTTCAGCGGCATCCTAGGCCCGCTGCTGTTCGGCTGGATCATGGACCAGCACCTGCCGCAGTGGGTGTTCGGCGTCTCCGCGATCTTCATGGTGCTCACGGTATTGATCACGCCGTTTACCGAGCGCAAGAGCGAGCAGGGCCTGGCGCGTGCGAAAACCGCCTGACGCATTGCTGGCCTCTGTTCGCAGCGGTTGACAGGCCCAAGCGCAGCCCGATCATGCTGGGTCCAACCAAAACAAGCATCCGGGACGCAAACGCCATGAGCGGAAATCCAGATACGGCCAATCCAGACCTCGTGATTCGCGGCGGCACCATCGCCGACGGAAGCGGCAACGAATTGTTCGAGGCCGACATCGCGATCAAGAACGGCCGCATCGCCGCCGTCGGCAAAGCCTTGAGCAAAGGCCGCGAGGAGATCGACGCACGCGGCAGGCTGGTGACGCCGGGCTTTGTCGACGTCCACACCCATTATGACGGTCAGGTCACCTGGAGCCACGACATCTCGCCATCGTCGCAGAACGGCGTCACCACCGCCATCATGGGCAATTGCGGCGTCGGTTTTGCGCCGTGCCGGCCGCACGATCACCAGCGGCTGATCCAATTGATGGAGGGAGTCGAAGATATCCCGGAGCCGGTCCTGAGCGCCGGCATCCCCTGGGAGTGGGAAAGCTTTCCCGACTACATGAACTGGTTGTCGAAACGCAGCTTCGACATCGACATCGGCGCGCAACTACCGCACGCGGCGCTGCGCGTTTATGTGATGGGCGAGCGCGGCGCGCGCCGCGATCCCTCGACGGCCGAAGACAACGCCGCCATGGCAAAGCTTGCCGGCGAAGCAGTGCGCGCCGGCGCGCTCGGCTTCTCCACCTCGCGCACCCTCAACCACCGCACCTCGACCGGTGACTTTACGCCGACGCTAAAGGCGGGCGAGGATGAACTGACCGCGATCGCGGACGCCATGCACAAGCAGGGCCGCAGCGTCCTGCAATTCGTGCTCGATCTCTCCACCATTCACGAAGACCTGCCGATGATGCTGCGGGTGGCGGAGACCACGAAATGCCCGATCTCCTTCTCAATCACGCAGAACGACAAGGCGCCGCGACGCTGGCGTCAGACGCTGGATGAAATCAATGCGGCGGCAGCCAAGGGCTTGTCCGTCAGGGCGCAGATTGCGGCCCGCCCGGTCGGGCTGCTGCTTGGGCTGGAATTGTCGCGCAATCCATTCCAGACCCATCCAAGCTACAGGGCGATCGCCCATCTGCCGCTCGCCGAGCGGCTCGCGCGCCTGCGGTTGGCAGAGGTACGCGCGGCAATCCTGAGCGAGAACTCCAGCGCAACCGACGACCCGCTGTTCTTCCGGCCGAATTACGACAAGATGTTCCTGCTCGGCGATCCGCCCGATTATGAACAGCCGCCGGAGAACGCTCTGGGGCCGCAGGCGCGCAAGGCCGGCAAGCGGCCGGAAGAGCTCGCCTACGATGCCATGCTGTCGAGTGACGGCCGCGGCATGCTCTATGTGCCGTTCCTCAATTACTCCGACGGCAATCTCGATGCGACGCGCGAGATGCTGTGCGATCCACAGTCCGTGCCCGGCCTGAGCGACGGAGGCGCACATTGCGGCATCATCTGCGATGCGAGCTTTCCCACCTATCTGCTGACGCATTGGACGCGCGACCGCAAGCGCGGCAAAAAACTGTCGATCCCCTTCGTGGTGGCGGCGCAGTCGCGCAAGACAGCGCTGTCGGTCGGGCTCTCCGACCGCGGCCTGATCGCGCCGGGCTGCAAGGCCGACATCAATGTGATCGATTATGACAAGCTGCATCTGCACCCGCCGAAGGTGCATTATGATCTCCCCGTCGGCGGACGCCGCCTGCTGCAGCAGGTCGATGGTTATGACGCCACTATTGTCTCCGGCGTGGTGACCCAGCGCGAAGGCTCACCGACCGGCGCGCGTTCGGGCAGGCTCGTTCGTGGGGTGCAGGGAAATTTGCAGTAAGGCGAGCTGAAGCGATGAAAGCTTCTCCCCTTATTGGGAGAGGCCGTATCGCATCGAAGATGCGATACGGGTGAGCGCCTCATAGCCACATCACGCGGTATGGGTCCCTGCTTTCGCATGCTTTCGCAGGGACGACGGTGGGATGCGTGGCCACTGACTGTCCCGCCAGCCGCGCGCGCTCGGTGTTGGGCCACAGCAGCAGGAGGCCGAGCAGACCGGACGCCGCGAGGATGGCGGCGTTGATGGTAAAGCCGGTGAAATAGCCGTCGAGCAGCGTCGCCGAATGCTGGATCACGCTGCCCATCACCGCCGGAGCGATGATTCCGGACAGCGTATAGAGCGCGCCGTAAATCGCGATCATGGCACCGCGCTGCGACACCGGCGTAAATTCGCCAATCATCGGAGGGCAGACCACATAGATCGAGCCGGACAGTCCGGTGCCGGCCACGAGCAACGCGATCTGAAGGCCGGTACTGTGCGCATAGGGCAGCGTTGCCAGGATTGCACCGCCGACGACGAGCGGTGCGGCGCCCAGCACGCCCCTTGCGCCGCGCGTGGACACGCCGCGCGTCATCATGACTTGCGAGATCCAGCCGGTCAGCAGCACGATCGTCGCGCCGAATACCCAGGGCAGGATCGAGATGAAGCCCGCCTGCTGCTGCGAGAAGCCAAGTCCCCTGACGATGAAAGGCGTGAACCAGGTCAGGCCCAGCGACAGCGCCCAATAGGCGCCAAAGGTCGCCGCAATGCAGCCGATGAAGGTGCGCGAGGTGAGAAGTCGCGCATAAGGTATCTTTGGCTCGACGGCCTGCATGCTCGATACTTCTGCAAGCGGTCCCTCCTTGCCCAGCACCAGCCAGGCCAACGCCCATAACAGCCCGACCACGCCGAGCGCCCCGAAGGCATAGTGCCAATTGTGGTTCACGATGACCCAGTTCAGCGCAGGCACGGCGACAATCACGCCGAAGGCCGAACCCTGCGACAAGATCGCGGTCGGCAGCGTCCGCTTCTCGTCCGGGAACCATTTGTAGATGGCATGCGCCGCCACCGAAAATGCCGGTCCCTCGCCTGCGCCGAGGATCACGCGGCAGATCAGAAGCGTCGTGAGCCCGACGGTTCCGACCATCGGAAACTGTGCAAGCGCCCAGATCAACGCCAGCACCAGCAAGACCCAGCGCGCGGGGACGCGGTTGGCGATGAAGCCGACCACGATCGCCGAGATCGAGAACAGAAAGAAGAAGGAGGAGCCCAACAGCCCAAACTGCTGCGGCTGAAGCTTCAGTTCGGTCATGATCGGCACGCCAGCGAGCCCAACCACGATCTTGTCCGCGAAATTCACGAGCATGAAGAAAAACAGCAGAAAGGTGATTTGCCAGGCCCCCTTTGGCGTTTGCACGGCAGTCTGCTTGGACGTCGGCTGCGCGGCCATCTGATCCTTCCCTGTCATATTTCTTGGTTGTTCTGTTGCGTGGGCTCATTCGAGCCGGCGGGTTCCAATGCTACAGGCGGGATCGCGGGCAATGCAACCCACGCTTTGTTTAAGAGCCATGTGCGGCGCAACCCGGCTCGACCGGACACCGCCTGCGCGGGATACCGTGATCTCCGCGGCCGACATTGCTATATGCTCTCCGATCATCTGGGCTCCGCTCGCACCCGCCAGCGCAAACGGGCAAGGACATCGTGCTGAGCGTTCGCAATCTGACAAAGACCTATCGTTCGGCCGGCGAAGATGTCGCCGTGCTGCGCGGCGTCAATCTCGCCATCGCCGCCGGCGAGCAAGTGGCGCTGACCGGCGAATCCGGCTCCGGCAAGAGCACGCTGCTGCATCTGGCCGCAGGGCTGGACGCCGCCGATAGCGGTGAGATCTGGATCGGCCAGGATTGCGTCACCAAGCTGCCCGACACGGGGCGCGCGGCGTTGCGACGCGACCGGCTGGGGCTGGTGTTTCAGCAGTTCAACCTGGTGCCGAGCCTGAACGTCGAACACAATCTCGCCTTCCAGGCGCGGCTTGCCGGCCGGCACGATGCGGCCTGGCAAACCGAGTTGACCGAACGTCTCGGACTTGACCGCCTGCTCAAGCGCTACCCCGAACAGTTGTCCGGCGGCCAGCAGCAGCGGGTGGCGATCGGCCGCGCGCTGGCTGTCAAGCCGGTGCTACTGATCGCCGATGAGCCCACCGGCAATCTCGACGAAGCGACCGCCGACGAGGTGCTGGCACTTGCGCGCGACCTGGTGACGCGCACCGGCTGCGCTTTCCTGATGGTGACCCACAGCGCGCGGCTCGCCGCGACGCTCGACCGGCAGGTCACGCTGCATAACGGGCTCGTCGCATGAAGCGCGCGCTGTGGATCCTCGCCGTGCTCTTGAGCCACTGGCGCCGGCACAGGATGCAGCTCGCCACACTGCTGATCGGCTTGATTTCCGCCACCGCGCTGTGGAGCGGCGTGCAGGCCCTCAATCAGCAGGCACGCGAAGCTTATGACCGCGCTGCGGCGGTGTTCGGCGGCGTTCGCACGCCGACACTGGTCGCGCGCGACGGCGCAACCTTTCCTCAGGCGCTCTTCGTCAAGCTCCGCCGTGCCGGCTGGGCGGTGTCGCCGGTGCTGGAAGGCCGCGTGCAGATCGGCGGGCATTCCTATCGGCTGCTCGGCATCGACCCGGTGACGCTGCCGGCGGAAGTCGGCACAGCTCCGACGATCGGACGCGAGGACCTCGTGGCCTTCATCACGCCTCCGGGGCAGACACTGATCGCGCCGGACACGCTGTCCGAGCTTGGCTTGCAACAAGGTGCGACGCCCGACTTGAGCGGTGGCGCGAAATTGCCACCGCTGCATGTGGCACCGCAGCTTGTCGGGGACGTGCTGGTGGTTGACATCGGAATCGCGCAAAAGCTGCTGAACAAGCCCGAGCAGCTGTCGCGACTGTTGATCGGAAAGCCGAAAGGCCCCGCTTTGCCGCTCGAAAAGGTGGCGGGCAATCAACTGCGCGAGGTCGCGCCCAATGCCGACACCGAGCTCGAGCGTCTGACCGACAGCTTTCATTTGAACCTGACCGCGTTCGGGCTGCTGTCCTTCGTGGTCGGCCTCTTCATCGTCAATTCGGCGATCGGGCTTGCTTTCGAGCAACGGCTGCCGATGCTCAGAACCTTGCGCGCCTGCGGCGCCTCGAGCCTCATGCTCAACAGCGTGCTGGTGATCGAGCTGGTGTCATTGGCGCTAATCGCCGGCCTCATCGGCCTCATCTGCGGCTATTTCATCGCGGCAGCGCTATTGCCCGATGTCGCGGCATCGCTGCGCGGACTCTATGGCGCGCAAATTCCGGGAGAGCTGAGCTTGCGGCCGGAATGGTGGCTGGCCGGCCTCGGCATCAGCGTCGCCGGCGCGCTGATCGCCGCAGCAACGGGCCTTGCCAAGGCGATACGGCTTTCCGTTCTGGCTTCGGCGCAGGCCTATGCCTGGCAGCAGGCGCAGCGCCGCTGGCTTTATCTGCAGAGCGCGGCGGCGTTTCTCATCTTCGCCACCGCCGCCTGGCTGGTCTGGTACGGCAACTCGCTGCTCGCCGGATTTGGCGTGCTCGCAGCCCTGCTCATCGGCGCCGCGCTGATCCTCCCGACACTGCTGGATGCAGCGCTTGCGGCGGGCGAGCGCGGCGCAAGCGGTGCACTCGCCGCCTGGTTCTGGGCCGACAGCCGCCAGCAATTGTCGGGATTGTCGCTGGCGCTGATGGCGCTACTGCTCGCGCTCGCGGTCAATGTCGGCGTCGGGACCATGGTGGAGACGTTCAGCCGCACCTTTGTAAGCTGGCTCAACGCACGGCTGAGCGCCGACATCTACCTCGTCGCCCGTGACGACAAGCAAGCCGAAGCGATCAGGTCATGGCTGCGCGGCCGATCGGATGTCGAAGCCGTGCTGCAGGGCGGCCGGGCCGACACGCGGTTTGACGGCGCGCCGCTGGAGGTCTTCGGCCTGCCCGAGGATGCGACTTATCAGGCGCACTGGCCGCTATTGCAGTTGTCCGCAGGCGGCTGGCGTCGCCTGCACGACGGCGATGCGGCTTTCGTCAGCGAGCAGCTGGCCGAGCGCAACAACGTCAGCCTTGGCGGTACGATCGACGTACCGACACCAGGCGGCGGCTGGAAGCTTCGCGTGGTCGGCATCTATGCCGATTACGGCAATCCCGAGAGCCAGATCGCGGTCGATACCGGTGCACTGATGACGCATTTCCCGCAGGTGCCGCGAACGCGGCTGGCGCTACGCGTCAAGCCGGGCCGCGTGGGGGCGCTGATCTCGGCGTTGTCGGACAAGTTCGGCCTCGATGGCCGCAACCTGATGGACCAGGCGACGCTGAAGGCCGAATCCTTGCGGATATTCAACCGGACCTTTGCCGTGACCGCGGCACTGAACACGTTCACGCTCGCGGTTGCCGGCATCGCGCTCCTGACCAGCCTGTTGACGCTGGCGAATTCCCGCCTGCCGCAGCTCGCGCCGCTGTGGGCCGTCGGCATCACCCGCCGAAGGCTTGCGGGCATCGAACTGACCAAGACGCTCTCGGTCGCGCTGATCACCGCGCTGCTCGCGCTGCCGCTCGGGCTGTTGGTGGCCTGGTGCCTGATTGCCATCGTCAACGTCAAGGCATTCGGCTGGCGGCTGCCGTTTCACGTCTTCCCGTTACAGCTCGTCAAGCTGTTGGGCGTGGCGATGGCGGCCTCGCTCGCCGCTTCGCTGTTGCCGGTCGCAAGGCTTGCGCGCATGCAGCCGGCTAGTCTGGTGAAGGTGTTCGTCAATGAGCGCTGAGGCCAAACTTTCGCGTCGGGCTTTCGCAAGTACGCTTGCGATGCTGGCCTTGCCGCAGACCCGCGCACTGGCGCAGGGATTTGCGGGGCTGAGCTCCGATGCGGGCGACTACGCGCAGGTCACGCCGGGCAGGACGTTCTCCTTTCCCGCCGATCACGCACCCCATCCGGACTTCCGCATCGAATGGTGGTACCTGACCGCCAATCTCGTTGATTCCGCCGGTGCGGCTTACGGCGTGCAATGGACGCTGTTTCGTCAAGCACTGCAGCCCGGCCCGCAGCGGCAGGGATGGGCCAACCAGCAGATCTGGATGGCACATGCCGCGGCGACGCGCGCCGACACCCATCGCTTCAGCCAGACTTTCGCGCGCGGCGGGGTTGGACAGGCCGGCGTCGACATACGTCCGTTCCGAGCCTGGATCGATGTCTGGGAGATGCACGGCTCGGCGCGCTCCGATCCCGACACCATCGCGCCCCTCACGCTCAGCGCTGCCGCGAAGGACTTCTCGTACGACCTGCAACTCGACGCGAACCGGCCGCTGGTGCTGCAGGGCGACCATGGCTACAGCAAGAAATCGGAGCACGAGCAGGCGTCGTATTATTACAGCCAGCCATTTTTCAAGGCGGCCGGCCGCCTCACCATCGACAGCAAGCCGATCGAGGTCGCGGGACAGGCCTGGATGGACCGCGAATGGAGCAGTGAGCCGCTCGCCGCCGATCAAACGGGGTGGGACTGGTTCGCGCTGCATCTGTCCTCCGGCGACAAGCTGATGCTGTACCGGATGCGGCGGAAGGACGGTGGCAGTTACATCTCCGGCAGCTTTATTTCAGCCGAGGCCGAGACGCGGCAACTTGCGCCGACCGACGTTTCCATGACGCCCAAAGATACGATCGAGATCGAAGGGCAGACTTTGCCGGTGCAGTGGCAAATCGCGATTCCTTCGCTCAAATTGGCGATCCAATCGGTGCCTCTCAATCCGCGCGCCTGGATGGGCACGAGCGTTTCCTATTGGGAAGGCCCGATCAGCTTTCACGGCAGCCACACAGGGGTCGGCTACCTCGAGCTGACGGGTTATTGACGCACGCCAACTCCGAGGCTTGTCGTCTTGGACAAACTCAACAGAGGACCTTTTGCTCTTATATCAATCCTGGGTGGGCTCGAATTGAAACGGACTGACTGAAACAGAGAGCTTTCCGTCCGGTGCCTGTTGTACCTTGAAATCCACCTGCTTCTGCGCTGTCGCACCCTCGACAGTCGCGAATACCGTTGCGGTGCAAGTCACCCCTCGCTTGTCTTTGCTCTTTGAATTCGTCGTGATCGTATCACTCAATCGATATACGGCAGTTTGTCTCGCTTTATCCAATATTGCGGATTTGTCGGCTGCTGTGCTCGCGGCATCTACCCTGACCTTAACGGCGCCCGACGTTCTAACAGCGTACTCGACGAGCGCATTATTGCTGTTGCCGGAGATGGTCTTGATCACAGAAGCGCGAGTATCCGAGGAGGCGCAGTCAGGTTCAGCCCCGCTACAACCGCCGAGTAGAAGCAGAACAGGAAGGCTCCATATGCTTGGCTGTCGCTCTCGCAAATACCGCATCAAATGCTCACGGCTTCCAAATGGCGTCGGAACCAACAACACCGACGCTGACATGTTCCGCTTACCGAGAAGCCTCAACACCCGATGCATCGCCGGATATTCAGCGAGATCGGATCGTCGACGGCGCGGTGCCAGCCTGTCTCAGCTGTCCGTTCTTTCCGAGCCACGGATGATCCCTCGCGGCGGTCGCCTGCATGCAACAGTCGGGTACCTGAACGGGAACAAAGGTCTCGGCGCGTAGTTGGTTGTCCGAAACGAGTAGTGCCTCTTCGGTCGACATCCCCCCTGCCCCGCCGAAGAGGGTGAAGCGGTCCCGCATGAGTACGGCGGGGCCGCTTTTTACGTAAATTGCCCCCCGCCTCAGTGAACTCGATCCAGCATGTCGCATCGGGAGGATCTAGTTCAAGGTCACCCTGCTCTTTCCACGCTTCAATTGAGCAGCTCGATAGCATCTCGGCGCCGAGCGACCAACAATCCGCAACGTGCTTTTGCAGGAAGGGCACACGTAAAGCCTTAAGACATAGCCTCGTGCCAGGGGGGTTGTATCCCTAACGATCCTCTCGGAGTTGCACGAGAAGCATTTGGCTTCCCCATCCATCGGGCAAGTCTCGACGATATAGGTTGCGTCGCAATCACCCAAGACCAGCCCGAGTCGTCCGATAAAGGCAAAATCAAGCGCTATCGAAATTTGGCAAGAGGGATCGCTCGTTTCTATCGTTCGATCACAAGGCGTTAGACGACGAGAAAAGCCCCAGCGCCGGGGGGAAGCGCTGGGGCCACTAGGGGTGTATCTGTTGGGGACGGATACGCTTGGACAACGCCGACAGCTTCCATTCGTTCCGACGCAAACCGGGGACGGAACCGAGCCCCATCCTGGCCGGGAGCGCTGATGGGCCAGCGGGCCTCACATCTTGCCCCTCAATGATCGGTGAACTTCACCCCGACGCGCATCTCCCTGCGCCATACGATTTGACAAGCCCTTCGGAGCCCTTCGCTCACGAGAAGCAAAATGAAGTGATCGGGAAACCATAGCGGGCTTGTCACTTCCAGCGCAGCCCCCGAGCTGGAGATGCTGCGGATCGTGCAAGGAACAGCGCCACCGCCAAATTCAATTGATCCGGCCTTCAATACTCGCCGCCTCGGCGCGATCCGATGCTCGTCCATTGCCCCTCGCCCCCGTAACCGGCAGATGCCGGCCGCTTCCCCGCGAGGAGTATTCACATAGTTTGGGAACGTTGGGTACATGAAAAGGTATGGGTATAACCCACTCTGACGGCGCTGATCATGTCCAACCGACTGAGGCGGCCGAGCCACATCGGCAACTTTGTTCACGGCCGGAGAACTACGGGCTTTTCTGTGCTCTTGCGATCGCCGCCCAACCTCGCCGGCCAAGCCGTCAGATCTCCGGCGAGCCGGGAGAAACAGCTCGCGTTTCACCTTGTCCGTTGCGAAGATCACCGATCAGCCTGCACTCGGCGGCATCTGCCTCCGCTCGCACAGTCCAAAAATACACTTGGGGCGAATGGGACCGGTAAAGAAAGGCATTTCGTCGGCGGCTGTGCACCTGCAACAGGAACGGCCACATCGCACCGGGATTTGCCACTGTGCTGGCCACAGCTTCTGTTGATGGCAGGGCGATTGGAAGTGGTCCAGTAGGGGCCGCTTGGCTTTTCATCTACCCCAAGCGGCCCCGCCGGTCTCTCTTGCGGAGAACGGCCTCGCCGCTGATTTTTCCCATCGGGCGGGGTTTTGCTTAGCCTTTTGGCGAGTCTTTAGGCTTCATTGCCGTGGTCCCCGGCGTGAGCATGCGGTGAATGCGAACCAGTCCGCATAGGAACATTCCCGAAACCTTCGGCAAGCGCCCCTGGGGTTAAAGCCAATATCGGCTATTTCCTAGCCAGTACCAGCCTAGAGCCCCCAAGGCCTTCGGACCCAGGGGGTCGCCACCTATGTCAGGCTGCTATAACAAACTCACCCAGTTCAATCGGTGGGACCGCATGTATCATTTCACCGCACTCGTCACCTGCCTTGCGCTCCTGTTCTATTTCTTCACCAGCGCGTCGGTTGCGCGAGCGCGCGTGAAATACGGCGTCAAGC
>Ga0134125_10010310_pt1 | contig 10501 bp, 12 predicted proteins | sample KB31751_FD_96464 | JGI IMG/M metagenome (GOLD analysis project Ga0134125, IMG submission 96464) | Terrestrial soil microbial communities with excess Nitrogen fertilizer from Kellogg Biological Station, Michigan, USA - KB3-175-1 | ecosystem: Environmental > Terrestrial > Soil > Unclassified ... | reverse complement strand
TTACAACCCTGGTGAAGCGCGTCGAGTTACACGAAGACCAGGTGAAAATCGTGTACCGGGTCGATCTTTCCCCTTTTGACCGACGCCCCGCAAGGGGCGATTTTGAACGTTGTACAGCGCGTGAAAATGCAACGCTTTCGGGGAGAAACCGAACTCGCCGAGTGCATCACCCCCGCCCCGCGCGCCCCGCGACACCGCCGGGCCGATTTCCCAAAATTTCCCAAAATTTCCCGATCCTTTGGCCCCACTTTGGGAAACTTATCATACTTTTGCGGCGCACCACCGGGGTGCGGGGATAGCGACTCACTTGGCCCGATGATAGCACCTATGCTATCATCCTCTGAGCAATGTCCGAGCGCGTTGTGATCGACTCCAGCGTCTTTGTCTCCGCATTGAACAGTGCCGGGGGCGCGAGTCGTGTCGTCCTGCGACTATGCCTCCAGGGTGATTGTCAGCCGATTGTCGGCCAGAAGCTGATGGCGGAATACGAATCGGTTCTGGGCCGCTCAGGCCTGTTCGACGGCTCACCCCTTTCCGAACAGGAGAGGAGTGAATTGCTGGACGCGTTCTTAAGCGTCTCGGAATGGGTCCCTGTGTTTTTCCTCTGGCGACCCAACCTCCCGGACGAGGGTGACAATCACCTGATCGAGCTTGCGGTCGCCGGAGCGGCGACAAAGCTGATCACCCATAACCGCCGTGACTTTCAGCGCGGTGAATCGAAGTTCGCGTTGCCCGAGATCATGACACCCGCCGAGTTCCTGAATTTCTGGAGAAACCAGCATGGCCACCATGACGATCCGAATTCCTGACAGCAAACACGAGCGTCTGAAGCGGCTGGCGGAAAGCCAGGGCGTGAGCCTGAACAAGCTGGTGGAGGAATGGGCCAGCGTGGCGCTTGCCCAGTTCGACGCCGAGACCCGGTTCCGCGCCCGTGCGGCACGAGGCAGCGCCAGCCGGGGCCTGGCGCTGCTCGACAAACTGGACCAGGCCTTCGCCCACCAGCAACAGGGCACGAAGCCCCGGCGGCGAAAGCCCTGAATCCCTCCTGAACGGGCCACCGGCGGACTTGGAAATCCAGTCCCCACCCCAGAACCAACACCCCCGGCCCAACGGGAATGCTCCTCCGCCGCTTGCCGCTTGGCGTGCCGCCCGGGAACCGCCGCGTCAGAATTCGCGGATCCCCTGTCGCGACAGCTCCGGGCAGACCGCCGCTGGCGCTCCCGCCAAGTGCGGCATCGGCCGTTAGCCGCCCGCGTCACGTCCCTGGCCCGGCCGCCCGCCAGTCGACGGGGCCGGAAGGCAACGCCATGGTGGATCGTGTAAACTGGCTCCCATGCTGGTGTGGGCCGTTACTTTCATACGCAGTAGATGCCAGCGCGGCAGGATCGGCCATTGTCCCGGCTGCGGCTACAACCTGACGGGTAACGTCAGCGGCGTCTGCCCGGAGTGTGGGACGGCGATCCAGCCGGAGGCGACGACCTAAAGGATGCGTTCCGCGATCACGTCGAGGTGAAAAAGGCGACATCCACGCGACATCCACAGTTGTCTGCTTGTCGGGAGCGCCCACTCTTTCTGGGGAATACCACTCCGTCACCCACCCAACTTCCGGGCGTCGCGGTGTAGGAAAACTGCGTGCAGGTCGCCCACACGCGCCGGCACAACCAGGACCACCGCCGCCAAAAGAAGAAACATCCTCATCCCGTACCTCCGTGCTTGCCCGAGGCAAGCGTGATCGCCCGCCGGCCGTGAAGGAACAGAATGGCCATCGGGTGAGTCTATCGCGACGAGGGAAGCCGCGGGATTTGCTCGTTCGCGTTTTCGCGCGCGCCCGGGAGCCGCGGCGACGCTCCACCGCGGGCTTGGAGGGGCGTGTTGGTCGTTCTTTTCATGATCATTCGAGTGGGTGCCACCAGCGCGCTCATGACAAGCCCGCGGTTGCGCTCTGCTGCGGCGTGTGGGGGGAGTTGCGGCAACGGGGCCGACGCAGATCGGAGGCTCTGTCTGCGACCATTGAATCGAATCCCCCGCCTTCAAATCGGAGGTAACGTTATCGAATCGACTGGCCCCCACGCCGCGGCTTTCCGGGGACGGTTCGTCCCCTGTCCCGGACTCCGCGCCAGTTTGACGCTTCCCCGCGGGGGCTGATATGTTTGGGTCCGAATGCCAACCCCGGAGCCACCCGTGAGCAAGCACCTGTTGATCCTCCTGCTGGCCGCGATCGTCTCGGCCGGCTGCCACCATACGGTCGAAACCGAAAACCCCCAGCCGTTGCAGGCCCGGTCGTTCGCCCAGCAATGGGCCACCGTTCTGAGCGGGACGGATGACAATCCGATCACCGCCGTCCATCTGTCGGATCAATTCGTGTTCGCTTATCGGCAGGACGGAAGTTCGACGGTGATGGACCGGCAGACCGGGCGGCTGCTGCACGTGGATCACCCGGAGGGCGGGCAGGTTCGGTTGCATCCGCCGGTGGTGTTGGGGGATCGGATCATCTATCCGACGACCGACCGGCTGGAAGTGTTCGATCTTCAGGGGCGGTATGTCGAGCACCCGGCGCGGAGCTCGGATTATGGCGTCAAGCCGGTGTCACAGCGGCTGCCGTTCGCGGTGAGGTCGGACGCGGTGGGTCAGGGCAAGTACCTGTTTTTCGGCGCCGACTTCGAAGGCGGCGGGCGCGGCGTTGAGGTGGACCTGACCCGGCCTTACGTGCCGGCGGTGTGGGAGCTGATGATGGCCGGGTCGGCGGTGTCGGCGGCGCCGGCGCTGAGCAAGGACGCGGTGTATTTCGCGGCGGACAACGGGTCCGTGCAGGCCGTCACCATTGATGGCCGCGAGCCTCTGTGGACATTACCGGGCGGAACCTTCCGCACCGGAGGTGTCATTGCCAACCTTGCCGACGATCAGACAAGTCTTTACATCGCGTCGACCGATTCCAAGCTCTATTGCTTGAACAAGGCCAATGCCCGCCTGAAGTGGCAGTTCTTCGGCGGCGATGCGCTTCGCACGCCGCCGGTCGTCACCAAAGACACGGTTTACCAGTATGTGCCCGGAACCGGGCTGGTGGCGATTGACAAGAATGCCACCGGTAATCCGGGCATGAACCGCGAAGCCCGCTGGGTGGCCGGCGATGCGGTCAAATACCTGGCCGAGGACAACGTCAACGTCTACGCGCTCAGCCGCGATCACCACCTGCTCGCGGTCGACAAACACACGGGTCACACCCGCTTCACCTCCAAGCGCAAAGACCTGGTCGGAGCGGCCACCAGCACCAAGGGCGACGGGATGATCTACATCGCCACCGGCACGGGTCGGGTTCTGGCCGCCAGGCCCGTGTTGCAGACGGGTTCGGTGGGCGAGATCGTGTTGGTGCCGGTGTCGAAGGGGATGGACGCGCTGGCGATGGCGCAATAGCTTTAATCACGCTGCGTCAAACGGGGGATCCGGGGCTGCGCTAAAGCTCCGCACCCGGCTTGGGCGGCGCGTTAGCTGTGCTTGCGGTGCCCGTGTTCTCCCGAGTCGGCGATGTCCGGGTCTCCACGAAGGCCCGTGTCTCCGCTGCCCCATTGTCCGGTCTGCTGCGGGAGCTTGCGGCCGGCTTCCTTGCTGGGATTGGTGAACACGTCGCCGCGGCCTTTGTCGGGAAGATCGCTGGCTTCCACGCCCTCGATCGAGGTCGGGCCAATCTTCGCGAAATCGTCGCCGGCGGGCATCTTGTGCTGGCTGACGGGTTTGCCGGCCTGGTTCTGTGACTCGCCTTTCGTATTCTTCGCCATAACTGACCTCCTGTCCGAAGGTTCACGGCAAGGGATGTGCCGCGGCGGGTTGCCCGATGCAGTAAAGCGTGTGGAGCGTGCGAATAAAGAGCTGGCCGTGGGAGATTGCGGGGGAGGCGCGAACCTCTTCTCCCAGCGGGTTGTTGGCAAGCAGGTTGAACTTGGGCCCGGCCTGAAGAACGAACGTTTCGCCATCATCGGCAGTGAGGTAGAGGCGGCCCTCGGCACTCACGGGCGAGGCGCTGTGATGCGGCCCCAGCCGGTGTTTCCATTGCATTTTGCCGGTTTGGGCTTCCCAGCAGGAGGCGATGCCGTCGTCGGAGACGACGAAGAAATAATCGCCCGCCGCGATGGGGGACGGGACGTAGGATGCGCCGCGGTGGTCGTGCCAGATCACCTTCGTACGGGTCACATTGCCGGAGCCGTCGGGGTTGATGGCCATCAGGTGAAGCGTGGGGAAGCCGCCGGTCAGGAAGATGATGCCGTGGGTTTCGACGAGGCTGGCGACGAACTGTTCCGTGGGGCCGTCGATGATCCAGAGTTGTTTGCCGGTGTGCGGGTCGTAGCTGGCGACGCACTTGCTGCCGCTGAGCAGCAGTTGCTCGCGGCCGGACAGCGTGCGGATGATTGGGGTGCAATACGATCGGGTACGATTGGGTCGGTCTGTCCGCCAGAGTTCGTTTCCCGTTGCCTGGTCGTAGGAGACGATCGAAGCGGGGGCGTCCTGGTCGCAGTTCAGGATGACCCTGTTTTCGTACAGAACAGGCGATGAGCAGAAGCCGTGGATCGAATGAAACTCGCCCGGCGAGCGCCGCCAGATTTCGTTCCCGTCCATGTCATAGCAGACGAGTTCGATCCTCGGCTGCTCGAAAAACGCGACCCATACGTGCTTGCCGTCGGTCGCGGGGGTTGCGCTGGCGTAGCTGTTGAGCACGTGCTTCTGCTCAAGGGCCGCGCGAAGCACTTCGCGCTGCCAGAGCAGCTTGCCGTCGGTGCGGCTGTAGCACAGAAGCATCCGCTGCTGGGTGTCTTCAATGCAGGTCGTCAGGAAGATGCGGTCATCCCAGACGACCGGTGACGAATGCCCCTTGCCCGGGACGGCCGCTTTCCAACGGACGTTTTCGGTGGCGGACCAGTGAATGGGGATGTGGTTTTCGGAGGAGGTGCCGTCGCCTCGGGGGCCGCGCCACATGGGCCACTGCTCGGCGCTACAGAGGACGGGAAGGAGAAACGAAGCGCAAAGTGCGAAGTGGAGAATGTGCAATGGAAAACGGGGATGTGGTCGGCGCATGCTCATTTTCGTCTGGGGGTCTGGCCGGATGCCTACGCACGAGCGAAATCATACCCGCCCGTACAGATGCGTTCATCGGGTGCGCCGACGATGATTCCTGCCGAGGCAGGCTCGTACTCGGATGGCGCGAGCGTTAAAATCACCGCCCGCAATGGAGAAGCCACAACTAGTCGACCTGTTCTGCGGCGCGGGGGGTATGACGCTAGGGTTCGTTCGAGCGGGATTTCACGTCGTAGCGGCATTTGACGATTGGGACTCTGCAGTGAGAACATACCGCCGCAATTTGGGCGATCACGTTCTGCGTGCTCCCATCCGAGACGATTTCAAGTTACCGCCAGCGACAGTGATCATTGGAGGACCACCATGCCAAGGTTTCTCATCCGCCGGCGCGAAACGCGACGATGACCACCGAAACACACTCGTTGCGGTATTCGCCCGGCTGATCGCCGAGCATCGACCTCGGGCTTTTGTCTTTGAGAACGTGGAGGGCTTTTTGACCGGGGGGGAAGGGCGATTTGTGATCGACCTTCTTGACCCCGTGATTGAGGCGGGGTATCGCGTTCACTTGCGCAAGATCAACGCTGCGAACTTCGGCGTGCCGCAGCACCGCAAGCGAGTTCTTGGCATTGCGGGCTTGGGCTGGGATCCCACTTTTCCGGTGCCAACGCATACCGCTCACGGAGCCCCGGGCGCGCTTCTCGGGGGGAGGCACCTCCCGCTGACCCCGCCTGTTGCGGTGGCCCTCGCAGGATTACCGCCGGCCGTTGTCGGGCCTGGTGATGATGACCACACTTATTGCCCGCTTGAGGGGCTCGACTTGGAACGCGCACGGCGACTGAAGCCTGGTCAGCGAATGCGCGACCTGCCCGAAGAGCTTTGGCACGAGAGCTATAAACGTCGCGCCTACAGACGTGTGATGGACGGAATCCCTGTCGAGAAGCGAGGCGGCGCACCAGCTGGTTTGCGACGGCTGCGCCCGGACGAACCCTCGAAAGCTATTACCGGGGCAGCTATTTCCGAATTCCTCCATCCTACTGAGGATCGCACGCTCACGGTGCGCGAGTGCGCGCGCATTCAGACATTCCCGGACGAATTCATCTTCGCTGGGTCGCGCAGGGAGCGCGCTCAGCAGATCGGGAATGCCGTTCCACCCTCTTTTGCTGAGGTCATCGCGCGATCATTGCTCCGCGATTTGGAGAGCCGCACGGACCAGACTCGGAGGGGCGCGCTGCTAAGTTTCACGCCAACTCTTTCGGCTGGAATGAGTCCCATCTTGGAGGTGGTCAGACGGAAAGTCGAAAAGAGATATGGCGGACAGATTGAGCAAGGACTGCTATGGGCTTAAGTCGTGCACAGATGGCAATCGTGCAAAAGGCCCGTGCCCTGGGTGCAGGCAAGCAAGGCATCGCGCTCAGCGAAGCCGCCTGCAGCTATCTGCTTGCGATCGAGGCGCAGGACATGGGTGTACAAGATAGATTCCCAGAACTCCCGCAACGCCTCCTAGCCTTCTATGGTCCCGAGCCGCTCGCTGATCGTGAGATTCCGGGGGTTCCGTTCCTGGCATTATTCGAGCGACTTGTTGGGCTGGTAACAGATGCCGACACGTATTTCTCGTGCCTCGCCTGGCTTCACAAGCTACGGCTGAAATACGAGTTGGTGCTCAAAACTCAAGCCATCCCATCCATGGACCAAATCGGGCCCAGGGGTCTGCTTCAGTACGGGACCGCACCGGACGCTGCGCTGCCGCCTCTGATGCAATGGCGGAAGTGGTTCTTCGACATTGATAACCGCGCGGCACAACTGACCGGATACCTGTTCGAGCCAATTTTTGCCGCCGCGTTGGGCGGAACCCCGGCAAGCGCCAGAAAGAGCCCGGTGCGCCGGCGAAACGACGCGTCCAAAGGGCGGCAGGTGGACTGCATACGTGAGAGGGACGCATACGAATTTAAGATCAGGCTGACGATCGCAGCATCTGGACAAGGGCGGTGGGCGGAAGAGCTTGATTTTGCACCCGACTGCCGAGTGAGCGGATTCCGCCCAATCTTGATCGTTCTCGATCCGACGCCAAATGCGCGATTGATGGAGCTGCAACAGGTCTTCCGCGCAAACGGAGGCGATGCCTACGTCGGAGGTGCGGCCTGGAACCATCTGGAGACGGAATCTGGCGAAGTGATGGGGCGGTTCTTGGAGCGATATGTACGGCTGCCGATTCAGTCTCTGCTGGGCGCGGCGCCGGTTTCGTTGCCCTCACTCACCGCAACAGATCGGGGCGACTCGATCGATATCAGGATCGGTGGCAACCTGATTCGAATCGACCGATCCCCGGAAACCGTAACCGCTGACGATGACGACGAAATGCCCGACGACATCGATGATCAGGTTCCAGGTATATGAGCTCCATACGTAGCCGCGCGCCACGGGCTTCCTCTGCCGTCGTGAGGCGGGTGATGCAAGCAAATACGGGCCGTGAGACGCGCCCCGAACAGATCGTTCGCAGTTTTCTCCACCGTCGTGGCTTGCGATTCAGAAAAGACCTGCGCCCGATCCAGGCGCTCAGGTGCGCCGCCGACGTCGTCCTTCCGCGAGTGAAGGTGTGCATCTTCATCGACGGCTGTTTCTGGCACGGATGTCCGAAGCATTTCCATGTCCCGGCTACGAACAGCGAGTGGTGGGCTGAAAAAATCGAAGCAAATCGAATTCGCGATCGGCGAAACAATAAAATACTGAAACGAAACGGATGGCTTGTTATCCGGTTATGGGAACACCAAATCACTCCTACGGCGTTGCGCCGGTTGGAATCCAAGATTGGCGCACGGGTATCATCGGGCAACAGAGTCGAAAATGGCTTTCGATGTAAGTTAGCAGCGAATTGGATCGTGCATCGAAAGAAGTCTGCGGCGGGAATGGTTTAATTCGGAATGCGGTGGCGTACTGGCGCCTCGGGGGCGATGCATAAAGCCGATGCGGATCGTCCACTCATGTTCCCGATGTCAACTTGGTTCGCAGGGCTTCGGGAATCGCGATCGACTTCATCCCCGCTTGATCGAGCGCACAGCACACGCTGGTCGTCTTCCCAAGAGCCATGCGCATTCCCCCGACGAGAAAATCGACCTCGTAGCTGAACGATTTTTCCCCCACCCGCGTGACCCGCATCTTGAGCTCGACTTCGTCCTCGAATTTCACCGGCCCGAAGAACTCGCACGCCGCCGATACACGCGGCCAGCCGATGTGGATGTCGTCGTGCTGCATCGAGACGCTTAGCCCAACCGAGCGGAAAAACGCGTGCTCGACCTCCTCCATCATCTTGAAGAAGTTGGAAAAGTGCATGATCCCCGCCATGTCGGTCTCGGAGAACTGCACGCGGCGAGTGAGGGAGAATTCGGGCAACATGGTTAGGCTGCCGCTTCTTCGCGTTCAGGCACCGGCTGCTCCAGCGGCTGGGGATCGGGCAGCGGGATTTCCTGGCCCATGGTGTCGAAGATGCGGTTGACCTCGGGGCGGAAGACGTCGCCGATGAGCAGCTCGACGAGATTGCGCTTCAATTCCGGGTGCTTGCGCATGAACTGGCCGAAGGAGAAGCCGCGGGTGTAGAAGGCGTACACGAGCTTTCGCATGGCGTGCATGCCGTCTGACAAGAGCGGTCCCCACTTGCCCAGTCGGGCGGCGGAGAAGTCGTTCTTCTCGAAGGCCTCGTTGATCGACTTGGCGGCCCACTCGCCGCTCTTGAGGGCGAGGAATACGCCCGACGAATAGATGGGGTCCAGGAATCCGAAGGCGTCGCCGACCAGTACCCATCCGTCGCCGGCGCAGCGGTTGGCGCGCCAGGAGAAATCGGACAGCACGTACGCGGGCGAGACGCGCTTCGCGCCGGTCATGCGTTCGTCGAGCCCACGGCAGTTGCCGATCTCCTCTTCCAGCGTCTGCTCCGGGTTGTCGCGGGAGGTGACCAGCCGATCGAGATCGCCGACGACACCGACGCTCACCACGTCGTCCGGAAGGGGGATGTACCAGAACCAGCCGTCCTGATGCGTCGTCGAGAGCACGAGCGTCGCGCCTTCGTTCTTACCTTCGTCGCGTCGTCCGCCTTTGTAGTGGGCGAAGATTGAGGCCTTCCGCAGCTTCGGATCCGGCTGGCGGATGCCGAGCTTCTTGGCGAGCAGCGCGCTCGTGCCGGTGGCGTCCACCACAACTTTCGCCTCGATCCGTCGCGGAGACTCACCTTTTCGCGTGACGATCACGCCCTTGGCTCGCGGCAGCGAGTCGGTTTCGCTCGGCTCCAGGATCACGTCATTGACGTTCGCGTCCTGCCAGACCTCGACGCCGTGCTCGATGGCGTTTTCGAGCATCATTTTGTCGAACTCGCTGCGCACGACCTGCCAGGTCTGAGAGCACTCGTGCGGGTTCATCTCGTCGAAGTAGAACGGGGCCGAGTCCTTGCCCGAGGCGTTGGTGAACTGCACGCTGAACTTTTTGACGAACCGGCTGGCCTTGAGCTTGGGGAGCATGCCGAGCCGCTGGAACGTCCAGTACGTCTCGGGCATGAGCGATTCGCCGATGTGGAAGCGGGGGAAGTGCCCGCGCTCCAGCAGCAGCACCTTGCGGCCGGTGTCGGCCAGCAGGGTCGCGGTGGTCGACCCCCCGGGGCCACCGCCGATCACAATCACGTCGTAACGGTCACTCATAACGTATTCACTACAATTTCAAGAAGTTCGATGCAGGGCACGTCGTCGCAATAGATGGTTCCCAATCGGCCATACACCGGGCGATCATATTCGGCGCCGAACAGTTTGAGAACCGCGCTGCCTTCCGGCAGGCGAAGAAAGTATCGCGGCTTGATCCGCCGGTGAATGTCGTGCCTGATCAGGATCGCCCCCAGCGGCGTGCGCTTCTCGCGGATCTCGCTGCTGACCGCCTCGGGCATGTACCGCAAGTCCAGCTTCACGATCCCCCATTCGACGATTTTATCGCTGCCCACCGGCGTGAGGCTGATCTTCCGCCGGTAAAAATGCCCGTCGATGATTTCTTCCAGCACGTGGACAGCCACGGGCGATCCGTGGTGCCGCTGAAGCACGACGGTCATATGCTCGTGATGCACCAGGAGCTGATCGGCCGGATGGGCAATGTTCTCCGGCTGGACGATCGAGCACTCCGGCGCGAAGTACCCGCGCACGAACGGGCTGCACAATTCCGAGAGCAGGGCCTTCCCGGTGGCGGCATCAATCAACGGCTGAGGCTGCGACTGACTCACGCTCATACGCCCTCTTACGAACTTTCGCTTACGTGTACCGGACGTTGCGGAACTGCGGCTCAAAAAACCGGGGCAGCAACGAGTCCACCCGGAGCAATCCCTCGCGGGTGACGCGAATATCGTCGCCATCGGTCGTGACGGCTCCCTCGCTCACCAGCGAGTCGAACTGCTCCTTGAATTCCGAAAGGA
>Ga0134125_10010307_pt1 | contig 10501 bp, 9 predicted proteins | sample KB31751_FD_96464 | JGI IMG/M metagenome (GOLD analysis project Ga0134125, IMG submission 96464) | Terrestrial soil microbial communities with excess Nitrogen fertilizer from Kellogg Biological Station, Michigan, USA - KB3-175-1 | ecosystem: Environmental > Terrestrial > Soil > Unclassified ... | reverse complement strand
CTTTGTAGCGATTTTGAATAAAGAATCCCATGTATTTTCTTTGTCCTGTTGGAATGTGGGAAATGCGAAGCCCGGGTCTTGTGCGTTGGGGCTTTTCCCATATTTCAACAGGAACCCCCTGGGTGTCATATAACCCAACGAACTGTGCGGCCGCTCGTTGTTATACATCCAGATCCAGGCTTGAGTTATCAGCCTTGCCTGCGCCAGGGAATCGAAGGCGTAATTGTCCAGGACTTCTTCCCTGTAGGTCCGGTTGAACCGCTCAACATATCCGTTTTGATGTGGTTTGCCCTTTTGGATAAAGACCAAAACAATGCCGTGGCCATTGGCCCAATCTTGCAGCGCCTGCGATACATTCTCCGGACCGTTGTCGCACCTGATCCATTTCGGTTTACCCCGCCATTCGATTACCTTGTCGAGTTCGCGGATGATCCGCGGGCCAGGCAAACTGGTGTCGAGGGTGATGTTGAGAGCTTCCCGGTTGAATTCATCGACCACGTTGAATGACCGGAACGGTTTGCCTCCCATCAGCCCGTCATGCATAAAATCCATTGACCAGAAAAGGTTAGGTCGAATCGGTTGGGCAAGTGGCTCCAGAACCCGCGCTGGCAGACGCTTCTTGTGTTTTCGGCGTAAGTTGAGTTTCATCTCTGTATAGATGCGGTGTACCCGTTTGTGATTGTCATTATAGGCCAATAGGCGAAGGCGCCCGAACATCATCCAAAAACCCCACCGGTTGTGGAGCGTGGCCATCTCCGATAATGCGTCCTGAATAGGTTTATCATCGCGCGGATGGTCCTTGTAGTAAAACATCGAGCAGTGCGTCCCAAACAGCTTACAGGCCTGCCGAATGCTGATCTTGTGCTCCTGATGCGCGTAGGTGATCAGCTCCCGCTTTTCGGCAGGCCTTAGAGTTTTTTTTCGATCACATCCTTTAGAACGGTGATGTGGAGCGTCTGCTCGGCGACGATCTTCTTGTACTGGCTCAGCTCAGCCTCGAGCTCCTTCATTCGTTTAACCTGGTTCACTTCCAGGCCCGAATATTTGGTCTTCCACCCGTAAAACGTCGGCTGGCTGATCCCATGCGCGCGACAGATCTCGGCAACCTTCTTGCCGGCTTCCTGCTCTTTTAAAATGCCAATGATCTGGCTTTCCGTGAATTTTGTCTTTTTCATTTGCTTCCCAATTTTAGCGATTAATTTTTAATTTAGATCGCTACAGTTTTTGGGGAAGCTTTCACTTTTGATTACTCCCTGAATTCAGTAGCGGGGGAAAATAGACAATTGGAACAGCTAAAGCAGTTCCTGGTATATTATCGCATCGAAAATTATGTTTGTCCGACTACCTATTGGTTTTTTGAGGACGAAATCTTCAGCTTCGAATTTAAAGGCCAGAATATTACCATTACACACAAGGACACTCTTGAAAGAACCGCGAGCAGGACAGAATGCTATTATTTTCCAGCCGAACGGATCGCCTTACCGATGATCAGTGAGTCCTTATTTGAGCTCACCTTGGCCCAAAGTACGTTACCCCAATATTTCCTACAGTTTGGCAAGGATTTTACAATTGCAAGAAGGAATCAGAATAAATTCAACCTCCCTTTGTTGGGCCTTGAATATGAGCATACCGATGGTCAAAACCGGATTACCCTACACAATAATAGGTCACTATTACTGGAAGAAGCATCCAGCGCCATCCAGGCCAATGTTCCATTAATGATCATTTTGCAGTGTCCAATAAAGGAAAGCTCCTTATTCGTTATTGAGGAATTGGAATTACATGGCTTTCCAATATTACAAAAAAAACTGCTTTACTATGTCATAGAAAGAATGAGGCATCCAAGGCTTGACCACGCCTATGTCGTTCTTCCCACACATAGCCCTTATATCTTAAGCGCAGCAAACAATTTATTACTTGCGGCAAAAACTGCTCGTCAAAATAAGTCAGTGCTAGACCAGGTTAGTAAGATCATTCCCCGCAAGTCCTGGATTGAAGGAGAAGAGTTTTCCCCCTACTATCTGGCTGATGGAGGGGCACATTCAATCGTAGATGAGCAGACGGGCCTCATCCATGAAAATGCTTTGGATACCGTATCCGAAGATCTGGCTAGTGAGTCCGATGCTTTGATGGAACTGTATAAACCCGCAACCGCATGATGGATGCCTTAAAGGCGGCTTTCGGTCAAAAAGTTGCAACGTGCATGCAGGAGACCGATAAGGACCGTATTGAGGTCTATGATTGCTATGATTGCAAACCTGACATCCAAAGAAGCTATATCAAAACCGCCGGAACGGAGCCAGTCCATTTTACTTTGCAAAACCCATCGCAGGTGACTCTGGTTTTTGCAGCAATTGATAACTGTATATTGCCATCATTGGCTGTAGCGAGATGCGATTTTGCAATAGGTAATTTCCAACGGTTGTTTCTCGTCGAAGTCAAACAAGTGTCAATGGGCCAACGCGCTAGTGCACGTACAGCAGCCACCCATCAACTTTCTTCCACGCTTACTTTATTGAGGGCTCATATACCGCTTGACAAAACCGATCTGGTGGCCGTGATATGTCTAAAGGCGGCGAAAGCCTATCCGGTACAAAGCGCCAGAAAAGTGGCGGATAGAGTACGATTTAAGGAAATGTATAATGCGGATTTAGTTGAAGGGCAAAGTGCCATTTTTTAGTGTTAGCAAAAAATAAGCGTTTACATAGTCCTGCGGGATTTTTTCTTGCTCTAAGCGGTTGAGGGGGTAGCTTTTTTTCAGCCACTCGTACATATGGGCTTCGTCGTCGTTAAGTAGGTTAAGCTTTTCGGCTTTATTTTGCTCCCCCGCGACGACGAATTCCTGAAAACGGTCGAATGTTGTCCTGTCCATCATCACACTCCGGGTCTGATTGTAATAGCTCCGTAACTGGTGAAGGATCTGGAAACCATGCTCGTCGACGTCCCCCCAATAATAGATATTTTTGCCCTCCAGCCAGCGGGCATTCCGGAGGTAGCTTACTTTGAAGCCGCCGCCGCTCCATATGGCCAAGGTTGAAGATAGAAGGGGAAGGGTTAAGAAGTTCATTTTGTTTTCGGTCAGCACTACATTTTCGTAAGGCCATCCGGATCTTTCAAAATCCGATAGGCGAATACTGATGTCGGAGATATGGTGAATGATGAGCGAATCTCCAGCCAAAATCCTTAGCCGGACCAGCGGCTCGTCCCTTTGAAGATAATACCGGTCGGCGAACTTCCGCTGGTTTCGGTCCCGGATGTGATCGGGGATGAGAAAGTCTAACAACGATTGGATCAAGGACTCGTTTTCTTCGATAAATTTTGTATGAATAGGAATGGGCAACTGTCGGACATACTGATCCGGCCGCGGATGGCGGATGAAATACTCGGTTACAACCACAATTCCCTCCCAATTTGTATCGCGTGCCGTTAGCGGCAAAGGATTGTCCACTATCCAGTTTCTCAATTGCGGAAGCCGGCTTATTAGCAGGTCATAAGTGCGGGTGAACCGCTCCCATTCCGATTTTTTCCTGGTGAACTGTAAATAATCTTCTGCCGTCTCGAATACGATGCTATCGGGAAGTTGATGTGTGCCTGTGCGGCGAAAATTGTTGGCAGATGTTTTCACCCAATAGCCGGAGCCTGTTTCGTTTTTGGATTCTCTATACAAAGCCGCAATCTCATCCTGGAGCACGTCGAACCGATGCGTGATATCGCCAGGCCTCGCTTTTCCGATGCGGGCAATTTCTTTTGGAAAAAATGGCTCATTCAAGATGTGACTTTGAAGGAATGGCTGCCACCATTTCAATGCCTGCCGGGTAATTTCTTCCGGGTTGATCATATTTCGATGGATGTTGAAGGGATTTGTCTGAACAAGCTATCACGCCTGCCCTTTTCAATCCTATATTCCTCTTTGGTAAAGTTGCTGACCTGGGAGTTGTTGCCGTCCTTATTGCTGACAAAATGAAAGGAATTGGCGTGCCCTTCTATAATATGCAGCTTTTGCAACGGGGTGACGATCAGCAATTGCAGGTTCAGCTTGCGGAATAGCTCGAGGCCGTACCGGGTGCTCTCGTCGCTACCCCGGCCAAAGGCTTCATCGATGACTACGAACCGAAAACTGCGGCTTTTACTCTCGCCGAACTGCAAACCAAACTGGTAGGCCAGGGCGCTGGCCAAGATGGTATAGGCGAGCTTTTCTTTCTGCCCGCCGCTCTTGCCGCCAGAACCCTCATAGAATTCCTTTTCGGTATCATCTGCCAGGTAACGCTCGCTGGCATTGAACTCGAACCATTGCCGGACATCGGTCACACTATTGGTCCATTCCTTATTGCTGTTTTCGGCGCTGGCGAAGCGGTCCAGTATTTTCTTTACCTGCTCATACTTTTCCTCTGTGTACAGTTCCGCATTGCTGCTGAAGGAATGAGTATAACACTTTTTCAATTCTTCCCGGAACAGCCTGACCTCTTTATCGCGGGTGGCATCCATCAGGATCGTAATGTAGGTCTCCTGGGTAGCGTTATAAACGATCTCATGCAGGTGCAGGTTGATCGTCTTTATCTTCTGGCGGATATCCTTTTCGTGCTTCTCCAATTGGTTGTCGAAGACGGCAATGCTGTGAATGGTGTTCCGGTTCAATTCTTCCTTAAACCGCTCTTCGTGTCGTTTCAGGTCTTCTGAGACCAATCGCTCGAATTTTTGCACGTACTCGGACCTGGCCTCTATCGTCTCACCTATCTCGCTGTATTCCGCCTTGGAGTGATCTTTGATCTCCCGCATTTTCCTTTCGATGGCCGATCTGAGGGTGCTCAGCTTATAACGAAGCTTCTTCAGTTCGCCGGTGTCGCCTTCGAACAGCCTTCTGAACTGGTCCTGTTGCTTGTCAATAGTGGAAAGACGAAGATTCTTATCGGTCAGCCGGTCTTCGATCACTGGAAAGTATAGTTCCCTTTGGCTGCCGTCCAGTTGCCGGATGGTGTCGCCGAGATCGAGCAATTGCTTTTCATAGGTTTCAATTGTTCCTTTCAGCCTGCCTATCTCTTGGTTTTTTTCCGTCCCCTGCCGTTTGATCTCTTCTATGGCCAGGAGCACCTCGTCTCTTTTCTTATGCAAGAGCGCCAGCAAATTGTTGTTATTTAATAGCTCATGCCGTTCTTCATCGAGGAGATGTATCTGCTCAACATGCGATTTCCAGTTGATCCGCTCGAATTCGGTTACATTGAGCAAAAAGGCCAGTTGTTGCCGCGTATCCTGGTTCTGCTGCTGTTCCTTTTCGATGCTCGTCATTCGGGCCTTTTGATCGAAGACCAGGCGTTCGAGTTCGGCAATCGCGTCTTCAAGGGCTTTTATTTTTGAAGCGTTGCTCCAGCCTAAAACGTAGTTGCGACGGTCGTTAATATTAAATCTATCATCTTTTGTGTGACGAATTTTACTGCTTTTGATCAGTCCCTGCCGGGTGATGCCATAGGGAACCTGCTGCAAATGATGGACATCCACGCAAAGGTAGTCGCCGAATTGTTTCTGGAGGTAACTGTCCAGCCAGGATTCGAACGGTGAATCCGGTTTGATATCTAATTTGTAGATAATGCTGTCATTCTCCAGCTGCTTTTTATAGGAATGGCCGCTATCGAGATCTGTTTCCAGGTAAGTCAATTTTCTGCCTTTGCCATCCATGCTTCTCACCGGGTTATCATTGACATATTTGCTGACGCTCCTATAGTGTTCTTTCGGGACGAGCAGGCTGATACCGGTGTCCCTCAGCAGTTTTTCAATGGCGCCTTCCCAGGCAGTCTCCTTTTCGTTGACCTGTAATAGTTCACCCGCAAAGGGTAGGTCTTGTTCAGCCAATTCGAGATCGGTGCAAAGTTGAAGGCGGTACCCTATCATCCATGACGGGATCTGCGTCTTGCGGTCTCTTAAGGAGGAAAGCTCAGCCTGCTCGGTCTCCAGTTCGCTGACATTTTTTCGCCATTCGCTCATAAGGTTATCCCGCTGCTCCTTTAGCTTCTCCAGCCTTTCGGCGCAGACCCTGTCGATATCCCTGGCCTTATGGTGATTGGAATGGAATTCGGCTTCGTCAGCAGGCGAAGGCAGTTCGCAATACTTCGCTAGTTTCTCGTAATCATCATAATATCGTTTCTTTTCGACTTTGTACTTTTCGTGCTGCCGGATCTCGTTTTCGATCTGTTCCAGCCTTTTGCCGCCGTTGTTGGCGATGTCCTGCAAGATGCCGAGCTTTTTATTTTCCAGCGTTTGTTCTTCCTCTGCCAGCCGTCTCTGCATCTCCAGCGCGAGCTCCTGCTCTTCCGTCGCCTTGGCTATCGCCGTCCCGAGCAATTGTTGCTTCTGAAGGGCAAACCAGGCCGGAACCACGTTGAGCATTGCCTCCACCGTCTCGATTTCCCTGCCGGTGTCGCCGTATTCCACTGCTGCCTCGGTCAAGGGCTTTAAAATATTGAACTGTTCCCTGGCGTTGACAACGGCGGAGTGGGATTTATTGAGGTCGTCGAACCGCCGCAATAGGGTAGCGATCTGTTCCTTCACGTCCGTTCGTTCCAGCATTTGTTCCCGGACAAAGTTGGTGAGACTGCTAACCGACTTCATGGAGACCGTCTGATAGAAGAGATCGATGGCCTTGTCGCTGTTCATCCCGAAGAGACGCCGGAAATGGTCGCTGTATTGAGTGAAATTGTCATTAAAAAGCTCCACTCCTTCCGTTCGACGCAACCTTTTCTTCAAATCAGTGATATCGGAAAATCCGTTGAAGTGCTGGGTAATGGTGAGTGGCCGGGCGCTGATGATGAGCAATTTCTCCACTTTGCCGTCATTCCCGATCCAAAAGACTTGGGCGAGGCAGATGTCTTCGCTATAGCCGTCATTATGAAAATTACCTATTATGACGGTATAGGTGTTGTCGTCCGGACGCAGGTAAATCTTTTTGGCGATTTTGGTGATCTCTTCTTTTTTCTTATTGTATTCTCCTTTGACATAACTCAGGAGATTGCGTTCCTTTCCTTCGGCGCCGGCTGCCTTATTGAACACGATCTTGTTGTGCGGAACCAGCAGGCAGGTGAGGGCATCGACCAGTGTGGATTTCCCGGAGCCGATGTCACCGGTCAGGAGCGCATTGTGACCGCCCGGCTCGATCTTCCAGCGGACCCTATCAAAAGTTCCCCAGTTCAGCACTTCCAGGTATTGTAGCCGGAAGCCGGCATTGAACACAGGTATATCTACTGTGGACTGTTCCATTTGCAGCATCGTTTAATCGGTTATATTCTTTTCAGTGGCATGTCTTTGCAGTCGTTGGAGCGTATCGTCGATAACACCCGCGTTGACGAATCCTTTGATGATTCGATGGACCTCATAGTTGTTCCCCTCGTCGTCCAGTTTTCGGAGAAAACCTATTTCGACGACTTTATTGATCGTTGAAACGATCTTGTCTTGTTGTTTGGCCTCATCGGAAGCGCCGGGTAGAAAGGACTTGGTGCGTTGGATGATTTCCTGCTGCGTAATGATCGCCCGGATGGACCCAGCCTGCGCGTCCTGTTCCAGGAGGTATTTTCGCAAAACTATACAGAGTAAAGAGGTAAAAAAGTTGAGCTGTCTTTTTTCCGCCAGCCGCGGCAATTCCATTTCCTCTTCCCATTCGATCTGCTGCAGATAGGCGTAGCCCTCGCTTTTGTCAATGTAAACGTCTAGTCCGATGGCTGAAAAATATTTTTTGACCTCGGGCTCAAACTGCAGCAGGTTTTCCCAGGCAGCCTTTTGGTTGTCGTATAGGATGCCTTTTAGCAGCGTGATCAGACTTAGTGAATATCCGGTGTTCATGATGATCTACCTGTTGAAAATGATTAAAGGGGCTTTTAAAGGATAGGATTGGCCGGTGTCTGCATTGGTAATTGTGAGCTGTTCGGTCTGCTCGTTATTGATATAATGTCTGCTGTCTGCAGTAGCGATCTGCATGTAACCCAGGATCTCGGCAATGCCTTTGGTGGGTTGATAATGTACCAACAATTCCGATAACGCGATCTGCGATTTCGTTCGCAGCAAGGAGGTGACGTGACTCCGCAATTCATCCATATCGATATAGAACTGTTCAAATAAGACTGTCGTATCGGCATCAGCCAGGCCGTCCTTTATTTCCGTGGTTTCGAAGGAGACCTTTAAGGGCGGCGTGAACAAGGGGCGCGCCATGAGGAAGGAGGGGTGGAACACGTCGTCTATTTCCATTAGGGTCTGTTGTGGATCGATGCCGTCTTTCTGTTCCAGCAGATAATGTTCGATCTGTTCAATACTCCTGAGGATATGCCGGCTTTCGGCCAGGTTCTTCTGTTCAACATATTTTCTCAATTGTTCGATCAGGCCGTCGTTGCTCCTGTTCACCTTATCGCCGGCGTCTACCAGGTTAGTTTTGATTCGGTCAACGATCTGTTCCTGTTTGACCTGCTGAATCACGGGGATGGCATTCAGTTTTTCGATCAACTCTTCCAGTTGTTCCTGCATGCTTTCGCTCATAAGGAATTCCCAGAAGGCCTTAAAGCTTTTGCCTTGATCGGTATTCCACAGATAGTCCTGTTGCTCGAAAATAGTGTCGAGCAATCGACCCTTGGCCAAATTGCTTTTTATGATGGTCTGTCGCGTCTGCGTATCCAGTTCCCGGAAGTTCTCTTCGACCTGGCGGAAATCCGCCAACAGCCGCCTGGCTGTCTCTTCGGCCAAATAGTAATCTTCTTTCAATTGCGTATCCGTCGGCTTGGCGTAATTTCCCTTTTTGATCTGTTCGATCTCGTCATCGATCTTCTTTCTTTCCGTCTGCAATTGCTGGATCCTTTCGTAGGGGCCGGCGGTCCTGTTGACGATTTGCTGGAGCAAGGAAAAGAATTGGAGTAGCCTGCTATGCGTTCCGACGAATTGCTGTTTGTTCAGATCTTCCAACCACTTCAGTGCGTTTTCACTGGCAGGGGATAACTCATAGACGGGTTCATCCCCTGTCTCATAATAACGGCGTAGGTAGCCTTGCTGTGCCCATTTCTGCAGAAAATCGAGCGGTGGCTTGTTGTAGCCTGTGATCTCCTGGCGTTCAAGGGAAAACAGGAAGTCGCCCAGTAAGCCTTCCAAGTCGCTCTGTGGGTAAACAATCCTTTCCTGTTGTTTGAATGCCAGGTGGAAGAAGCTGATGAGCAAGGGAAAGTGCTCCGCCCGCAGGATTTGCAGGGTCTTATCGTTGCGATATAGGGACAGCGCCTTTTCGAAGTTCATAGCAAAGGCTTATTAATGTTGCCGGGTCGTGCAAATTACGAAAAGCTAAATATGTTAGCAACTATTTCGTTAAGTTGTAAGTAACTAGGGACAACAAAAATCGAATCTTTACTTAATTTGCTATATATAATTGATTATCAATTGTTATGTTTTGTCGTGAAAGGGTTCAATATCTGTCTTCCCGACCATAACTTGTTCAAATAAGACTAAACGCCCGTTAATCGCTTGATTTTCGGGCTTTTTTATTTTTTTCCAGCCCAATTCAATATAGCTAATATCATCTGGTTCGTGAGCAATGAGGTGAGTAGGAAACCGCCTTCGGGGTGAGTTAATTTTGTACTCACCTCGGGTGAATAATGCACCGATAAACCCGGCTTGTATTATTCACTTTAAATCATACCAAGATGAGAAGCAGCAACACCTTCGGCCTGCATTTCGTACTCCGCCCCGCCCAAAAAGAAACCTACGCTATCTACCTCCGGATCGTCGTCAACGGGACCCGTTGCGAACTGGCCTTGAAACAGATCATTGACAAAAAAGACTGGAATGCCGATAAGGGTCCGATGGATTGTCATCCGGATGAAAGCTTAAAATGATGTGGGCTCCTGCCTTTTCTTTTCCCGGCCTTGTCTGCTGTTGCCGCAGGAAATCCTCCGCCATTACCTTATAGTCGTGATCTCTTACCCCTTCGGCGACGAGTACTTCCGAACCCTTTTTCTGGCAGATGTACCGGCAGGTATGATAAAAGGAATTAGCCTTTAAGAACTTACTGATCATGATTTATACTTTTCTAAAAGCTCATCCACTATCTTTCGAAATTCCTTGAAATAGGCAAAACCTTGGAGTAAACCTGCCTGGTGGCAGAGCTTAGTCATTTGGACTTCCGACAGAGTAGGCCCGAAAGGTCAAAAAAAGGATCAAGAACTCGCGATAAAAGCACCCCCCGGGGAACCTCCTCTCCCTTGATCTTCATCAAGCCGATCGCTTTTGAGCCTGCAAAACGCGTTCAATTTCCAAGGCGTCATAGAAGATCAGGTGTAATCAGAAACTGACAGTGTACCGGTTTTCGGAAAATAGGAATGTACCACTTCGGAAAACGGCGTGTACCAGATATTAGTCGAGAAGAGTATATGATCCATTGTTAATATATCGATTTTGCAGTGCCGTAAAAATGGCAATTGCAAAATGGATAGAAAATGTAAAGACTGGATCATGTATCAAGAAGTTCAAAGGCTCCTTTCGCAGG
>Ga0134125_10010306_pt1 | contig 10502 bp, 8 predicted proteins | sample KB31751_FD_96464 | JGI IMG/M metagenome (GOLD analysis project Ga0134125, IMG submission 96464) | Terrestrial soil microbial communities with excess Nitrogen fertilizer from Kellogg Biological Station, Michigan, USA - KB3-175-1 | ecosystem: Environmental > Terrestrial > Soil > Unclassified ... | reverse complement strand
TGGCCGCCCAGCCGGCCTGGCGCAGCGGCATCTCGCGCTGGTGCATGTTCGACTACGGCAGCCAGATGGGCACGCAGTACACCAACGCGGGCATCGTCGATTACTTCCGCATCCCCAAGCGGTCGTACTACTGGTACCGGAACGCCTACGCGAAGGTCGCGCCGCCGACGTGGCCGGCCGCCGGCACCGCGGCCGGGCTGAAGCTGACGTCGAGCACGACGACGCTGACGGCGGTCGACGGCACGCAGGACGCGTGGTTGCTCGTCACGGTCGTCGATTCGACCGGCAAGGCGATCAGCAACAACGTGCCGGTGACGCTGACGATCAAGTCCGGACCCGGCGAGTTTCCAACCGGTCCCAGCATCACCTTCACGCCGCCCGGCATGGGGACGGCGTCGGACATCAGCATCCGCGACGGCCAGGCCGCCATCGAGTTCCGCACGTACTATTCGGGCTCGTCGATCATCGAGGCCAGCTCGCCCGGGTTGACCAGCTCGAGCGTGACGATCGTGTCGCAGGGGACTCCGGCCTGGGTCGAGGGTGTGACCAAGCCCGTGGCCGCGCGACCGTATCAGCCCTGACAGTCTGCGGAGCGCGAGACGGGATGCCGGCCGGCGCGAGTTACCGATACGTTTCGCAGCGCGGTACCAGTCTTCCCGGTACGTAACGGCCTTTCGGGCCAACCCCCGACTTTCCGGGCTGGCAGCATCCTTGCTGTGCTTCCGGGTCGGAGGCTCTCATGAAGGCGGGGTGCTTGTTGACGGGAATGATGTTCTGGATGGCCGCAGCCAGCGCGCGTGCCGAGAATCTGCCAGCCGGGCTTGCCGGACTCGATGTCGGCATGAAAGGGACGGGACGGGTCGGCGGTCTGTCGCCGCGGTCGGAGGGGCCCATCGCGGCGCCGAGCATTCCGGATCGGCAGGCGCGCCCGTACGCGCCCACGGCAGCCGCCAGCCGCGTCCGGCGCGACGACGAGGTGGTGCCGGCGCGGGCCGCGGGCATCTCCGAGCTGGAGTACGCGCAGACCCAGGGACCGGTGGCCAACTGCCGGATCGAGGTGGCGCGCAGGCGTCGCGTGGCTCCGGCGCAGGTCTCGGCCGGCAGCGTGGTCCTGCGCTTCACCGTCGAACCGAGCGGCCGCGTGCACGACGCCGAGGCGGTCTCCGCGATCAACACCGACCTCGACGTCGCCGCCTGCGCCAAGCGCGTGCTGAGCGAGTGGACCTTCGCGAAGCACGCAGCCGGCAACATCAACGTCGAGCGCGTGTATCGGCTGGACCTGCGCTCGATGGGCCGCGCCGACCGGTCGTTGCTGGCCGTCTCGCAGTAGCTGCGTTCTGACCACCGGGCCTCCGGCTGGGGCCCGGCTCGCGTCAGCCCCGGATGACCGCGTGCCGAATGCGGGCCGCCCCAACATGCGCTTGGCTCGCGCTGACCCACATTCACAGACCGGTGTCTCGTCCCAACTTCATCTTCATCCTGGCAGACGATCTGGGGTACGCCGACCTCGGCTGCTACGGGGAGCGGTCGGCCTGCTCTCCGGTGCTGGACCGGACGGCGACGGAGGGGATGCGGTTCACGAACGGCTATGCCAACTCCTCGGTCTGCTCTCCGTCGCGGTTTGCCATCATCACCGGGCGCTACCAGCACCGCCTGAGAGGCGGCTTCGACGAACGGATCGCGCGCGAAGCGCCGCACCTCGGGTTGCCGCCCGAGCACCCCACCAGCGGGTGCGGGTGCGCTTCGCGCTCGGTGATGTCGCCCACGACGTCACCGGCGCGAGAGGAGTCCTGGTATTGCGCGATATCCGCGACGCTGATGACGCCGACCGGTTGGCCGCCCTCGTCGATCACGACCAGGCGCGCCTTCTGGTTGGCGCGCATCAGCTCCTCGGCGCGATCCACATCGTCGTCCGGGCTACACGAGATCACGTCGACGGTCATCACCTCCTCGACGGGCGTGAACCCGATGTCCCCGTCGCGCATCCGGGTGGCGGCATCGGCCGCCGTGTCGCGCAGACGCAGCATCTCCGGTTTCTCCGTCATGAGCTCCTCGACTCGCATGTGAATACCTCCCCGTGTCAGGTTCGCGTGGCTCACTCGAATGTGAGGACGCCTCGGCGAAAGCGAACGCGTCAGGTGCTGCTCGAGTCGGTACGCCTTCACCCCGTCGTCTCGACACCTGATTCCGGGCGTCCGGGTGGACGCGCCCCCCGGAATGTCCAGACTCGCCTGTCATGAGCACGACCAAGCAGATTCCTCGCGCCGAGTGGAAGGACTACTTCGATCGATTCACACGCGAGCGCCTCGGGGATGACTCGCCCAGCGCGGTCACGGTCGAGGTCATATCGCCCACGCTGGGTGACCAGTTCGAGGTCTCAGCGGTGCGCCTACTCGGCCTCACCTACGATCCGAAGAGCCAGATCTTCGAGGTGCTCGTGGAGGACGTGGACCACCTCACCTTCGATCCGAGCGAGATCTGGGTTCTAGAGGGAGCGGCCGGTTTCATTTCGACCATCGAGGTCGTCAAGGCTGACGGCGGCAAGGAGATCATCTACGTGCGACGGAGCGGCTCCCTGGCCCGACGCGACGAGCTCGCGCGGGGGGCCGACGAGGCCGGCGCTGGAAGCGCCCCGACGTAGTGGTGCGCTCATGCCCATAGTGAAGGCATGGAACGGCGTCAATTCGGACCGGTCGGCGAGGTCCCGGTCATTGGCCAGGGCACCTGGAACCTCGAGCGTGGCAATCGCGACGCCGCGATTGCGGCCCTGCGCCGCGGCCTGGACCTGGGGATGACCCACATCGACACGGCCGAGATGTACGGGGACGGCGCGGCCGAGAAGCTGGTCGCGGACGCCATTGTCGGGCGCCGCGACCAGCTGTTCCTGGTCTCGAAGGTGTTGCCCGAGAACGCGTCCCGGGCCGGCACCATCGCCGCCTGTGAGCGGTCGCTGAAGCGCCTGGGAACCGATCATCTGGACTGCTACCTGCTGCACTGGCGCGGCCAGCACCCGCTGGAGCAGACGATCGCCGCCTTCGAGCAGCTGCAGCAGCAGGGAAAGATCCGGTCCTGGGGCGTCAGCAACTTCACGGTGGAGGACCTCACCGAGGCGCAGGAGCTGGCCGGGCGCGGGCGCATCGCCTGCAATCAGGTCCTCTATCATCTGGAAGAGCGAGGAATCGAGCACGAGGTGCTCCCGTGGTGCGAGCGCAACGGGGTCGCCGTCATCGGGTACAGCCCGTTCGGCCACGGGCGCTTTCCATCGCCGCGCAGTCGTGGCGGCCGGTTGCTCGGCGAGATCGCGGCGGCCCAGGGCGCGACCCCGCGCCAGGTCGCGCTGCGGTTCCTGACCCGCCGGCCGCCGCTGTTCACGATTCCCAAGGCGTCGCACGCGGATCGCACCGCCGAGAACGCCGGCGCCGGTCACGTCGCGCTGGCGGCGGACGACATGGCGCGGATCGAGGCGGCGTTCCCACTGGGCTCGCCGCCCCGCGAGCTGCCGATGCTGTGACCGCCGCCCGCGTGTCAGGAAGACACGCGTTTCGCACGCGCCCGTTGACGTCCGCCTGCGGCGTCTCAACGTTCGCCATCGAGAACGATGGAAGGCGGTGGCGGTGTGCCGATCGAACGCGAACGTTTCGTAAAGTCGGTTTCGATGATCGCGGTTGCGTGCGCGGCCGCCGCCAGCCTCGCCGCGGGCGGCGCCGGGTGTTCCAGCACTTTGCCGGGACACGGCGCCGGGGGGAGTGGGGGCCACGGCACGGGCGGAACGTCCCTGGGCGGTCACGGCGCCGGCGGCAGCCGCACCGGGGGCGCCGGTGGCGGCGTGGTGGGTGGCGCCGGCGGCGTCGCGAGCGGTGCCAGCGGCGGTGGCGCTGGCGCGGGGCCGGCGGAGACGGGCGAGGGGGGCGAAGCCGGAGGGACGCCGCTGGGCGGGGCCGGTGGCGCCCGCCCGATGGGGGGGGCCGGTGGCGCTGGGCGGGGTGGGGTCGGGGGCACAGGGCCAGGCGGGGCCGGTGGCACGGCGGGCGAGGGCGCCGCGGGCGGCGCGGCAGGATGCGCGATCCCCAGTGGTCCGGCGGGCACCTGGGTCGAGATTCCGCCCCCGCCGAACCAGAGCGGGTTCCGGGCCACCGACGCGTTCGCCGTCGCGCAAAACGATCTGCTGTTCGCCGGGACGACCAACGATCCGGCCAGCGCGAACCCGCCGTCGAATGCGCGGCTGCTGCGATGGACACAGGGGTGCTGGTCCGTCGACTTGACCTTCCCTCCGTCGACGCCGGCGCCGGACCGGGTCAGCGTTCATGGCACGGGGCCGAACGACCTGTGGGCGACCGCCTCGGACCTCCTGTATCACCGCGACGCGCAGGGGTGGACGCCGTTCGCCGATCAAACCTGGCGCAACAAGGTGCCCGCGCAGACGCCCTTCAGTGGAGCGGTCGACCTGTGGCGCGTGCGCGCCGCGGCCCCGAACGACGTCTGGGTGGCCGAAGTGAACAACCTGCTGCACTGGAACGGCCAGGCCTGGACCGTCTACAACTTCGACGACCCGACTTACCCCAACACCTCGGCGTCGATCGGCTTCTACTTCTACGACATCTGGATCGATTCACCGACCAGCGTCTCGGCGGCCGGTCCCAGCGATCAGGTCGGCAACACGATGGATTTCAGCGTCTTCCATCACTTCGACGGCGCGAGCTGGACGCATACGTTCGTCACGGTGGGCTCGATCTATGCGCTCTGGCGCGGCGGCGCGGTGCTGTGGATGGCCGGACCTTCGATCAATGGACAGACGCTGTTCGGTTTCGACGGCACCACGGTCACCCCGGCGCCGATCGCGGGTTACGACCCGACACAGCGTTCGCTTTTCCTGATCAGCCTGTTCGGGCACGGGGCCAACGACCTGTGGGCCGCGGGCGAAGACGTGGCCCACTTCGACGGTCAGTCCTGGGCGCTGGTCCCCGACGCGCCGGCTGCCGCCCGCAACAGCGACGACTTCGGCAACACGCTGGTGACCGGCGACGCCGGCTCGGTCTGGCTCGTCACCGCCGGGCCCCACTTCTTCCGCCGGGTCACGCCGCCGTAGCTCAGTAGATTGCATCCCGTCTCGCCTTCCCGTCAGGCACCCAGCCGACGAGCTTGAGTCCTCAGCCAGAGAAACCTGAACGCATCTCCGTCCCCGTCACCACATGAGAGCGACGGTTCTCCCATCGCTCGGAGATGTATCGAGTACCACCGGCGGTCGAATCGATCTGAGTCGGCCTGTTCGCCGGCTGGCCGGCGACGGCGAGGAGAATCAGAGAGCCACATCGTCAGGCACGGTGTCGCCGGCGAAGCCAGGCCGCCAGGGCAAACAGAAGGAGCGCTGCGCTGCTGGAGCCGCGGTCCGTGGCGCCGTGCCCCGACATCGTGCATGAGCAACCGGATGACGAGCCTTGTCCGGCGTCCGCGGTGGCGTCGCGCGGCGCGGGCGCGCCACCTGTGCCGCTGGTGTCCGGCCGGCCGCTGTCCAGGTGCGACGCATCCGCGGCGGGCGCATCGGGTGCGGCGGAGTCCCGGTGCGCTGTCTCTGACGCCGCGTCGTTCGAACGGCCCACGTCCAGGCCGGATGCGTCGCGGTCGACTCCCGCCTCGCGGCCATCGAGCGCGTCCACGGTTCGGCCGCCGTCGCGGATCGCACCGCTGTCCCCGATTGTGCCGCCGTCCCGGACAGCGCCGCTGTCGGGACGGGAGCCGCCGTCCGTGGCCAAGCCGCCGTCAGGGGTGGTTGCTGCGGGGCTGTCGACGATCTGGAAGCGCACGCGCAGGGCACCTTCGTCGTGTTCGGGCACCAAACGCGAGTACAGCACCAGGTTCTTGTCCGGGGCGAGGCCAACGACGGTGGGCGCGAGCGTCGTCAGCTGGCGCGGCGGAACAACGGTGGTTGCCGGCGCGAACAGGACGCCGTCTTTCGACATCACGCTCACGTCCACGCCGACGGAATCGTAGTCGTATTCGCCTGGTGTGGTCACGCCAGCGCTGACGTAAGCGGCTCCGTTCCAAGAGGGCGCGCCGATGTTCCGTCCCGCGGCGATGTTCGTCCCCGACAGCGCGGCGAACGGAGGCAGCGACGAGAGTAACGTCCCCTCCCGGCCATTCAGCCAGAGGAGGGTCTGTCCTGGGGCGGGCACCAGCGCGATGCTGCCTTGCCGCTGCGACACATGGACCGGCGTTCCCTGCACGCCGGCAGCGTCAATCGTTTCCATCTGGACGCCGAAGGCCGCGCCCGAAAAGACATTCCATGCCGCCAGGGCTCCGCCCCCTTCCTGGGCGGCCACCGCCCAGGGGTACGACGCCTGGGCGGTGCCGGTCGTGAAGCTGGCGCCCATCGTCCTGCCGTCGGACCCGATCGTGATGGCGTTGATCGGTGCCGGCGTCGAGATGATCCCTTCCTCCGACCACACGGCCAGGAAGTGGTCGCCCTCAGGAACGATCGCCGAGACCTGACTGAAGAACAGGTTCCGGCCGAGCACCGTCGGCGGTGCGTCCAGCACGGCCCCGGCGGCGGAAACGCGCGCGACCTGAAGCTGGTCTGTTCCCAGGCCGGTCTGTTCCCACCACGACACGAGATACTGGCCGCCCGCCCAGGCTGCCGCGGCGACAGCCCCCTGTTTGTTCGGCGCCGCTGCCGACAGCACGATCGGCGCTGCGTCGAGCACCGCGCCGGCGTCGGATATACGCGCCGCCAGAAGCGCGGACGCGTAGATCCCCTGTCCGTCGTCTGCCCAGATGACCAGCGTCTGACCGTCGCCGCGAGCCGCGGCCAGAAGGCGTTGCGGAGCGGCCGAGGTATCGAGGGGCCCAGCCGCGAGGGCGACGGCACCGGATGCGCTGAACGAAACCAAACGGACCGGCGACGCTTGATATGACATGTCGACATAGACGATGAACGCCGTCGTCCCCACGACGGCGATCGCTGGCGTCTCTGATTGCGTCGGAGTCGCGAGGACGATCTGAGCCGGGTCCACCACCTTTCCGTCTGGCGCAATGCGGACCGCGACCGGTGGGCCGGTCGGTCCGTCGATCCACATGACGACGAACGCGGACCCGTTCCAGGCCGCGACAGCGCTCATCCCGTCCACCCGCGACGGTGGAATGGGCAGCGAAACTGCGCTGGCGTTCTTGCCATCGGTGTCGAGCAGGAAGGCGACCACCTCGCCCCCGCTCGAGCCGAAGTTGCGGCCGGCTGCCAGCAGAACCTTGCCCGCGCCCAGCGCGAGCCGCGGACGGTCCGAAAAACCGCCCAGCGTGGCGACGAAATGCCCAGAGGGATCCAAGACCGTGCCGTCCGGCGTGACGCGGGCTGCGTAGGCATCGCCCCCGTCGCCCTGGCCTTGATTCCAGACGACCAGGTACTTCGTTCCCGTCCAGATGACGTCGCCGATGCCCCGCGCCTGCGGATCGTCGCTGATCAGGAATGGAGACGCGTCCAGGGCGTGTCCGCTTTTGTCCGCACGCAACGCCTTGATCGTTCCGCCGGGAGCTCCGACGGGGTACCCGAGGACCAGCAGGTAGCCGTCGCCGTTTGATGCAATGGCGACGGGATTCCCCACATCGCCGCCGACGTCCTGCCCCTGGACGGATTCGGAATGCAGGGAGTCGTCTGCATCGACGCGGGTCAGGTACATCCCGGCGAAGCCGCCACTCCACCCGACCAGGAAGCTGGTGCCATCCGTGGCCACCACCGGGTCGGAAGCGTCGAACGTGTCGATCGACACCAGAAACGCGGCGGCGTCTCGCGGGGTGCCATCCGCGCGCAGTCGGCGGGCCCAGACACGGTAGCCCAGCCCCTGTCGTCCATCCCGCCAGGCGGCCAGACAGCCGTCGGCGTTGCAAGCAAACGCGAGTGGACCGACCAAATTATTCTGAACTGGGCTGTATTGGGCCGAGGCGATGGCGGTCTCGGGCACGAGCACCGCGACCGCGCCCGCATTGGTCGCCTCCACCAACGAGACCGCGATGGCCAGCATCGCCAGCCCCCCGCTCCGCCGACTCGCAATGTTCACATGAGCATGGTCGAACAAAGTCGCCGGTGCCGCAATCTATCAACCGTTCCAGGGAATTGCGGCCTACCTGTGACATCCACCACATGGCATCGCCCGACATGTCCGTTAGATTGATCGTGATGAGGATAGCCGGGTTAACGGTGGCGGTGTTGACGGGCCTCGCGGTCGCCGGGTGCGTTCACACGGATTTCACGCGGACCGCGATGGCGCTTCCCCCGCGGTCGCCGGAGTGTCACCTGGAAATGGTGTTCAACGGTCCGCCGACGCGGCCGTACGTCGTGCTCGGCCAGGTCTCGACGGAGTCGTTCTCGCCTCAGGTTTTGTACGGCCGTGGCGGCACGGATGCCACGCCCGTTCAACGGATGATCGAGCAGGCGTGCGTGGCCGGCGCTCACGGATTGATGTCGGTCACCATGCAGACGCAGCGCCCATGGGGCGGAAAGGGCTGGAAGCGTACCCAGGCTGCCGCTTTGGCGTTCGCCTATGTCGATGCGTCTGGCCGGGTGCTGCCGCCACCCAGTGGCCCGCGGATCGAGATCCCGCTCAGCGCCTCCGGTCCCTGATGCAGGCCGGTCTGTCCGACGTTTGTGTCGTTCGCCGACGGTCGGATCGGGGTCGGGCGTGGACCACACCTCGCCGGTCTTCGCGTCCGCCTTTATCGTTTCCTTGAGCGTTTCACAAGAGGGCGCCGAAGAGTACCCGTGTCGTGCTCATCATCCGTCAGGGCGCCGGGTGGCCGAAGCCCACGTAGCCGAGTTGAGCTGTTGGGAAGGCGACGAGAGCACCCGACTGGTCGATATAGGCGACGCCCCAGGGGCTGAGTGCGGCGGGAACAGTCAGGTCGGTGGCGACGACGACGAACCCGGCACCATCTGTCGGGGCGGCGTACAACTTCAGGGCGCGGTTGACGTCTCCTCCGCCGCTGACCAACAGCCAGCCATCCGTCACCAGAAGCCCGGAGAGCCCGACGTCGATCGGAAGGATGGAGACGAGCACAGGTGTCCCGCCCTGTTGCGGGATGCGCGCAACGGCGGTGGTCCACAGGTTCATGTAATAGCCGAAGTACACCGTGGTCCCCGCAACGGCCAGCCCGTACGGTTGCTCGTAGGTCGGGTTGATGATGGGAACAGCAACCGGCGGTTGTCCGGCGAGCAGGTCGGTAACCGGGGCCGTCACCAGGCTCGAATAGTAGACGGTGGCTCCCTGGATGTAGGGCGTCCAATAGAGAGAACCGCCAGTCGCAGCGATGGACGAGACGTCGCCCAGCTCCGCGATGGTGACCAAGTCCGACGGCGAATCGCCGGGCGCGGCGTCGCTGGGGAGCGAACGGATGGTTCCTCCGCCGTAGACCGGTGCGGAACTCTCTTCAAGCCAATAAACGCGGCTGTCGTCGGTCGTCACCAGGCCAGGGGCCGCCAGCCCCGTTGCGAGGATCGCGTCCGCGCTGCCGTCTCGTGCGGTTCGGTGCAGGGTGCCGGCCTGGGCATCGGTCCAGAACAGGTTCCGGCCCGCCAACGTGATCGCGACCGACCGTCCCGTGCTTCCAGGGGCAACGAGCTGGCGCACCGAGGTGGCGCTCGCATCCAGGGCCCAGATCATGCCACCGCTGGTGACACCGAAGACGCTGGTAGAGTCGCCGAGCAGCCGCATGGTGTCGGCCGGGATCGCGGCGACCGGCGTCGTCCGGACCAACGGCCAGGGCTGACCGCCGTCGGGACGGGGGTTCCCCATGCCGCTGTCCGTCTGCGCGGCCGCATCGGGGCCACACCGGACGGCCATCGCGTCAGAGGAGCTCCCGCCATCGCGCGGTGACCCTAGGTTCGCGTCTTGGGGGATGGGGACTTCCTCGCCGACCTGGCCGTGCGGGCCCACGCCGCACCCTGTCACCGCCACGACCAACCCCGCCGCCCATCCCCAGGTCCGCCGTCCACTCATGCTCGGAAAACTAAGCCCGCGTCGACCGCCGGGAGGTCAAACCAGAGCGGCGACGCCGTGGCCCTCTCACGCAGCGTGACGGCCGACCCGGGCCAACCTGTCGGCGTCCGCGAGATAGTCCGAATAGCTCATGCGGAGGTCGTAGGTTCGATTCCCGGAGAGCTCGATGACCCGGTTGGCCAGCGAATCGACGAACTGCACGTCGTGGCAGGAGAAGATCAGCGAGGCCTCACTCTTCAACAGCCCATTGTTGAGCGCCGTGATCGATTCGAGATCGAGGTGGTTGGTGGGCTGATTCAGCAGGAGCGTGTTCGGGGCCTGCAGCATGAGCCGCGAGAGCATGCACCGCACCCGTTCCCCTCCCGACAACACCCCGACCGGCTTGTGAACTTCGTCGGCCGTGAAGAGCATGCGTCCCAGGAACGAACGGATGAGAGTCTCGTCCAGGCTGTCCGGGGCGTACTGGCGCAGCCACTCGAGCACGCTCTTGCTGGTGGCGAAGTACGCGCTGCTCTCCTTCGG
>Ga0134125_10010304_pt1 | contig 10503 bp, 9 predicted proteins | sample KB31751_FD_96464 | JGI IMG/M metagenome (GOLD analysis project Ga0134125, IMG submission 96464) | Terrestrial soil microbial communities with excess Nitrogen fertilizer from Kellogg Biological Station, Michigan, USA - KB3-175-1 | ecosystem: Environmental > Terrestrial > Soil > Unclassified ... | reverse complement strand
ATTGGACGAACCATTCGGCGACTAGCCAGGAAGCAGCCGCTCTCATTGTAGCCGTTATGTCCATCGGCCAACATGCGGACCGAGAGGTCAACACCAGCAATGTGAGATGCTGTACGATCAGCGAATTACAAAGATCTATGCGCGCCTTCTCATTCCTGTTCTTTTTTCCGTTGCTGCTGTCAGCAGCAACCATTCATACCGATTTCGAAGGAGGCTCCCTCGGAAAAATTGAACAAGTCTCTGCAACGCATTTCCGGCTCGCGGTGAGAGGCGAGTCAGACCAGGACGGACGTAACCGGCAGGCTAACTGGTATTACTTTCGCGTGGATGGCGCTTCATCGCAGCCGCTCACTCTCGATATTGTCGACCTTCCGGGAGAGTACAATTACAAGCCGAACCGAGGCGCGATCACCAAGGACACGCCCCCGGTGATCAGCTACGACGGCGTTCATTGGACTCACATTAAGAGCTACCAATATGATCCGGCGGAACCTAAACTGCGACTGCTCATCCGGCCACAGAGCGCACGCTTCTGGATCGCTCACGTTCCTCCCTATACGAACCGGAACCTCGCTAAATTACGCGATGAAATTGGAGGCAACCCCAATTTTAACGAGGAAGTGATTGGTAAGACCGTCGACGGCCGTAATCTCCAGTTGTGGACTATCACCGAAGGAGGCGCCAAAGGCAAGCCCACCATTTGGCTCCTATTCCGGCAACACAGTTGGGAAACCGGCAGTTCCTGGGCCGGGGAGGGCGCCGTTCGCACTCTGCTTGCCGCTAACTCGGAATCGGAACAACTGCGGAGCCGAATCGTATGGAAAATCTTTCCGTTGTGCGATCCGGACGGCGTGGCGAGAGGTGGAGTTCGCTTCAATAAGTACGGCTTCGATTTAAATCGGAACTGGGACGTCGTCGATCCAGTGAAGATGCCCGAGATCACAGCGCAGCGGAACGCAATACGGCAGTGGCTCAAAAACGGACACGATATCAAGCTTCTTTTGACGCTACACAATACAGAGACGGGCGAATATCTCGAAGGCCCTCCTGACAATGGCGGCGCCGGCAAATTCAAACCTTTGGCGGAGAGGGTTTTTGAGCTTTTAATACAGGAAACGACCTTTGCTCCTACACGGCCGCTTTCTTTTGCGGAAGGAACGACCACGCCGGGGAAAAAAGGTCGTATGACGGTAGTGCAAGGATTATACTCGGAATTCGGAATACCGGGATTTATTATGGAACAACGCATCTCCTACAATGCAAAGCTCGGGCATCTTCCCGAAATTCCGGATCGGCTGAAGTTCGGTGGAGACCTCGTGCGCGCCCTCGGGGATGCCGTTCTTAAGTAGGATCAAACCCACGAGTTCCATCGAATAATCAGGGAACAGCCGCTTTCATTGTAGCCATCCCTAGGGATGTACCGGGTTCCCCGACCCGGCTTTGAACTGATAAGAAGGAAATGACTACCGGGGAACAATGGATCTACCCAGCATAATGATCGCCGATGATAGCGCCGCGTGGCGCGCCATCATCTCAAGAATTGTTGAACCGGAATACAGGATTGTTGGTTTTGCGACACGGGGAGATGAGGTAGTGCGCCAAGCGGCCGCGCTTCAGCCGGACGCCATCACGCTGGACGTATCCATGCCGGGCGTCAGCGGACTGCAAGTTTTGCCGAAACTCCGTTCCGCACTGCCGAACGCGGTGATTGTAATAGTGACGGTTACTTCGAGCCAACTCTACATGGATGAGGCTCGTTTGCGAGGAGCGGACGCATACGTAGTCAAGCGAAACGCGCTTGCCGATCTCATTCCCGCAATACAAAAGCGCACTTCGATCAGAGACTCACCCCGACGCTACCAAGCGCAGGCGTAGAACAAAAGTTCTTTTCAGTTTTTTCCGTTCGTGGCCGGCAAAGCAAACGCAACATAAGCTCCGCGAACCGGAGCGTTGGAAGCTCTATGAGTGGGTGTATCGCGCGTATACGTGCTCGCCTGTGCCGCGGCACAAAAAACAACGTATTCGCGTCCGTTCACTTCATACACCGCGGGCATTCCTTCGAGCGCTGCGTCAACCTGCGCCTCCCATAATACTTTGCCGGTTTGCGAATCGAGCGCGCGCACCGTGCGGTCGCGAGTGCCTGCAAAGATCAGTCCTCCAGCAGTAACTACCGGACCCACCTTCGGAAAATGCGCGCCGGTATTCTTAAATCCTTTTGCGGCCAACTCCGGCACTTCACCCAAAGGAATTTGCCACTTGATGGTTCCGGAATTCAGATCATACGCCGTAAGCGAGGTCCAGGGCGGCGCAATGGCGGAAAGCCCGCTGCTCGTGAACATGAATCCGAAGCCACTCTTGTACCGGCGAGGCTTGTTGCTTGCGCCGGACGAAGCATTAGCAGGCGGGAGCGCGGGCGCGCGCAGCGGATCGTACAAATAATCAATGAGCGCGTTCAAATCGCGATTTGTTAACTTCGCGAACGCCGGCATCGGCCCCTGCCCGTGCTGCACCACTTGCTTGATCTGGCTCTTGTTCAACTTAACGCCGATATCCACCAGCGACGGGACAGCCGGCGGTTGGCCTTTGCGATCGGAGCCATGACAAATGCGGCAGTTTTGCATAAAGATGAACTGCCCGCGCTCTTCCGGCGAGCCTGTCAGCGAGGCGGCCTCGCTACCGTCGGGTTCGAGCCGCAGCATCGCGGGAAGATCTTTCGACACCACGTAGAACATTCCAGTTGTGGGATCGATCGCGGTGCCTCCCCAATTCGCACCGCCGTTGTTCCCGGGCATTTCGATTGTGTTCTTTACGCCAGGAGGCGTAAACAGCCCTTCGTTGCGCGCGCTGAGAATGTCGTCGCGGAAACGCGCGCGCTCTGCCGGGTCAGTAATGAACGGACTGAGGTCCTTCGCAGTGAAGCTCTGACGAGCAAAAGGCGGAGGCTTCAGCGGGAAGGGCTGTGTGGGCCAAGCCTGCTCGCCCGGAACATCGGAACGAGGAACGGGCTTCTCCTCAATCGGCCACAACGGCTTACCGGTATCGCGATTGAACACCCAAAGAAACCCTTCTTTGCTTGCTAGCGCCACGACATCCACCTTCTTGCCGTTGTGCTCCACTGTTAGAAGCTTCGGCGCAGACGTGTTGTCATAGTCCCAAATATCGTGATGCACCATCTGGAAATGCCAGATGCGTTTGCCGGTTCGCGCGTCGAGAGCCAGCAGGCAATCGCCGAACAGATCGGCTCCAATACGATCGCCTCCGTAAAAGTTATATTTCGGGCTGGCGGTAGGCACATAAACGATGCCGCGCTTTTCATCGACAGTCAGTTCGCCCCAAGCGTCGGCTCCGCCTACGGTTTTCCAGGCATCCTTCGGCCATGTGTCGTACCCGAATTCCCCAGGATGAGGAACCGTGTGGAATGTCCAGGCAAGGCGCCCTGTTCGCACATCAAAAGCACGTATATCGCCGGGAGCGGAATCGTATTCCTGGTTTGTCGCGGAGCCGAGGATCAGCAGATTTTCGAAAATTTTCCCCGGAGTGGTGGATTGCACGAGCGCGATCGACTTCGGATCGCGCCCGAGCCCCTGACGCAAATCGACGCGGCCGTCATTGCCAAAAGATCTGATCGACTTACCCGTTCGCGCGTCAATCGCCTGAAGAAAGTTATTTTCGGCGAACAGAAGCCGCCGGTCGGATCGATCCTTGCTCTCCCAATAATTGATACCGCGATTGGTTATGAGCGTGTTATCAGGCCCCGTTGGATGTATCCAGAGTTGCTTGCCGGTAGCCGCATCCAGCGCCACGATCGCGTTATCGTGGGCCATCACGTACATCACGCCATCAACAATAATGGGGTTAAAAGCATATTTTTTCCCATCGTCCGTCTTGTAGGTCCACGCGACGCCAAGCTGCTTCACATTGTCGCGATTGATTTGACGCAGAGAGGAATACTGGGCGGAATCCGGCGCGCCGCCGTAATCACGCCACGTGGAATGATCCGCAGCACCGGCAGACAGTGACACGCCCGCCAGCGCGAGAAACAAAGGAATGAGTTTTGCCAAACATCTAAGGTAACGTAGGCGGTTTCGGAAACTATTCGGTCACATTCAAGACCGCTGCGCCCTTGGCATCGAACCAGACATCGCCGTCTCCTAACATCGCCATTCCCTGGTGGACGAACATATCGTGCGGCAAATCGTCGCGAAGATGCGCCAGAAACGCGGGAGTGAAAATGGAATCCCAGGCAGACACCAATTGTGCTGCGTTCTTAATTGTCCGCATGTGCTTACCGTTCACCCGCAAAGGATAACTAACGTAACGCGCCGCTTCTACGCGGTTGCTGGAAAGCTATCTGGCACACCTGGAAGGCAACCATCTGGTTCAGGTCGTGTGCATGGATTTAGCGGCCGGCTATCGTGCCCTGGTACGGAAACACTTTCCGCAGGCCCGGATTGTGGCCGATCGTTTTCACGTGATTCGCGCGGTCAACCATCAACCTTTACAGGTGCCGGCCCATCCCCCCTCGATTGTTCCGGACCAATTTGCGACGCTCAAAGCGGTCCAAGTTGGCCTAAACACGCATAACTTGGCCGACCTTGCCGAGGTAAAGGATTTTGCGGCTAGCGATCCCACACACCGTGTTTACAATAGATTACGTCAGGGGTTGATTGGTACGCCCGGTAGGATTCGAACCTACGACCTTTTGCTCCGGAGGCAAACGCTCTATCCAGGCTGAGCTACGGGCGCGTGGAACGCTTTCAGAATAGCCTATCGCCGGGCGGTAACAGCCGAGTGTCGCACACGCGTAGTCTGGCGATGGGCGCTACCGGCGTTGAGCAGCATCTCAATACGCTTCTGAATCACTTCTTCTTTGTAGGACTCTTCATCACCGAGCGGCGGTGTCTGGTAGTGAATCATGCCTTGGCGATCGATCAAAATCACTTGCGGCACTACAAACCGCTCCACTGCGGAAAGGCCGAGGAAAGATAAAACCTGATCGCGTGTTGTCCAGCCCACTGGGAACTGCGTTTGCTGCTCTTTTGAAAAGTCGGCCACCAGCAAGTCCGCGTTGTCGTTGAAGGCGATATCCAACGCCTGAAATCCCTTGGGCCCGAACTCGTTTTGGAAGCGGCTCATAATATGAGACGCAGCCTGGCAGTGAGGGCATGTCGTGTAGATGAACTCCAACGCGACTACCTTTCCCCTGTATTGGCTCAAGAGCTTTTGGCCCTGCCCGGGAACGGTAAAGGCCACCTCCGGAGCCTTGCGAATGGCGGGCGCCAAGGTATCCTCAGCCGCAAACGAGGCAGTCGCAAGCGCCAGCACACTGAGGGCGCCGAATAGCAGAATTCTCACCGATGTACTCCTACGGCTTTAGTGTAGCGAACCCGTAATGCGGGCGGGTACAGCATAGCAGAAGGCTTTACACTGAAAACAGACTTTGCGTGTTTTCCATTCGAAATTTGCTGCTGCACCACGGCTATCTATTTCTCTTCGCCTATATCTTGGCCGTACAGATAGGTGTGCCGATTCCGGCGGACCCGCTGCTGCTGTTAATGGGGGCGCTCGTAGGCAACCACCTGTACCAATTCTGGTCCGCACTTGGCGTTGCAGTGCTTGCCGCAGTGTTGGGGGACTATATGTGGTACGAGCTAGGGCGGTGGCGCGGCAAACGCATCCTGGCGCTGCTTTGTAAGCTCTCGCTTGAACCGGATACCTGTGTCAGAAAAACGGAGGCAGTTTTCGGGAAGCGCGGCGCCGCGGCGTTGCTATTTGTCAAATTCGTTCCGGGGATGGGCCTGGTTTCCATGCCGCTGGCCGGCATGGTGCGGATGGAGCGGTGGCGATTTCTTTTGGCGGACGTAGCTGGTGCGTTTCTCTGGAGCGGCACTTACCTACTGGCGGGATGGGTGTTTCACCGCCAGGTAGATGCTGTTGTCGTATTTATCGGATTGTTTGGCCGCCGCGCCGGGCTGGTAGTCGCCTATTTGTTGGCTTTGTACATCGCCTATAAGTATTTTCAGCGCTGGCGATTTATGCGCGAGCTGCGGATTAATCGCATTACCCCAAATGCGCTTAAGGAGATGATGTCATCAGGCTGCGCGGTTACAGTTATCGATTTGCGCCATCCCGCTGAGATTGAGCGCGAAGGACTGAAGTTAGCTGGGGCGAGAGTGATCCGGCCGGATGAGCTCAAATTGCGATCGGCCGAGATCCCGCGTGGCCATGAAATTGTTCTTTACTGTACCTGCCCGAATGAAGCCACCAGCGCGCGCGTGGCTATGCAGCTACGGAAGGCCGGTATCCGGCGCGTACGTCCACTCGAGGGAGGGTTGGATGCATGGCGGGCGCTTGGCTACCCTCTTGAAGAAGTGACGGGCACCGTTAAAGAAGATCACTTGCAGAACCAAACGCGAGCGGATGTTTCACCATAGCATCTATTCACGACCTAATAGCCGGCGCCAATCACGCTCGTTGGGAATGCCTTCAATACTTGTTACAAATCGTCCTTTACGTCGCGTTATGAAATAACCCCGTTCCGCACTCCCGCTGAAGAGCGTCGATGTCCGTGAAGTAGCGTCACACTGCTTCCATTTTTTTCGAAGCGCATCCGAGTATGCGGAGAAATAATCCCCTGCAGAGGCCTCCGAATCCCATTCGGAAGCATATTCAAGAACAGGCCGTCGATGCCTTCTTCCCACTTCGACAATCCGGTATTGAGCGCCCAGGGCATGGGGGGAGAGTCGCTCCGCGTTCGATCGTCCGGTAAATTGCCATAGCAACATACGCTGATCGAATTCTCCGAGCGACCCGCTTGTTAACTCGCGCTGGCCGCCTTCAAAATCCGGATTGGGAACTTCTGGCGCCGTCGGCCTGAAGTGAGAAAAATACAGCGCTGGATGATAGATCTGCGCCGAGCCGGCCGGAGGATTGAGGAAAACGGTCTCAAACGCTCGCCTGCCAAGCTTTCTGTAAACGTTATTGAAGAAAAGCGTGCCTTCCGTATACGGAAACAGCAGTGATTGCTGGATATATAAGGGGGATGATTCGAGGACCGGATATTCGCCGGATGAAGAATCGGCCGCCTTAATGATCGTCTCTAATTGCGTGGAACTGGGTGGTCCAGTCAAACCTTCCTGTCGCCGTTGGTAGGCCAGCATCAGCCACGACGCCTGCCCCTCGACGACGGCGGTGTGAGCGAGATTTTCATCGTCATCATCATTGTTATCGTCAACGTATTTTTCGAGATCGAAATGCTGGTCGGCGAGGGCGTGCGAGAGCTCATGCGCCAGGGTTGTTTCTTCGGAACCGACTGACGAAACGTCGAGTAAAAAGAGCTTCTTTTCCTGATAATCGTAAAATGCCGCAGCCTGTTCGGTGAGTAGATCGACCGTCGATTTTTTCAGATCGAAGTCCTGCGGAACCAACCCGAAGAGTTTGAGGGTAAGCTCATCGGCATAGATCTCTTTGGGTTTCAAAGTCTCTTTGATGCGGCGTGCGAGGAACCGGCGCAACTGCTGCTGCGACATACGGCCGTATGCTACTTCGTGCCTCTCATCCAGGCCGGCGATGTCGGAAAGGGTTTTTACGATGCCGTTGATTTGGGCAAAAACCGGATCGGGTGGCGCCAATTGCCGCGATGCCCGGCAGTAGAGCAGCAACGGCACGGCGAGAGCCAGGATGAGACCTTTTCGGATCATACGGGAATGCAGGCAAGGCCCTGATATAAGACTACAAGGGATGCAGCGGCGCTTCAGGTATCCTCGGTTTCTGTTACAAGGCGCTCCACGTTTACCGAGTAGAGCGACGACTTGCCTTCATGGTCGCTTTGAAAATACACCCTCTGGCTATTGGGGGAAAACGCCGGGCAAACCGCACGCGGATTTGTGGCCCGATGCTCGCACAGCACCATTTCCCGCCTTGCGCTCCGCAGGAGAATGACAATATCCGGCTGCGCTTTGCTTTGGCTGGCGCCGACAAACACCGAACCGTTGCCGTTCGGGGCAAAACAGGCGAACTGACTGGTTTCGACAACTTCATGCACGGGAGAGCCATCAAGCGCAACTTCGCAAACAATGGAAGCAATATAGGACTTCCGATTTACATGATTCAGAAACAGCACCGTCTGCCCGTCCGGCCGCCAATACGGAGACGAAATGGGTCCCTTCGCCAGTAGCTTCGGCCTAGTACCGCGAAAGGAAGCGTACCAAATCTCTTTCTCATTTCCCGAGCTATTGCGCAAGAAGAAGCATCCGTCTTCGAGAGGGCTTACCACGCCACGAGAGGACGCCCCGTCCGCCAGATGTTGCCGTTCCCCTGAAGCCCAACGGTAGAGTTTCTCCTCTTGCTGAATTACCAGTACGTTTGAACGGCCTCCAAAGTGATAGTCCGTCACCGAATCGACAATCGTCTTCGGCTGTCCCCGCGACAAGCTCACGGCGCGCAACAGATCGCCGTCCAGAAAATACAATTCGTGCTCCTTAGCATCGAGCGCAAGAGAACGTGGATGTAAGGTATTCGCCTCTGCAACCTGCGTGATTACACCGTCCTTAAGATTCGCGTGGAAAGGTGCAAAAACGCCTGAGCGATCGCTGGAAAAGATCAGGAACGCCTCTCTGCTCGACACAAACCGGTTCTCGGTCTCCGGCAGAAGGCTTTGACTAGTGGGGCGGGTCAGGCGAACCACGACATTCTCGGTGACCGGATCCGTGAAGCGGACAAACTCCCCAGCGGCATTTAGCGGACGAGCCGTTCGCTTGCGTTTCTGGCGTTTAACCGCAGCCATTGCGCCGGAAGGAACCAAGCTCAATAGTGTGCGTCTCGTCATTCGATCGCGAAAGGAAGAAGCACGCGGTTTAGAAACGCAGACTCCACTACAAGATTAGCGAATTGAGGTGTGGCTATTCGCGATCGATTATGAAAAAGGTGAATAGCAATTGTAAAAGAAGCGAGTTCTACAGGCCCAGATCGTTCTGTAGCGGCTTTGTAGGCAAGCTGAGGGAGGATTTCGCCAGATATTTGTAGGGGTTCACTGGCACTCCACTAAAGCGGACTTCGTAATGAAGGTGCGGGCCGGTTGCGTGCCCCGTTCCACCAGAAAACGCAATCACCTGCCCCTTTCGAACTTCCAATCCCGGGACAACGAGGTAGGAAGACAAATGAGCGTAATACGTTTCCACACCGTTACCATGATCGATCACTACGAGCTTTCCGTATCCGCCGTCCCATTGCGCCCTCTCAACCACGCCATCTGCCGTAACATGAACCGGCGTGCCTTTAGCAGCCGCAAGATCCACTCCTTTGTGGAACGCTCCTTCGCCCGAAAACGGGTCGAGCCGGCTGCCGTATGAACTCCGTAGAACGCCTTCAATGGGCCATGAGCTTGGCTGCGTATTTACCTGCCAACGATGCGGATAGCGTCGGCCAATATCCGAAATGTTCGCCGCTCGAAGATAGTTATAGGTTTGGATAGTGTCTTCGATGGTGGGCGTCAGCGGATTCTCCGAAGCAACTTGGTCCACATCTACCGGCTTTTGCTGATTAAACCCATATGCAATGGAAACTTCACTCGCCAGGCTTTGAAGCGTCGCAAGCTGGTCCGTACGTTGTTTTGAAACTCGCTGCAGCTCTTCATACCGGTCCCGCAACTGGTCGAGATTAGTCCGAAGCTCGTCATATTGTGAAGCCTTCCACGTCATCCGCAGATAACTCGAAAGCAGAAAGAGAGCAACTAAACCAAGGCAGGCGAGTGAGCCCAGGGCATAGTAGAGAGCCTTATAAGTGATGTGAATAGGCTTCACCCGCCCGTGAAGTGAGTGGGCAAGTTCAATAACGAAAAACGGCTGAGTCATCATCTCCTCTCCGGAGACGAGCACAATCGGAGCGTCACCGGGCAAGGCGGACAAAAGATTAGAGTAACTTTCGCGGACTTTCGTGTCAAGGTGCGAAAGCCGCTAATACGAACATTTACCTTCACTTACGGTCGCGTCTGATTTCCACATTCAGCCGCTTAATCTTCTGATTTAGCGTAGATAGCGGGATGTGCAGCCTCTCGGCCGCTTCTGTTTGGCTATAGTTGACGCCCTCCAGCATTTCGACGATTTTTCGCCTCTCGAAATCGGCAACAATTTCAAACAAAGAAGCATCGGCGGGCAACGTTCCACTCGCGTCCCGGCGAATTTTTACGCCGCTGGCGTGTTGCAAATAATCCGGAAGAACATATACGGGCACGGACTCCGAAGTAGCCAGCACCACCGCGCGTTCCACGATGTTTTCCAACTCGCGAACGTTACCAGGCCAGTTATGCTCCAATAGAATTTCTATAGCATCCTGCTCAAAACTCAACAGAGATTCGCGGTTATTATCGATAAATTTTTCATTTTCTCTACAGTACTTAGTAAAAAAATGACTAATAAGAAGAGGTAGATCTTCCTTGCGGTCCCGAAGTGGACACACGGTTAGGTTAATAACGTTCAGCCGGTAATACAGGTCTTCACGAAACCT
>Ga0134125_10010302_pt1 | contig 10503 bp, 7 predicted proteins | sample KB31751_FD_96464 | JGI IMG/M metagenome (GOLD analysis project Ga0134125, IMG submission 96464) | Terrestrial soil microbial communities with excess Nitrogen fertilizer from Kellogg Biological Station, Michigan, USA - KB3-175-1 | ecosystem: Environmental > Terrestrial > Soil > Unclassified ... | reverse complement strand
CCACGCAAGAGTGGAAGCACGCCGGCGGCTGCCCGCTTTCGAGACGCGGATAGCACAGGATGCACTTCTCGGCCTTGCCGGTCGACCAGTTGAAATAGGTTTTCTTATAGGGACAGCCCGAAACGCACATGCGCCAAGCGCGGCAGCGCTCCTGACTGACCAGCACCACGCCGTCCTCGCCGCGCTTATAGATCGCGCCTTGCGGGCAGGCGGCTATGCAACCCGGATTGAGACAATGGTTACAGATGCGCGGCAGGTAAAAGAAGACGGTGCGGTCGATCTCCTGCATTTGCGCCATTTCCTCCGGGGTGGCGCCGGCGAAATTCGGATCATTGTTGGCGTAGACTTGCGAACCGCCCAGGTCGTCGTCCCAGTTCGGCCCCGCCTCGATAGTGTCCATGTATTTGCCGGTCACCATCGAGATGGCGCGCGCCGTCGGTTGTTCGTCGGCTTCCGGCGCGTTGAACAGATTCTGGTAGTCGTAGGTCCAGGGTTCGAAATAGTCATCGAGCTGGGGCAGAACGGGATTATAGAAAATGTTGGTCAGCGTGCCCCATTTGCCCTGCAAGCGAAGCTTCAGCCGCTTCTGCCTCTTGCCTTCGACCACCCAACCGCCGCGGTATTTGGTCTGGTCTTCCCAACGTGTCGGATAGCCGGTGCCCGGCTTGGTCTCCACGTTGTTCCAATACATGTATTCGGCGCCCTTACGGTCGGTCCAGATGTTCTTGCAGGCGATTGTGCAGGTGTGGCAGCCGATACATTTATCCAGATGAAAGACCATCGAAACTTGAGATCGGATATCCATGTTCGTTCTCCTCCGTTCCTAGGCCGTTCGTCCCTAGAAACCTTTGTGACTATGATCGTTACTGGACCTTCGTTCCTAGGCCTTCAACCAAGTGTCCAATGCTCACGCCCTGTGGCGTGCCGCATCCCGCTACCGACGGGCCGTCGCGTACCGCCACGACAGTGACTTCGAACTCGAGCGTCATTCCGGCGAGCGGGTGATTGGTATCGACGATCACGAATCCGTTGTCTTCGTCGACCTCGGTGATCATCACGTTCTCCACGCGACGACCGTCCTCGCTTTGCGCGAGAAAACACATCCCGGCTTCGATCTGGTCCGCCCCGCCAAACTGCTCGGCGTCCACCCGCTGCTGCAGTGCCTTGTCGCGCTCACCGTAAGCCTCTTCGGGCGGCAGGGTCGCGGTAAAGCGATCACCCTCTGCTTTACCCTCAAGAGCTCGTTCGAGGGCGGGCAACAGCCGACCGCCGCCGTGCTGATATTCCAACGGCTCGTCGCCCCAAACCGCCGAACGGATGTGACGGATCGCGCCGTTGGTGCGTAGCGTGTAGTTGATGGTCACGTACTTTCCGGCGCTGACCCGCGCCGGCGGCGGTCTGTCTGGCGCCCGCAGGAGCTCATGGGAACGAGGCTCATGATCGTGATCGTGATCATGCTCATTCATTGGGGCGACGCCTACCATTCCAGCTTCTCCATTTTGCGGACGACGACGTGGGTATCGCGCGTCATGATGCCGGTGGGGCCCCAGTAGTTCCAGCCGTAGGTGAACTGGGCGTAGCCGCCCGCCAGATACAGCGGATTAATGCGGATGCGCGTCACGCTGTTGTGTCCGCCGCCCCGCCACTGGCGCTCCTGCGATTTCGGGATGTACACCGTGCGTTCGACCGCGTGGTAGTACATGCACGTGCCGGGCTGGATCCGGCGGCTTACATTGGCGCGGGTCACCACCACGCCGTTGTCATTGTAGACCTCGACCCAGTCGTTATCCTCGAGGCCAATCCGCGCGGCGTCGCGGTCGTTGATCCACACCGGATCCATGCCGCGCGACAGCATCAGCATGCGGTGGTTGTCCTTGTAGGTGGAGTGGATGTTCCATTTGCCGTGCGGTGTGATGTAGTTCAACACGAGCGAGCGGTCGTCGACCCGGCTCTTTACGATGTCGCCGGTCCTCCGCGGCTCGAGCTTTGGCTTGTAGGTCGGTATGTGCTCACCGAAGTCGATGTACCACGGGTGGTCGATGTACAGCGTCTGGCGCCCGGTGAGCGTGCGCCACGGCACCAACCGCTCGACGTTCATGCACCAGGCGGAGTAGGCGCGGCCGTCGTTGATCATGCCGGTCCAGCACGGGCTGGTGAGCAGGCGTCTCGGCTGGCGTGTCAGGTCGTAGAACGTACAACTGACGCCGCGCGTATTTTGGGCGAGGTCGACGAGCGGCAGGCCGACACGCTCTTCTTCATGATGGAAGGCTTGCCAGGCAACCTCGCCGTTGGCCTCGGGCGCGCACAACAGGATAGTGTTGCACGCGTCCAGGGCGTCCTCGAGGCTCGGATAACGTTTGCCGCCCCACTCGACGCAACGCATGTGCCTCGGGTCGGGCATCGGCATAACGGGATTCTCGAGCATTTGGTCGTACTGAGCCTTGATCGGGATTTGTACGCCGACAGCGGAGACGCCGTCTTCACGCGCCCGCGGTCCGAACGAGATGAATTTATTGTACAGGTTCGCATAGTCGCGCTCGACGATCCGCAAATGCGGGAAGGTCTTGCCCGGCACCAAGTCGCACTCGCCCAAGGCCCAGTCGCGAACTTCCGGCTGCGCTAACTCGTCAGGAGTGTCATGCATGAGCGGCTGAGAGACCAAGTCCTTCACCGGCTTGGCAAAGGCGTGCGGCGCCATGTCGCTCACTTTTTTGGCGAGTAGCTTGAAAATCTCCCAGTCCGATTTGGATTCCCACACCGGCGGCACCGCCTGCCCGAGCACATGCAGGAACGAGTGCAGGTCGGTCGTGTTGAGGTCGTTTTTCTCGTACCAGAAGGCCGCCGGCAGCACGATGTCGGAATACAGCGCCGAGGTATCCATGCGGAAATTGAGGTCGACCACCAGGTCATACTTTCCGCGCGGCGCCGGTTCGCGGTACTCGACGGTGTTCGTCGTGCCCTTGGCGCGGTCCTCGGCGATGGCGTTGTCGTGCGCCCCGAGGTAATGGCGCAAGAAGTACTCGTGCCCCTTGGCGCTCGACTGAATGGCGTTCCCGCGCCAGATGAACCATACTCGCGGCCAGTTCTCCTCGGCATCAGGATCGTTGACCGCAAGGTTCAGCTTGTTGGTCTTGACCTGCTCGACGACGCGCCCAATAACCTCCTCGTCGGTCTTCGCGCCGGCGCGCTCTGCCTCGGCCACGATGTCGAGCGGATTGCGGTTGAAATATGGGGCGAAAGGCATCCAACCCAAGCGCACCGACTTGGCCTCGAGGTCCATGGCATGGCCCTTGGCCCAGCGCGGATTATTGCTCGTTAGGGCGTATTCGGTGAACTCCCTCTCGTAACGCCACTGACAACACTGGGCGTAATGCCAAGTCGACGACTGCAGGACCCGCGGCGGCTTGACCCAATCGAGGGCCAGGGCGATGGAGGCCCATGGCGCAACCGGGGCAAGCTTTTCCTGACCGACGTAGTGATTAATCCCGCCGCCGTTGACTCCGCAACAGCCGCACAGAATCAGCGCAACTGTGGCCGAGCGGTAGCACAGATTGTTGTAGTACCAGTGGTTGGCGCTGGCGCCAACGATCACCATGGACTTGCCGTTGGTGAGTTCCGCATTGCGCGCAAACTCGCGCGCCAACCTGATCGCTGTTTCTCGGCCGATACCTGTGAATTTCTCCTGCCACGCCGGCGTGTAGGGTGCGTCGGCGTCGTCATAGCTCGACGGGTAGTCGCCCTCGAGGCCGCGGCTGTGCCCGAACTGGGCCATCAGCAGATCAAAGCCTGTGGTGACGACGACCTCCCCTTCGTCGGTGGCGAGACGCCGCACGGGGACGCCGCGCACGACCATCGGCGTTACAGTGCCCGGTATCCCCTTGGAGAAATTTTCGAATTCCACCTGGGCCACGGCATCGTGAGCATCGATGAAGCTCAGCACCGCATCGATGGGGCTGTTGTCCTCGCCGTCCTCCTGCGAGAGGTTCCACTTGCCTTTGTTGCCTTTTTCGGCAGCCCAGCGATACCCGACTTGGCCTTTGGGCACGCGCGGCTCGCCACTCTTGGCGTCGATGACCATCAGCTTCCAGTCGCCGTGCTCGACGTCCTTGTAGCGCGCCACGCGCTTGGCGCGCACCTGCTGCCCCATGCGATAAGTCTTCCCATCGGGGTGCAGCTCAACGAGAAACGAAAGATCAGTGTAACGCTTCACGTATTCGATGAAGTAAGGGACTTGGCGGTCGAGGTAGAACTCCTTGAGAATGACGTGATCGACCGCCATCCACAGCGCAGTGTCCTGTCCCGCCTGGATCGGAATCCACTCGTCGCAGTACTTGGCGATCTGGCTGAAGTCCGGCGCAAGAACGACGAACTTGGTGCCTTCGGTGCGCGCCTCGGCGATGAAATGCACGTCCGGAGTGCGCGTCATGTTCAAGTTCGACGCCATCGAGACGATGAACTTGCTGTTGTACCAATCCGCGCCTTCGCACACGTCCGTCTGGTCGCCCCAAATCTCGGGGAACGAGGTTGGCAGGTCTGCGTACCAGTCGTAGAAGCTTAGACATGCGGCGCCGAAGAGCTGAAGAAAGCGAGTGCCCGCCGCAAAGGAGCACATTGACATCGCCGGGATCGGCGAGAAGCCGATCACCCGGTCCGGCCCGTACTTGCGCGCCGTGTAGAGGCTGGCAGCAGCGATCAACTCCGACACCTCGTCCCACTTGGCGCGGCGGTAACCGCCTTTGCCGCGCGACTGCTGCATACGCGCACGCTTTTTTGGATCCTCGACCATCGAGGCCCAGGCCTCCAGCGGATTGCTGTGCTGGCTTTTCGCTTCGCGCCAAAAGTCGAGCATGGGACCGCGTATATATGGATACTTCACCCTGATCGGGCTGTAGACATACCAGGAGGCGGAGATGCCGCGCTGACAGCCGCGCGGCTCATATGGTGGCAAACCTTTCTCGAGTAACGGATAGTCGGTCTGCTGCATCTCCCAGGTGATGATCCCATCCTTGACGTAGATCGCCCAGGAGCAACCGCCGGTGCAGTTCACGCCATGCGTGCTACGGATGATGTTATCGTGGGACCAACGGTTGCGGTAGAACTCCTCCCACTTGCGCTCCTGCGGGTTGACCAGGTCGATTATCCAGCTCATCAGCATCTCCTAGTGCGTTCGCGGGACCGCGAGGCTTGTCGTTATCGTTGAGATGTAAACCGGGCCTTCCAGCCGGGGTGGTACGGCCCAGTAAACCAGCCGCCGTTCCGGGGATCCGAGTGGCCGGTAGTCGGTATGGCCACCATCGGACCCCGTACCCCGAAGCGCAGCCGATGTTTCCACCTGACGGCCGCGATCAGCAGCAGGATCACAACACCCAGCGCGGCGAGACCGGCGAGTTGCCATATTGCTTGCGCCGGACGCTGACTCACCTCCGCCTGCGCGAGGAAGGAGACCACGTTGGCGCGGTCTTCGGCGGTCAGCGGGCGTTGCCCCCACACCGCTTTCATGGTGGGCGTAGGCGTGCCGGCGATGAAGGCATCGACCGCCGACGCACCGCCGTAGCGCTTGACCGCTTCGGTCAAATCGGGCCCGAGCTGCCCGCCGCCCAGGGCGCCGATGCCGCTGACGCTATGACAGGCCATGCACGGCGGGCCGCCATTCTGAAAGCGCACCACGCCGGTGAACAGGTCTTTGCCGATCTCAGGGTTACCCTTGACGGCGGGCGCGCCCGCGGCCTGCGGTGCGGGCCCCGAAGCCGCCGACGCCGCACCCGGCGACGCCAAAAAAGCGAGGATATTATCGACGTCGGTGGCGCTGAGCCCCAGATTGGGCATCTGCACGTTATGGTACTGCTGCAGCAGCTTGATAGCGTAGTCGTCTTTCTTGGCGACCATTTGATCTGGTGCGGAGATCCATTGCACCAGCCAGTCGTGCGGACGCTTCTCGGTGACGCCCTTCAGGTCGGGGCCAACGAGATCACCCTTGCCGATGGTGTGACAGGCGGTGCAGCCTTTTTGCTGGAATAATTGTTCGCCCGCCTTCGCATCGCCGGCCGCGTCCGCCGCGGTCGGAAGCGCGGCCCATAGGCCCGCCATTGCCGCGAGCATAAAAACGGAACGCCATGAAAGGGACGCCAGCCGCTTCTCGCTCATCATCGGTCGTCCCTCCGCCTCGCCTGGCTCAGGCTTTTTTGCGCCTGCTACCCTGACCGCGATCGTTCGGCTCTTGCCATCCCGATCGCGGTCACTCCGATTTCTTGACGGCCGACTAAGCGGCAGCCTTGACGTCGATCTTCTTCTCAAGCGCGGCCGACTTCTTCGGCAGTGACGCCGTGAGCACGCCCTTGTTCAAGTTTGCCTCGATCTGCTCGGCATCGGCACCCGCAGAGAATCCGGTCCTCAGAACCGAATGCTGCTTGTGAGCCTTGAACCGGCGGATCGATTCCACCAACACGTTCGAGAGTCCGACGGTCGCGCTGCGCAAGGCCTGCCACAGCATCACCGCGCCCTGATTCGGCATCAGGATCGACGCGATTCCCGGCCGCAACGGGACCCGGTTCAAGGCCACGCGCGAGTCGGAAGAGCGAGCCAAGTGTCCAATTTCAGCAGGCACGGCGTGCTGAGTCGAGACCGGCAATTGCAGCACTGTAGCGGTCTGGCCAGTCGCCAGTCGCGCGACCTTCAGAACTTTCCCATCTGGGAATTCCAACGCATCGTGCTGAACGTACGGATCGTCCAGATCGATCTGCCGGAAGCGCGCGACCTTGTGATTGACGCGCGCCTTGCCGAGAAGGCTGAAGGCGCGGTCGTAACGGACATTGTCATCGAAGGCCAGCTCCGTTCCGGGCAGCAGGCAGACCGCCACCTTGGGCGGACCGTCATGAATGACGAGCTTGGCACCGTGCTCTCCGATGGCGGCAAAGCCACGAGCACTCGCTTTCGCAAGCTCCGTGGTAACGATCCTGTCACTCACTCTCGCGGGCCGTGAGGCGACTTGATGCAGACTGTAGTCGCACATGAAGGGCTCCTGTAGTTCGGGTAAAGGCCCATAGATGTGGATAGGATGCATGTTAGCACCGCTTAAGCGCGTGTCAACGTAAGTTACGGGGCCAGACACTGAGGTTCCTGGAACTGGTGCAGCGCGATACACAGCGCTGCTAAAGCGGCTCACAGACGCCGAAAGTGCGGCGGAAAGCTTTTGCTGAAGGTCCTCCAAGCGTGGCCGAGAAACGGCCGATAGATCACAAGATCGCTCGATGAGTCGTCGATCAGCGCCGCACTACGGCAGCGCTCAGCTCGGCTGTCATCCCGGGTGGAGCGGAGCCCTGAATCCCACTTCCCCCAATTTCCAGCCAAGCCGGCAGTGATTCGGGCGAAAGGATAAAGGTTTGAACTCCTGCGGAAGCGAGTCGATTATCCGCCTGTCACGCTCATATGGCGGGCGACCGCCGGGCGCTTATGGCGGCGATCGATGATGAAGTCATGGCCCTTGGGCTTCCGGCCGATCGCTTCATCGATGGCAGCATAGAGAAGAACGTTGGCTTCCGAGGCTCGCAGCGGTCTGCGCAGGTCGGCGGCGTCCTCCTGGCCGAGACACATGTAAAGCGTGCCCGTGCAAGTGACACGCACGCGATTGCAGGATTCGCAGAAATTGTGCGTAAGCGGCGTGATGAAGCCGAGCCGGCCACCGGTTTCCGCCACGCGCACATAGCGCGCTGGACCGCCCGTTCGATCGTCAATGGCGTTGAGTTGATAGCGATCCAAAAGCTGCGCGCGCACGGTCGACAGCGGCAGATATTGGCCAATTCGATCCTCGCCGATCTCGCCGAGCGGCATCACCTCGATCAGCGTCAAATCCATGCCGCGTCCATGCGCCCATTCGATCAGGCGCGGAAACTCGTCGTCATTGACATTTTTGAGCGCAACCACGTTGATCTTGATTTTAAGGCCTGCGGCTTGCGCCGCGTCGATCCCCGCGAGCACGCGGTCGAGCGCACCCCAGCGCGTAATGGCGCGAAATGTTCCGGCGTCGAGCGTATCGAGCGAAACGTTGATGCGCTGAATGCCCGCCGCAACGAGATCGCGTGAATATTTTTCGAGCTGCGAGCCGTTGGTTGTCATAGTCAATTCGTCGAGCGCGCCCGAACGCAGATGCCGCGACAGCGAATTGATCAGCGACATGATGCCACGCCGAACAAGCGGCTCGCCGCCCGTGAGCCGGAGCTTGCGCACACCGCGCGCAACAAAAGCCGAGCACAGCCGGTCGAGTTCCTCCAACGTCAAAACGTCGGTCTTGGGTAGAAATGACATGTTTTCGGACATGCAATAGACGCAGCGGAAATCGCACCGGTCGGTGACCGAGACACGCAAATAAGAGATTTTCCGGCCAAAGGGATCGATCAATCCCGGCTTGGCCACAGCGCCGCCGAATTCAAAAGGTTGCACCTTGTCCATCGGCCCTCGAAACACAGCGCTGGTCGCTTACTTACACCCGTTAACACATCTTGCAGTAATTCGCCACCGCCGGGGGTTCAGGTCTGAGAACTGCTGGCGCCTTTGATGGCTTGCGATTGAGCTCGGCTCGGCCCCCCATTTGTCATTGAGGCCTTCTCTAGTGCCATGGCCTAATCATCCTGCGCGCTCTCCAGGTCTTTCACTTTGAGCCCGTGTTGCATGAAAAAGCGGTATCGCGCGAAATTTTCTTCGTAGAAAACCTTGTCCTCCACTGGGCTGACTATCTCAAAGGCGTGGTGATAGACGTCGCCGGATGGCGATTTCCGTTCGAACGAAGCCATTTCGACAATTACGCCAAAAGACGGCGCACGCAGAATCTTCAATTTGCTGATCAACTTGGTTGCCGACCTGGCGGCCGCCCGCTGCAATGTCACCACGGCCAACGGTAAATCTCGCTGATCCGGAAATGAACATACGATCGAATACATGCGCGCAGCCGCGGGCGGCGATTTCGGATCGGCGGGATTGTAGCTGCCTCGTTTATTTAGACCCGACGCCGCCACCGTACTGGCGGTCCGCCAATTTACTTGGTGGCCGCTCTCGAGCTTAACCGAAAACTCGGTGTCGGCGGGCGTCCAATGCTTGCCGTCGTCCGCTCGCGCGAGAATGCCGCCACCTGCCTCCCGCGGGCGCCATAAAACGAAGCGCCAGTCGATGTAAATTGGGCAAATGCGAAGAGTCGATCCGAGACGATCATCTACCAGGCTGTGCCAAAACTCGCCCTCCCTGGCATTGTTGAATTTAATAAGCTCGGCCGACTGAGCTTGAAGCAGTTTGAGTCGCGGAATTTCTCCGTCGCCAAGACCAAGCCCACCTTGACTCGCATACTTCCGCACGAACCCGGGCAATTGCGTCTTAGCCATATGCTCTCCTATGCGGGTCCATTCAATCTCGGTTACGGCGCCGCACCGAAATCGGCACATAAATGCATAACACCCGCGGTTCAACCGCAAAATGACGCTTCGCGTTAGCTCGTTACGAGAAGGAAGAATAGCGATGCTTTGAAGGAACTGAAAGCCTAAGCTTCTCGACCGCAGTGCTCCAATCAGGTCGCGGAACTTGAAATCTCTCTTTGCCGCGACATCGTTCGCTGACTTTCAGCTTACCCGATCGATCGGTGGGCCAACGTCCAAAGGAGTTGAAGCGGGCGCCGATGCCGCATAGTATGTTCCACGGTAATTCCAGCATCGCCTAATTCAAACTCTGGGACCCGCATTCGAAATGCATGCGCTACTGAGAGCCATCGGAGTTATTGCTTTGATAGCGGGATTGGGCTTTATGGGACAAGGCTTCCGCTTTTTCTCCTATTCGTCCGACCGCTTCATGACTAGCGAGACCCAATGGATCTATTACGGCGTCGGCGTAGCCGTGGTTGGACTTTTGCTTATAATTTTCTCGCGCCCATCCGACGAACCTAGGATTTGAACGCGCGCTGCCACCGCTCCGCTATCACCAACGCGCAACAGGACGGGTACTTTGTCCGATGATGGACCGCGCTTCGGATCGCCGTTAGTTAACCTACGCGTCGAAAACGATCTGCGGCACCCTTCACCAATGTTCGCCGATAATGGGAAGGCCGTTTGCCATTTGACTTTTAATCAAGGGCCCCCGTCGCCGCGCTTCAGTTGATCCCCTCCCCGTTCTAGGGACGAAGTGTTACGCCACGCAACTGCCGAAGCCTTCGGCGATCTTCTTATCCGGTAGATTGCGGCCGATGAAGACGATGCGGCTTTCACGCTTTTCGTCCTTGTTCCAAGGTCGCTGGTGATCGCCGTCGAGGATCATGTGCACGCCTTGGAACACGAAGCGCTCGTCGTCGCCCTTGAACGCCAGGATACCTTTGCAGCGTAGGATATTCGGGCCTTCCTTCTGCACCAGATCCTGCACCCAGGGGAAAAATTTGTCCGGATCCAGCGGCTCATCGCTTTTCAACGAGATCGATTGCATGTCCTCGTCGTGATAGTGTTTGAGCCCGCCGTGATGAGGCGTATGCTCGTT
>Ga0134125_10010301_pt1 | contig 10504 bp, 10 predicted proteins | sample KB31751_FD_96464 | JGI IMG/M metagenome (GOLD analysis project Ga0134125, IMG submission 96464) | Terrestrial soil microbial communities with excess Nitrogen fertilizer from Kellogg Biological Station, Michigan, USA - KB3-175-1 | ecosystem: Environmental > Terrestrial > Soil > Unclassified ... | reverse complement strand
CTTAAACAACTTCAGAATGCTTATCCAGACGCACGCACCGGCGCGCGCATTAACCATCACAATCTGCTGAACCTCCGCGCGAGTCTGGTGATCTAACCGCTTGAATATGCTCATGAATCGTGAAACATTCCCGGCGGCATTAAACCCCCGATCGTGCCTGAGGGCTGTTTCAGCCCGGAAATTTTGCAAGAAAGTGCTGGCATGAGTGAAGCGGTATCGGCCGGACGGCGCGGCATCATCCTGGCGTGGGGCGCGGGTAGCCGTTTGTTTCCCGTGACCAAGAGCATCAGCAAGCAGCTGATGCCCGTCTATGACAAGCCGATGATCTACTACCCTATCTCCACGCTGATGCTGGCTGGCATCCGCGAGATGCTGATCATTACAACGCCGCGCGACAAAGACAGCTTTGCCGAACTTTTGGGCGACGGATCGCAATGGGGTGTGCGGTTTCAGTATGCCATTCAACCGGAGCCAGGCGGTCTGGCGCAGGCGTTCCTGATCGGCGAAGAGTTCCTTGATGGCCGTCCCTCGGCCCTGATCCTGGGCGACAACATCTTTTACGGCGAGGGATTGGGAAAATTGCTGGCCAGCGCAAATCACAATGCGCGCGGGGCCACCGTTTTTGCTTATCAGGTTTCAGATCCGCGACAGTATGGTGTTATTTCGTTCGATGCCGACAGTAAGCCGAACGCCATCGAGGAAAAGCCCGTCAAGCCGAAGTCGCACTGGGCGGTTACCGGACTTTATTTCTACGATCACAGGGTCATAGATTTTGCGAAATCAATCCGGCCCTCCGCGCGCGGCGAACTCGAAATAACAGATGTTAATCGCCTCTATCTGGAAGCAGGCGAGATGCAGGTCGAACTGATGGGCCGCGGTTTTGCCTGGCTTGATACGGGAACACATGCCTCCCTGATGGATGCGGCCTTGTATGTTCGTATTCTGGAACAGCGGCAGGGCTTCAAGATTGCCTGCCCCGAGGAAATCGCCTGGCGTATGGCATATATCTCGACGGAGCAATTGCGCGAGATCGCGGAGCCGCTGGTGAAAAGCGGTTATGGCGAATATCTGCTGAACCTGTTGCGCGATCTGGACACCGCTTCATAATCACCCTCATCACTTCGGTATGACATGAAAATTATTGAAACCGATATTCCGGATCTGAAAGTCATTGAACCGAGAGTGTTATCTGACGACCGGGGATATTTTCTGGAGACCTGGAATGCCCAGGGCTTCAACCAGGCCGGCCTGAACTGGACCTTTGTCCAGGACAATCAGTCCAAATCGCGCCGCAACGTGCTTCGGGGCCTGCATTATCAGATCCAGTCGCCACAGGCGAAATTGGTCAGAGTGGTGACGGGCGCGATCTATGATGTCGCGGTCGATCTGCGCCGCGGGTCACCGACTTTTGGGCGCTGGGCCGGGGTGGAATTGTCGGAAACCAATCACCGGATGATGTTGATCCCGATCGGTTTCGCCCACGGCTTCCTGTCGCTGACGGATGAAACGCAACTGGTTTACAAGTGCACGGATTTCTATGCCTCTCAGCATGAGCGGACGATCATGTGGAACGATCCCGATCTGGCGATCGCCTGGCCGCTGGCCGCCGGCGAGCAGCCGATCGTGTCGCCGAAGGACGCCATGGGCCGGCCCCTGAAAGAAGCGGATCTTTTTGCATGAAAGTTCTGCTGCTTGGCGGCACCGGCCAACTGGGCCTGGCCCTGCAAAAGACCAGGCCGGAACATGTGGCGCTGACTGTTGCGGGACGCAATCAGGTCGATCTTGCCAACCCGGCGGCTGTCGAAAGCTTCGTTTCAAACAGCGCGGCGGACCTGATCGTCAATGCGGCTGCCTATACGGCCGTGGACAAGGCCGAGAGCGAAGAAGAACTCGCCTTTCAGATAAACGCGCAGAGCGTCGGCGCCATGGCTGCGGCGGCCGCCAGAACAGGCGCGCGGTTCGTCCATGTCTCCACGGATTATGTTTTCGATGGGCGCAAGGCCGGCCTCTACGAACCGGACGATGCGACTTCGCCTATAGGGGCCTATGGGCGCACAAAGCTGGGGGGCGAAAAGCTTGCGCTGTCCCACTGTCCGGACAGTCTGATTGTGCGGACGGCCTGGCTGTACAGCGAGCACGGCAACAACTTCGTGAAGACCATGCTTCGGCTTATGTCATCACATCCCCAGGTGCGGGTGGTTGCCGATCAGGTCGGGACACCGACTTACGCCGGTACCTTGGCGCAGGCGTTATGGCGCCTGGCCCAGACCGACAGTCGCGGGATTCTGCATTTCACCGACAGCGGTGTGGCGTCCTGGTACGACTTTGCTTGTGCTATCCAGGATGTGGCGCTGCAGCGCGGTTTGTTGAAATCACGCGTACCGGTCTTGCCTATTTCCACGGCGGACTTCCCCACACCGGCCAAGCGGCCGGGATTGAGCATTCTCGACAAGTCCAAAACCTGGGACATCCTGGGCGGCCCTGCTGATCATTGGCGGTCGAGCCTGGGACTCATGCTGGAGCGGTACCAGAGCTTGTGACGGCTCAGGGCGCCGATTTGGGCTTTTCCTGCAGCTTGGGCATGGCAGCAGCGATGCCGGACATGGACTTGCCCCTGGTCTGCATTTCCTTTTCGCACCGGTTTGTTTCGGCGAGGAATTCCGAAGCGGTCATCTGGCCGAACGCTTCGGCGGTGGCCGAGGGCAGATCCAGGTCTGGCTTCGTGGCGGTTACACGCCCCAGATAGTAGTAGCCACCGATCAGCGATTCCAGCTGATGCCGCGCGTCGGGCAGCTGATTGATCTTTGCCATGATGGCCAGACAGTGAAGATCGGCGGCGCTGTCGCTGGCCTCTTGCGCCTTGGCGATGTTCGCCGTGACCACCGTGGCGGTCACCAGGGATATGACGAGGGAAGGGCGCATGGGCCACCAATCTTGGGAAACTGCTTCCACGGGCAGTATCTACATCGGGCGAACCCCCGTATAGCCGATAGCAGAGCGGAGGCCTTTTTGGTGTGCGGCTTGCCGGAGGCAAAAAAAAGACCGCCCGAAGGCGGTCTTTTCCGTTCTAAGGATTTGTCGCTTAGGCGACCACGGCGCCTTGGCGGCGGCCGTTGCGCAGCATGAAGCCGATGAAGCCGAAGCCGAGGATCATCATCGCCCAGGTCTGCGGCTCAGGAACCGCGGAGATGGAGGCGGCAATGGTATCGAACTCAAACGCAGGGGCGGTGGAGCTGAACACAACCTGGTTCACGTGGTCCGCCGCATCGAAAGTGAAGAAGTAGCGGCGGTTGGTGTCGCCGGCCGTCTGGTTGCCGTCCGCCGGATTGGGGATGGTCAGCTGCGTGCCGGTAAAGGCCTGGATCAGCGTGCCGTCATGGAAGAACGACAGTGTGTTGTAGGTATCCAGCGAGCCCAGATAGAAGCTCAGGGAGTTGAGCTGGAAACCGGCCTTGGTGGAGAACACCGCGTTGGCGCCGGACTCGGCAGCAGCGAAGGTGGTGGCATCATTCGCGGGAGGGGCAACCCAGCCCGGCGACGGCAAGGAGTAGGTACCGCCGGCAAAAGTGAAGTGCGTCGTGTCAGCGATGCCGTCGAAATCCCAGACGATCGTCTCGCCCGGACCGACGCCGTTGACGTCGAAAGCATTGGGGGAGGTAAAGTTGACTGCAGCCGACGCGGTGGTCGTCAATGCCGCAAGCGCAACAGCCGCTAGCGCAAGTCTCGCAAATGCACGCATCAAAATACTCCCCTTAAAACTGAGCCGTAAACGTAGCAGAACCGGAAAGGGTTGCAATGTAAATCGCCGGCTAATCCAATGTTAACCATAAATTTTTTGCGACGCAGCCCTGGGAGATTTCCCTTATGGTTACTGGGGGTTGCATGCAGACCCAGGGATCGCAGACAAGGGATGTCGCGTTCATTGCTGCAGTGCATACTAGGGCAGAAAACCAGGGCTTATTCGCGGTGCGGCCATCGTGGTGGAGCGGCTTAGAGCTCCCCGGGGGCGCCAAAAATACTAAGAGGAACAATGGTTTCGCGTGAAAAACTGAAACGGTCACTGCCCAAATTCATCCTCAAGCCTCTGCAGTCCCTCCGCCAGCGCCTGGCCGCGCCCCCCCTGGAGGACATTGTTCTTCATGGCTACGAGGCCCCCCCCGATCCCAGCCCCAGGCCCCGTTTCACGCTCCTGATCCCAAGCATCGCCCCTGAAAAAACCTTCGGCGGCATGGTGACCGGCATCGATATCTTTCTGGAACTGGGCAAGCGGACCGGCGCCGACCTGCGCATCGTCCTGGATGAGATCGGACCTGTACCGGCTGGCAATTGCATCGCCGCTCGCGCCCGGTTGGTGGGCGTTGACGAACAGCAGATCGAAATCGTGCCCCGGCTTGTGGAAATCCCTCGCATTACGGTCCGCGCGCGCGAGACCTTCATGACCTACAATTGGTGGACGACCCTGAATGCGGAGGATCTGATCCGTCAACAGAGCCGTCACTTCGGCTATCCGCCCAGGCCCACCATCTATCTGATCCAGGAATACGAGCCTTTTTTCCATCCCTTCTCTTCAACCCACATGATGGCGAGAAAAGCTTTTTCTCCGACCTTGCCGTGCTGGGGCATTTTCAACAGCGGTGAGCTCTTCGGCTACTTCAGCGCGCAGGGGCACAAGATGGATCGAAGCTTCGTCTTCGAGCCCCAGCTCAACAGTTCGCTGAAGGCATTTCTGGAGAGAGCGCCGAAAAAAAAGCAACCGCGCTTGCTGGTCTATGGCCGCCCGGGCGTGGTTCGCAACTGCTACCCGGCCGTCGAAAAAGGGATAAGGGCCTGGGCCGCCCGCTATCCGGAATTTTCCCACTGGGAAGTACTGTCAGCCGGAATGGCGCATCCCCCTGTGGTTATCGCTCCCGGTCGGGTGATGACATCGGCGGGAAAGCTTTCCCTCGAGGAGTATGGGGAAATGCTGCTGACCTCTTCCGCCGGACTCTCGTTGATGTCTTCTCCCCATCCCAGTTATCCGCCGCTGGAAATGGCGCATTTTGGCTTGTGGACCGTGACCAACGATTACACGAACAAGAATATGGGCCAGTCGCACACCAACATCATTGCGACCAAGGATATCGCGCCCGACAGCGTTGCGGATGCGCTGGCGCAGGCCTGCCGGAATTTTGAAGGCGATCCTGACAGCGGATGGCGCGGGAAATCGTTGCGGCCGTCTTTTCTGGACAGCAGGCCTTTCGAATTTCTGGATGCAGTGTCGTTGGAACTGCGCCGTATCTGGGAGTAGAGGCGCGCCTACTTGCTCTGATGCTGCCGCTGGGAGCTGGCCATCTCGCCGAGCCGGGAGTTCAGGTGTTTGACCAGCGCGACCGGGTCGGTCGTCGCGCAAACCGGCTTGAGGGAGCGCGCGGTCTTCAGGGCGAGAGCCAATTCTTCGGTTGAATTTGCCGGCGTGATCAGGCCGCGCGCGGCAAAAGCGTTCGTAATCTCTCGCTGATGATTGTCGTAATGTTCGCCTTTTTCCAGCCGCCGGGGAACGACGATGGTGCGGCAGCCTTCGCGCAACGCGGTGATGACCGACCCCGTGCCGCCGTGGCAAACCACGATATCGGCTTCCCGAAGATAGGATTTGACCTGGTCGTAAGGCAGCGTCTCAAACGATTGAAGGCCCGGCGGCGTCAGGCCGCCGATCCCGGTCTGGAACACCACATCCTCGAAAATCTCGCCGTCCTGTTTCAATTTGGCGACCATCTCAACCAGCCGGTCAAACGGAAACGTGACGCCGACCGTGGCGAATAGCAGCCGCTTTTTGTTTGGCCTGGGCTGATCCAGGATTTTGAGCGGGTCGAACACCGCGGCTTTCGGAAACGTCTTCGTTAACGCGTCAGACTGCACGATGATGTCATTGGCGAAGACCGCGGCCGCCCGGGCGAAAGTCGAGGGCTTATCAAACCGCGCAAAGGTCTCGATCAGGACGAACTTCGCCCCAAGCAGCCGGCACCAGATCATGAAGAAAAAGACAGAGCCGGCGCCGGTGCTGATCACCACGTCGGGCCTCAGCTTCAGGGCCAGCAGGCCAGACCGCCACAGGTTTTTCAGCCCGGACCAGATCGCCCGCAAAAGCCCGTCGCGCCGAATTTGGCCGATCGCAAAATGGGGCAGGAAATGCACGGGGTGCTTCTGAACGATGCTCCGCGATAGAGCGGTGTCCTCCGAGACAAATACATAATGGTAGGGGGACCAGGCCTCTTCCAGATCCAGGAGTTGACGGATATGGCCGCCCCCCGACGCGGCCAGGCAGAGACGCAATTGTCCCTTGCCGCCGGCATGGCGGGTCTGCCTGTCATCCTTCAAGTCGACCATATTCATAAGGCGCCTGTACCAGGGACGGCGAAAGACATGTTCTGCCCCATATGCAAGCAGCGTGCCTCCGGGCTGTGCCTTAATGGTTAACCGCTAACCACTTGTCTGGGTTTGAGTTATGGTAGGAGCGCTTTGTGGTAATTCCGTGATGACTCACGTTGGAGCGCATTCTGAAAACTCCATTTCTTTTGTTAGCCATATTGCCCGTCGCTTTTGTTGTGTCCGGCTGTCACTCCAAAAGCGCTAAGGCACCATCTGGCCAAGTTGTTGCGACTGTAAACGGTCGAGAGATCACGCAGCGCGAACTCCAGGTGGAAATGGCCGGAACGACAGCGGCCACGGCTGCGGCACAAAAGGCAGAACAACAGGCAGCATTGGACCGCATCGTTCGGCGGCTCATACTCTCAACTGCCGCGACAGAGCAAGGATTGGATAAAGAGCCGAGCTTTGCGATTCTAAACGAGCGGGCAAAAGATACGCTGTTGATCCAGCTCCTGGAGACCAAAGTGGCGTCCAGCGTTCCTGCTCCATCAAATGAGGAAGTGACACAGTTCATCCAGACAAATCCGAACATTTTCGCAGAACGAAAACTGCTTGCCGTCGATCAAATTCGGGCGCTCCGACCCAAGGACCCGGCTGTGGTCGCGAAAATGGAGCCGTTCAAGACGCTGGATGAAATTGGGGCCTACCTGACCCAAAACCATATCCCATTTCAGCGCGGCACCAACACAATGGACACGGTGGGGCAGGACCCCAAGCTGGTAAATGCCGTCATGGCTCTGCCGCCGCACGAGGTTTTCATCGTCTCGTCCGGGAACGAGATCATGATCAATCAGGTCCGTGAGAGCAGTGTGCAGCCCTTCACCGGGCCGGACGCTGTGCGATATGCGAGCAGCCTCCTGCGGCAACAGCACATCCGGGAAGCCGTTACCAGAAAGGTAGAGAAATTGGTGACGGAGGGACGAAAATCGGTCGTGGTCAGCAAGCAGTTCGGATCCGGCCGGCCCGCAGCTGCCGCCCCTGGGGCTACCGCTCGCCGCACGCTCTGAGGATCGGCCGCGCATCTTCGCACCTGCGGTCGCATCGCCGGAGTCCATCGGGTAATATTCCTGATTCGTGGCTGGAAGCCTGTGGGCCATCGTGACCGACAGCACGTGCAAGGATTTATCATGTTGAATAGGAAGATGGTCCTACCGTGCTGCGCCTTGCTTGCGCTGCCGCTCGCACCGGCATGGGCCAAGCCGGCGGTCCCCAATCCGGAAACCCCGCCGGTCACGGCGATGTTTTCGGCGACCTACTACAGCAACATCGCCTCTTCTTCGGCCGCGCTTGCGGCTGCGCGAGGACTGAAACGCGCCGACACTCTCTATGCGCCCGCACTGGACGTCAGCCTGATGCAGTCGATGGGTGGAGTATCGCTCTTCCTGACGGGGCAGGGGGGATATGATTTCCACCAAAGGAACTCCATCCTGGACCGGGAGCGCTTGAGCCTGCAGGCGGGCGCGGACGCTCAAGTCGAAAGCTGCACTGCGACGCCGTCGGGCAGTTATGCACGTTTCCAGAGCGATCTCGTCGATCTAAGCGTCGTTGCGACCAAAAATACCCAGGAGATCATGACTGGGGAGTTCGATGTAACCTGCAATCAATCTGGGCGTCTGGTTCCGTCAGGATCATTTATTCAAACCTGGTCTGACAACACGGCTCTTCCCTACAAGCCGTCGGATTTTCGCAGCACGGCCGGCAATGGCAGCCTGGCCTATAAGGCCGGCTCGATCGGCGATTTTTCACTCTTCGGACAATATGCGCAGACAAGTTATCCGCATCGCGCCATCGTGGGGGCCACCGGCTTGGAGTCGGATGGTTACGACAACTATTCGGTCGGGCTTCGCTATCAGCGTCCCATCGGCGGAAACCTGGAAATTTCCGCCTCGCTGTCGCAGACTTGGCTTTCCTACAAAGGGATCGGCAATAATTTTAACGGCATCACCTATGATGCCTCGCTGACCTATCACGCCAGCCCGCGCCTCAATTTCAATGTGCTCGCGAGCCGCCAGACCCTGCCGACAAGTTACCTGAATGCAGCCTATTCCGTGGCCGAAGCCTATTCGGCCAGTGCGGACTACCGGCTATCCGCCCGTCTTTCCGCCAAAATTAGCGCGGCCCAAACGCACAGCAACTTCAGCGGCACCGCCTTGGTAAATGGCGTCGATCTGAGTACCCAGACCTATCGCATATTCTACGGTTCCTTGGCTTACACCCTGTCTCCGACCTTCACGGTTTCTTTGTCAGCGGGGCAGGAGCAACGGCATGCCGATGTGGTAGCCTATTCCTATTCGGGAGCCCATATCGGCCTCTCTCTGTCAAAGAGCTTTTGAATCCAAGAGGACGTCTCATGAACTCTGGCAAAGTTCTGGTCATTGCGGCCGCCATGCTGTTGGCCGTTCTGGGGGGGCATGAAGTCCATGCGCAACCGGCGCCGGTAACGCCGCCAGCACTTGGCCAGGCAGTGCCGGCTCAGCCAGTACCCGCACAGCCGGCGGGCATGCCGGACCAGGCCTATATCCTTGGCCCCGAAGATGTGGTGCAGGTCGAAGTTCTGGGCCGCACGGACTTCACGACCAAGACCAAAATTGGAGTCGACGGAAAGATCCAGCTGCCTTTGCTCGGCGCTGTGCCTGCCGCTGATCGGACCGTTCTTCAGCTGCGTGCGCAAATTACGGACGCGCTCCAAAAGGCTGGTTTTTTTAACCGTCCCATCGTCGAGGTGCAGGTCGCATCCTATGCAAGCCGCTATGTGACGGTTCTGGGAGCGGTGGGAAGTCCCGGATTGATACCGGTGGACCGGCCCTACCGCCTTTCCGAGATCATCGCGCGTGTTGGCGGTGTCAGGGAAAGCGGTGCCGACCATGTCGTCCTTCGCAGCAAGGCCGGGGAACGGAACTATGCGATAAAGGATTTAGCGACCGGGGATGAAAGCCACGACCCCTATGTTCAACCCGGAGACAAGATTTATGCACCCACCGGGGATGTTTTTTATATCAAAGGACAGGTCAAGGCGCCCGGCTCCTACATCTTGTTACCCCATATGACTCTGACCATGGCCCTTGCGCGTGGCGGTGGGATAACGGACCTGGGAAGCGACAGCCATATCAAGGTGGTCCGCAAAAACGTCGAAATGTCGCCAAAGGATTTAAATATAGAAATTCTCCCCGATGACGTTATTGACGTGGGAGAAGGTTGGTTCTAGCGCGTATAAACGCGCGGGAGATTGCTGATGTCTTTGTCGCAGTTCTGGCGAATCCTGTGGGCGCGAAAGCTGCTCATACTGGCAACGACGATATTCTGCCTGGCCGGCGGGATTGTTGCGATTTCGATCGTGCCGCCGCGCTGGAAAGCGGAATCGCATGTCTATCTGAACTTGCTCAAGCCGGATCCCGTCACGGGTGAGGTCTTGGGCCTGGCAGCCCGGGCCTATGTGGCAACCCAGATAAAACTGATGTCCGATTACGGGGTGGCCGGCATGGCCGTTGATAAACTGGGTTGGTTGTCCGATCCCGATCTCATCCAGCAATATCAGCGTCGGCCTCAATCCGATACTCGCGACTTCCGCCGCTGGCTCGCGCAACGGGTCATGGACGGTACGCGCGCCGATCTGCTGGATGGCAGCAACATTCTCGATATCACCTACACCGGTCAAAGTCCTGAAGGTGCCAAGGCGATCGTTGCGGCGGTCACCCAATCCTACCTGGATACGACCCTGGCGTTCCGCCGGTCGGAGGCAAACAAGAATGCCGACTGGTTTGGGTTGCAGTCGGACAAGGCCAAACAAAGCCTGCTGGCGGCGCAGGCCGCGGTTGCCACCTATGAGCGCGAGAACGGCATTGTCATGCGGGACGACAAGACCGACATTGACAGCGCGCGTCTGGCAGCCCTTGCCAGCCAGAGTGACGTCACCGCGCTCGGCGGCGGCGGCGTCTCGGGAATCGATGCCCAGATAGCGGATGTCGACTCTTCCATCCGGCTGGCGTCCGAGACCTTGGGTCCCAATCATCCCCAGTTGCTGGCGCTGAAGGAAAAAAGAGCGTCCTTGATGGCTCTTGCGGCTCAGGCCGGTTCGCCAACTGCGGCGGGCGCGGGAATG
>Ga0134125_10010300_pt1 | contig 10505 bp, 6 predicted proteins | sample KB31751_FD_96464 | JGI IMG/M metagenome (GOLD analysis project Ga0134125, IMG submission 96464) | Terrestrial soil microbial communities with excess Nitrogen fertilizer from Kellogg Biological Station, Michigan, USA - KB3-175-1 | ecosystem: Environmental > Terrestrial > Soil > Unclassified ... | reverse complement strand
GCGCCGGTGATCGACCGCCATCTCGCTCTCCTCATCTGAAAAATGGAAGGCGAGAACAGATCGCGTCCGCGAGATTCAAAACAAGTGTGTGAGAAATGGACGCTTACTTTGTCCGCGATTAGCTCCCTGTTATCGGCTCCGGCTACCCTGTTCCCGCGAGTCATTTTCCCTGATCTAGAGAATAGGGAATGTGGCTCTAACCCGCTGATTTGCCGCGCCAAAAGATGGTGGGTTGGCCATGGCCGGCGGGATTTCATCGAAATTCCCTGCAAAATTCCCTGTTTGCAGGGAAATCGTTGAGAGACCGGCGCGATCAGTACTGCCGCCCCAGCCAGGCAGTCGGGTCTCTGGCCTGGCGCGCGGTGAAGTCGACGAAAATTGCGAGAATGCGAAGGTTCTCTAGCCTAGTGCAGCGTTCCCGAAATCCGGATTTGGTGGACTGAGCGCTGGTTTCTGCGGGTATTCTCTGGCCGTGATTGGTCAAGTTCCCGTTTTGTGGAGAGCGGGGCTGGAGACTGGTGCGAATGTACTGCCTGTATGAGCACCAGAATGGAATCTGGGAAGCAGGGTTTCGAGCGTTTCCGGCGCGCCATCGTTTCAAGAGCCTGACAAGATTTATGCCGCTCTAATGAAAATTTCGTCCCTTCGGCATGACCGACTCCGGTAATCCACCGAGGTCGAGATCGTCCGCGGGCGGCTGATCGTCCTTCAATAACGTGAGCAGTGTGTCGCCGGACCGCGGATGGCGATGTCGCTCGATGACCCGTTGTCCGGCGTCGTTGGGCAGCGATGTCACTCCGATCGTCGCGGCATCGTCCGACAAGCGGCGCAGCAGCGGCGTGAGGTCTTCGATCTCACCGGCCACGACATGAATGACACCGGAAGCGTTCTGTAGCCGGCCCGTCACGCGGATGAGCCGCGCGCCCAGCACAATCGGACGAAAGGCCTCGAATATCTTCGGCCAGATAATGACATTGGCGATGCCTGTTTCATCCTCCAGCGTCGCGAAAATGACGCCTTTGGCGGTGCCGGGCCGCTGGCGGACCAACACCAGACCGCCAACGGCGACGCGGTGTCCGGACGGAATTTGCGCAAGCCGCTCATGCCTGAGAATGCCGCGTGCCTCGAAATCCGGTCGCAGGAAAGATACCGGATGTGCCTTCAACGACAGATGCAGATGCCGGTAATCCTCCACGACCTGCTGGCCCGGCGGCATGGTCGGCAGGTTCGCGTCCGGTTCTAGCTCGGGCATGTTCGTGCGCGCGAACAGCGGCAGATCGTCCTTGTCGCCCGAGCGGCGCAGCGCGCGGATCGCCCACTGCGCGTCGCGCCGGTCGAGGCCGAGCGAACGGAACGCGTCGGCGGCGGCAAGACGCTCGAGCACGGCCGGCTGCAATCCCGTTCGCAGCCACAGGTCGCGTATCGAATCGAATCCTGTGCCGCGCATGTTCTCAATTGCATCGCCATGCTCTTTTACAAAACCGTCGATCTGCCGGAAGCCGAGCCGCACGGCATGCGTTGAGGCGGCGGCCTTCTTCATCTCGGCATGACGAGAATGAAACCGCGCCGTCGTCGTGGCGTTTGCCTCGAGCGTGCAATCCCAACAAGAGGCGTTGATATCGACCTCTCTCACCTCGACACCGTGCTCCTGGGCGTCGCGCACAATCTGCGACGGCGCGTAGAATCCCATAGGCTGACTGTTGAGCAGCGCCGCCGCGAAGACATCGGGATAGCGGCACTTCAGCCATGACGAGGCGTAAACCAGGTTGGCGAAGCTCGCAGCATGACTTTCCGGAAAGCCGTATTCGCCGAAACCCTTGATCTGCTCGAAACATAGCCGCGCGAAGTCAGGTTCATAACCGCGCCGGGTCATTCCGCCGATGAATTTATGCGCGAAGGAATTGATCGTGCCCATGCGCTTGAAGGTTGCCATGGCGCGGCGAAACCGATCGGCCTCGCCCGGCGGAAACTCCGCGGCGACAATCGCGATCCGCATCGCCTGCTCCTGAAACAGGGGAACGCCGAGCGTGCGGCCGAGCACGTCTTTCAGTTCATCCGGCGGACCGAATTGCGGCGACGGCGAAGGATAGCTCACCAGCGCCGGATTTTGCCGCCGCTGCAAATAAGGATGCACCATCTTGCCCTGGATCGGGCCGGGCCGCACGATCGCAACCTCGATCACGAGATCGTAGAATTTTTCCGGCTTCAGCCGCGGCAGCATCGACATCTGCGCACGGCTTTCGATCTGGAATACGCCGAGCGTATCGGCGCGCCGGATCATGGCGTAGGTTTCGGAATCCTCGTCCTGCATCGACAAGTCGCGATGCACGCCGTAATGCGATTGCAGCAACGCAAACCCACGCCGCAAGCACGACAGCATGCCAAGCGCCAAAACATCGACCTTGAGCAGGCCGAGCGATTCCAGATCGTTCTTTTCCCATTCGATGACGGTGCGGTCGTCCATCGCCGCATTTTCTATCGGCACCACCTCGTCGAGCCGGCCACGCGTCATCACGAAGCCGCCGACGTGCTGGGAAAGATGGCGCGGGAAATCGATCAGATCTTCGGTCAGTTTCATGACCCGCGCCAGTCTTGGATCGGAGGGATCGAACCCGGCGCGACGAGCATGCTCATCCTTCACGCCGTCGTTCGACCGCCCCCACAACGTGCCTGCCAGACGATCGAGGACATCTTCCGAAAGTCCGAATACCTTGCCGACATCGCGGATGGCGCTACGGCCGCGATAGCAGATCACGGTTGCGGCCAGGCCTGCGCGCTCACGCGTATATTTAGCATAGATATATTGAATCACTTCTTCGCGCCGCTCGTGCTCAAAGTCGACGTCGATGTCGGGAGGCTCGTCGCGTTCGACAGACACAAACCGCTCGAACAGCAGGTTTTTTCCGTCCGGCCTGACTTCCGTAATTCCCAGGCAATAGCAGATAATCGAATTCGCCGCGGAACCGCGCCCCTGGCACAGGATTGCCCGCTCGCCACGCGCATAACGTACAATGTCATACACCGTCAGAAAGAAAGGTGCATAACCTCGCAGGCCTATAACGCGCAATTCCTCGTTCAGTGTTTTGCGTATGGCGTCAGGCATGCCTTCCGGAAAACGGTGTCCGATACCCTGCTCCACGTAAGCGACAAGCGCTTCCTGCGGGGTCGCAAACTCCTCCCGGGTTTCTTCCGGATATTCCGTGCCGCGCAGTTCTTCGAGAGAGAAACGGCAGGCGGCGAGAAAGCCGGCGGTTTGCTCGATGGCATCCGGATATTTCCGGAACAGGCGTGCCATCTCTTCCGGAGGCTTGAGATGCCGCTCTGCATTGGCTTCCAGCAACGTGCCGGCGTTGTCGATCGTGACATGCTCGCGAATGCAAGTGACAACGTCCTGCAATTCGCGCCGTTCATGGCTATGATAAAGAACGTCATTCACGGCGATCAGCGGCACGAAAGCGTCGCGCGCGAGCACGGCAAGCTTCGCTAGCCGCCGCGCGTCGTCGCCACGATAAAGCACTGCAGCGCCGAGCCAAACCGCATTGCGGGACGCCGTTTTTTTCAACCGGGCCAGCAGATGGCCAAGTGCCGGAGCCGCGATCCGCGCCGGCGGCATGACGATCAGATTGAGGCCTTCGGCGAATTGCAGCAGGTCCGGCAGACCGAGAAGGCAGCCGCCTTTTTCCGCGCGCAGCTTCCCCAACGATAAGAGCCGCGTCAGCCGCCCCCAGGCGGCGCGGTCGCGGGGGTAAGCAAGGATGTCTGGCGTGCAGCCGTCATCGAATACCAGACGAGCGCCGACGGCGATCCTGAAATCGGCGAGAGCGTGCTTGAGCGCTTCGTCGTTTTTCAAGGATTTCGCAGCGACATGCACTCTCACCACACCGGCCACACTATTGCGGTCGGCGATGCCAAGGCCTTTCAAGCCTAATGAACAAGCTTGCTTCACCAGTTCTTCGGGGCTCGATGCCCCGCGCAGGAAAGAGAAATTGCTGGTGACCGCCAGCTCGGCATAGGCCGCGGCAACAGCAACAGAATCTTTCGGATTCTTCCGCACGCCATCAGAAGCGATGAAAGGAGCGATCGTCATGCGAACAGGCCGTGGACATACCAGCTTGGCCGCCAGTCAGACTTGTGAAGCATGTCGCGGCCATACAGGCCCTCGCGGTAAAGCCAGATCCGAATGCCTTCTTTGCTCTCGACGCGGAAATAGTCGCGGGTGAGCGCGTGACCTTCAACGTCACGCCACCATTCCATGGCGATACGCTCCGGCCCCTCGGCTTTGGTCACCTCATGCAATACATGCCGCCAACGGAACCGCACGGGCGGCCCGTCGGGCACTTCGGCGACAGCTTCGATCCGTTCCGGCTGCGCGAACAGGCGAACCGGCCGCATGGGCGCAAGGCTGTCCTGCTTGACCGGATCGGTCACGAAGACGCCGCGCGCCAACTGCGCGGGCACGGCTGCGACTGCGAATTCCGGGATATGCGTGTCGTGCGGCACGAGCCGCGTCAAGCGGCGGGGACCGAAACGCGCACTCAGGCGGTCCACCAGATGCGCAAGTTCGGTCTGATGGTCTTCCCCGGCCAGGCCGCTCTGCGCCGGATCGAGCTTCTCGCACACCAGCGCCGACAGCCGCACCATGTCATAACCGAAACCGGGGTCGCATGCGTCTGCGACGGAGACGAGCCGCTCGGCGAACAGGCGCTTGATCCGGCCGGGATCGCGCAACGGTTCCCCGGCGCCGGCTTCGAGCCGATAGACTTTGCCGTCGGTACGAAACAGCGCAACCTGCAACAACCGCGCCCCCTCGCCATGCCGTTCCAGGAGGAGTGCGAGTTCACGCGCAAGCTGTTCGATGGTGGCGAGCATATCCCCTTCGCGCCCGATGGGATCGGGAAAGCGCCGCTCCGCGACATAAGACGGCAGCGGCAGGCGCGGCTGGATCGATTCACCTTCGGTCCCGAGCGCCTGATCGAGCCTGCGGAGAAACCCGTTGCCGAAACGGGCGGCGAGCGGTGCCCGCGGACGATCGATGACATCGGCAATACGCTTGAGGCCGGCCTGGGCCAAAGCGGAAACAATTTTGTCGTCAAGCCGTAGCGCCGCAAGTGGCAGCGTGAGCAGAATCTCGCGCGTATCGTTTTTCGGCACCAGCCACGTTTTGCCGTAACGCGCGACCGCCCAGGCGCAGCCGGCCGTGTCGGCCAGTCCGATTTGCGCGCTCAGGCCCTGACGCGCAAGCCGGCTGAGAATATCACCGCCAAGCGTACGCTCGCCGCCAAACAGATGCGCGCAGCCGCTGACATCGAGAAACAATCCATCGGCCGGATCGAGCCCGACAAGCGGCGTATAGCGGTCGCACCAGTCTGCCACCCCATCGAGCAGGACGCGATCGGCCTGCGGATCGGCATCCTCCACCCATAGTGAAGGATGCATCGCGCGCGCATCGGCGAGCGGCATCCAGGCTTTCAGTCCGAGCGCAACCGCAGCGTCGTTGAGCGCGCAAATGCGCAACGCCAACTTGACCGGCTCAACGATCACGAGCGGCGTTTTAGCTGGCGCGGATGTGAGGCGCTCGATCCGGTCGGTCGAAAGCCGTTTCAGCCATATCGAGAGATAACGCCGAGAACACGCGTTCATGATGATCCCATGCGATAGGCCAGCGGTCGGCGGGGCCGTGGCGATTTTTGGTGAGCGACAGGACAAAAGCGGTCCGGCCCAGCCCGCCATATCGATCGGGACGGCTCGGCGCGGCAGTGACCTCCCAGCGCGTTTCCACCGAACTGGCGAGCGATGACGGCCGATGGCGAAAAAGAAGTCCGAGGCTCCCACCTTCGCGCGCGGCCAAGGTGAGCCTGCGCGTCGCCGTAAGATCGGCAATCGAACCGTCATGCGGCAGTTCGGCGATCACGCTCGCCAGAGCGCGGCACTTGAGCGCTTCTTCCATCGCCCATAGCGCATCGCGTGGGCGCGAGACTTTGAGGATCAGAAGTTTCTTTGTCTGCAATCCGAAAAGATCGCAACCGGGGCCATAGATGTTGCCGCTCTCGATCGCGGTAAAGTCGGTCTGTATGCAGAGAGTGTCGCCTCCGCCCTTAGCCGCGCGCGCAGCCAAAGCGAATGCAAAGCCCGCAGCCGCGCCGAGATCGCGCAACGCTGTCGGCGCGATCTCGTGAAGGCTGGCGGGGGCGAGCCCGCCTTGCAGCACGGTGTCGATTTTGCGGATGCCGAACGCAAACAGCCGCCTCCCGATACCGAGATCGGTTTCCTGCCCTTCGATTTTCGCCACGGCCTGCCGGAGACGATACAGGGTGGCTGGCGTTCCGGCGGTCACCGCACCAATCCTTGTTCATGATTTGTTCTAATACAAAGTCCTTCAGCTGCCAAGAGTCAAGCCAGAAAATTACCATTATGATTCAATGTCTTGGCGCGATGGCGCGAAAGGACGCGTGAGGGATGCGGCGTGCTTGGATATGGAACCGGTACGATCGTGGCGAAGATGAAAACGTCACGCTGTGCGACTTCCATGGCATCAACACTCAACAAAGTTGAAGCGAGATGATGGGCTTGTCGCGTCCGATCATCAATGAAAAGACAGGTGGGGAAGTCGCCACCTATCTTTACTACCACACCCACCCGCCCGGCGGCCTGCAGCGCTACTACGCTGATAATGTAATCGGCGGGCCCGGCGCCTTCGCCTTACAGATCGTCAACTTCGATGCCTTCGCAAACGCCATGACCGAGAAGCTGATGATGGAGATCTCTGCTGTCGAGCCAGGTCCAACGCGGGCCGCAGCCATCTCTGTCCGAGGCCAATAGGGACGAGAGCGCGATGCGAGCGATCCGTGCGCCATCGATATCGCAAAGTCGGTGATTATGGAGCGCCCGCCGTCGAGTAACTGCCGCTTGCGCTGATTATCTGCTTAGCAGGGGGATTCGATCGCGGTTGCTGATCCCGGTGACGCCGAGAAGGCGAAAGCGATGCTTGAGCGCGTTGTCGGTGCCATTCATTGCGACCAGGACGCGGCTATGAAAATGTTCAGCTCAGGCGCCGACGGGTTCAAGGATGCGCACGCAAGCGGACGTGGACTCGTGGTACCTGTAGCCTCTATTCATAGCTATGACCGTCTCAACCAATCGACTACTAGCGCCGCTGTCTCACGTTCCAGCCCCGTGTAGAAGTGGTCGCAGCTCGGCAGGATCCGCACATCGCATGGCGAAGCGCAACGCGCGGCAAATTCGCGGGCCGGATATAGGTCTTCCGGCTCCTGGTCGCCGACGACGTAGAGCACCGGCGACTTCATCTGACGCGCGTTGTCCAGGGTGGCTGGCATATTGCGCGAATAGTCGACCAGCGATTCAGCGCTGATCACCCACCACCAGCCGGGCAGCAGGATCAACTCCCTGCCACGCCCTTGCGCGATCATGCGCTCGGCTTCGGCGATCAGTTCTAGCAACCGGTCGCGGCCGAACAGGCCCTTGGCGCTGATCAACGTGGTGATGCCGGCGCCGCCGAGATGCGCCGACATCAGTACGAGCGCGGGTGTATCGGGATGATCGGCGGCGTGCTGTGCGGCCAGGACGCCGCCATTGCTGTGGCCGATGACGATCGGATTGGTGAAGCCGCGCCCGGCGAGGAAGTTTGCGGCATAGCGGCCGTCGGCGATCGCTTCGTGCGCCAGCTGGAAGGCGCCGCCTCCGACGTTGCGGCCATCGACGGAGGTGACCATCTCATGGCCGCGCCGGTTGAAGGCGAGGCATGCGATCCCGTCGGCGACGAGCGTCTCGGGGAGAAAGCGCGATGGGCCGGTGTAGAAGTTGTGGCAATTGCCGTGGAAGATCATCGCCGCCGCGCGCGGCCGGGCCCCACGCGGCGTGTAGAGGAGGCCGTCTAGCGGGTAGGTGTCGGTCTTGATCGAGACGAGCTCGAGATCGGCGCTCATGATGCAGTCCACTTCGTGTCGCGTTACTGTAGGATTCGCCGCTTCGTCAGGAGGGCGATTTCGGCGGTCAATATCTTCATGAAGCCGTTCATCGCATCGGTGATCGGCCGCTCCGCGTGCCAAACGAGATAGCGCTCGAGCTGGAAGCCTTTGACCACGCGCGACGTCCACTCGCCCTCTTCGGTCAGCTTGAAGGCGGCGGTCGACGGCAGCAGCAGATGGCCGAGGCCCATCTGCGCGAGGTCGCGCAACACCGACAGGCTGTCCGCCTCCATGCGGCATTGCAGCGTATGCCCCTTCGCGGCGGCGAGCCGCTCATAGCCGAGCCGCTCGCGATGCGGCAGCCCCGGCAGCAGCAGCGGCACGCTGGCGAGCTGCTTGACGGTGCAGACCGGCCCCCAGGCGAGGTCGTGCGTACGATGACTGATGAGTTGAATGCTCTCGCCGGCTACGCGCTGCACCGTCAGCGACGGGTCGCGGTCCGGAAAGGCGATGACGGCGCAGTCAAGCGATCCTTTGCGTAGCGCCTCCTGGATATGCATCGTCATGTCGGTGACGAGATGCAACCGCACCTTCGGATAGGCCGCGGTGTAGCTCTTCGCCAGCGACGGGAAGACGAGGTCGCCGAGCGACGGATTGGCGCCGATCCGGAGAATGCCGGAGGGCGCGCTGCCGCGATTGCGGATGTCGGCGCGGATGTCGTCGGCCTGGCGGATCAGGTCGCTGGCGCGATGGCGCAGCCGCTCGCCGGTCTCCGTCAGCTTGACGCCACGGCCGGCGCGCTGGAGCAAGACTGCGCCAAGCTCCTCTTCGAGCAGGCGAATCTGCCGGCTCACGGCCGACTGCGCCACCCGCAGCGTATGGGCGGCGAGGGTGATGTTCTCGACCTCGGCGACGGTCACGAAATAGCGCAGTTGCTGCAGATCCATCGCTGCTCGGGCTCCGCGGGGTCCATCTAATTATTAGATCGTAGAATTCTGAAAATGACAATTATAAGATAGAGGTCCCCGTTTTATCGTGATGGCGGCGACGGGTCAAAAGAAGCCGCCCGGGGAGAAAAAGAGCGTGCTGCGCGTCAGTGTCGATATCGGCGGCACATTCACCGACATGGTGATCACCGCGCCGGACGGCGCGGCCGCGATGTTCAAGTCGCCGTCCACCTACGGCGCCCTGTCCGACGGCGTGCTCAATTGTTTCCGCAAGGCGGCCAAGGCGCGGGGCGTCAGCCTCGAGGCGCTGCTCGCCGATGTCGACACCATCATCCACGGCACCACCGCGACCACCAATGCCCTTCTGACGCGCTCCGGCGTCAAGACCGGCATGCTGACGACCAAGGGCTTCCGCGACATCATCGAACTCAGGCGCGGCATGCGCGTCGGCATCTCGCCCTACAATCTCAAGGTCAAGTTTCCCGAACCATTGGTGCCGCGCTCGCGCCGCATCGGCATCGACGAGCGCATCGGTTCGGACGGCGAGGTGGTCACGCCACTCGACGAGCACCAGGTCGAGAAGGCGGTCAGGCGCCTGGTCGCCGACGGCTGCGAGGCGATCGCCATTTGCTTCCTCTATTCCTACGTCAAGCCGCAGCACGAGAAGCGCGCCGCCGAGATCGCCCGCGCGCTCGCCCCGAACGCGTTCGTCACAACGTCCTACGAGACCATCCCGATCTCGCGCGAGTTCGAGCGCTTCAACACCACGGTGGTCGGCGCCTATGTCGGCTCGATCTTCGCCTCCTATATCGACCGGCTCGAGGAGGAATTGCGCCGTTGCGGCTTCACCGGTCATCTGCTGCTGATCCAGTCGAACGGCGGCATCCAGGACAAGGACACCGCCAAGGCCAATCCGGTGACGACGCTGCTGTCGGGGCCGTCGGCGGGGCCTTCGGTCGGGCTGTTTTTCGGCGGCCGCTATTCGCCGAAGATCATCTCGGTCGACATGGGCGGCACCAGCTTCGAGGCGGCGTTGATCCAGCAGGACCAGATCCTGCTCACCAGCAACACCTGGCTGTCTGAGCAGCGCATCGCCGCGAAGATGGTCGACGTGCATTCGATCGGTGCCGGCGGCGGCAGCATCGCCTCGTTCGATCAGCTCAACCTGCTGCGCGTCGGGCCAAAGAGCGCCGGCTCGCGCCCGGGCCCAGCCTGCTACGGCCGCGGCGGCAGCGACCCGACGGTCACCGACGCCAACGTCGTGCTCGGCTATATCGATCCGGACTTCTTCCTCGGCGGCGAGATCAAGCTCGACCGCAACGCCGCCGACACGGCGGTCGGCCGCATCGCCGGCCGGCTCGATGTGCCGAACGAGGAGGCCGCCTTCGCCATCTACGACGTCGTCAACGAGGGCATGGCCGATGCGCTCAACGAGCGCTGCACCAAGCGCGGCTTCGATCCGCGCGAGTTCCTGGTGGTTTCGGGCGGCGGCGCCGGCGGGCTGCATGTAGGCGCCATCGCCCGCAAGGCCGGCATCAAGCGGGTCATGATCCCGAAATTCGCCTCGGCCTATTGCGCTTTCGGCATGCAACTGCCGGATTTCAGCCAGGACTTCGTCCGCAGTTATTCCAGG